>Ga0207705_10002543_pt1 | contig 14047 bp, 6 predicted proteins | sample KBSC13metaG_FD_184314 | JGI IMG/M metagenome (GOLD analysis project Ga0207705, IMG submission 184314) | Corn rhizosphere microbial communities from Kellogg Biological Station, Michigan, USA - KBS C1-3 metaG (SPAdes) (version 2) | ecosystem: Host-associated > Plants > Roots > Rhizosphere > Soil ...
TGCGCCCGACGTTCCTCGGCATGCTGGTCATCATGATCACCTACCTGCCGCTATTCGCGTTCCAGCGTATCGAATACAAGCTGTTCTCGCCGATGGCGTTCGCGGTCGGCTTCGCGCTGCTCGGCACGCTGGCGATGACGATGCTGCTCATTCCCGGCATGGCGTACTGGGCGTTCCGCAAGCCGCGCCGGATCCATCACAACCGCCTGCTGGACTGGCTGACGCCACGCTATGCCGCATTACTGCAGCGCCTCGTCGGCCGCTCGCGCGCCGTGCTGGCCCTCGCCGGCGTCCTGCTTGCCGCCGTCATCGTCCTCGGCGCGACGATCGGCCGCGATTTCCTGCCGACGCTGGACGAGGGCTCGATCTGGCTGCAGGTCACCTTGCCGCCGGGGATCTCGCTGGCCAAGGCGGCCGGCATGGCCGACGCGCTGCGCGCCGCCACCCTGGAAGAGCCGCAGGTCGCGCACGTCGTCACCCAGCTTGGACGCAACGACGACGGCACCGATCCGTTCACGCCGTCGCACATCGAGTGTGCCGTCACCTTGCACCCGTACGACACCTGGCCGCACGGCATGACCAAGCAGGACCTGATTGCGCGGCTGGCCGCGCGCTACCGCCAGCTGCCCGGCACCGACGTCGGCTTTTCCCAGCCGATGATCGACGGGGTGCTCGACAAGCTGGCCGGCGCGCACAGCGACCTCGTCGTCAAGGTCTATGGCGACGACTTCCACGTGACGCGCGGACTCGCCACATCGGTCGCAAAGCTGCTTCGCACCGTGCCCGGCGCCTTTGATGTCATCATCGACCAGGAACCGCCGCTGCCGCAGGTACGCATCGCCGTGGACCGCGCCGCCGCGGCGCGGCTCGGTATCAACGTGGCCGACGTGATGGCGCTGATCCAGACGGGCATCGGCGGCAGTCCGGTCACGCAGGTGTATGTCGACGACCGCAGCTACGACGTCGCGGCCCGCTTCATCGGCCCCGCGCGCAGTGACCCGCAGGCGATCGGCGACCTCGTGCTGACGGCTGCCAACGGCGCGCACGTCGCGCTGGCCCAGGTCGCGAAGATCGGCTTCGCCGAGGGCGAGACGACCATCACGCGCGAGATGAACCGGCGCCACCTGACCGTGCGGACGAATCTGCGCGGACGCGACCTGTCCTCGTTCCTGGCCGACGCCCAGGCGCGCATCGAGCGCGACATCCCGTACGACCATTCCCGCTACAGCATTGCGTGGGGCGGCCAGTTCGAGAACCAGCAGCGCGCCCAGGCCAGGCTGGCGGTGATCGTGCCGGCCGCGCTGGCGCTGATGTTCGTGCTGCTGTTCGCGGAATTCGGCAATTTGCGCCAGCCGGGGCTGATCCTGCTCGCGGTGCCGCTGTCGCTGCTGGGCGGGCTCATCGCGCTGCACCTGCGCGGCATGACGTTCAACGTGTCGTCGGCGGTCGGCTTCATCGCGCTGTTCGGCGTCGCGGTGCTGAACGCCGTCGTCATGCTCGCCAACCTGAACCGCTGGCGCGACCAGCATCCGGATGACCTGAAACGCGCGGTGGTCGAGGGCGCGCGCGAACGGCTGCGCCCCGTGCTCACGACGGCCACCGTGGCCGCGCTGGGCCTTGTGCCGGCCGCGCTCGCGCATGGCCTCGGCAGCGACGTCCAGCGTCCCTTGGCTACGGTGGTCATCGGCGGACTCGTGACGGCGACCGCGCTGACGCTGGTGCTGCTGCCCGCGCTGTACTACCTGGTGGAGCGGCGCATCGCGCGCCGCGCGCACAAGGTCGAACTGGCCGTGATCGAAGGAGAGCGCGCATGACGCCACGCTTCACCACTTGCACGATACTGGCCGCCGTGGCGGCGCTCGCCGCCGGCTGCGCCGCGGGGCCGGATTACCGCAAGCCGCCGGCCCCTGGCGTGGACCGCTACACGGCCGCACCGCTCGCCGCGCAGACGGAGGCCGCGGCTACCCAGGGCGGCACCGCGCAGCGGTTGGTCGCGGGACAGGAGGTGCCCGAACGCTGGTGGACGCTGTTTGGGTCCGACGCGCTGGACAGGATCGTCGCCACGGCGCTGGCGGCAAACCCGGACGTGAAAGCGGCCGAGGCGGCACTGCGTGCGGCCCGCGAATCCGCCGCCGCCCAGCGCGGCGCTTATTTGCCGACCATCGATGCGCAACTGACGCCCACGCGCCAGAAGACGGCGTCTCCAGTTGCAAGCGGGGCGGCATCCGGTGCCGGGCTGTACACGCTGCACACGGCCCAGCTGAACATCGCCTATGCGGCGGACGTGTTCGGCGCCACGCGCCGCCAGGTGGAAGCCGCCGATGCGCAGGTCGACGTCGCGCGCTTCCAGCACCAGGCGGCCCGGCTGACATTGGCGGCGAACGTCGTCGCGGCGGCGATCCAGGAAGCGTCGCTGCGCGCCCAGCTGGACGCGACGAGGGATCTCGTCGCGCTGGCCGGCAAGCAGCTCGACGCCGCGCGCAGGCAGCGCCAGGCCGGGCAGGTCGGCATGGCCGACGTGGCCGCGCAGGAGGCTGCGCTGGCACAGATACAGGCGAGCCTGCCGCCGCTGGAGAAACAGCTCGCCCAGCAGCGCGACCTGCTGGCCGTGCTGGCGGGTCGTTATCCATCCGACGACACCGGCTTGCGCTTCGACTTCGATAAACTCGCGCTGCCGGAAGACCTGCCGGTGAGCCTGCCGGCCAGCCTCGTCGAACGGCGGCCCGACGTGCGCGCCGCTGAGGCGCAGCTGCACGCCGCGAGCGCCCGCATCGGCGCGGCGCGGGCGGCCCGGCTGCCCGACATCACACTGACTGCGGCCCTCGGCAGTTCGGCGCTCGACGCGGGCACGCTGTTCCGCGCCGGCACGGGCTTCTGGAGCATCGGCGCCGACCTCGTGCAGCCGATCTTCCACAGCGTCGCGCTCAGGCACCAGCAACGGGCGGCGGAAGCGCTGTACGACCAGGCCGCCGCGCAGTACCGCGGCACCGTGCTGGCGGCGTTCCGCGACGTGGCCGATGCGCTGCACGCGATCGATGCCGATGCGCGCGCGCTGCAGGCGGCGCTGGCGGCCGAACAGGCGGCACAAAAGAGCCTGGCGATCGCCACGCGCCAATGGGAACTGGGCGCCGCCGGCCGTCCGGCCGTGCTGCAGGCGCAGCAGGGCTACCAGCAGGCGGCCATCGCGCTGGTCCAGGCGCGGGCCGCGCGCTATGCGGACACCGTCGCGCTGTTCCAGGCGCTGGGCGGCGGCTGGCAGGCAGACGAAACCCGCTGACGGCGCTCAGCCAGCGGGCAGGGTGGGCAGCGTGATGCGCGGCTTACCAGGCGTACGCTGCCTTCACGTAGTAGAAGCGGCCATTGAAGCCGTTCGGTGCGAAGCCGCTGTAGCGGTTGATGCCGTTCAGGTTCAGGTTGGCGGCCGACGTCACCTGGGCCGGATAGCGGTTAGTGACGTTGTCGGCGCCGGCCGTCAGGCGCAGGTTGCCGGCCAGTTTGACGCTAGCGGACAGGTCCAGCACCCATTGCGGATCATAGGTCTGGTCCAGCGTGGGATCGTTGTGCGGCACGGTGAATTTTCCGTAACGCGTCACGGCCGCGTGGCTGCTCCAGATGCCGCGCGTGTAATCCGTGGTGAGGCTCAGCTTGTCCTTCGGCGAGCCGACGGTCAGGCGGTTGACGGTCTGGCGGTCCACCAGCACGAGATTCTGCTCGGCCAGCACCGCCGGTGACCCCGCGACGTGGCGAACGGCGTTGTCGTTGTGGTTGTACGCGACGGTGAAGTCGGCGCGCGCACCCTGTTTCAGGTTCAGGCGATACGTGCTGACGACGTCCACGCCTTTCGTGCGGGTGTCGACGGCGTTGGTGAAGTAGCGCGCCGCACCCACGTAGATGCCCTGGCCCGCCAGCGCCGATTTCAGCGTGTTGTTCAGCTGGACGTTCGCCGAGAACACGATGCGGTCGTCGATGTCGATGCGGTACAGGTCGACCGTCGTCGTCCAGTTGCGCAGGGGCTGCCACTGCGCGCCGATGCTCAGGTTGCGCGCCTTTTCCGGCTTCAGGGGCTGCGAACCGAGGGCCAGCGCGGCCGCGCTGCCTACCGGGAAGGTGCCTGTCTCGACGCCCGTGTTCTGGCCGTTCACGACCATGAAGTTCGTCGTCGTGATCGTGTAGAACTGCTGGGCGAGCGATGGGGCTCGGAAGCCGTTCGACGCCGTGCCGCGCAGCGCGAACGCCGGCGTGAACGCATACCGCGCCGAGGCCTTGGCGGAGCTGGTGTCGCCGAAGTCGCTGTAGTGCTCGTGGCGCACGGCGACGGAGCCGGACAGGCTCTTCGTGATGTCGGCCTCGAAGTTGGCATAGACCGACTGGTTGTTGCGGCTGTTCTTGCCGGCGTTCTCAGGACGGAAGCCGGAGAAGCCCTGCGAACCGGTGCCGAAGTAGGAGTTCGGCTCGCCCGCGCCGATCTCGTACGATTCGTAGCGCGCTTCCGCGCCCAGCGCGACGGTCAGCGGGCCGGCCAGCCAGGCCACGGGCACGTCACGCGCCACGTCCAGGTTGGCCACTTCCTGCGTCGAAACGAGCTTGCCGGCATAGAAGCGCGTGGGACTCGCGCTGCCGAGCGCGTAGTTGACCGTGTCGTCGACGTTCAGCTGGAAGCGGTTGCGGCCGAAGTTGACGCTCGCGTCCCAACGCCAGCCGGCGAGGTCGCCGCGCAGGCCCGTGACGAGCGAGGCATCCGACGACTTGCTGTCTTCCAGCGGCAGGAAGCCTTCCGGGAAGATGGGCGTGTTGCCAGCGAGGCGCCAGGTGGCGGCAGACGACGTCTTGCGGTCGCCGTAGTTGGCGAAGGCATACCAGTCGATGGCGTCGGTCAGGCTGTACTGGCCGTTGACGAAGACGGTACGCGGGTGGCTTTCCGGGTCGCCCAGGCGCTGGTTGACCTGGTTGCGGCGCGGGCCCGCGGCCGCTCGCGGGTCCGGACCGGCGCGGTTGGTCGGGCTGCGGTCCGCGCCTTCGACGGCCACACGCACCCAGCCCGCGTCGCCGAGCCTGAAGCCGGTATCGCCGCGCACGGTCGTCTGCTCGCCGTCGCCGGCATCGTATTTGCCGTAGGTACCCTCGACGGCGCCGCCGTCGGCGCCCTTCTTGAGGATGATGTTGACGACGCCGGCGATGGCGTCGGAACCGTATTGCGCGGCGGCGCCGTCGCGCAGCACTTCGATGTGGTCGATGGCGGCCAGCGGGATCGCGTTCAGGTCGACGGGCGCGGAACCGCGTCCCAGCGTGCCGTTGACGTTGACGACGGCCGACGTATGGCGGCGCTTGCCGTTCACGAGCACGAGGGTCTGGTCCGGCGACAGGCCGCGCAACTGGGCGGGGCGCACGGCGTCGCTGGCGTCGGCGCCGGACGGACGCGGGAAATTCATCGACGGCAGCAGGCGGCCCAGCACCGTGGCAAGTTCGCCGGAACCCGTGCTTTGCAGGTCCTTGCCGCTGATGACGTCCACGGGCGATTCGGAATCGAGGGTCCGCCGGTTCAGCGACCGGGTGCCGGTGACGACGACGGTCTGAGTATCGGCGCCGGACGTGGCGACACCCGATGCTTGTTGCGCGTGGACGGGGAGGACGGCGGCGATGAGGCCCAGCACGAGCAGGGCGCGGGATGGATTCTTTTCGGTGTATTTGCAGCTCATGTTCTTCTTTCTCGACTGGGCGACGAAACGAGGCCGCCACGGGGCCGCAAGATTAACAGTCTGCAAATTGCCTAGCCAATAAGTATTTCTCCTATGCTTATGCGGCGGCCGATGCGGTCCCCACGGCTATGGTAGATTCCCAACTTTGCCCGGAATGCCATGACCCCACCGCGAACCCAGTCCCGTGCCGGCGCGCTCGCAGCGCTGGCCCTGCTGGCCGGCTGCGCCAGCCTGCGCCCCCAACACCCGCCCGAGGCCGCCTTCGTCGTGCTGGGCGAGGAGGGCAGGCCGGTGGCGCGTGCCGTCACGACCGCCACGAGTTGCCCCGTCATCGAGATCGACGGCCACGCGGCGACGATGGCCGTGCGGGCGCCGTACGGGGCCATTCCATTGCGCGGCAAGGGCCACAGCGCGAGCTTTCACGCGGACGCGGTCTCGGCACCCGTGCTGTCGTGTGAGACGGCGATCCCCGCCGGCAGCGCGCGCGTGGCCGTCGCCGGGCAGCCGCTGCCGCTGCCCGTGACCGACGTGAAGCGCATCGTCGTGATCGGCGACACGGGCTGCCGCCTGAAGGGCAAGGAATTCCAGGACTGTAACGATCCGCAGTCTTACCCATTCGCCCGCGTGGCCGAGAGCGCCGCCGCATGGAAGCCGGACCTCGTGGTGCACGTCGGCGACTACCACTACCGCGAAGACCCGTGTCCGGCGGACCGTCCCGGCTGCGCGGGCAGCCCGTACGGCTATGGCTGGGACGCGTGGAATGCGGACTTGTTCGCGCCAGGGCGGTCGCTGCTGGCAGCGGCGCCCTGGGTACTCGCGCGGGGCAACCACGAGACCTGCGCGCGCGGCGGCCAGGGCTGGTGGCGCTTCCTCGACACCCACCGCTACGACCCGGCCGCGAACTGCGACGACCCGGCGGCCGACGGCCGCGCGGACTACACGGCCCCGTATGCCGTGCCGCTCGGCGCAAACGCGCAGCTGATCGTGTTCGACACCGCGAACACGGACTGGAAGGGTTTCAAGGAAGGCGACGCGCGTATCGCCCGCTATGCCGACACCTGGCGCAAGATCGACGCCCTGGCCCGGCGCGCGCCTTACAACATCGCCGTCGACCACCACCCGCTGTACGCGTTCGGCGCCAGCCGCGACGCGCGTACCGGGGACATCACGCTGTTCGGCGGCGACGCCGGCCTGACGCAGGTGTTTGGCGCCCTCGATGCGCGCCTGCTGCCGGAGGCCATCGGCGTGCTGCTCTCAGGTCACGTGCACCTGTGGGAGCAGGCCAGCTTCGCATCGGATCACCCGACCCAGTTTGTCGCCGGTTTCGCCGGCACGGCGGAAGACATCGTGCCGCTGCCGCGCACGGCGCCGGCCGGCCAGTCGCCCGCGCCGGGCGCCGTACTGGAAGCGATGAGTTCCTGGATCGACGGCTTCGGTTTCATGACGATGGAACGCATCGGGCCGGACCGCTGGCGGGTCGTCGTGCACGACCGCGACGGCACGGAACGCAATACGTGTACGGTGGAGGGGCGGCATTCCACGTGCGCGGTGCCGCAAGTTTGAACAAAATGGGGCGAAATATATTGCTACAAAAGTGGTTGCCTCGAATATACGCTTATGACACAATGAAGCGGTGAGCGGGGCAGCATATCGCCGCCTTCGCGATCAGCGATGAGGATAGATGTATCTTTCGAGGCTGCTGGTCCGCCAGCAGCCGCTTTTCCGTTGCCGCGCGCCGCGGCACGGACATTCACATCTGGGACAACAGCACGTTGGCGCTGGATTCGTCCGCTTCGAGCAGCGCGATCAGCTTGGTCAGGTCGTGTTCCAGGCGTTCCAGCGTCGCAGCGTCAAGCGCGGACAGGGCGTCCGGCAACACGCCGGCGAAGGGCAGCGGTGCGCTGCGCAAGACCTCGGCGCCGTCCGGCTGGATGCGCAGCGACACGCTGCGGCGGTCGATGCCTTCGCGGCTCGTTGCCACGAGGCCGCGCTCGACGAGACCCTTGATCAGGTTGCTTGCCGTCGACTGGTGGATGTCCAGCTCGCGTGCAAGTTCCGTCACCCCGATGCCCGGGCGCCGGTCGATCACGGACAGCGCCCACAGCTGGGCGCCGCCGACACCGGCCTCGCGTTCGACCTGGCGGAAATGGGTTTTGACGGCATTGAAGACGACGCGGAACTGGCGCAGTACGCGGGTAGCCGGCGGCGTCGATGGATCGGACGGCTCGGCGGCCGTGGTGTTTTGTGAAGACGAAGACATGCGAAGAATGATAGCGGAAAACGTGGCATGGCGCCCAAATATGACATTTTGGAAACCATGCACACAGGATAGTGGAGCCGGCCCGGCATGACGCCGCTACCCGACTTCCGGCGCGAACTGGGCGACTGGCGCGTGTGGACCGTGCGCGCTGTCGTCGTGCTGCTGGCCGCCGCGGCCGGCCTCACGATCGTCGGATTTTCGTGGCTGGCCGACGCGGCATACGACCGCTTTGCCGCACTGCGCGCCGTGGCATGGTGGTGCCCCCTCATCGTGACGCCCGCGTGCACCGCCGTCGTCGTCTGGGCCACGCGCCGGTTCGCGCCCGGTGCCGCCGGTTCCGGCATCCCGCAGGTGATGGCGACCCTCGACACGAAGGTGGGCGAGGGCGAGCGCGGCCTGTTCGTGTCGTTGCGCCTGACGGTCGCCAAGATCCTCCTCACGGCCGGCGGCCTGCTCGGCGGCCTGTCGCTGGGACGCGAAGGTCCATCCGTGCAGATCGCGGCCGGCGTGATGCTGCAGGCACGGCGCTTCCTCCCGGCCGGCAGCGCCGTCGGCGTCCACGGGCTGCTCGTGGCCGGCGGCGCGGCGGGCATCGCGGCCGCGTTCAACACCCCGCTGGGCGGCGTGATGTTCGCCATCGAGGAACTGGCGCGGGCCCCCGAGCAGCGCTCCAGCGGCCTGATCATCGCCGGTATCGTGCTGGCCGGCCTCGTCGCGGTGTCGGCCCATGGCGATGGCGCCTATTTCGGCGTCATCCACGTGCCTGCGCCCGGTCTCGGGCTGTTGTTGCCGGGCCTGCTCGTCGCCGTGTTCTGCGGCCTGGCGGGCGGCCTGTTCTCGCGCCTGATGATCGCATCGCTGTCCGGCCGCAGCCCGGACCGTGCCAGCCGGTGGCGCGCGCGCCGTCCCGTGGCGTTCGCAGCAGGCTGCGGCCTGGCCGTCGCGCTGATCGGCATCGCGAGCGGCGGCGCGGCGTTCGGCTCCGGCTATGCCAGCACGCGCCACATGGTGGAGGGCACGATGGCGATGCCGTTCGCCTATGCCCCTTTCAAGTTCCTCGCGACCTGGCTGACCACGTGGTCGGGCGTGCCCGCCGGCATCTTCGCCCCATCGCTGGCGATCGGCGCCGCGTTCGGCAACGACGTCGCGCTGCTGCTGTACGGCATGCAGATGCCGGCGCTGATCGCGCTGGGCATGGTCGGCTTCCTCGCCGCCGCCACCCAGGCGCCGCTGACCGCCTTCATCATCGTCATGGAAATGGTCGACGGCCATGCGATGGTGCTGAGCCTGATGGCCTGCGCGTTGATCGCTTTCGCCGTCGCCCGCCTCATCAGTCCGCCACTGTATCCGACGCTGGCAAAGCTGCAACTCGGGCGGCTTCCGACGCATACGGAGTGGCCGCCGACCGTGCGGTAACGCACTGAAACGTAACGAAATTCAGCCTGCTCGGCGGGGTCGGATTTGCTAGGATGGGGACATGCTGACACGGAAAGTGCCCAACGTCCTCCTGCGTCTACGGCTCCCGGCGCCTGCCGCAGTGCTGACACTGCTGGCAGGCCTGGGCCTTACTGCCGTGCTGGTCGTGGGCATGGTCGATGCCGAACGGGAGCGCGCCCGTTCCGAATTCCTGCAACGTGCCGAGATCCGCACCGCGACGGTCACGCGCAGCTTCGGCGACGCCCTCGACGTGCTGCAGGCGGCGAACGCGCTGTTCGCTTCCGTCGGCATCGCGAGCCGCGCTGAATTCAGCGCGTTCGCGCGCCCCTTGCTGGCCAGCCACCCCTATATGCAGGCCGTCGTGTTCCACCGCATGGTGAGCAGCGCGGAACGCGCCGCGTTCGAGCTGGACAACCAGAATTACCGGCCGGGCTACATGATCCGCGACCGCCGCGTGACGGGCAATACCGTCACGCTCGCACGTGCGGGTCCGCGCCCGCGCTATCTCGTCGTCGACTATGTGGAGCCGCTGGCCGGCAACGAAGTGACGCTCGGCTACGACCTGTTTTCCTTCTTGCCGCAGAGCTCGACCTTCATGCGCGCGATCGACACGGCTCGGCCCGCGTCCAGCGTCCTGCTGCCGCTGTTGCAGCGCGGCCGTCTCGGCGTCACGCTGATGATGCCGGTGTACCGGCGCGGTGCGAACCTCGACAATGCCGCTGCGCGCAGCGCCCATGCGATCGGTGACACGTCCGTCATCGTCGACGTGGCCGCGCTGGTCGGCGCCAACCTCGCCAATTCGAACCAGCTGCTGCGCAATGGCCTGAAGATCGAGTTGTACGGCCCCAGCCTGGATGGCTTGACGCTCGCGTGGTCGCACGATGCGCTGGACCGGGGCCAGCGTTCCCCCTGGCAGGCGTGGCCCGGCGATGCCCTGTTCACGATCCGCCATGCGTTCGACGTGGCCGGCATGCCATGGGAACTGCGCATCATGGGACGTTCCAGCGCGATGGCCGGCGGCGCCGGGGCACTGACCGCCCTGATCCTCGGCTGCCTCGTGAGCCTGGCCACCTCCGCCTTCGTACAGAGTCGCGTCAAGCGCACGCGCCGCATCGAGGCCCTCGTAGAGCGGCGCACGAGTGACCTGCACGATGCCCTCGACGCGCTGCGCCTGTACCGGCGCGCGATCGACGCCAGCGCGAACGCCGTGATCCTCGTGAGCGCCACGCGCCCCGGTTACCCGATCGAATATGTGAATCCCGCGTTCGAACGGATCCGCGGCTATGCATCCGCGCAGGCGGTCGGACGCGGGCTCCTGGAACTGGGCGAGAAGGAGCCGGACCAGGGAGCCGTGGCCGAGCTGCGCGCCGCCATCCGCGAGCGGCGCGAGGGCCATGCCACGATGCGGTTGCGCTGCGGCGACGGGCGCGAAATCCACGCCGAGGTCTATATCGCGCCCGTCAATAACGAGGAAGGCAGCACGGAGCACTTCGTCGTGACGCAGTACGACGTGACGATGGCCAAGCGCTACGAGGCGGAACTGGAGGCGCGCGCCCGCTTCGACACCCTGACGGGCCTCGCCAACCGGTCGTTGCTGCACGACCGGATCGACAACGCCATCAACCTGGCGGGCGGCCGTGGCGCCGTGTGGGTGGCGGCGCTCGACCTGGACCACTTCAAGTTCGTCAACGACACCCTCGGCCACGATGCCGGCGACGAGTTGCTGAAGGCGGCCGCGCAGCGCATCAGCGCTGCCGTGGAGCGCGCCGACACGGTCGCCCGCACCGGCGGGGACGAGTTTGTGCTCGTGCTGCCTGGCCGCGACAGCGAGTCCGACGCCGCGGCCACCGTACGCGCGGTGCTGCAGGCACTCGCGCATCCGGTCACGCTGTCCGGGCAGGATCTCGTGCTGACGGGCAGTGCGGGCCTGGCCGCGTTCCCGGCCGACGGCAATGACGGTCCTACCCTGATCCAGCACGCGGAAGTGGCAATGTACCGCTCCAAGGAACTGGGCCGCAACATGGTCCAGTTCTACATGCCGACCATGAACACGCGGGCGCGCGAGCGCCTGGCGCTGGAGGGGGCGCTGCGCAGCGCGCTCGTGCACGACGAATTCGAGCTGTTCTACCAGCCCCAGGTCGACCTGGAATCGGGCGCCGTCGTCGGGCTGGAGGCGCTGATCCGCTGGCGCCACCCGAGCATGGGCATGATACGGCCCGACCGCTTCATCAACCTCGCGGAAGAGACGGGGCTGATCGTCCCGATCGGCGCGTGGGTGCTGCGCACCGCGTGCCGCCAGAACCGCGCGTGGCAGCACGCCGGCTTCGGCCCGCTGCGCATCGCCGTCAACCTGTCGCCGCGCCAGTTCGCCGAGCCGAACCTGGTGCGCGAGATCGCCCGCGTGCTCGACGAGACGGGCCTGCCGCCGGGCTACCTCGAGGTGGAGATCACGGAAAGCCTCGTGATGGGCGACGTCGAGAGCGCGATCCGCACGATGCGCGAACTGAAGCAGATGGGCGTACAGCTGTCGATCGACGACTTCGGCACCGGCTATTCGAGCCTCTCGTACCTGCGCCGTTTTCCGGTGGACGTGCTCAAGATCGACCGCAGCTTCGTGCGCGACATCCCGTTCAGCGAGGACGACGCGGCCCTCGTGGCCGCGATCATCGAACTGGCGCGCGGCCTGCGCATGCGCGTGATCGCCGAGGGTGTCGAGACGGAAGCGCAGCTCGACTACCTGCGCCGGCGCGGCTGCGACGAGGTGCAGGGCCACGTGTATGCACAGGCGGCGTCCGGCGCCGAGGTCGAGCGCATGCTGCGCGCGGGCCGGCACATGATCCCCCACGACGCGACCGTATGAGCGGCCGCGCACCGAACCCGCACGCGCAGTCGGCTATACTTGCGCCCAATTGAATTGTTTAGAAGCAGGCGGGAAACGAAGTGGATGACCACAATGATGGCCAGCGCGATGGCCAGCGCGACGGTAAACGCTGGGACGGGCGCGAACGCAGGATACTAGACCGCGCCGGGGCCCGCGCCAGGGACGCCTATGCACGGGCGCACGGCCACCTGATGACCAAGCCGCCATACCAGCGCTGGCTGTATATCGCCGCCGGCCTCCTGCTCCTCCTGCTCACGCTGTTCGCCTTGTGGGTCGCGCTGCTGTTCCCCCTGACGCCGGGCATCGACGACGTCAAGCAGGCGCGCGTCGCCCGCCCGACCGTCGTCGTCTCCGCGGACGGCCGCCAGCTTGCCAGCTTCGAGCAGGGCGTGCAGATGAAGGTGCCGCTGTCGCAGGTGTCGCCGAACGTGATCAACGCGCTGATCGCGACGGAAGACCACCGCTTCTACGACCACCACGGCGTGGACTTCACCCGCATCGCCGGCGCCTTCGTCGCTACCCTCAAGGGAGACGCGCAGGGCGGATCGACGATCACCCAGCAGCTGGCGCGCAACCTGTTCCGCGACGAGATCGGCCGTGCGCGCAACATCAACCGCAAGCTGAAGGAACTCATTACCGCGTTCAAGATCGAGAACACGTACAGCAAGACCGAGATCCTGGAAGCCTACCTGAACACGGTGCCGTTCCTGTACAACACGTACGGCATCGAGGCGGCGGCGCACACCTATTTCAACAAGCCGGCGGCACAGCTGAACGAGATCGAGGCGGCCACGCTGGTCGGCATGCTGAAGGGCACCGCCTATTACAACCCCGTGACGAATCCGGAACGTTCGCTCGCGCGCCGCAACGTGGTGCTGGGGCAGATGCTGAAGGCCGGCGTGTTCGACGAGAACCGCTACCGCCAGCTGGTCAGGCGTCCGCTGCGCGTGCGCTTCACGCGCCAGGCCGAGCGGACGGGCAAGGACGACCATTTCACCGCGTATGTGCGGCGCTGGCTCGTGGACTGGGCCGACAAGCACGACGTCGACCTGCAGCAGGACGGCCTCGTCGTGCAGACTACGCTCGACTACGACCTGCAACAGGCCGCGCTGCGTGCCGTCAAGCAGCAGGCCGGCGCGCTGCAGGCCATCGCCGACGTCGACTGGGCCCATTCCTGGCCGATCAACGCGCAATCGACCCAGACCTATGTGGATATGCGCGCCGGCGTCAATCCGTTCGAATACTACTGGGCGACGCATGGCGACCTGCTGGAGACGTTCGTGCGCGAATCGGCCGAATACCGCAAGGCCGTGGAGGCGGGCGCGAATCCCGTCGCCGAATTGAAGCGCTTGACGTCCGACCGCGACTTCATGCGCCAGCTGAAGGCGGCGAAATCGCACCTGGAGGCGGGCTTCGTCGCGATGGAACCGGCCACGGGCGAGCTCAAGGCGTGGGTCGGCAGCCGCGATTTCGAGCGCGAGCAGTACGACCACGTCGTACAGGCCGCGCGCCAGCCGGGCTCCACGTTCAAGCCCATCGTCTACGCCGCCGCGCTCGAAAAGGGCATCGCGCCGGACCATCCTTACCTGGACGCCGTCACGACCATCCGCTTTTCCGACGGCACGATCTGGCGCCCGACCGACAACAGCGGCACGACCGGCCGCCAGCTCACCCTGCGCGACGGCCTCGTATTCTCGAAGAACACGATCACGGCGCAGGTCGTGCGCGATATCGGCGTCGCGCCCGTCGTCAAGTTGGCGGAAGATCTCGGCG
>Ga0207705_10002547_pt1 | contig 14027 bp, 11 predicted proteins | sample KBSC13metaG_FD_184314 | JGI IMG/M metagenome (GOLD analysis project Ga0207705, IMG submission 184314) | Corn rhizosphere microbial communities from Kellogg Biological Station, Michigan, USA - KBS C1-3 metaG (SPAdes) (version 2) | ecosystem: Host-associated > Plants > Roots > Rhizosphere > Soil ...
TTTCAATGGCGTATCGCTTCAAGTAAGGTCCAGGAATCGGACGGATCGGTCGGATGTGACCGATGATTGGGCTGTGGCAACGCGTTTGGTTATGTCGGTGCCCTAGTACCATTGTATCATAATAGGAACATTTGTTCTAGTGTAATTTTTTCCACGTGCCGCCGAGCGGCGGTCGCGCTGTGTGAGGTTTAGAAAATGGCTTCTGATGCCGGCGCTCTTGTCGACAAGAGACGGTTTGTGAAAATTGAAGATATCACGGCAGTTGTGCGAACCGACAGCGACATGTTCGTTGAGATGGCGGAGACGGCGACGCGGTTCTTAAACGGCCGAGTGTGGTGTAAGTCAATTACGCAGGGCTATCTTGATCGCGGGTTGGCTGGCATTATTGCGATCTTCTTTTTTGAATATGAGAGGACCGACGGGGAAGAAGCGCCGCCATCGACGTGGATCATTCATGGCGTCCTCCCGTTGATAGTGATACCTCCGTATGTAGCGATCGATGGGATGACGGCTCTGGAGGAGTACTTGAAGGTGTTGGAGGCGTGGTGCGACCGCGTTGAGTTCGGGTTGTCGATACTTGACATCCCGCCGGTTCACCATCCGGACGGCGTTTCGATGGTTGCGATGACCGCGGACTACGCGAGGGATCTGCGGAAACGTGTGGAGTCGCTTCGTGAGATGATATTGCCGTGGTTATGGGATTGGACGCCGGATGAGGATTAGAATTTGCTGCGGGGCAGGAAATCTCATCCCAACGCTCTCCTTGGAAGGAGAGGTAGCCAGACGCGGCTGTCGCCCGCGTACACATCACGAACCCATTCAGGATTCCGGAACAGGCAGGGACGCCTGTACCACGATAGGAATTGATCGGGCGCTTGAAATTCTCACGCAGCCGGTCTGGCGTCGCATGCTTATCCAGAGCTATGAGCATGGCACCCGAATGCCTATTTGTCCGGCGTAAGAGACAAAAGGCCGCCTGCTTAATGGCAGACGGCCCGGAATCATTCTTATGGTTTGGCGGCGGCTTGGCGGTTGGCCATGTCTCGGAGGCCGGCAGCGTAGTCCTGGCCCATTTGATTGGAGACCTGGGCGGCGGTGCCGTTGTAGACTTTGCCGCGTTCGCCGTTGACAGTGACGCTGCCGTCGGTCTGGGCACTGGTGTGACAGCCGGCGAGGGTCAGTGCGATAATCGACATCGTTACGAACACGGTTGTTCGTAGAGTGTATTTCATTCTCATTCTCCCGGAACCTACCCCTAAATCCCCTCCCGAAAAGGGAAGGGACTTCAAGGTTAGAGGTAGCTGAACGTCGCCGCGGGTTCCGTGGAGCCGTTGTCGAACTTGCCGCTGGTGCCGGCGGCGGTGTCGTCGTGGACCTGGTTGGCGGTTTCCGAGGCGGGTTCGAAGCCGGGGGACACCTTCTCGGGCATGAAGAACTTCGCGTGGCCGTCGCACATGATAAAGTTTGAGCCGCCCTGGTGCCGGCCGTGCGCGCTGTCGTACTGCCCCAGGTTCTGGGTCACGCCGTTCAGGTAGCCGGTGGCGTACTTGAGGAAACCGTCGCGCTGGCCGCCGACCTGATCCGGGACTTTGAGCGAGTTGTAGCCGGTGGGATCGTACGTCTGTCCGAGGCCGTTGCCGGCGGGCGAGCCGCCGCAGTAGGTGCCGCCGTTGTTGTCGAGAACCGGGTTCAGCTCTTTGTCGATGTCGTAGCCCAGGCTGCCAGAGACTTCGAAGAGGGCGACGGTTTTGCTGGGCGAGTTCATCTGGGCGAGCGAGATGCTGTCTGATCCCTGACAGGGGATTGGCCAGGCGGCGGTAGCCCAGTCCGGAATACCGGCGCTCATGTTGGCGTTGAGGGCGAAGGAGCTGTTGTGGTAGGCAACGGTGGTTGGGTCCGAGGCGCAGCGGAAGACGCCGAGGCTCTTGACGTAGGGGAAGACCTGGCCGGCCCAGCCGCTGCCGCCGACACCACCGCCGGCGTGCCGGCCGCCGTATCCGTCGATACCGCCGCAGACCTTTTCATCGTAGTCCTGGGCGTACTGGATAATGGCCAGCGCGAGCTCTTTGGACTGGGACATGCAGGCAATGGTGCGCGCCTTTTCACGGGCGGCGGCGAAAACCGGGAATAGGATGGCGGAGAGTACCGCAATGATCCCGATGACTATTAGTAGCTCGATAAGGGTGAATCCTATTCGCGATTTCATGTTTCTTGCTCCGTTCATGATGCCGGGCGCTCATTCATAGGGCTCCGGCCCCACGTCTACTTAATATCCGGTCGCCCATTCGTAGAGCTCCGGCCCCCTAGTCCCCAATCCTGGGGGAACATGACTGACAGGTCGTTGTCGGTTGTCGCTATCGACGGGCGGCGTTTGCACCGAGAGATTGCGGCCGCGAAGCCTCTCCCCCGGCCCCTCTCCGAAGCGGAAAGGGGTGCCTGACAGTCTGGGACGTCGACCGTCCCAGACCGCGGGCATTTTTGCACTTGTTTTGGCAGACTCTGCCCTGCTGCCGTTTCCTACTGCCCGACAGCTCGCGGGAAGGTGATCGGCTTGAGATCAGCCAGATCCTCGTCCTCGTTGGGAGTCAGCGGCGGCACGGGCCGCATGACCGGCTGGGAGACGTCGGTGAGGGTCAGGACCGGCGGCGCTGGGGGCGGTGCGGGCGCGGTGTAGACCGGCTCCGGCATGGGCTCGATTACCCCTCCCCGGCCCTCCCCTCCAGGGAGGGGGGCGTTGAACGACGGGGCCGGCGCCGGCATCGACGGGGCCGCCGCGTGCACGGTCGGCGTCGGCGGGAGCAGCGGCAGCTTGAGTGTCGACAGCAGGGCGGGATCGAAGCCCTTCATCAGTGCGGCTTCGGGCGTGATCTTTCCGTCGAGGAGCAAGGCTTGCAGGGCCTGGCCTAGCGTTTGCATGCCGATCGACGTGTTGGTTTCGATGATCGACGGCAACTGGAACGTCTTGCCCTCGCGGATGAGGTTCTTCATCGCCGACGTCTGGATCATAATCTCAAGAGCCGCGATTCGCCCGCCACCGACTTTGGGCAGCAGGGTTTGGGCGACGACGCCCTGGATCGATTCGGCGAGCTGGGTGCGGATCTGCGACTGTTGGTGCGGCGGGAAGACGTCGATGATGCGGTCGACGGTCTGCGCGGCGCTCGACGTGTGCAGGGTGCCGAACACAAGGTGGCCCGTTTCGGCGGCGGAGACCGCGAGCTGGATGGTCTCCAGGTCACGCATTTCGCCGACGAGGATGACGTCGGGATCTTCGCGCAGGGCGGCCCTCAGGGCGCTGGCGAAGGATTCGGTGTGGACCTTGACCTCGCGCTGGTTGACTAGCGAGCGCTTGTGTGGATGCACGAATTCGATCGGATCCTCGATGGTGAGGATGTGCGCGGCGCGCTCGCGGTTGATCATGTCGATCATGGCGGCGAGGGTGGTCGACTTGCCGCTGCCGGTAGGACCGGTGACGAGCACAAGGCCCTTTTCGCAGCGGGCCATCTGCGCGACAACGGCCGGCAGACCGAGCTGCTCGAAGCTCTTGATCTCGGTGGGGATGACTCGGAACACCGCGCCCTCGCCACGTCGACCGACGAAGAAGTTGCATCGGAAGCGCGCGACGCCGGGGATCTCGATGCTGAAGTCCAGATCCTTCTTCTCGTCGAAGCGGGTCTGCTGTTCGCCGGTCAGGATTCCGAGAAGCATGGTTCGGAGGTTTTCTCGGGTCAACTCGGGATAGGGCAGCCGCTCCATCTCACCGTGCAGCCGATAAGACGGCGCGTTGCCGACGGTCAGGTGCAGGTCCGACGCGCCGCCGGTGACCGTCTTTGTAAGCAGTTCTTCCAGGTCCATGTACATATCCTTTTCGGCGACGGCGTCGCCGGATGGGGTCAATTAGTTGAGGCGGGCTACGCGGACCACGGAATGAATTCCGCGGCTATGATGGAGGATAGTCCCTCCGGGACATGAAAACGTGAACGTGTGCACTCCGCCGAAATACCGGTACCTCGTCATTAATATCGGGTGAGGTTGCAGTCGAAACGACCCGCATATGTACGAGGTTTCGATTGTCGGGTGGCATGAGAGGTGGTGAGGTTGACAGATCGATGCACAGATTTTATAATGAGAGAAGAAGGAACCTAAACGGTTCGGTATATGATTCCCAATGACGACCATTAAACATGTTGCGAAGGCCTGCGGCGTTTCCGTGGCCACTGTCTCCGGCGTTTTGAACAACACGCCCGACGCCGCCGGTCCCGAGACCCGGGCTCGTGTGCTCGACATGATTCGGCAGATGAACTATTCGCCGAACGCTGTTGCGCGCGGGCTCAGTTCAAGGCGGATGGACACGATAGGCGTCGTGATGGACTATAGCGGGTGGGGATCGCTCGTCGCCGACCAGCATCTCGGGCCGATCATCGATGGTGTTATCGGACAGTGTTCACGCTTGCGTCAGAAGATGCTATTGTACACGGACCCGTGGTCGGATGCTATTTCCAAGCTGCCATCCTTTTGCGATGGTTTTTGCGATGGGCTGCTCCTGATCGTGCCGATGGTTTCCGACGAGTTCTTTAGCGAGCTGGCGCGGCGTCGACGGCCCTTTGTCATCATCGGCGACTATCGAAGCGAGCCGAATCTGTCGGCGGTCGATGTCGACAATATCGACGCTGGCCGACGGCTGACCAATCACCTCCTCGATCTTGGCCATGAGAGGATTGCGATGCTCCGAGGGGATGAGGCTCACCAAAGTTCGCGGCTCAGGGCCCAGGGATACCGGAGTGCTTTGGAGGAACGCGGCCGACGGTACGAGGAAGTCCTCGACCTGCCAGGCGAGTACAGCGCGGAGTCCGGGCGGGCGGGGGTGATCAAGCTGCTTGAGATGCCACGGCCACTTCGCCCGACGGCGATTTTTTGCGGGGACGATAGGATTGCCATGGGTGTTCTGGAACTCCTCAAAGAGCGCGGCATTGATGTGCCGGGGGAGATGTCGGTGGTCGGCCTCAACGACAGCGTCGAGGCCGGGCAGGGTCATCCTGCTTTAACTACACTGCGTCAACCAGGTCGGGCGATCGGTGAGCGGGCGGTCGACATGGTGCGGGCGCAGATTATGAAGCAGGAGGGCGCCGGCTGCAAGGTTGCACTGCCGGGTACTCTCGTGGCGCGCGAGTCTTCCGGACCTCCACCGAGAAATTCGTAGCAGCCGCAAAACTTTCCGTTGACAGAAATACAAAGGCATCATATAATGGACATGAAGTTACCTAACCGTTTCGGTAATGTGGTTCTTGCCGGGATTGGCCGGTTATATTGTATATAGAGACGCTCGCCGCCTCAAAATGCGAATTTCCTCGCAAGATTACCGAACCGGTTCGGTAATCGACAGTGATTGCAAGATTGAGCGGTCACGCATTTATTGATCGACAAAGGAGACTTATTTTATCATGAAGACTAAAGGTTTTACTCTTATTGAACTTCTCGTTGTTATCGCCATTATAGCGATTCTTGCCGCCATTTTATTCCCGGTATTTGCTAAGGTTCGTGAGAAGGCGCGGCAGACGTCGTGCTTGAGCAATGAGAAGCAGATCGGCCTGGCTCTGATGCAGTATGTGCAGGACTTCGACGAGAAGTATCCGGCGCGTGAGTACAATAACGACTCGTCTAAGACCTGGCGGGTTGTCGTGTTCCCGTACGTGAAGGCCAAGGGGGTGTTTGCGTGCCCGTCGAACCCGAGCGCTGCAAACAATGGCTATGACGGTTATCCCATCAGCTATGGCGGGAATTACAATAGCGCGCCGTATTTCAACCAGGATTGGGGCAACATGTATCCGGGTGGCATCAACGGTACGGGAGTCTTCGGCGATTGGGACGCTCCCGGTGTGACGTTGGCGTCGATTACGTCGCCGGCTTCGGTCATCGAGGTTTTAGAGCAGACCAACGAAGGCTATGCCGACGCGAACGTGTTGAACCACTATACCGGGGCGAATCATGACCTGTTTGCAGGACACAACGGGGTCAGCAACTACCTCTTCTGCGACGGACACGCCAAGTCGATGAAGCCGCTCAGCACGGTTGGATGCGGATCTCAAACGGTGAACATGTGGACCGTGGACAATGCCGCGTTCCCGGGCAACTGCACCGATGGAGACGGCGCCAGCGCACTGGGCCAGGCGCTGTATGCTCTGACGCTCGAGACCGACAAGTACAAGTAGCCAACTAGCGTTGGGGCGTCCAGCGCTAGAGGAGCGGTCGCCTTCGACTTTACGAACGCAGCGCACGTCTGGCTTTGCCTGGCGTGCGCTGCGTTCCTTCATGTGTGGGTTGACGTATCGTGTGCGCCATTGTAAGATGGGCTGACCGCAAGATAAATGAGTTTGGATTAGATATGCCTAGAACTTTTATGGGTTCCGCACGGAGCCGCAATTTTTCCCTTTCCTTGATCTTCACGTTTGCTCTTGCTATTCCCGCGCTGGCTGGGACGAGTCCGGTGGTGGTGGGCAATGCAAGGTTTACGCAGATCACTCCGAACTGTATTCGGATGGAGTATTCGTCGACGCGTCAGTTTGTCGACGAGCCTAGTTATTTTGCGGCGAATAGGGTCGTCGGCAAGGCGGTTGTCGCGGCGAAGCGGTGCCGGATTACGTCGGGTGCGATGGATTTGGAGTACGTCGACGACGGTGCGACGTTCAGTTCTCATAACCTCAAGTTGAGGGTACGCAAAGGGAGCGGGTGGGTCACGTGGACGCCGGATTCGAAGAATGGAGCGAACCTGGGCGGGGCGATTCGGACGCTGGACGGGTTCGACGGGGCGGGCGCTCTCGACGATGGGATTCTGTCGAGGAATGGGTGGTATTTGCTCGACGATTCCCGGGGCGTGTTGCTCGACAAGGGGTGGGTTCAGTCGAGGCCGAAGGATGCGGGGACGGACTGGTATCTCTTCGGCTATGGCGAGGATTATGCGGCGGCGTTGAAGAGCCTGGCGGCGGTGAGTGGGTCGGTGCCGCTGCCTCGACGGTATATGTTGGGGGCGTGGTATTCGCGGTACTGGCCGTATTCGTCGAAGGACTATCACGATATTATCGGCGAGTATGTGTCGCACGGGTTTCCGCTCGACAATATCGTCATGGACATGGATTGGCACATGGACGGGTGGACGGGTTGGTCGTGGAACCGGAAGCTGCTGCCGGATGCGGAAGCGCTGTTGCCGTGGTTCCACAGCGAGGGTTTGCATGTGACGCTGAATGTGCACCCGGCCGATGGCGTTGCGAAGCATGAGACGCAGTACGCGGCGTTTATGAAGGACATCGGCGAGGATCCGTCGACAGGGAAGACGGTGCCGTTCGACGCGTCGAATCGTGCCTATATGGACGCGCTGTTTCGCGACGTACACAAGCCGCTGGAGCGAGAGGGCGTGGACTTTTGGTGGCTGGACTGGCAGCAGGACGAGTTTACGCGGGGCATTCCGGAGCTGACGAACTTGCAGTGGTTGAACGAGCTGTACTACCGGGATACGTCGACGGGCGGTCAACGTGGGGCGTCGTTCAGTCGATGGGCCGGGTGGGGCGATCAGCGTCATCCGATCCATTTTTCGGGGGATGCGAGCACGAACTGGTCGATGCTGCAGTTCGAGGTGCCGATGACGTCGGCGTCCGGCAACTCAGGGTGCTTCTTCTGGACGCACGATATCGGCGGGCATAACCGGGGACGTAATGAGGAATCGTATGCGCGGTGGTGTCAGTTCGGGTCGATGAGTGCGGCGCTGCGGGCGCATTCGACCCGGGATAAGACGATGGACCGGCGGCCGTGGATGTATCCGGACTATGTGACGCAGTCGATTAAGACGTCGGAGGTGCTGCGGTCGACGCTGTTCCCGTACATCTACACGAGCGCGGCGCAGTCGAGCAGGTCGACGGTGCCGTTGCTCAGGCCGATGTACCTGGCGCACCCGACTGTCGAGGCGGCGTATCATAACTCGCAGGAGTACTTGTTCGGAGATAATCTTCTGGTCGCGCCGATCGCGCAGCCCGGTGTCGGGCCGGGGCATGTTGCTAGGCAGGTGGTGTGGTTTCCGGGCGGTGAGTGGTACGACTGGTTCAGCGGGGTGCGGCACACGGGGCCGTCGGATGAGCTGGCGGCGGATGACATCGACGAGTTCCCATTGTTTGCTCGTGGCGGCGTGCCGATTCCGATGCAGCCGCGGACGCTGCGGATGGCGTCGACACCGGTGAAGACCTTGGTGGTCCGCTGCTATCCGGGCGTCTCAGGCGATAGTAGTTTCTACGAGGATGACGGCGTCACCACAGCCTATCGACAGAAGGCGTTTGCGACGACGAGGCTCGGGTATGTCCGCCAGGGGAATGTTTTGATAGTGTCGATCGGCGGCGCTCATGGGCACTATGCCGGTGAACCGGCAACGCGTTCGTACGTGGTCGAGTTGCCGAGCATGGACCGAGCGACCCACGCTTGGGTCGACGGGAAGGCAGTGGCGGTCGCGTACGATCCGGCGCTTGGGATAAATCGCGTGATCGTGCCGGCGCGGCCGGTTGGCAAGGCGGTGGTGGTGAAGGTGGAGGCCGCTCCGATGGCGCAGTCGACGCTGGTGGAGCGGGCGTCGCTGAGGCGGATTGCGGCGGTGCTGGGAGACAGTTGGGGGCACAGTCACATTGGCGACTTCCTGTCCGACGAGCGGTTGGCGGGCCTCGACGCGTCGCGTCGAAATATGGTGCTGTCGTGCGTGGGCATCGGGCTGGTCGACCATGACGAGAGTGTCTACGGCTACCAAGGAGACCATCGGCTGCATCTGTACGGGCCGACGTCGGGGTCGAGCTTACAGATCCTGGCCGGACCGGCTGCCGGGACTCCTGTTTCGCCGATGGGCATGGACGGTACGCATCAGGTGGGAGTGGCGACGTTGATGGTGGGCGGGCGGACCTATACGATTCCATCGTCGCCGCTGGCGACGGCCGACGATGTCGCGCTGTCGGCAGAGGTCACGTCGAGCTCCGATCAACCGGGGTACTCGGAGAAGGCGGTGATCGATGGTGTCGTCGATGGGTATCCGTCGAACGAGGGAGCGGAGTGGGCGTCGAACTATAAGACGTCGAGGGAGTGGGTCAAGCTGACGTGGGCGTCGCCGCAGACGATCGACCGGGTTGTGTTGTACGATCGGCCGAATACGAACGATCAGGTTTTGGCCGGCAAGTTGACATTCGACGACGGGAGTTCGGTCGATGTCGGAGCGCTGCCCAATGACGCGTCGGCGGGGCTGGAGGTCAAGTTTGCGCCGAAGACGGTGACGTCGATGACGTTCACGGTAGAGAAGTCGGCGGAGAAGACGGTTAGCACCGGGTTGTCGGAGATTGCGGTGTATCGGGCCGTCGCCCATTAATGAGTTAAGCTCGGCAGGCCTCCTTTCCCATTCTGTTGGGGAGGGAGGCCTTGTTACTTTGTGGTCGACAAGGATTATTGGCAGGCTGCGCTGAAGTCATAAGATAACATTCCGACGCATAGTGGCGTTGGCCTTCATTTGGAGAAGCATGGTATGGAACAAGCGCGCGCATATTTTGACGATCTCAACCGGGAATATCTGGCGATCCATCGGAAGAAGGAAGATCTGTTCTGGTCGATTCGTATGGGATTGTCGGATGATCAGACGGCGTTTGCGGAGGCGGAGCAGGAGTATAAGGAGTTCGTGTCCGATCCGGTGCGGTTGAATGAGGTGCGTGCTCAACTTGCGTCCGTGGATGGCGGGGAGGTCGCTCACGGGTTGCGTGGGTGGCTGGCTTTTTTTGAGAGCAATATCGTCGACAATGATACGGCCGCGCGGCACATGCGGGAGCTGATTGAGATGGAAGCCGCGCTGTATGCGAGGCGTCGACAGTTCACCATGCGGCATGTCAACGAGAAGGGCGAGGTCGAGGAGGCGTCTCTGGGGGCGCTGTCGACGAATATGGCGGTGAATCCGAACGAGGCCGGGCGCAAGAGTTCGCATGATGAGCTGCGCCGGCTCGAGCGGTGGGTGGTCGACAATGGGCTGCTGGAGATCGTCGGCAAGCGGAATGATTTTGCGCGGGCGCTGGGGTATCGCGATTACTTCGACTACAAGGTCAACAAGAATGAGAAGATGAGTCCGGAGCGGCTGTTCGAGATCCTGAGCGATTTCGAGGCGCAGACGCGCGATGCCAATCGACGGAGTTTAGATCAGCTTGCATCGGAGAAGGGCGCGGATGCGGTGCTGCCGCACAACATCGGGTTCAATACGACCGGCGATGTGCGTCGACAGATGGATGCGTATTTGCCGTTCGGGCAGGCGCTGCGTCGATGGGTGGAGAGCTTCCGCAAGATGGCGATCACGTTCCGCGGGGCGGTGATGCAGCTCGATTTGCTGGACCGCGTGGGCAAGTGGGAGAATGGGTTTTGTCACGGGCCGGTGCCGACCTACTTCGACGAGAACGGGACGTGGGTGGCGGGGCATATCAACTTTACGTCGAATGCCCGGCCGGATCAGGTGGGCAGCGGCAGCGGCGCGCTGGTGACGCTGTTTCACGAGGGCGGGCACGCGGCGCATTTCGCGAATGTTGCACAGAACGCCCCCTGTTTTTCGCAGGAGTACGCGCCGACGTCGATGGCGTACGCGGAGACGCAGTCGATGTTCTGCGACAGTGTGCTGGGCGACGCCGACTGGATGAAGCGGTACGCGAGGAACGATGCCGGCGAGGTCATTCCGGATGAGTTGGTGCGTTTGTATATCGAGAATTGGCAGCCCTGGCGGGCGCGGGCCGAGCGGTCGATGCTGGCGGTACCGTACTTTGAGGTCGAGTTGTACAGGATGGCGGATGCCGAGCGGACACCGGACGCGGTGCTGGCGCTGGCGAGGAGGACCGAACAGTTCATCTTTGGCATCGAGAGCTCGCGGCCGCTGCTGTCGATACCGCATCTGCTCGACCAGGAGTCGAGTGCAGCGTACCATGGTTACTTACTGGCGCATATGGCGGTGTATCAGACGAGGGCGTATTTCAAGCGTGAGCATGGATTTATTTCCGACAATCCGGCTGTGGGGCCGCTGCTCGCGGAGCATTACTGGGGGCCGGGCAACAGTGTCGACCATGACACGACGCTGCGCAACTTGACAGGGGAGGGGTTCTCGGCCCGCTACCTTGCGGCGGACTGCAATCGTTCGGTTGAAGAGGCGTGGGAGGAAGCGCGGGCGTCAATGGCGTCGGCGGAGGCGCGGGTGTATCCGACGGAGTTCCCGGCGTCGCTGGACGCGCGGATGTGGATTGTCGACGGGGCGGACGTCATCGCGGACAATTGCGAGTCGGATGACGCGATGTGCAGTCAGTTTGAGGCGTGGGTCGAGCGGAGGTATTTTGCGAAGTAGATCGAAAGCCCCGTGACTGGAAGTCATGGGGCTGGAGTGGAGATCGTCCTCCGGACGACTTGTGGCGAGAGGGCGGATCTCTTTACGCAGCCGGTTTGGACGTCCCTCCGATAGTTCAATAGAAGACGGCTCAAAAAATCGGGCAGGAAACCTCACCCTAACCCTCTCCTTGGAAAGGAGAGGGAACCAGAGGCGGCTGCGCCGTGGACAAGCGTCATACGCTCGACAGGCAGGGACGCCTGTGCCACGATAGGACTTGATCGGGCGCACGCGGAGTTCACGCAGCCGGTCTGGGACGGCATGCCCATCCAGGGCTCTGGGCATGGCACCCGGAAGGATCACAACAGGTCAAACGCCTCGCGCAAGTACGCCAGGTAGACTTCGTCTTTGCACATGGTTTTGCCGGGGGAGTCGCTGAGTTTGGCGACGGGTCGGCCGTTGCACTGGGTCATTTTGATGACGATGTTGAGGGCCTTGAACGAGAAGTCGTTGGTGAGGTTGGTGCCGACGCCGAACATGGTGTGGAGGCGGCCGTCGAAGTAGCGGGCGAGGTCGAGGACTTTGGGGATGTCGAGGCCGTCGCTGAAGACGCCGGATTTGATGCGGGGGTCGACGCCCATTTTTTTGTAGTGGTCAATGAGTGTGTCGCCCCATTCCTTGGGGTCGCCGGAGTCGTGGCGGGCGCCGTCGTAGGCTTTGCAGAAGAGTTTGTCGAAGTCGTTGCAGAAGGCCTTCATGCCGACGACGTCGCTGAGGGCGATGCCGAGGTCGCCGCGGTATTCTTGCATCCAGGTTTCGAGCGCGAATCGCTGGAATTCGGGGACGGGCGCGAAGACCTGGCAGGCTTGCAGGTATTCGTGGGCCATGGTGCCGTAGGGTTTGAGGCCGAGCTCTTTGCAGGCAAGCAGGTTGCTGGTGCCGATGAGCGCGTGCGGGGCTTCGTGCTTGAGGGTTTCGGTGACGTGGCGCTGCCAGGCGCGGCTGTAGCGTCGACGGGTGCCGAACTCGATGAGGTTGACCTTCGGGTGTGGGTTGGCTTTGAGTAATTCGACCTTCTCGCGGAGCCTTTCACGTCCGACGGGATCGTTGTCCGGGGCGTTGGGCTGGGTGTGGCGGAAGTAGGTCTCGTTGATGATGGCGAGCAGGGGTACTTCGAAGAGGATGGTCTGATACCAATTTCCGCGGATGGTGAGCTCGAAGCCGTTGGTGGTCGAGATCGTCACCTGCTCGCAGCGGAGCTGGAAGTACTTGAGGGCGTCGATGTAGCTCGGGTTAAGGAAGCGGATGGTTCGAAGGTACGCGATCTCGTCGTCGGTGAATTTCAGGGCGCAGAAGGCCTCGATCTCGGCCCGGATTTCGTCGGCGTAGGGCGTGAGGTCGACATCTTTAGTGCGGCAGGCGAACGTGAATTCGACCTGGGCGAGCGGGAATTTGTGGAAGACGACCTGCTGCATGGTGAACTTGTAGAGGTCGGTGTCAAGCAGGGATTGGATGATCATGGTCGGTCTCCAGTACAGTAAGCGGTCGTCTAGTCGTAGGGTTCCGGCCCCCTAGCCCCCAATCCTGGGGGGACATGACCGACGGATCCTTTTTCGAGCGTTAAGACCATGACAATAAACGTCAGGCCGGTTCAATCGTCCGTTGCGGCGGACTTGCTATGGGCGCGCGTGGGCGGCGTTGATGTCGTGGGCGGTCTTGCGCCCTTCGGAAGTCCCTACATTCGGACTGGTTCCCTTAGCGGATTCTCAAGCTAAGAACTCCGTGGTTGTGGAGAGGCGGGCGCCGCGGTCGACCATGTCGCGGATGAATTCGTCTTGCAGCGGTTCGAAGCCTTTGACGGGGCTCATGGCGTCGGTGAGAAGGACCAGGCGCTTGAGATGTTTGTCGTGGCCGAACTGGGTGGCGAGGTCGCGGATGGTGTTGGCGACGCAGTGGCTGCCGGCCTCGCCGGCGACGACGACGGTGTCGGCGTTAAAGAGGGCGTCGATGAGTTCGCGGTTGAGTGTTGTCGACGGGTCTTTGGGATCGGGCACTTCGGCTTGAATGGCGCTGTAGTGCTCGGTGAGAAGGTTCGAACCCTTCTCTACGTAGTTCACCACGGCGAATCGTTTCTCCCATTCGATGAGCGCGGCGTGCAGTTCGGGCATGACGGCGTGGCCGCTGCTGCCGATGAGGCAATGGTAGGGCCAGATGCACAGGCTGTAGCGTCCGCTGACTTCGACGGCGCGGACGTAGGCGAGGGCGCGGTCTTGGTATGCTGCTTCGGTGGCGGACCAGACGCCGCTCTCGACATCCGCGCGGCTTATGATGGTGAAGGGGGACGGATGCTCCCCTGCGGCGTTTTTCCAGAAGATCGGGTGGGCGATGTGGACGTAGTGGTGGGTGTCGAGGGTGACATGGATGGCGTCGAGCTCGGGGCCGAGGCGGCGGATCATGTGGGCGAGCCGGCTCATGTCGGCCTCAGCGCCGTCGACGTAGAGGGCGCCATCGATGGGGTCGCAGAAGTCGACTTGCGGGTCGACGATGAATAGCTCGGTACGCATGCTCTTCCTCCTGGTGGCCAAAGCACATGGCCGCGGCGTGCCGACTGTCGCGCGGGCGACCGGCGTCACGCCTGCGATATCTCGCGCGGGCCACCAGGAGGAAGAGCATG
>Ga0207705_10002549_pt1 | contig 14015 bp, 12 predicted proteins | sample KBSC13metaG_FD_184314 | JGI IMG/M metagenome (GOLD analysis project Ga0207705, IMG submission 184314) | Corn rhizosphere microbial communities from Kellogg Biological Station, Michigan, USA - KBS C1-3 metaG (SPAdes) (version 2) | ecosystem: Host-associated > Plants > Roots > Rhizosphere > Soil ...
CACGGCAGTGAGGCCATCCGACTTCTCGATCGAGAAGTCGGATGGCCTCACTGCCGTGTCGCGCTACCTGCGCACGGAAACACAGTCGGCGTTCGGATGCACCGGCTGCCGCATCGAGGTGATCCCCAACTTCATCGATCCAGCCGTGTACGATCGGTCGCGCTACGAGCCGCAGCTGCGGAGCGAGATCGACGAGGGACGACGCGTGCTGATCCATATCTCCAACTTCCGTCCCGTGAAGCGGGTGCGCGACGTCGTCGGCATCTACGCACGCGTGGCAAAGGAGATCCCGAGCGTGCTCGTCATGGTCGGCGACGGCCCCGACCGCGTGCTCGCCGAGCAGGAGGCGCGCGCGCTCGGCGTCTCCGACTCCGTCTTCTTCCTCGGCAAGCTCGAGTCCGTGGCACCACTGCTGGCCAGCTCCGATCTCTTCCTCCTGCCGACGCAGAGCGAGTCGTTCGGGTTGAGTGCGCTCGAGGCGCTCGCGACCGGCGTCCCGGTGATCGGTGTCAACGCGGGAGGCCTGCCGGAGGTGGTGCGCAACGGCGAGACCGGCGCGCTGTGCGCCGCGGGCGACGTCGAAGGGATGGCGAACGCCGCCATCCGCATTCTCGGCGACCCGGAACGTTGGCGCGCCATGAGCACGCTCGCCGCCGCCGACGCGCGGGACCGCTTCGGCATGGAGGCCGTCGTCGGCCAGTACGAGGCGTTCTACCGCCGCGCACTATCTTAGGTCACGCGCTCCGGGCGCGTACTCTTCACCTCAGCCGGAACTTCCGACCGCATGTCGCTGCTCCACGCGCTCATCCTCGGCATCGTCGAGGGGATCACCGAGTTTCTCCCGGTATCCTCCACGGCGCATCTCATCCTGACCGGCCACGCGCTGCGCCTCGCCGACTCCGAGTTCCTCAAGAGCTTCGAGATCATCATCCAGCTTGGCGCCATCCTGTCGGTGGTCGTGCTGTACTGGGGCAAGTTCTGGCACTGGGAAGTGATCAAGAAGCTCGTCATCGCCATGATTCCCACCGGCATCATCGGGCTGACCGTCTACAAGGCGCTGAAGACGTACCTGCTCGGCAACGTCACCATCGTGCTCATTGCGCTCGTCGTCGGCGGCATCGCGCTCATTCTGTTCGAGCGCTTTCCGAAACGGGATCGCGATGAGATCGACTTCTCGGAGATCAGTTACGGCAAGGCGTTTCTCATCGGGCTCTTTCAGGCGATTGCCATCATCCCCGGCGTGTCACGCTCGGCGGCGACCATCGTTGGCGGCTCCCTGATCGGCATCTCCAAGCGCACGATCGTCGAGTTCTCGTTCATGCTCGCGGTGCCGACGATGCTGGCGGCGAGCGGCCTCGAGCTCGTGAAGGGCAGCGCGGCGATTGCGGGTCATTACACGCCGCTCGCCGTGGGCTTCGTCGTCAGCTTCATCACGGCCATCATCGCCATCAAGTCGTTCCTGGGCTACATCAAGAAGCACGACTTCGCCGCCTTCGGGTGGTATCGCATCGTCCTGGCGCTCGTGTACTTCCTTGTCTTCATCCGCTGAGTCGGCGCCGGCGGTCACGTTCGACGGCGTCACGGCCGACGAGCTTGCGCGCCGGCTTGCACTGCCGCGCATCGAACTGTTCAGCGAGGTGGGCTCAACGCTCGACGTCGCGCATGCCGTGGCGCCCGAGGCGCCGCCCGGCACCCTGATCCTCGCCGACCAGCAGACGGCTGGACGAGGACGTCACGGCCGACGCTGGGACTCGGCACCGGGCGCCGGAATCTGGCTCACGCTGATCGAGCGTCCGACCGACGCCGACGCCCTCGACGTGTTGTCGCTGCGCTGTGGATTGCGCGCCGCTGCGGCACTCGACGTGCTCGCCGGGGACGCTATCGCGTTGAAGTGGCCGAATGATCTCTACCTTCACGGGCGGAAGCTGGCCGGCATCCTCATCGAGAGCCGATGGCGCGGCGATGCGCCCGATTGGGTCGCCATCGGCTTCGGCCTCAACGTTCGCACACCGGATCTCGAGACTGCCGCGGGCTTGGCGAAGGGAGCGTCGCGCCTCGATGCACTCGCGCGGCTCGTTCCTGCGCTGCGTGACGCATCGCGCGCCGTGGGGCGGCTGAGCGAAGCGGAGCTGGCTGCATGGCGGGATCGCGATTTCACCGCCGGTCGCGTGGTGACCGCCCCCGCGCGCGGAGTCGCCGCCGGCATCGACGCCGCCGGCGAGTTGCTCATCGAATCACCGGATGGCATCGTCTCTCGCCATCGCACCGGCTCGCTCACTCTCGCCGAACCGCTCCCATGCTCCTGACCTTCGACGTCGGCAACACCGAAACGACCATCGGCCTGTTCGACGGAGACGATCTGCGCGGTCACTGGCGCATCATGACCGACGTGGCGCGCAGTGCCGATGAGCTGGGCGTTCTCCTTCGGGGACTGCTCGCCGGAGCCGACGTCGGCGCGAAGGACGTGCGCGGGGTGGCCATCGGTTCCGTCGTGCCGCGCGTGACCGCGCCACTGGAGCAGGCGTGTCGCACGTGGCTCTCCGCCGATCCGGTGCAGGTCATCGACGCCCGGTCGCCGTTGCCGATCACGCTCGCCGTGGACGAGCCGCAGTCCGTCGGCGCCGACCGCATCATCAACACGCTTGCTGCCAGTCGCCAGTACGAGCGCGACGCGATCGTCGTCGATCTGGGTACCGCCACGACCTACGACTGCATCACCCGCGATGGCGTGTTCCTTGGCGGCGTGATCGCACCGGGCGTGCAGAGCTCCGCCGAGACGCTTTTTCGGCGTACCTCCAAGTTGCCCGCGACGGAACTCGTCGCGCCGGACCGCGTGATTGGCAAGCGCACGGAGGAGTGCATCCGCGCGGGCGTAATGTTCGGTGCCGCCGAATCCATCGTCGGCATCGTTCGACGCATCATCGCAGAGTGGCCGAATCCAGGGAAACCGATGGTGATCGGCACTGGCGGTCTCGCCGAGATCCTCGCGCCGCTCTGCAACTGCTTCGACGTGTTGGATCCGTACCTGACCCTGCGCGGCCTGCACCTCGCGTTCCGGCTGTTGCGCGCGCGGGACGCCGCGGGACGTCGCTGACGGACTGCGCCGTAAGATACGGCGCCACAATAATTTATCCTATTGGTGGCGCGATCCCTGCGGCCCCTTGCCCGGCGGCGCGGGCCCGGATATCATCCATTCCTGTTAGCACTCTGCGTGACTGAGTGCTAAGAGCCCGTTCGTCATTCATTTCACCGTAACACCAGACGGAGGCGCATTACCTATGGCCACCAAGAGCGCGGCCGGCGTAAAGATTTCGCCGCTGGCCGACCGGGTCGTCGTGAAGGCATCCGAGGACGCCGAGCAGATGCGCGGCGGTCTCTACATCCCCGACACCGCGAAGGAAAAGCCCCAGCAGGGCGAGATCATCGCCGCCGGCCCGGGCAAGTACGAGGACGGTAAGCTCGTCCCGATGTCCGTGAAGGTCGGCGACAAGGTGCTGTATGGAAAGTACAGCGGCACCGAGATCACGCTCGACAACGAGCAGTACCTGATCCTTCGCGAGTCCGACGTCCTCGCGGTCGTCTCCTGATCATCAACACATAGAGGCTCATCATGGCCAGCAAGGAACTGCACTTCAACACCGATGCGCGCGCTGCCCTGAAGCGCGGCGTCGACCAGCTCGCCGAGGCGGTGAAGGTCACCCTCGGTCCCAAGGGCCGGAATGTCGTGATCGACAAGAAGTTCGGCGCGCCGACGGTCACCAAGGACGGCGTCACCGTCGCCAAGGAGATCGAGCTCGCTGATCCGCTCGAGAACATGGGCGCCCAGATGGTGAAGGAAGTCGCCACCAAGACGAGCGACAACGCCGGCGACGGCACCACCACGGCCACCGTGCTCGCCCAGGCGATCTTCCGCGAAGGCCTCAAGAACGTCACGGCCGGCGCGAACCCGATGGCCATCAAGCGCGGTATCGAGAAGGCCGTCGCTGCGGTCAATGAGGAGCTGAAGAAGATCAGCGTCCCGACCAGCGGCAAGAAGGAGATCGCCCAGGTCGGCACCATCTCGGCCAACAACGATGCCGAGATCGGCAACCTGATCTCGGAAGCGATGGAGAAGGTCGGCAAGGACGGCGTCATCACCGTCGAGGAGGCCCGTGGCCTCGAGACGACGCTCGAGACCGTGGACGGCATGCAGTTCGACCGTGGCTACGTCTCGCCGTACTTCGTCACCGATCCGGAGAAGATGGAAGCGGTGCTCGAGGATGCGATGATCCTCATCCACGACAAGAAGATCTCGTCGATGAAGGACCTGCTCCCCGTGCTCGAGAAGGTCGCGCAGATGGGCAAGCCCCTGCTCATCATCGCCGAGGACGTCGAGGGTGAGGCGCTCGCCACGCTCGTCGTCAACAAGCTGCGCGGCACGCTCCGCGTCGCCGCGGTCAAGGCGCCGGGCTTCGGCGATCGCCGCAAGGCCATGCTGCAGGACATCGCCGTCCTGACGAACGGTCAGGTGATCAGCGAGGAAGTCGGGTTCAAGCTCGAGAACGCGGTGGTCTCGGACCTCGGCCGCGCCAAGCGCGTCGTCGTGGACAAGGACAACACCACGATCATCGACGGTGCCGGCGAGGATTCCAAGATCCAGGGCCGCGTGAAGGAGATCCGTGCGGCGATCGACACGTCGACGTCCGACTACGACAAGGAGAAGCTGCAGGAGCGCCTCGCCAAGCTGGCGGGCGGTGTTGCGGTGATCAACGTCGGCGCGGCGACGGAAGCCGAGATGAAGGAGAAGAAGGCGCGCGTCGAGGATGCGCTCCATGCCACGCGCGCGGCGGTCGAGGAAGGCATCGTCCCCGGCGGCGGCGTCGCCCTCATCCGCGCCCAGAAGGCCCTCAAGACGCTCAAGCTCGACGACACGGACGAGCAGATCGGCGTCGACATCATCCGTCGCGCCATCGAGGAGCCGCTCCGCATGATCGTGCAGAACGCGGGTGGTGAAGGCTCCATCGTGCTCGAGAAGGTCCGCTCGAGCAAGGACGACAAGTTCGGCTACAACGCCCTCACCGACACGTACGAGGATCTGGTGCAGGCGGGCGTGATCGACCCGACCAAGGTGACGCGCACGGCGCTGCAGAATGCCGCGTCCATCGCGTCGCTCCTCCTCACGACGGAAGCGATCATCGTCGAGAAGAAGGAAGACAAGGCCGCGCCGGCCGCTCCGGGTGGCGGCGGCATGGGCGGGATGTATTAAGGACAGCTGAAAGCTGGAAGCCCAAAGCTGAAAGCTGAAAGCCGAAAGCTGAAAACAGAGGGGCGAGTTCGCGAACGCGAACTCGCCCCTCGCCGTTTCGGCCGATCGGTCCTTCGGTCCTTCGGTCCTTCGGTCCTTCGGTCCTTCGGTCCTTCGGTCAATCGGTCAATCGGTCAATCGGTCAATCGGTCAATCGGTCAATCGGTCAATCGGTCCTGCGGTCCTTCGCTCCGTCGGTCCTTCGGACCTTCGATCTCCCCGCGCCTCCCCCGAAGTCTTCAGCCACGCCCTCAGCAGTTCGGCCACGCTCCACGCCTGCGCCGTGCATCCGCGTGGCGTGTACGGCGCCTCGGCGTCGAAGATCTCGGCGATGCTGCCGACGCCGAATTCGTCGAAGTGCGCCACGAGCCCGGTGAGGAGCGTCCGTGCGCCCGCGCAGTCTTCCGGGTGGACGCGCAGCCACGCGTCCACGAACGGCCCGATGAGCCATGCCCACACCGTGCCTTGGTGGTACGCCGCGTCCCGCGCGCGAAGATCGCCGTAGTAGCGCGCCTTGTAATCCGGATGTCCCGGCGCGAGCGACCGCAGGCCGACTGGAGTCAGCAGACGCGCTCGCACTGTCTCCAGCACGGGCGCCCAGCGCGATTCGTCCAGCACGGGAAAATCGAGCGAGATGGAGAAGATCTGGTTCGGCCGACAGGCCGGATCGTCGCCGTGCTCGCCGTCGATGACGTCGTACAGGTAGCCTCCGTCCGCGTACCAGAACCGACGATTGAAAGACTCCTTTGTACGCGCCGCCTCCTCCGCGAGCCGCTGCGACTCGGCCGCGTCTCCTTCCTGCTGCAGCCAGTGCGACAGGAGCCGCAACGCATTGTACCAGAGGGCGTTGATCTCGACCGCCTTGCCGCGACGTGGAGTGACCACCCAGCCGTCCACCTTTGCATCCATCCAGGTGAGCTGGTAGCCCTCTTCGCCCTGCCGCAGCAACCCATCGCGCGGGTCCACGCCGATGCCGAAGCGCGTGCCTTCGCGATGGCACGCGACGATCTCGCGGAATCGCGGCAGCATGTCGCGGAGTATCTCGCGATGCCCGGTGAGCTCGACGAACCGGTGCACGGCGTGAAAGAACCAGAGCGTGGCGTCGGCCGTGTGGTACAGTCCTTCGTTCGCGCCGTCGGGAAACATGTTCGGGATCAGCCCGTCGCGAACGTAGTCCGCAAAGGTGCGCAGGATCGACGCAGCCTCGCGATGCCGGCCGGTGTCGAGCGTCAGCCCCTCCAGGCTGATCATCGTGTCTCGTCCCCAATCGGTGAACCACGGATATCCGGCGATGATCGTGCGCCGTTCTTCGCCCGTGGCGCGCGCACGCGCGTCGTCCGCCACGCGCGTCGCGGGACGAATGATGAACTGGTCGGCGGACAGCACGAGACGGGATGCGACGGCGTCGTCGGCCGCGGGCCCGGACAGACGCAGCAATGCCCGACGCCGTTCGAGCTCCGCATCGAGGGCGCTCTCGGGAGACAGCGATTCCATGACCTGCCACTGGTCGGTGGAGGCGATGAGGGCAGCGTCGCGCGTATCGGTGAGCGGCAATTCGAAGTACCCTGGACTCCACACGTCTCCCGCCCATTCGTAGCCGCGATCACGTTCGTGGCGGTACATCACCGCCTTCACATCGCGCTCCTTCGGCGTGAACGCGCCATGACCGCCGTGCGCCAGCATGCGCAGCGGGGGCAGCGTCTCCCACGCGTGCAGCTCCAGTCGGTCCGCGCCGCGCTCGATCCGGTGTGGAGGCACGAGCGGCGTGTTGACGGGCGCCTCGTACGAACGGAAGTGCACGAACGGCCGAAGCCGGATCAGGCAGGGCGAGGTCGGCGGCGTCAGCAAGCGATACATCACCTGCACGGTGTTCTGTCCGTGCGGCATGAGCACACGGCGCTCGATCCGCATTCCCTCCACCTCGTACTCCCAGACGGGGAGGCCGAACTCCAGCCGGAAATCCCGCAGCGAGCTCTGGCTTGGCAGATACAGCGGCGCGTCCTCGTACTCACGACCTGTCAGCACGACCTTCCGGCCATCCTCGAACCGTACCGACGCAAAGAGGTTCTGCAGCATGACCATGCGCCCGAGCGGTGCGGGCAGCGCGGCCACGAGGTAGCCGTGGTATTTCCGCGTCATCACGCCGCCGATGGTGGCCGACGAATAGCCGCCAAGGCCGTTCGTCACGAGCCACTCGTTATCGACGAGCGGCAGCTCACCATTCTCGGGCGACGTGCCGACCCACGAGGGACGATCGAGTACAGCGTCGTTCATGTACGCTCCACAGTTTCGGTGTCGGGCTGCGCCGGGCCCGCCGCGAACAGCACGGCGCAGCCCCCCGGAAGGCGCCAGCCCTCCATCGTCGGCGCAGGATCGGGCAGGCCGAGCCCGCCGTAACGAGGGTCTTCGGACGACCACGCCACCCGCCATGTCTGCCCCGGTGGCGGGGCAAGCAATGGCTCCGGCATCCGCGTCATCCGCAGCGGCTCGCCGAGGTTCACGAGGAGAAGGCGTTCCTCGTTCGCCCGGCTCAGCCGGAGCAGGGAGGTTCGAGTCGCGAGTACCGCACCGTCCACGGTCGCCTCGTCCGGCGTGCTCAGCACCGGATCAGTGCGACGCAGTGCCAGCAGATCACGATGCAGCGCGAGGATCGGGCCGTGTCGCTCGCGCTCGCCGTGATCGAGTTTGCAGCGCTCGAAGGTCGTGGGGTCGCCAGGATCCGTGAACAGCCCGTGCATCCGTCTCGGCTCCAGGCTCGCGAACTGATCGAGGAACTTCGCGCGACCCTCACGCACCAGACGCATCAGCTCGGGCGTGTGATCGGCGAAGAACAGAAATGGACTCGACGCGGCGAACTCCTGCCCCATGAAAAGCATCGGCGTCTGCGGACCGAGCAGCAGCAGCGCCGTGAGTGCGCGCAACTCACGCGCGCTCGTCAGCTCGTGCAGGCGCTGGCCGCGGAAGGAGTTCGCCACCTGGTCATGGTTCTGCAGGTAATGCACGAATCGCGACGGAGGCAGGTCGCGAGACGGCGTACCGCGGCCATGGCCCTGCCACGAGTACCACTGTCCCTGATAGAGAAAGCCGTACTTCGCCGCGGCCACGAATTCTGCCGCGGTGCCACGGTAGTCGGCGTAGTACGCTTCGTCCCGCCCCGTCGCGGCGACCATCGCACTGTGATGCCAGTCGTCGTTCCACAGCGCATCCATCCCGAAGCCGCCTTCACGCACCGAGCGCACCAGACGTGAGTCCTGCGGCTCGTCTTCGGCGACGACGTACGTGAGGCGATCAGGCGCGGCGCCACGTACTTCGTCGGTGATCGCGGCAAGAATGTTCTCGGGCGAGTCGTCGTAGATGTTCTGCGCCGCGTCGATTCGCAGGCCGTCGAGCCGGTACTCCGAAATCCAGTAGCGCGCGTTGGCGATGAAGAACTCGCGCACCGGCGCCGCCAGGGCATCGTCGAAGTTCAGTGCCTCGCCCCAGTCCGTGCCGTGCCGCGCGCTGAAATACGCCTCGGCGTACTCACGCAGCGTGCAGCCGTCGGGTCCCATGTGATTGTACACCACATCGAGGATCACGCCGAGCCCGAGTCCGTGCGCGGCATCCACGAACCGCCGGAAGTCGTCGGGCGCGCCGTAGAGTCGCGTCGGTGCGTACAAGTCCACGCCGTCGTAACCCCAGCCGAAGCGGCCGGCGAAGTCGTGCACTGGCATCACTTCGAGGATCGTCACTCCGAGCTCGGCGAGTGCGGGCAGTTCCCGTTGTGCCGCCGCCCAGGTTCCCTCGCGCGTGAACGTGCCGATGTGCATCTCGTACACCACGCGACGTGCCGGTTGAACGCCGGTCCAATCGCTCTGCTGCCACTTGAACGACCTGTGGTCGATCACCATCGAGGGTCCGTGCGGCCCCTCCGGCTGGAAGCGCGATGCCGGATCGGCGAGCGCCGTCTCGTCGTCCAGGAGAAGGCGGTAGGTGCTGCCTGGCTGTGCGTCCTGGACGGTGCCGGAGAAATAGCCACCCTCCTCAGGCGCCAGTGCGTGCTCCGTGGCGGATCCGCCGAGCAGCACGGCGACGCTGCGTCGGCGCGGTGCCCACACGCGAAAGTGCACGCCGCCTTCGGGAGCCGGCTCCGCGCCGACCGGCAACCGCCGCCACGAGGGCAGGGAAAGAGATCGATCGTCTGACATGGTCGCGCCGATCCCGAAGCAGGAATCGCTCCGGCGCGACTGGAGACCGCCCTAGAGCGCCAGGGTGTACTGTGCTTCGGGCTCGGCCCGGCCGGCGCGCGGCAGGAAGGGACCGACGACGCCATGCTGCAGCGCCACGCTCAGGGTGCCACGGAAGCGCGTGCGGCGGAGCGCGTCGGCGGTAGCGGCGCGCGCGACGCCGTGATCGTTGCACTTCTCGCTCAGGTGCGCGAGCACCACGTGCGCCAGGTTGCGGTGCACGACATCGCGCGACAGCTCCGCACTGGCACGATTCGACAGGTGCCCGGTGCGCGACGCGATGCGCCGCTGCAGGAAGGGAGGATACGGACCCGATCGCAGCATGCCCTCGTCGTGATTCGACTCGAGGACCAGGAGATCCGCATCGGCGCACAGCGTTCGCACGTTCTCGCTCACGTGGCCGATGTCGGTGCAGACCACCGCCACGGCGCCCGTGCTCCGACACGCCAGTCGCACGCCGATCGGGCTCGCCGCGTCGTGCGGCGTGCTCTGGGTAGTCACTTCCAGGCGTGTCAGCGCCAGCGGCTCCCCCGGCGCAACCGCCGAGCATCCCGCGCCGCGGAGCTCGGGCCACGCGTCCATCGTCCCCGCGCTGGCGTACAGCGCCCAGCCCCACTTGCGTGCCCCGGCGGCGGCGCCCTTCACGTGATCCGTGTGCTCGTGCGTCACGATGCACGCCTCCACCGAGGCAGGCGCCACGTCGATGGCGCGCATCCGGCTCGCCAGCTCGCGCGTGCCGAAGCCCGCGTCCACCAGCACGCGGCTCCCGCCCGCTTCGACGAGCACGGCGTTGCCACCGCTTCCACTGCCCAGCACCCAGAGCTTCACGACTCGAACCTCCACCGCCGCTCATAGGACGCGAGCAGCTGCTTCCGCGCGTTCTCGCTCAACGTGACGTGGCGTCGCGCCATCATCCGCTCTGCCACCTGGAGAAACTTCTCCGCGCGGTACGCGGCGAGCGACCCCGCCTCGCCCCAGCCCCACGGTGCCACCGCCTTGGGCGGCATCACCGTGCCGTAGACGTTCGCGCCCGCGCCGATCACCGTGCCGGTGGTGAGTCTCAGCCCGATGCCGGTCTTCGCGTGATCGCCGAACAGTGTACCGAGGAACTGCATGCCCGTCTCACGGATGCCGTCGGGCGTCCACAGCTGCACCGTCCCGTAGGTGTTCTTCAGATTGCTCGTGATCGTGCCTGCGCCAAGGTTGACCCATCGGCCGAGGATCGAATGGCCGACGAAACCGTCGTGCCCCTTGTTCGCGTGGCCGATGAGGATCACGTTGCTCACTTCGCCGTGCACCTTGCACACGTCGCCGATCGACGCGGTCGCGATTCGATCGGTCGTCACCGTGCTGCCGCTGCCGACGTACACCGGACCGACGAGACGCGTGAACGCCTGCACGTGCGAGCCCGCGCGCAGCAGCACGGGGCCCGCAGTGAGGTCGAAGCAGACCTGCGGCTCCACGACCGCGCCTTCCTCGATGAACAGACCGTAGTCGCCGATGCGCAGGGTCCCGGCCGGCGTCTCCTGCGAAAGCGTCGCTCCGAGCACCGGGAGATCCGCGGTGAGCATCGCCGGCAGTTGCGCGAGGTACTCCCAGATCTCGTTCAGCCACCAGCCGTGCATCGTCGCCAGCTCACGGCCAGTGGCGACCTCATCGAGCGTTGCCGTGCCGTCGCGGAGTGCGGCGAGGGGCAACGCCGTCTCCAGACGCAGTGCGACGATCCGGCCGTCGGCCGCGAGCACGTCGCCCTGCGGGGTCCGCTCGAGCATGGGTGCGTATCGCGCGTTCACGAGCCACGCTCCGGCGGGCAGATCCCCTGCATCCACCACCGGCGCCGCGCCCGGCTCCTCGAACCCGGCGAGGAAGCTCGACGTGACATGGCCCGCGACCGGCAAGCCGAGTGCATGCGCCCAGCGCTCGCGGATGAGGAGCGCGCCGGCGCGTGTCTCGCCGATGGGGCGCGTCAGTGCGAACGGCTCGAAGGCGCGAGCGCGCGCGTCGTCATACAGGTAGACGGCGCTCATTCCTGGTCGCGGAGGGCGGTGGGCAATGACTGGATCAGCGTCTTGAGGTCCGACGCCTTGTCCACCGTAGTGACCAGCGTCAAGCCGTCGCGGGTGACGACGACGAGATCGCGTACCCCGTACAGGACGACGGCGTTCCCGTCGGCATGGACCACGTTATCTCGCGACTCCAGTGCATGGACGAGCCCGGATAGCGCGTTGCCTTCGTCGTCGCACTGTCGCACCCGCTTGAGTGCGGCCCACGTGCCGACGTCGTCCCACCCGAAGTCACCCGCGAGCACGAGCACGCGATCGCTCCGCTCCAATACGCCCACGTCCACTGCGATGCCGCCGGTGACGGCGGCGAAGAACCCGGCGAGATCGTCGGCATGCGCGGCAAGCGGCGGCGCCACCTCCGGCGTGTGTGCACGCAGCTCGTCGAGAAAGTCCCCGACGCGCCAGACGAAGATTCCGGAATTCCACAGGAAGCCGTCGCGCACCATGACCTCGGCGCGGTCCCGGCTCGGCTTCTCGACGAACCGCGCTACCCGCCGCACGCCGCCGGCGAGATCGTCGCCCGGCTGGATGTAGCCGAAGCCCGGATCAGGGCGCACCGGCACGATCCCGACGGTGACCAGCGCCTTGTGCTCCTCGGCTGCTGCCGCGGCGCGCACGAGTGCGTTTCGGAACTCCTCTGCGTCACCGATTGCCCAGTCCGCGTGGACGCTCAGCATGATGGCGTCGGAGCCTGCGCGCCGCTCGATCTCGTGGGCGGCCCATGCGAGTGCCGCAGCGGTCCCTGCCGGCCGCGGTTCGGCGATCAGGTTGCCGCGTGGCAGCGACGGTGCGAGCGCCGCGATCGCATCCACCAATCCGGCGTTGGTGAGCACGAGAGTCCGCTCCGGCGGGACGAGTGGTGCGAGGCGCGCCAGCGCATCGGCGAGCATCGGCTCCCTCGTGGCAAGCGGCAGCAGCTGCTTGGGGCGCGACGGGGTGCTCACCGGCCAGAAGCGCGAGCCGACGCCTCCGGCCAGGATGACGGCCCAGCGGGTCACGTCTCGCCGGCGCCCGACTCCTCGGGCGCGTAGCCCACGAGCTCGGCGGCGCGCGCGTACAGCTTCTTGGGACTGAACGGTTTCGTCAGGAACTCGCTGGCGCCAAGTTCGAGCGCCATGTGGTGCTGCTGTTCCTGGCCGGCGGCGGTAAGCACGATCGTCGGCACGTCTCGGAGGCGATCATCCCGCTTCATCTCGGCGAGCACGTCGAGACCGCTGAGGTACGGCATCATGAGGTCGAGCAGCACGAGTCCCACATCCGGTTCGCGGCGCAGCACCTCCAGCGCCTCGCGGCCGTCGTAGGCGAGTGTCACCCGGAATGGCCCCTGCTCGAGCTTCATCTTGATGATGCGCCCGATGTGCGGCTCGTCGTCGGCGACGAGCGCATGAATTTGTTCCTGATTGTTCACGCTAGACCAGCGATGCGATATTCTCGCGGTTGCGGCGCAGCTCGAACAGGAGCTGGCCCACGTTCGCCTGCGGACGCACCAGCACCAGCAGGATTGCGTCGTCGCTCAGGACGGAGACCACGGCGAGCCCGTCGCGATGCTCCAGCACGGCGGTCGTGAGCGGACCGCGCGAGGCGGCGGCGCCAAGGTCGTCGGCGGCACCGATGATGGCCGGGATGCGCGCAGCCAGATCCTCGGCATCCACGCCGGCGACCGTTTGACTGTCGATCAACAGCCCGTCCCGACCGAGGACGACGGCCGCTTCCACCCCTTCGCGCTGTCGGATCGCTCCGACGAGATCGCGGATGCTTGCCATTCCTCCTCCACCGAATGTGCAGGCAGAACGATACCGGCGTGGTAGGGTAAGTCAAGCGATGTTGTTCGCTTGAGTTTGCCCGTGCGCGCCCGTATTGTTTTCGATGGACCGAACCCGTCACATCTCGCTTCGCCACATGCTGCCGACCCGCTCGACGCGCGTCGTCGTCGTCGCACTCGCCATGCTCGCCGTCGCCTGCGGCGATATCACGCGGCCCAAGGCCTCGACGCCGAACCTCGCCCTCTCGTACACCGTTGCTGCCTTCACCGGCGGCCCGGTGAACGTCCCGACGGCCCTCAGCTTCCTCGGCGGCGCGACCCGCGCCGACTCCCGCTTCGCGTTCGACGTCGCCTTCGACCTCGACCCATCGGGCGCGGTCGTCGTCCTGCCGGTGCGCACGGTTGCCGGCTCCCTTGGTGACGCCATCTACCAGTCGCAGACTGGTCTCGCGCTCAAGCGCGTCGGTCTGCAGCAGCTGACGGGGACCTTCGACGCGGTGCGCGAGGCGCCGAGCACTGGTTACGACACCCTGGGCACGAAGACCATCACTCCCGGTGCGGTGCTCGCCGTTGAGCTGCTCGACTTCCAGAACTGCTATACCGGATTCGGAGGCTCCACGCTCTATGCGAAGCTCACCGTGGACAGCGTGAACACGGCGACGCGGCGCATCTACGCCCGC
>Ga0207705_10002553_pt1 | contig 13996 bp, 10 predicted proteins | sample KBSC13metaG_FD_184314 | JGI IMG/M metagenome (GOLD analysis project Ga0207705, IMG submission 184314) | Corn rhizosphere microbial communities from Kellogg Biological Station, Michigan, USA - KBS C1-3 metaG (SPAdes) (version 2) | ecosystem: Host-associated > Plants > Roots > Rhizosphere > Soil ...
TGCAATGTTGCGCGCTCGTGCCGCAAAACCCGTTGCAGCGACGACGGAAACCTCTCGGAGACGCGTCAGCATTCCCACTGCGGCCGGAGCTGCGATCGGCGTCGTCGTACTCGCGATCGGCATCGTATTCGCGAACAGCGGCGGGGGAGGTACGTCGACGAATACATCACGAACGGTAGACGCAGCGACCGCCACCACAGGTGTCGCCATATCGCTCGTCGAGATGCGCATCGAACCGAAGGTGCTCACCGTTGCCCCGGGCGCGCACCTGATACTGCGCGTCACGAACAACGGCACGATGGAACACGACTTGCGGTTGTCGAACGGAGCGCACACCAAAAGGCTTTCACCCGGCGAGACGACCGCACTCGATGCGGGTGTCATCACGAAGTCGCTTACCGGATGGTGCACCCTGCCAGGTCACCGTCAAGCAGGCATGACGATGACAATTCTCCTCGGCAGCGGCGTTTCTGCGGCGGGTCCCGAAAGCACAAGCGCTTCGCCCTCCGGCGCAGTCGGGGACATGAGCGGCATGAGCGGCATGGGTGACATGGGCAACATGGCGAGCGCTTCACCGTCGGCGCCCGATGCCGTTTCCAGTGGTCTGGCGGGTGCTCCCCCGGCAGGCTGGACGCCGATCGACGCGCGCCTTGCGCCGGCTACATCCGCTGCCGTGCACAACGTCACGTGGCACATCAAGGACGTCACGATGACTGTCGCGCCCGGTGTGACCCAGACCATGTGGGCTTTCGACGGCACGGTGCCCGGGCCGGTACTGCACGGTCACGTTGGCGACACGTTCAACGTGACCGTCGTGAACGACACCGCCATGACACACAACATCGACTTCCACGCCGAGTCGGGGCCTCCGGCAACGACGATGACGCCTATCCCTGCTGGAAAAACGCACACCTACCACTTCGTTGCGTCGCATGCGGGCGCGTGGCTCTACCACTGTGGCGTCGAGCCGATGCTGATGCACATGGGCAACGGCATGTACGGCGCGCTCATCATCGATCCGCCGAACCTGCGGCCCGCTGCCGCGCAATACGTACTCGTCGGCTCCGAGATCTTCTTCGGGCCACAGGGCCAGACCGGTGACTACACCAAGATGGTTGCCGACCAGCCCGACGCCGTTGTCTTCAACGGATTTCCGTTCGCCTATCAGCATTCTCCGTTGCAGGCGAAACCTGGAGAGCTCGTTCGGGTGTGGGTTGTCGACGCCGGACCAACACGCAACATCGACTTCCATGTCGTCGGCGCGCCTTTTAGTACGACCTACCTCGACGGGGCGTATCTGCTTGATAACGGCAACGCGGCCGGCGGAGCGCAGACGTTGCCGGTCGACCCAGGAGATGGCGGATTCGTCGAACTGACGTTCACCCAGCCTGGCAAGTATCCGTTCCTCACCCATGCCATGGCCGATGCCGCGATGGGCGCTATGGGCACCTTCGACGTGAAGCCATAGCAGCATGGTCAGTTGGTGGTCGCTGCTGCGGTTCGTGCATGTTCTCTCCGCGGCCACGTGGGTCGGTGGCCAGCTCACGCTGAGCGCGTTGTTCCTGCCGGCCGTGCGGCGGCAACTGTCGCCAGAGTTGCGCGCCTCTCTTGCGACGACGGTCGGACGACGCTTTGCGCTCTACACACTGGTCGCGTTTCTTCCGCTGCAGATCGGCAGCGGAATCGGCCTCGCAATCGAGCGGCATGTCACGTGGTCGAGTCTCGGTCAGCCAGGCTACGGGCGCACGCTGCTCAGCAAATTGACCGTCTTTTCACTAGTGTTGTTGATGTCTGGACTGCACGGTTGGGCGCAGAGCACCGGCCGCAGGTCGACGGCTCGTGCGCTTGCGCTCGGCTCGCTGCTCGGCAGTTGCGTCATCATCGTGCTGGCCACTGCGCTGGCCACCTACTAGTCGCGCGGGCTCTCCCGCGCAACCGTTGGCGATGCCCTACGAGTAGCGCCAAACGCCGTCGCCGCCAACACGACGAAAAGCGCAACAGCCAGCACGACGAGCCACCAGCCAACTGCGACCAACGGCTGCGGCATCGGCAATGCGATCAACGCGACACCGATGTTGAAGACGACCAAGCGCGGAAGCGCGAACCGATCCAGCCATGACGCCGCCAAGCGTCCACCCGTAGGCCCGCGACCAAGCACGACGGGAAGCAGATACGTCAACGCTCCCAGCAAAATCTGAATGACGAAGCCCGCGATCAGCCATGGGACGAACGACTCCAGCCGGCTTCCCACCACAGCAATATCTGTCGACCGCACAACGACGGCCAGATCTGTGACGACACCGACGACGAACCAGGAGTTCGCCAGCGCGAGCATCCAGCCCGCGGGCGTGTGAGGATTGCGCCGCGCTGCCGTGCGTACGAAGGGATCGAGGCAGTGCACGACACCCGCGAGATAGCAGGCCAGCCCAATGACCACGACGAATCTCGATAGAGCAAGCGCCCCCGCCAAGACGACGATGAGCCCGATACTGCATACCAAAAGCCCGTGACGAGCTGCAATCTCAGCGTTTGCCACAACACGAGTGCGCAAAACCATCGGCCAGAAGCTGACTTCGGTTCCGATGACGGTCAGCGCGATCCAGCCAAGCACGTTGAGCTCGACGTGTGCCACGACGAGGCCCGCGTACAACCGCGGCGCAACACCGATGGTCATCGCGGTTCCGAGCCCGACCGCAATGAGCAAGGCGACCGCGGCGGCACCGTAGAACCACGCCGTTACCTCGAACCGTTGCTGACCCACTGCCGCCAATCGCACAGCGAGCATGGCGCCGTGCGCGATGACGACGGCAGCGAGCGCGACAGCACCGCCAACCATTAGGGCGCGAACTGGGCCGCTCACGCCGATCAGAATTGCCAGGATCGCAGCGTTGAGAACGATTAGCGTGGCTACGCGGAACCGTTGTGGTGCAGGCTGTGCGTGCAGCAACGTCGTGACGAAATGATGGGTCCAGATGACGATGGCGTTGGTCACCGCACCGAGCAAGAAGGTGTGCACCACGAGCCAGGTAGACCCGATACCAACGGCATGGAGCCCGAGTATCACCACACCGGCGGCGAGGTAGGCGAGAACCCAGAAGTTCGCCCGTCGATGCCACGTCGCGCGCCCAGGGCGCGGCTGCGTCACCACAAGAACGTAGTGCCGGGTTTAGCGGCGGTTCGCGCGCGGTCGCAAGGCCCGCTCCGCACGCAGGTGGCGCCGGAGTTGCATCAGCAGCGCACGTGACAGCGCCGCGACATGCGCAGGAGATGTGGTGCCTTCACCGGCCGCGGCACGAGCCATGACTTCAGTGGCGGCCCGGAGCCGCACGTGATCGCGCTTGAGGTGCGCTACTGAGTGATCGGCTTCATCAACGTCGATGAATTCGCGTTCTTCATGCGCGACCCTCTCGAGTACGCCCTCACGCAAGCAGTCGACCAGCGAGTGCAACTCACGACCGGGCCACTGATCCTTCTCGGTTGCCCGCAAGAGGTCGTTGATGACGCAGGTGACATGGGCCAACACGAGTTCAGGGTCATGCTCGAAGTCATCAGGCTCGTGAACGACTGGATTCAGCACAGGCAGCGTGACCATCGGCACCCACCACCATCCAGAATCTGACCTCGCCAATAACTCAGGCTCGCCACCATTGCCAAGCGATTTTCATCATATCGCTCAAAATAACTAGTGAGAGCGCCCCGGAGCCGTGATCGTTCTCACACCGGGTTACTCGGCTTCGGGTGCGATTCCACGCCCCGCGAGATCGACGGCCTCGCACAGTGCGGACGTGCAGCACTCGCAACGACTGCACGCCACCTGGTGCCACGCATTACCGTGTCATTAGTAGGGCACACCGATCTTGCGCCATTTGCGCCCACCGGTTCCTGACTCGGGCGGTGGCGTTGCCCGGCGTGAACGGAAAACGACGTACGGCCGCCAGAGGTACCACACCGGGTAACTCCATGCGTGCACGAGCCGACTGAAGGGCCAGACCGCGAAAATCACCCAGGCCGCGGTGGCATGCACCTGATACATGATCGGAGCCCTGGTGATCGCATCGACGTTCGGATTGCCAGCGAAAAGGCTGCGAAACCAAACCGAAACGCTGGTGCGGTAGTCGTAACCCTTGCCGAACTCCTGCACACCAAGCGTGAGATAGATACCAAGAATGACAATGATGCCGAGCAGGATCAGTGCGAGATAGTCGACCATGCTGGTCGTGGCCCTGACCCGCGGCACCATCGTGCGGCGGAAAACGAGAACACCCGCTCCGATCAACACGCCGAACGCCGCGATGGAGCCCGCAACTCCCGAAAACGTCGTATAGACGCCTTCGGATATGCCGAGCCATTCGGTAAAAGCGCGCGGCACCAGGATGCCGAGCACGTGTCCACCAATCGCAGCGAATGTCGCATAGTGGAACAGCGGCGCACCCCACTTGAGCAACCGGCGCTCCTGTAGCTGCGTCGACCGACTGGTCCAGCCGAACTGGTCGTAGCGCCACCGCCAGATGTGACCGACGACGAAAACCACCATCGCTGCGTATGGCAGGATCACCCACCACCACAGATCCCACGACGTCATCGAGCCTCCCGACTCGTTCCGGCCATATATTCCGGCGGCGCGAAAGGTTCCAGTCCGACTTCTTCTTCGGGCGGCCCCTTTTCCCATACCTCGCGAACCACGGCCTGCTCCCGTCGTCCGAGCCGTGGCAGTTGAGCGCACACGGCGTCGAGCAAGGCAGCGTATGGGGTGTTCGCATCGTGCAATGCCTTGCGCAACAACTCGAGGTCGGCGGAATGCGCCCGCATCAATGATTCGCCACGAGCCGAAATCGATGCGAAATCGAGCACCATCGGCAAATAGTCGGGCAACTCGTCGTCGCACGGCACGAAACCGGCCGTTCGGTAGGCCGTTTTGAACGCAAGCATCGACATTCCGCGCTTACGGGTGTCGCCGTACCTGAAATACGTGAGATACAGCGCGCAACGCCGCCGCAGATCAAACGTCTCGACGTAGTGCGCGGCCACTTCGCCTGGCGGGGTCGCGCGCAGCCAATCGACGAACCGCAGGAACGGCTCACGGCACGATCTCGGCATCGAGCGCGCTGCCGCCTCGACGTCGTCGAGGCCGGCGAACAGTACGGCGGTCGGATACTGCAGCAGGACCGACGCGAGCTTGTACGGCGCGACGTCGCTCATGAGCCGGATTCCGGAAAGAGATTCGGCGCCGCGCCTTCGCCGCTCCAGCCGAAAAGATTGAAATGCACCTTGCCGTCGTCGGCTTGAAACGTCTGACTGTGCGCGATCCCACCCGGTTCGTCGGCAGGTCGAAAGCTGTTGATGCCATGCGGCCCCATGCCACCCATGCCTGGGCCGCCTTCGCTGTCGAGGCTGCAAAAAAGCTGCTCATGCTGAGCCATCAGGCGACCGGCATCTTCGGCATGCGCCTTCGGAATGACGTAACGGTCGTCGTATTTCGCGATGGCCAACAACCGGTACAGATCGTCGAGATCGGTCATCGATGCGCCGACCGCCTTGGGCAACTCGTCATTGGGCGTGAGCCCGAGTTGCTCTGCCCTCATCACGGCCCGGACGACGGCAAGCTTGCGCAACACGTCTCGCACAGTATCGACGCGGCCGGCGGTGAAGAGATTCGCCAGGTACTCCAATGGAATCCGCAAGGAGTCGATTGTCGCGAAAACTTTGTCGGGCTGAGCATCGTCGTAGCCATCGGCATGCACGATGTCTGACACCGGCGACAGCGGCGGGATGTACCAGACCATCGGCAGCGTGCGGTATTCAGGATGCAGCGGAAGGGCGACCCTATGCCGCACCGCAAGCGCATAGACCGGCGATCGGCGGGCAGCCTGGATCCAGTCGTCTGCAATGCCTTGCCGCGCCGCTTCGGCTTGCACTTCGGGGTCTTCAGGGTCGAGGAACACCGACAACTGCGCCTCGTACAGGTCGCCTACATCGGAAGTAGCCGCTGCCTCGAGCACCTTGTCGGCGTCGTAGAGGAACAAGCCGAGGTAGCGCAGCCGACCCACGCAGGTCTCGGAACAGATCGTCGGTTGGCCTGCTTCGATGCGTGGAAAGCAAAATGTGCACTTCTCGGCTTTGCCGGTGCGGTGGTTGAAGTACACCTTCTTGTAGGGGCACCCCGAGACGCAGAATCGCCAACCACGGCAGCGATCCTGGTCGACCAGCACGATGCCGTCTTCCTCGCGCTTGTACATCGCACCCGAAGGGCACGACGCCACACAAGACGGGTTGAGGCAGTGCTCGCAAATTCGCGGCAGGTAGAACATGAAGACCTGCTCGAACTCCATCTTCACCTGTTCTTGCATGTGCATCAGGTTCGGATCGCCCATCGCATGCTCCGGTGCGCCGGCGAGGTCGTCGTCCCAGTTACTGCCCCACTGCATGTCCATGTCGCGGCCAGTGAGAGCCGAGATCGAGTGCGCGCTCGGCTGCGGTGAGCCGAGCGGCGCGTTGATCAGGGTCTGGTAGTCGTATGTCCAGGGGTCGCCGTAATCGTCGATCGTCGGCAGGTTGGGATTGTAGAAGATGGAAAGCAGCTTGCGCACCCGACCGCCGGCCTTGAGCTGCAGCCGGCCCTTGCGATCGAGTGCCCATCCGCCGTTCCACTGTTCCTGGTCTTCGTAACGCTTCGGGTAGCCGACGCCCGGCTTGGTCTCGACGTTGTTGAAGTAGACGTACTCGGTGCCGGGGCGGTTGGTCCACACCTGCTTACAGGTAACCGAACAGGTGTGACACCCGATGCACTTGTCGAGGTTCATCACCATCGCCATCTGCGCCATGATTCGCATCAGTACTGAACCTCCTGCGAGCGGCGCCGAATCACGGCGATCTCGTCACGCTGATTTCCAGTGGGGCCGTAATAGTTGAAGCCGTACGACAGCTGGGCATGGCCACCCGCCATGTGTGTCGGTTTCATGACGAGCCTGGTGAGCGAGTTGTCAGAACCACCGTGCCAGCCGGAGATCTCCGACCTCGGCGTCATCAGATGACGGTCCTTTGCGTGGTACATGAACACCGTGCCGTCAGGCATCCGATGGGTGACGACTGCGCGGCACGCAACGACACCGTTGCGGTTGTACGCCTCGATCCACTCGTTGTCGCTGACCCCGATTTTCGCGGCGTCGCCGGGACTCATCCAGATCACCGGGCCGCCGCGGAAAAGTCGGAGCATGTGCAAATTGTCTTGATACTCCGAGTGGATCGACCACTTCGAGTGCGGCGTCAGATACCGCACAGTGATTTCTGCCCGGCCTTCTTCGCGCACTCCTTGCTCGCCGAAGTGGCGCGCGTAGGCAAGCGGCGGCCGGAAGGTCGGCAAGCACTCGCCGTACTCAGCCATCCACTCGTGCTCTACGTAGAAGTGCATGCGACCCGTCAGCGTGTGCCACGGCTTCTTGCGTTCGACGTTGACAACGAACGGCGAGTAACGGCGTCCGCCGGTCTCACTGCCCGACCATTCGGGCGACGTAATGACGGCGCGTGGCTGCACCTGCGTGTCGGCGAACGTGATTTGCTCACCGGCACGCTCCTCGGCAAGATCGGCCAGCTTCGTACCGGTGCGCTCCTCGAGCTGACGCCAGCCGGCCATCGCCAGCTGCCCGTTCGTGGTGCCCGACAAGGCAAGGATCGCCTCGGCCAAATGAACGTCGCGGGTGAGCGCCGGCCGACCGTCGGCAACGCCGCCGTGCACGGTTCCGTTAGCTCGGCGCAGGTACTCGACCGCCTCGGTCGGCACCCATGTGACACCCTTCGTCGTCGTACCGAGCCGGTCGACCAACGGTCCTAACGCGGCCATTTTCGCTGCGACTGCAGTGAAATCCCGCTCGATCGTGATGAGCTTCGGCATGTTCACACCGGGTACCGGATCGACCTCACCGTTCGCCCAGTCGACCACCCGGCCACCGGGCAGCGACATCTCGTCGGCCGTGTCGTGCGCTAGCGGTGCGGCCATCACGTCGGTGCGGGTGCCGAGATGCTTGACCGCCTGCCGCGAGAATTCTTCGCCAATCGCCTTGAACACGTCGAAGTCGGTGCGAGTTTCCCACGGCGGCGCGATCGCCGGGTTGAACGAATGTACGAACGGGTGCATGTCTGTCGACGAGAGGTCGTGTTTCTCGTACCAAGTAGCAGCAGGCAGGACGACGTCGGCAAACGTGCAGGTGCTCGTCATGCGAAAATCGACTGTGGTGAGCAAATCGAGCTTTGCTCGCGGCGCTTCTTCGTGCCACACCACGTCGTTGGGGCGCAGGTGCGGGCCGGATTCTGCAGCGCGCACAGCATCTTCGGCACCGATCAGATGCCGCAGGAAGTACTCCATGCCCTTGCCCGATGAGCCGAGCACGTTCGCGCGCCATACGGTCATGACACGCGGGAAGTTCGCCGGATTATCGGGATCTTCGCCAGCAAACCGCAACCGCTTCGCTTTCAACTCTTCGACGATGTAGTCGGATGCGGATTTGCCTGCAGCCGCAGCCTCGTCAGCGAGATCGAGCGGATTGCGATCGAAAGCCGGATGCGACGGCGTCCAGCCGAGTCGGGAGGCCTGCGCAAGGCAATCTGCGAACGTACGGTCGGCGAACACGCCACGGCCGAGCGGGCTGGCCATCTCACCCGCACCGAAATTCTCATATCGCCACTGGTCTGTGTGCAGGTAGAAGAACGACGTGCCGGTCATGTGCCGCGTCGGCCGCTGCCAGTCATAGCCGAACGCCGTCGTGAACCAACCGGTGAGCGGCCGCACCTTTTCCTGGCCGACGTAATGAGCCCAACCGCCACCGTTCACGCCCTGCGTGCCGCACAGCATGATGAGTGTGAAAAAGGAGCGGTAGATCTGGTCGGAGTGGAACCAGTGATTGGTTCCCGCCCCCATCGCAATCATCGAACGGCCGTGCGAAAGTTCAGCATTCCGAGCGAATTCGCGAGCCACCCGAGCGGTGGCTGCCGCGGGCACCCCGGTAATGCCTTCCTGCCACGCGGGGGTGTACGGATGGTTGTCGTCGTAACCGGTGGGCCATTCGCCCGGCAACCCGTCACGCGCAACGGCGTACTGCGCCATCAGCAGATCGAACACCGTCGTGACCAATCGATCACCTATTCGGATCGCAGGAACGCCGCGCCGAATGCTAGTTCCGCCCTCTGTCTCGCCGACGTCGAAGCGCGGCAGATCGACGGCGACCGCTTCGCCGTCCATCTCGTGAAATCGATCGAACAGGGTGAGCGCGGGATCGATGTCGGCAAGGTCGAGGTTCCAGCGACCCTTGCCCGCCTCGCCGAAGCGGAAGCCGAGTGATCCATTCGGAACGCGCGGCATCCCGGTGACCGCGTCGAGCACAACCGTCTTGTGCGACGCCGACTCTGTCTCGGCGTCGGTGCCTCCGAGGTCGGCCGCGGTGAGAAAACCGTCGGGCACATAAGCGTCGCCGCGTTCGCGCAACGTCATCAGGAACGGCAGGTCTGTGTACGTCTTCACATAGTCGGTGAAGTAAGGCACGTTGCGGTCACGAAAAAACTCAGTGAGGACGACGTGGCCCATCGCCATCGCCAAGGCACCATCTGTGCCGGGGGCCGCGGGCAACCAATCGTCGGCGAACTTCGTGTGGTCGGAGTAGTCGGGGCTGACGACCACGACCTTCTGGCCCTTGTATCGCGCCTCTGTCATGAAATGCGCGTCAGGCGTGCGGGTGATCGGCAGGTTGGTGCCCCAGATGATGAGGTACGACGCGTTCCACCAGTCGCCCGACTCGGGAACATCGGTCTGGTCACCGAAAACTTGCGGTGAGGCAGGCGGCAGGTCGGCGTACCAGTCGTAGAACGACAGAATCGTGCCGCCGATCATTGACAAAAACCGGGTACCTGCGGCGTACGACACTTGAGACATCGCCGGGATCGGCGAGAATCCGACAACGCGATCGGGCCCGTATTCCTTCACGGTGTGCACATGCGCGGCCGCGACGAGCTCATTCACTTCGGGCCACGTCGCGCGCACGAAGCCGCCCTTGCCACGCACGCTTTTGTAGGCATGCGCCTTCACCGGATCACCGACGATCTCTTCCCACGCAAGCACCGGATCGCCGAGCCTGGCCCGTGCCTCTCGCCAAAGGTCGAGAAGTGGCCCGCGCACATACGGATACCGCACCCGCGACGGCGAGTAGGTGTACCACGAGAACGACGCGCCGCGGGGACAGCCGCGTGGCTCGTACTCAGGAGAGTCGGGACCGACTGAGGGATAGTCGGTTTGCTGCGTCTCCCACGTGATGATGCCGTCCTTGACGTACACCTTCCACGAGCACGAGCCCGTGCAGTTCACACCGTGTGTCGAACGCACTTCTTTGTCGTGCCGCCAACGCTCGCGATAGAACTCCTCCGCCCCGCGGCCACCTTCGCGATGCACCTCGCGATAGCCCTCCGACGGCTCACCGGGGGTGAAGAACTGCGCCTTGCGCAGCAACGACTCGATCGGCTCGCCGCCCGGGATGAGCGGCGCGAGCAAGTGACCGCCGGTCGGGCCCGAAGGAGGCGGCCCCCCACGAGGCGAAGACTTCAGTTCGGTCACGCGATCGCCCCGCTCTCCGAGGGTCTCCGGCACCGGTGTCCCGGTAGCCAAAGTCTCACCGCACGTTCGGTTGAACCTAGCTGATCTCTTTCGCACCGTACGCGACGCCACGCGTGGCGCGCTAGGCGCCGTCACGCTCGCGTTGGTGTGACCAAAAGCTCGCTGCGCTCAAGCTGCCACATTTTCACAGTACGCATGTAAAAATGTGGCAATGAACACGATGAACACGTGGACGACCGCACACGCTGCCGGCGCGCCGGTACTCGGCGAACAGCGCGCCCGCGCCCTCGCACTCCTGCAGGACGCCGGGCGAGCGCTCGGGGTCGGCGAGGTTGCTACCAAACTGCGCCTGCACCCGAACACCGCACGGTTTCATCTCGACGGCCTCGTCGACGCCGGTCTAGTCGATCGCGCAAACGAGGAGACTGGGCATCCCGGTCGCCCGCGCGGGATCTACACGGCACGACCGGGCGCCGTGCGAGCTGGGCAGCGCAGCTATCACCTGCTCGCCGAGATTCTCACCAACTACATCGCCGACCGCGAGCCACGCCCGTCCAAGGCCGCGCTGCAGGCGGGCCACGCATGGGGAACCCGGCTGGCCAGGCAAGCCACACCAATTCGACGCGGGGCACCCGCACACCGGGCCGGCGCCGCAGCACAACGGGTCAGCGCCGCATCGGCCACGCAGCAGTTGGTAGCGGTACTCGACGACGTCGGCTTCGCTCCGGAGGTCGTGAATTCCCGCGGCGGGCGCAAGATCGAGCTGCACCATTGCCCGTTCCGCGAGGCGGCCATCGAGCATCAAGACGTGGTCTGCGCGGTTCACCTCGGGCTGATGCAAGGCGTGTTGAGCGAGATCGGCGCACCGATCGTCGCCGATCGTCTCGAGCCGTTCGTCGAGCCCAACCTGTGTATCGCACACGTCAACACGGCAAAGAGCGCAAGGCAGTAACGCAAGCGACGTAACCATCATTTGGCCCTCAAGACCTTGCGGTACTTGGCTTCGAGGAACGAATAGACAGTGAATGCGGTGAGGCCTAGGGCCACCAAACCCAAAACCGCAGTGCCCCATGCGGTTCGCGCCAACGTAGCGAGTTCTTTGTCGAGCCCGTCGGCGTGACGAGGGTCTGACTGCACAGCCGCAATCATGAAGAAGATGCCCGTCGGCAAGAAAACGATGGCCCGGGCAGGGATGCCGACCGTTCCCGCCGTTCGCACCAGACCGCGCACCCATGCCGGTGAACGACCGGTGTCCATGCCGTCGGCGTAATCTTGATCGATGCCCGTCCAGATCTGATGCGCGCACACGCCCACCACGATGAGTCCCAACGCGAAAAGTAGCTCGCGCCCGGCAGGCAACCCCATGATGCCGCTGGCCGTTTTGTGTTGCTGCTGTTCACTGCCGCTTGAGTGCTTGCCCAACGCGTACGACAGCGGCACCCATGTCAGCGCCAGGTAGAAAAGTCCTTGCAGCAAGGTCATGATGCGATGCCAGACCGTCGGGTGCTCATCGCGCCAAGCCCCCCAGATGCGCACCAAACCGAATGCCAAGAACCCCGCGGCAGTGGCCGCGATCGCGGCGAGCCCACCCGGTTTCGAAGAGATCGTCGTCATCGCGCCGTGCGCGTTCGCCTGCTTGCCACCTCCCCCGCCTGCCGCAAGCTGTGCTACGAGATAGACGAGCATGCCGTAGAAAACGCTGCGCCCCAGCAGGCCGAAACGGGCCAGCCCGCCGGCGGTGCGCTCGCCGGCGTCGACCGCGCGATCACCACCGTCATCGTCGCCGGCCCGCGAGCCCTTGCGCCGGGCGTGCAGTACCTCCGACAGCGCTGACGTCATGATCGGTCATTGCCCGCTCGCGGTTATGGCGAATCGCAACCGCCGCACTCGGCTGCCGCCGATCGGATTAGTCGCGCGTTGCGCCCGCAGACGCCGGCTCTCGCGCCGCGTCGGCCCGATCAGTTGCCCGGGCTGAATGCAGACTCGTGGCCGTCGTCAAGCCCAGCACCGCGACCACCGCGGCGAGCGACCAAAGCGTCGGAATCTCAGGCACTGCAGGTGCCACCGTGTGCACATAGTGCAGCACGAGTTTCACGCCGATAAAGGCGAGGATCGCCGCGAGCCCGTAATGCAGATGCACCAGCCTGTCGAGAAAACCGACGACCAAGAAATACAGCGCCCGCAGCCCGAGCAACGCGAATGCGTTGGCGGTGAAGACGAGGTACGGCGTGTGCGTGATGCCGAATATCGCAGGGATCGAGTCGAGCGCGAACAAGATGTCGACCGACAAGATGGCGACGGCAGCGACGAGCAACGGCGTCACCGCCCGGCGCCCACCGACTCTGGTGATCAGCGCGCCATCAGCCGCGTCGTCGGTCACCGGCATCACCCGGCGAAGCAGTCGGACGGCGCGGGTGTTGCCGGGGTCAATGCTTTGTTCACCGTGGGTGCGCAGCAGTTGAATGGCCGTGTACACAAGGAAAGCGCCGAAAATGACAAACGTGAATGCGAGCCGTTCGATGAGTGCAGCACCGACTGCGATGAACGCCGCCCGCAACACGAGCGCGCCGATCACACCGATGAGCAGGATGCGTTGGCGATGCCGGCTCGGCACCGCGAACTGGCCCAAAATGATCGCGAAAACGAACAGGTTGTCGACCGAAAGGCTCTTTTCGACGAGGTAGCCGGCGAAGAATTCTGTTGCGTGTACCGAGCCCGCGGTCAGCGCCACGATCACGCCGAACACGACCGCCGCGGCGACGTAGACGACCGACCAGATCGTCGCTTCGCGAAACGTCACCTCACGCGGCGAGCGCGCGTGCCACACATCGACGGCGACAATCGCGCCGATCGCGACCAGCGTCACCGCCCATACCCACAGCGGGACGTTCACCTTCGAGACCCGCGAGCGCCCTGGACAGGGCACCCCGATGTCAGGCAACGCACGATGTCGAGCTGCCAGCGCGGCTCGACGTCGGAGACGGTCGAGACGTCGACCCACCGCAACTGCATGGGTGCGCCGCAACTGTCGCAGTTCGGTGGGCGCACTTTCTTCGCCTCAGCCGTGCTCAGGACGCCCGGCCGGTCGATCGTGGCTGTGAGGTTTCGCGACACCGCCGATCACTCCCTGCTGGTAGATGTTACGTCCTGCCAGCATGCGGCAACACACCCGGCGGCCCGCTCGGCTGACTCGGCTAAGATTGGGTGTAAGTCGTTGCCGAGGTCAGGCAACATCGTGGCCGAGCTTGATCGGAGTCCGCCGTGGCCGACATGTCTACGATCGCACCTGCGGCCGCGACCGAGGCCGGTGGCGTCGACCCCACTTTGCTCGGCGATTACCTCGACGATCTGGTAGCTGCCAGCACGACGGGCGCCGGCGTCGAGCCTGGCGCCACCTGGCGG
>Ga0207705_10002556_pt1 | contig 13994 bp, 23 predicted proteins | sample KBSC13metaG_FD_184314 | JGI IMG/M metagenome (GOLD analysis project Ga0207705, IMG submission 184314) | Corn rhizosphere microbial communities from Kellogg Biological Station, Michigan, USA - KBS C1-3 metaG (SPAdes) (version 2) | ecosystem: Host-associated > Plants > Roots > Rhizosphere > Soil ...
TCGGCTTTCGCACCCGCGATCCCGATCGTCGAGCAGGCGCACCGGGTTCGGCTAGGTAGCTCAGACGGTTAGAGCGCGGCACTCATAATGCTGAGGTCGGCGGTTCGATTCCGCCCCTAGCCACCAGTCCTCCGTTTCACCTGTTCCCGGCCGGTCGCACGATTGGCTTCGTAGTCAAGCGCGGCGCGGGTTCCAGCCTTGCTGGCGATGCTCGTGGATGCTCACGCGTTCCCACGCGTGCGCACGTTGAACGGGGGTATCGTGTGGGGTACTCTGGCGCAACACCCCACGTCGGCCGCGCGATGTACCCCCACACGCGCTGCAAACCGTGGGGGTATCTGGCCGGAAGGAGAGAGCCGCCGCCATGTTGACCGCACTCGAAGTGCGCCACCTGCAGTCACAGTCGAAGCCGTACAAGCGCAGCGACGCGGGCGGCCTGTTCGTGCTTGTGCATCCCACCGGCGCGAAATACTGGCGCTGGAAATACCGCTACGGCGGCAAGGAAAAGACACTCGCCCTCGGCGTGTTCCCCGCGGTGAGCCTTGCCGATGCGCGCATCGCGCGCGACAAGGCCCGCGTGCTGCACGCCCAGGGCATCGACCCGGGCGCCGCGCGCGCCAGCGCGAAACTGGCCCGACACGTGTCAGCGGAGAACCTGCTGAAGCCGATCGCGCTGGAATGGCTGGCGTCGAAGAAAGACGAGTGGTCGGCCACCCACTACGACAAGGTAAAAGGCCGGCTCGAAAACCACGTGTTTCCGTGGCTCGGCAAGCGTCCCATCCGCGACATCACCATACCCGACGTGCTGGGCGTGCTGCGCGCGGTGGAGGCCACCGGCGCGGTCGATACCGCGTATCGCGTGCGCCAGCACCTGTCGATGGTGTTCATCTACGCCGCAGCGGATGGCAAGTGCGACAGCAACCCAGCCGCCGACCTCGCCGGCGTGCTCAAGGCGCGCGTGAGCCGCAGTTTCCCCACCATCACCGACCCGATACTCGTCGGCGACCTTATGCGCGCGATCGAGGGCTACCGCGGCTACTTCAGCACGCGTGCATTGCTGCGTGTGTCGCCGTTCCTGTTCCAGCGCCCAAGCGAAATGCGCCTAGCCGAGTGGAGGGAATTCGATCTCGACGGCGCACTATGGACCGTTCCCGCGGCGCGCATGAAGCGCCGCAAGGCCGGCAAGCTGCACGGTGACCCACACCTGGTGCCGCTGCCGCGGCAAGCCGTCGCCCTGCTTCGCGATCTGTACCTGATGAGCGGCGACGGCCGCTACGTGTTCCCGTCCGTCAAAGACTCGCGCAAGCCGCTGTCCATCAACACGCTCGGCAAGGGGCTCGAGAAGCTCGGCTACAAAGGCAAGCTGGTGCCGCACGGCTTCCGCCACATGGCGGACACCCTGTTGCACGAACTCGGCTGGGATGACAAGGCCATCGAGCGCCAACTCGCCCACGTCGACAGCAACAAGGTGCGCCGGATCTACAACCAGGCGAAATACCTTCCCGAGCGCGCCCGCATGATGCAGGCGTGGGCCGACTACCTGGTGCAGTTGCGCGATGGCGGCGACGTCGTGTCATTGCCGGCGCGCAAAACCGGATAACCGTCCGGCTCGTTGGCCACGCGCGCCTTGGCCAGCGCATTCACCAGCGCATCCAGCTTTGCTTTCATCGCCTCGTTGGCCAGCGTCAGCAACTGACACGCGCCATCCGGATCGAGCGTGTTTTCGCGCATCGCCGCGGCGATCCCCGCGCCGGCGGCGTCGAAAGCGTCGAGTCCGAGACGGGCATCCTCGGCAAGGTGTGACAGAGCCCGCAGATCGGGCGTTTTGAGTCCAGGGTGTGGCATAGGTGGCACCAACTTTGCAGGAGAGATCCGTGTTGGTTGCCCACCCAGCGTGCCTGTCACGTCCTCCCGACGTCCAAGCTCGGCCATTATTGGCCGGGGAATCGAATCGCGCAAGCTCTACCTAAAAGCAGTCCACCAATAGAGGGGTGATGTTGAAAGTAGCGGCAATCGTAGCGTTGCCGCCATGAAGAAAAACGCACTGGCCGTGCGCGTCGGCCGCGCCATCCGCGCCCGACGCGAAGACACCGGATTGAGCCAGGAGGCGTTCGCCGACGCCATCGACATGCACCGCGCCTACTACTCCGCGATCGAGCGCGGCGAGAAAAACATCACGCTCGCCACGTTGCAGCGCGTGGCCAAGGGGCTGAAACTCACCATGTCCGCCGTGCTGGCCGACGTGGATCTGTAGCGCGCTCACGCGACTGCGATTCGATCGAATAGCCCGACGCTGATGCGATGATCCTGCGCGGCATCGTTGAACCATAGACACTCGACGCGTGCGCGTGCGCCATCGGCGTGGCTGGCATGCTCAACCCGCACCCAATCTGGGTACAACTCGCGGTAAAGCTCGCATGGATAGCCTGACAGCACCACCATTCCGCGCAAGGTGCGCAATACGCGCGCCAGCTCGACATGGTCAGCATCAGCCATTTCGTGCTTGTACGCCTTGCGCGTGACTGTGTTTCTGCGCTTGTCGCTGCGCGTGGCGTGCACGTAGGGTGGGTCGACGTAGTGCAGGGCGTCCTCTGCATCGTGGGCGCGCATCACGTCGACCGCGTCGCGCCGCTCGATCACGACGCCCTGTAGGCGTTCGATGATCGATTCCAGCGCATCGGGGTAGTTTCGCCAATCCTGCGCCGGCGTGGTGCCGCTGCGGTTCGAGTTGGCGCGGAATCCGCTCACCTCACCACATATCGCCGCCGATCCGAAGCCCATGAAGGAACGCACCACCGTGCGTCGCGCCTGCTCGAGTCGACTCCTTGCGCGCTTGTAGGAAAGCTCGAACTCGGTGCGCGCGAACGGCGTCATGCGCAGCACGCGTGCCAGTTCGAGGCCGTTATCCCTGGCGACGCGAAACAGATTGACGATCTCGCCGTCGAGGTCGTTGTAGATTTCCGCATAGGTGCGAGGCTTTCGCAGCAGCACGGCTCCGCCACCGCCAAACGGTTCAACGTACACCCGGTGCTTGGGGAAGTTGGCGATGATCCAAGGCGCCAGGCGCCATTTGCCGCCGTGGTAGCGAACAAGTGGGCGTCCGTGCTGGCTACCGTCAGCCATGGGTCACCTCGGCACGCTGCGCGACGCCCGCTGGTGCTGGTATCAACTTCACCAGCAGTTGCACATCGGTCGGCTCACCGACGAGGCCGTCGCGGCTTGGGTGCGGGTCGTGAACCATGCGCCAGCCGGTAGCCGTGATCTCGCCGACCACGGCATGCGACCAGTCGCCGCGTGGGGATTGCCCGCCGAAGATCGCCAGCGACCCCGGCGCGTACTGATTGAGCCACGGCTCCCACTCGAAACAGAGCTCGGTGTAGCCGTGCTTGCGCAGGAATCGCAACGATTCTTCGAGCGCGGCGGTTGGCTCCGGGTGCATCTGGTGCACGTGCGGCACGTCGGCAAGGTCGAGATCGAGCAGCGTGGCCACGCACGCCGGATAGCAATTGCCGATTTCCTCGACCGGGCCGTCTGGACGTCCAAACAGGGTTTGCGTGACGGGCTTCATGGCGTCACCGCCGCGCCTGCTTGCACGATTGGTTTCCACGGCGATTCCGGTTGCGGACAGTCGGGCACCTGCACCGACCGCCGCGCTTGCCGCAGGGCGCGCCCACGGCGGCGGTACCAGTCGCGGTTGCGCTCCGACTTGCAGGCGCGACAGTGCGGCGCCGGGGCGCGGCCGACGCGATCGTAGAACTCTTCGTCGCACGGCAGGTCTTCGTGACAACAGCCGCAGCGCACCGTCCAGCACTGCATGTCGTCGTCGAAGCGCAGATTGCGCAACTCGGCCATGCGCCCGGCCGGCAGCGGAATCTTGCGCGGCGGCGCCGCGAACGTTCCATCAGCCATGGCGGCACCTCCGGCCTTCCGAAGCCATGCGCATTTGCACCCTTGCAATGAGCATCGAGCCGAACTTGTTTGCGGTTTTGCCGGCGTCCTCGCGCATCATCAGTTCGGCTTCAGCGCGATAGGCGTCGCGCTCCATCATCGCTGCCGCGAACGATTGACCAGGCAATGGCGCGCCGCGGTACATCACCGTGTATTCGTTCCTGCGCCGCCACTTCGCGCGCGACCAGAGCGCGATGCTGAAAATGGCGCCGGCAGTGATCACACCAGCGATGAAGCCGATGCACCCGCCGGCGTACAGCGCCAGCAGGATCACTTCGCGATCGGGCGTCATGGCGTCACCCCCGGCAGCGACAGCGCCGCGGCGATCGGCCGCACCCATATCGGTGCGCAGTCGAGCACGAACGTTTCGCCCGACCAGGCCAGCAGCAGCGTGCGGCCCATGACACCGGCGATCGCTTCCGCGGCCGCGGGCGGCACCATGTTGCCGATGCGCTCGCGCCATGCCTGGTCGCTCATGCCGTCGAGCACCAGTTGCTCTTCCGGCTCGATGTAGCTCTGCAGGCACGCCAGTTCGAACGTGGTGAACGGCCGGTGCCACGTGCCATCCAGCGCGCGGATGATGGCCGTGACCTTGTCAGCGGGCGCTGGCAGGCGAGGATCGGCCACCGACCAGTGGCCGTTGTCGTGGCAGGCCGAGCTTGTCACCGCGTAGCTGGTGGCGTCGTAGGGCACCACGCCGTAGTGGCCGCCGGTGAGGTACTGGCCAGCGCTGCGATCGATGCGCGGGCGCGGGTCGGCCACGGCAAAGGCGCCCTGCCCCGTGGTGCTGCCGGCGATGATGGTGCCCGCCGCGGCATCGTAGGGCGTGACCTTGTACTTGCCCGCGCCGGCGAAGCTGCTGGCCGCGCGCGGATCGGCAACGCAACCGCCCATCGCACCCATGCCGCTGGTCACCGACCGCGCCGGTTCGTTGTATGCAACGATTCGGTACGCATGGTTGTGGCGCACGCCGTCGATGCGTGGATCCGCGATCGCGAACGCGCCCGAGCCGACGTTCGGCTGCCCGGTGACCGCGCCCGCGGTGTCGGCCCACTTGCGCACGCCGTATTGCTGGCCATCGTTCCAGCGCGCCGACTGCGCGAAGCGCGGATCGGCGACGGAGAACCGGCCGTTGCCCGGTCGACTCGCGCCCGCGATCACGCCGGAAGGTTCATCCCAACCCTGCACGCCCAGCACGCCGTTGTTGTAACCGGCGTCGGGCGCGATGCCGTAATCGGACAGCACGCCGTCCTGCACGCGCAGCCGCTGCAGCGATCGCCAATCCTTGCCGGCCTCGACGAACGCCAGCCGCACCCACGTCTTCCACTGCAGCGCCGGGATGCGGTGCATGGCGCCCGCGTGCTCGACGTCGCCCGGCAGCGGGCAGCGATCGAGCACCGTGCCCACCGCCTTCAGCGGCCGCACCGCTGGCTGATACAGGAACGGCGGCACCTTTTCCATGTGCCGCGCCACCAGCAGGAACCGCTTGCGGGATTGCGCCAGGGCGCCGATCTCGCCGCAGTCGTGGGTGGTTTCCGCCACCGCGTAGCCGTAGTGGCGCAGCAGCGCGCCGATGCGATCGAGCAGCGGCCGTCCACGCGTGGCGATGCGCGGCACGTTCTCGAAAATCACCAGTTCGGGCGGATCATCGGCCCACGCTTCCAGCATCAGCCAGATGCCGCGTTCCGTGAGCCGGTTGAGCGCGATGTATTTCGCCGACTTGCTGCGCGCTTCCGACTGCAGGCCGGAAAAGCCCTTGCACGGCGCCGACAGGAACACGATGTGCGGGCGCTCGTTGCCGGCGGCGCGGCGCACGTCGACCGGCGTGGCTTCGCGCCACCCGCGCGGCGGTTCGTGTCCGTGCCAGGCGATGTACTGGCTGCGGTCGAACAGATCCATGCACGTCGACTTTGCGCCCACGTGCGCGTCGAAGTCGCGGCACGCGGCCGCGTCGACGTCGATGGAACCGATGCAGCGGAAGCGCGCGACCATGTTGCCCACGCGCGCAGAGCCGCGGTTGAAGCCCTTGGCGCCGCCGCCGGCGGCACCGAACAGGTGGAAGTGGCGAATCTCGCGGATGTCGAGCGTCATGCTGCACCGCCTTTGGCCAGCGCGACCAGGTCACGCACCGCGCTGCCTGCGCCATGCTCGAAAACGTGCCCCATCGAACAGAACGGATCGCTGTCGGCGCATTTGGCGAGTGCTTCCAAGGTCTCGATCAACGCGGCGACCGTGTTGCGTGCATCAGTGAGCGCTTGCGCGGGCTCGCTCATGTAGCGCTTGTACGTCGGCGAACATTCGTCGGCAACCGCCTTCAGCCGCGACGCGATGTCATCCATTACCGCGAGCACGCCCTTCGCTGGTGCGTTCATGACCGCGCCGCCTTCGCCTTGCGACGGCCGTGCGCGATGCGCGTGACGTTGACCGGCAGCGCCAGCGGGATTTGATCGTCGACCACGCCCCACTCGGCCTCGGCTTCGGCCAGCGTGGCGCAGCGCGTGGTGGTGCGACCGCAGGTGCATTCCAGCGCGTGACGACGCGCGGGAATGGTGAAATCCATCGTTTCGGCCAGGGTGCGGCCGAAGTGTTCGATGTGCCGCGGCTGGCCGTCGCACTTCGGGCACTTGGCGAAACGCCCTGCGGCTTCGCGGACGTGGTGCTGGGTCATGATTGCACCTCGCTCGCGCGCAGCGCGTCGAAGCCGGCCATGTCGGCGGCACTGCGCCGATCGATGCACTCGATCCACGCCAGCGCCACCGCGGCCACCTGCACCAGCTCACCGCGCCGTGCGACATCGTCGGTCGCCGCGACGGCCTCGGCGAATTCCTCGAGCAGCACATCGGCCCAGGTGAGGCGCCCTTCCTTGGTCGCGCGCGCGACGGTTTCCTTGGCCGCGCGCTCGGTGGGGATGCCATACAGCAGGCAGGCACCGGGGCCGCCCAGGCTGGCGCTGGATGGGTAGTTCTGTTCGCCCCAGCGCGCCACGTTGCTGGCGCGTTCTTCGACGATGTCGCCTAACGCGCGCGCTGATCCCGGGGCCGGCATCGCACGCAGCATCTGCAACAGGTAATTACCGTCCAACCGGGCGCCCGGTTTCCGCAGCGTGAGCTTGCCGTTGGCATCAACGGCGCCGATCTCCACCGGCTTGAATTCTTCAGTCATGGCCGACGCCCTCCGCCTGCACCTGCGGGCGCGTCCACACGCCGAACATGTCCAGTTCGCCGATCACGCCTTCGCGCTGCATGCGCTGCAGCGCCTGGCGCGCGGTTTCCAGCGGGATGCCAAGGTCGCGGATGTCGGCGAGCGTGCCGTAGCTGCGGCGCTGCACGAATTCCAGCGCGCGGCGGTAGTGATAGTCGCCTTCGGCGCGCATGGCGCTGTTACGCTGGCGCCGGGGCTTGGGCGCCGGCCCGGCTTGTGCGGCGGGTACTGTTGTCGCGGTGTTCGCTTGCATGGGTTCTCTCCGTTCACTCGATGGATGGACCGGTGCCACGGGGAGTTGCCGCCAAGCTCACTCCACGGAGCCCCGCTTGCTACCTGGGCTTTTCAAACACCCAGCACTTCACGGTGCGCGCCTCGCCTTCGTCGGCGGTGAGCGCACTGCTGACGGCCTTGCGGCCGATGAACTTGTGGGTCTTGCAGGTCGGCAGGTGCCGTTTCAGGTCGTGGTGGCTCGGCACGCGCAGCCCGGCTTGGGTCGCGGCCTGCTGGTAATGCGGCAGGCTGACCGCGATCAGCGCATCGTTGCGACTGTGGTCGAGCCGCGGCACGCCGAACTGGTTGGGCGTGTTCATGAACTCGAAGGTTTCCCAGAATTCCTGCACGATCGGATGGTCGGCGTTGATGGCCTGCTGGCGTTCCTCGGCCATTGCCACGATCTGGTCGGCCGCGGCGCGCTTCATGTCGCCGGTCAGGTTCACCACCGTCGCCAGCGCATCGACCAGCGCCAGCAGCAGCGCGTGGTTCTTGGCGATGCGCAGGGTCTTCACCTTGCCCTGCAGCATCTTTTCGTAGTCGGCCAGGTACGTGGCCAGCGTTTCCATGATCTTTTGCTCGCGCACCACCGCGGCCAGCAGGAAACCGGATACCGATTCCATCGGCATGCGTTCCAGTTCCTCGGCGCGCAGCTTGTTTTCCGGGCTGTGGTTGCTGCGATCGAACGCCAGGTGGCAAATACGCTGCAGCACCGCGTCGCTGGCCTGCACGGCCGCGTTCTGGCTGATGACGATGGCGCCGCGGAACGGCGGCTCGTAGGTTTCGTTGCCGCTGTTCTTGAGGCCGCGTGAGCGCACGCTGCGGCCGTTGTAGGCGGTTTTCAGTTCATCCCAATCGAATTGCCGCACCCTGGCGCTGTCGACGTCGCTGCGATCGCCCTCGATCAGCACCACCGGCAAGTTGGCCACCTGCGCGAAGTTGCGCGCACGCGCGGCCAGCGTGGCCTTGCTGGGGTCGAAGCCTTCGTAGTCGCGTCGGCCGACCAGCTTCCACATGAATTCCAGCAAGGTCGACTTGCCCGCGCCGGCCTCGCCGATCACCTCGAGGAACGGGTAGGACTTGTGCAGCGCGCGGATCTGCTCGGCGAACAGCGCGCCTAGCCAGAACGCCAGCGCCACGATGCCCTTGGCGCCGAAGCACTGCCACACCAGCGGCAGCCAGTCGGTGCGGTATTCCTTGGCGTCGCGGTTGACGGCCAGCGACACCGACTGGTTCAGCGATTTCACCGCCAGCGCGCCGAGGTCAAAATAGTCTTCCTCGTTGATCTCATGGATCACGCCATCCTTCACCGCGATGTCGCCGAACACATAGGCACTGTGTTCGCGCGAGTAGCCGATGAAGTCGATGGTCTCCACGCGCTTGATGGCGTAGAGCTGCTGTTTCATGATCCGGTCGAGCTGCGCACCGCTGCCGGTGAACACCGCGCCCGGCGCGATGTGCAACAGGCGCTTCTTGAACTCGGCCGCGGCGGTGAGTTGCCCGCCGGTAAAGGTGTTCTTGATCGGCGCGCCATCGTGCGGAAACGCGATGCGGAAGTAATACCAGGCGTCATCGGTGAGCAGGTTCTGCTGGTAATACAGCGCCCGCGGCAGGCAGTTGGCGATTTCCGCGATGGCGTTGGATTCGGCCAGCGCCTGTTCCTTGCGTTCGTCCTCGGTGCTGCCGTCGTCTTTCTCTTCCAGCTTCTCCATCGCCTTGCGGTAGCGGTCGATGTCGAGCTTGAACCAGTACAGCCGATGGCTGTGATCGAACGGGAATTCCGCCCAGCCCTTCTTGTTGTGGATCAGCAGCGCCTTCTCGGTGGCGTTGCGCGCCAACAGCAAGTCGCCCTGGTAGCGGTACTCCGCGATGTCCTTTTCAGACAGGCGCTCGCGCTGGTGCATGTCGTTCCAGTCGAGCTTGCCTTTGCCGTGCTGCGGGATCTGCGCAGCCTTGCAATCCCAGCCCGCACTGCGCGCGCGCTGCACGTGCTTGCGGGTGAAGTCGCGACCGGCCTTGTCGCCATCCAGCGCCCACACCAGCGCCGGTCGATCGCCAGCCCGGGCCTTGGCCAGTTCCTCCAGCGCCTCGCCCGGGTAGTTGTTGCTGGACAGTGCCGCGACCGCGGCGATGCCGTGCAGCCACAACGCGATCGCATCGAAGATGCCCTCGACGATCCAGATTTCCTCGCGCGCGGCATCGGCAAGATCGAGCGCAGGCGGACACCACCACAATCCGGCGTAGGGTTTGCCGTAGGCGAAGTTGGCCTTCTTCTTGCCGAACCGGCGCGGCTTGTCGATCAGGCGTTCCCACCAGAACCCGTTCGGCAGGGTGAAACGCACCGTCGCGGTGCCGGCGTCGAGCTTGCGGTCGTAATAGCTTTCCTGCGTGTACCAGCCCTTGATTTTCTCGACTTCGAACCCGCGCGCGGCGCGCAGGTACGCATCCGCGGCGGCGTTGGGGTTCACCGGCGTCGACTGGTAGCGATCGCTCCACGACTCGAAAAGATCGGAATAAAGATCCTTGACGTGGCCTTCCCAGCCGCAGTTGTTCAACCGCCCGCATCGCACCACCCACGGGTGTTCGAGGCTGGTGTACAACTCGCGGTGTTTGCAGTTGGGGCACTTGCCGCGACGGAGATACCCGCCGCGCTCTTCCAACTCGTAATCAGCCTTCAGGCGTCGGGTGACGTCGGCTTGCAGATCGACATTCATGCGCGCGGGCGGCTCCGAAGTTCGGATGCCACCACTTCGCCCAGGGCATCGCGCAGGCGAGCAACGCGCGCTTCGTTGCGGGCGATGTGCACGTCGTAGCGCGCGATGAATTCCGGGTCGCCCTTGGCGCGCGCGCGTTCGCTGCGCATGCTGCGGGTGTCCTCTTCCATCAACACGATGGCCGCGGCCAGGTCTTCGCTGGTCAACACACTCATGCCACTTTCCTTTCCGCGTCGCGCACCGCGCGCATGCGTTGTTGGGTGCCGGCGTCGAGCACCAGCCACACCGCCTTCTGGTAATCGCGCGGCAGATCGGCCCACGCGCCACCAAGCGCTTCGTCACGCGTGTTGCGCAACTGCTCGGCCATGCGCGGCGCGACGTGCTTCAACCACGCCGGCCGGTTGGTCTCGTACAGGTGACGTTCCGCGCTGGCGGTGAGGTCAGCCATGCGTACGCTCCGCACGTAGCAGATCGAGCCCTGCCTGGTGAAAACGCTCGGCACGCTCGTTGTGCTGTGCGATGTCCGCCTGCATGCGTTCACGGTGCTCGGCAGGGCAGTATTCGCCCAGCAGGTCGAGCGTGTGCCGCACCTCGCGCGCCGCGTCGTGAGCGGCAAAGCGCGCCCATACGAGGTCTTCGAAGGTGAGCCCGTTCACATCACGCCCCGCGCGCGCGCCAGCAGCAGGTCGATGCACACCGCGCCGAACGGCAACAGGAACTTCCACGCGTCGACCACGTCGCGACGCGGCGGCTCCGGCGGCGGGTAGCGAAACGGCGGCTGCATATCGGCGTTCATGCCGCGATGCCGAGCGCTTTGTTGATCTGGTCGATCGGCACCGCCGGCAGGTTGCCGGTTGCCGACTCGATGCCCTTGGTGAACGGCGCCAGTTCCGGCCACTTTTTCAGCAGCGACTCCAGCGTGCCGAATGCCTTGAGCGCGTTATGTATTTCCCGCGCGACCTTGCTGCGGTCTTCCTCAAGCGCCCTGCGCTTGGCAGCATGCTTTCTGATCCGTTCCAGCAGCCGCTTGGGCATCCCGGCCGCATTGGCGTAGCCGTCATCGTTCACTGGAACCGGCTGCGGGTGCGCGGTGCGCAGCTTGTAGACGCGCCCCGCATCATTGATCCGGATCGTGCTGTGGAGCGGCAGCCATCCATCGGGAATCGATTGGATCAGCGCCAGCGTGCCGCCGCGGAACTTCGAGGCGCGCGATTCCGTGTAGAGCTTTTCTTCGACCTCGGAGAGTTTCCGTTCCTCCGACGCGAAGCGGTGATTGAGCGCCTGCACTTGGATGCTAAGGCGGGAGCCGACTGTCAGCTTGGTGCTTGCCATGGTTTCTCTCCTGGTGGGGTTCAAGGTGTCGCGGTGCTGATGGGCCGTGTGGCGAGCCAGTGTTCGATCGCGCTTTCGCGCCAACCGACCGCGTTGCCGCCCAGGTCGAGCGGCGCCGGGAAGTCGCTGGTCTTGTCGGCGATGCGCCGGTAGATCGCGCTGCGCGACAGGCCGGTGCGGCGCTCGACTTCCGGGCGGCGCAGGATGCGATCGACGGCGTGCCCGCGCAGCGGGATGACGTTGTCCATGGCGCGCCTCAACCCGCCGCGGCGGCGGACTGCGGACGCTGCACGGCGTGGATCGGGCAGCGATCCACCGCGCCGTGCGCGACGTGCGCAAGGTCGGCGGCGGTAAACGCGAATTCGCGCCCGGTGGCCGGATCGATCAGGAACAGGGTGTGGCTGGTGGTGCGCCCGATGTCGACGTACGCGCCGCTGGAACGCGCTTCCACCGTGCCGAGCGCCTGCAGCGCGGTATCGCGCGCCGGAGCGGCCGCCACGCCGTAGTTGCCGAACAGCCACGCCGCGCAGCGTTTGACCGCCATGTCGCGGTCGCTGTGCAGGTGTTCGTTCAAGTGCTGGTCATACCAGCGTGCCGCGGCGGCTTGCAGCAGATCGGTGGTGTCGGGTGACATGGGGCTCTCTCCGGTGGGTGCGGTCAGGCTTGCGCGGCGCGCTTGTCGCCGGCGCAGGGATTGGTCGATGGCTGGATGCAGACGGCGGGGTTGGGCGTGGCGCTGGGGCTGATGGACCGCACCACCGCCATGCCGACGACGTAGGTAAAGCCGCACAGCGCGTTGGTGCATTGCATGGTTCGCTCGCGGTAGAGCGGCGACAGTTCGCGGCTGGAACGAACGGTGGCAGGCGAATTGCAATGCGGACACCGGGTTGGCTTCATGGCGTCTTCGTTGGGCTGGATTCAGCAGGCAGGGGGTAAACCGTTCACGCACTTTGCACGTCCGGTGGACTCAAATTGCGTGAGGCCCGCCCGATACATCCGGCGGGCAAAGTTGCTCAACGAGCTGTTGGCGGCATCGGCGAGACGCTCCAGGTGAGCGCGCTCGGCCGGCATCAGCCGCATCAGCACGGGCTTTCCGGTGACCACGCCATCGGGCGCGCGCTGGAATGGTTGGGGTTTGCTATTCACGGGTAGGCTAGGCGGCTGTGATTCACACCGCACGATACACGCATTTTGCCGGATTGCAAGGGCGATTTGAATGAATCGGGCACTTTGACACATTTCCCGCACCAGGTAGGAGAGACCATGGGCGAGCACGGGGCGCTGATCGACGCCAATGCGGTGATCGATCGGATGCGAGTAGTGACCGACACGTCAACGGATATCGCGCTGTGCGCCAAGCTGCAGCTTGGTACCAGCGCGGTTTCGACATGGCGACGCCGGCAGAGCGTGCCCTACGCGGAATGCGTGAATCTGGCGCTGCGCTACGGGGTGTCGCTGGATTGGCTGCTGCTGGGGCTTGGCACGCGAGATGCAAGCTCGATCATGCAGAATGCCGTGACCGAACCGGGTGTCCTGCCCTACGCCGATCCGCGCGTCGCGCGCATCGTCGGCTTTGTACGGGCATGGCAGGCCAGCCACGACAGCGACGACGTCGCGTGGCTGGAACGAACCCTGGCACGCGCGGTACCGGAATACGCCGAATGGCTGGCGGCGCAAACCCAGCCCGCTGACAAGGGGAGATCGACATGATCGGATTCTTGATTCTGGTGGCCAGCATCGCCTCGGGCGTGTTGTTGAGTCGCTACCTCGCCAAGCGCGGTACAGTCAAGGCGAAGCGGCGTTTGGCCGGCGTCGGCGTCGGGGTTTTCGCGTTCGTCGTGCTGGCCGTGGTGCTGAACCCGGCCGCGCGCGATGGCGAGGCGACCGCTGCCGCACACACCACCGTCGCGACCGCGCCTGTCGCACCAGCAGCACCGCAAGACCCGGCCGATGCGATCAAGGCGCTGGCACCACGCAAGATCTCCAAGGTGGAATTCCAGACCCTCGCGCAGCCGCATCAGGTGTGGATCACCGTGTCGCAAGGCGAGTCGTGGTCGAGCGCTTCCGCGATGTCGGATTTCGGATTGAACGTGTTCGATGTCCTGAAGGATGGCCGCAAGGTGCTGCCGTCCGATGCCGACGTGATTTTCGTGTTGCGGGTGCCCACGGTCGACGCCTATGGCAACAAGGGCGAGGACAAGGTGCTCAACCTTTCCATCAGCGCCAGCGATCGCGCGAAGATCAACTTCGATTCCGGCGCGTTCACCAGTTTCTCGCTGCTGAACTTGGCTACGCCGCGCGTCCGCAACGCGATCGGCTCCCGCATGCTTGGCGAGTTCTGCAGCGACGACAACTACGCGAAGTGGGCAGCGTCCTTTTGCATGAAGGCCACGAACGCTTGATCAGTCGCCGCCGTCGCCCGCGTCGATCGAGGGCGGCGGCGCGTTGACGGTTTCGCACTCCACGCGGGTGGTGAACCCGGAATCGCCCAGCGCGTGTTCCACGCGCTTCACCAGCCACGCGGTG
>Ga0207705_10002558_pt1 | contig 13989 bp, 14 predicted proteins | sample KBSC13metaG_FD_184314 | JGI IMG/M metagenome (GOLD analysis project Ga0207705, IMG submission 184314) | Corn rhizosphere microbial communities from Kellogg Biological Station, Michigan, USA - KBS C1-3 metaG (SPAdes) (version 2) | ecosystem: Host-associated > Plants > Roots > Rhizosphere > Soil ...
GCGCACTGTCGTACCGCCGATCTCCACGGCCTCGAGTACGGCGAACGGGTTGAGCGCGCCGGTGCGGCCGACGTTCACCTGGATGTCGAGCAGGGTCGTCTCGGCGATGTCGGGGGCGAACTTTCGCGCGATCGCCCAGCGCGGCTCGCGGCCGCCGACGACGCCCAGCTCGTCCTGCAGCCGCAGCGAATCGACCTTGATCACGCCGCCGTCGATGCCGAAGTCGAGCTCCGCGCGCACGCGCGACTCCACGTCGCGCGCCCACTCGTTGACCTCCGCGAGCGACTTGCAGCACTTGCGGCCCGGCGCGACGGGAATGCCCCAGCGATGCAGCGCCTCGAGCAGCCCCCACTGCGTGTCGAATGGGAGGGCGACGCCGGGTGGTACGGCGACCGTGTAGCCGAAGAAGCGGAGCGGCCGTCGTGCGGTGATCGACGGATCGAGCTGGCGCAGCGCACCGGCGGCGGAGTTACGCGGGTTGGCGAACACCGGCTCGCCGGCGGCGACGCGCTCCTCGTTCATCTTCTCGAACTTCGTGAAGGGCATGTAGACCTCTCCACGGATCTCGAGCAAGCGGGGCACGTCGTCGCCGCGCAGCCGGAGCGGGACGTCGCGCAGCGTGCGCAGGTTGGCGGTGACGTCCTCGCCCACCGTTCCGTTGCCGCGCGTGGCGCCCTTCACGAACACGCCGTTCTCGTACGTGAGGCTCACCGCCGTGCCGTCGATCTTGAGCTCGGCCACGAAGCCCGCGCGGCGGGCGTCGTCGCCGACCAGCCGGGCGATGCGCTCCTCCCAATCGGCGAGCTCCGCCTCCGTGAAGGCATTGCCGAGCGAGATCATCGGCACGAGGTGCGTGTGCTTGGCCAGCGCGCTCGCCGGCTCGGCGCCGACGCGCTGCGTCGGCGAATCGGCGGTGCGCAGGGCGGGGTGCTCCCGCTCGATCGTCTGCAGCTCGCGGAAGAGGCGGTCGTACTCCGCGTCGGAGAGGGCGGGGCGGTCGAGGACGTAGTACTCGTACGACGCCTGATGCAGCAGGGAGCGCAGCTCGGCTGCGCGCCGCTCGGGCGGGACGTTGGTCATGGAGCGGCGTTAGCCCTTGGCTTCCTCGTCGAGGACCTGCATGGCGACGGTCACGAGGCGCTCGAGCTCCTCGTCCGCGGCGCGCGGCAGGAGCGTTTCGGCCCAGCTCTGATCCTCGCCCTTCGCGTAGCGGTCGAGCAGGCGGCGCAGGAAGCCGACGAGCGCGACGCGCTGGAGCTCCGCGCGGCGCTGCGCGACCGCGACATCCTTCTGGCTCCGCAGCAGCGTCTCGAAGCGGTACGCGTTGCGGAGCGACTTGGCGGTGAGCGAGGCGACCGTCTGGCAGAAGCGCACGTCGGCGTCGCTGAACGGCTCCGCCTCGCGCTCGGTGCGCAGGAAGATCGCGCCGATGACGGAGCCTTCCCACCGGATCGGCACGACGACGATCGAGCGCACGTTGCGCGTGTCGAGCGTCGCCTTGATGCTGCGCAGCTCCGGGTCGTTGGCGGCGTCGGGGATGAATACCGTCTCGCCGCTCTCGAACGCCCGCTTGAGCTCCGGGTACCGGTTCAGGTCGACGATCAGATTCCGGATCGACGGATCCTCGTAGCTCGCGACGAGGCGGACTTCACTCTTCTCGCCGGAGAGGAAGATCGAGCACCGGTCGAGACCGAAGCTCTCGCCGAGCTTGCGGGCGATCGTCTGGAGGACGTCGATGAAGTGGAGGGAGGAGGCGACCTCCTGCAGGATGTCGACGATCGCGGCGAGGTGGTCCCGCTCGCGCTCGACGGTGGCGAGGCGCGCGCGGAGGCGCGCCACCTCGTCATCCGGGGAGTGAGGCTCCGTGCTCTGGGGCGGCTGGGCGAGATCGGGCGGGAGTGCGTGCGTCTGCTCCATCCTTCCTGGCGAGGTGCGAGTTGAACTCGGGGCCGTCGAAGCGGATGACGCGATTGCGTCCCATCTCCTTCGCGACGTACAGCGCGTCGTCCGCCGCGCGTACCAGCGAGTCGCACTCCCGAATCTTCGGGTGCGGCCAGCCGGAGACGCCGAAGCTGGCCGTGCGACGCAGCGTACCACCGGGGAAGGAGAATGTATGCCCCTCGATGTGTTTGCGCACCCTTTCGGCGAAGGTGACGGCGGAATCGAGCACGGTACCGGGAAGGAGGAGCATGAACTCCTCGCCGCCGTACCGGCCGACGCGATCGATCTCCCGCGCCTCTTCCTTGAGGATGGTCGAGAGCTGCTTGAGGACTTCGTCGCCGGCCTGGTGGCCGTACGTGTCGTTGACGCTCTTGAAGTGGTCCAGGTCGCACATCACGCACGAGAAGGGCTCGCTGAGGCGCTGTGCGTGCTGGAACATCTCCTCCAGCCGCTCGTTCAGGTTGCGGCGGTTGTCGAGCCCCGTGAGCCCGTCGGTCTGCGACATGTGGCGCAGCCGCTCGTTGACCTCGAGGAGCTCGCGCTCGCGCTCTTCCAGTGCCTCCTGCAGGCGTTTGATCCGCAGCATCGACCGCACGCGGGCCTTGAGCTCGGCGAAGTCGATCGGCTTGGTGATGTAATCGTCCGCGCCCGCCTCGAGCCCTTCCACCTTGGCCTCGGTGGAATCGAGCGCGGTCTGCATGATGATCGGGATGAAGGGGAGCGAGCGGTTCGCCTTGATGCGCCGCGCGACCTCGATGCCGCTGACCTCCGGCATCATCACGTCGAGCAGGATCAGGTCGGGGGCCTCCTTCTCGACGTAGCGCAGCGCCGCCGCGCCGTCGTGGACCGCATCGGTGCGGTACCCCCAGCTCTCGAGCCGGACCTTCAGGACCTCGATGTTGTCCTCGTGGTCGTCGACGACGAGGATGCGCGACTGGGACTCGGGCCGTTCCTCCGCTTCGGGGAGCGTGCCGTCCACACGAGTCTCCTCAGCTGGCATTCTGGGTGGCGTCCTTCCCGAGGAACCGCTGCACTTCGGCCACGACCGCGCGTGGCTCGCAGGGCTTGGCGAGGTACCCGTCGCAGCCGACCTCCATCGCCTTCTCGCGATCGGAGGCGAGGGCGTGCGCCGTGAGCGCGATGATGGGGATGTCGCGCGTCACCGGATCGTGCTTGAGGACCTGCGTGGCCTCCCAGCCGTCGATGATCGGGATCGAGATGTCCATCAGGATCAGGTCGGGACGCTCGGCACGTGCCTTGGCGATCCCCTCCTCACCGTTCAACGCCTCCGACACTTCGTAGCCGAAATGCCGCAGGATCGTGGAATAGACGATGCGGTTATCCTCATTGTCCTCGACGAGCAGGACGGTCTTTCCATTTGTCGCCATGAATGGCCTCACCGCTTGCACGTGAGCTTGATCGCGTCGAGGAGACCGCGGGAGAGTGGCGGCGCTCCGGCGCCCGGCACGACTATCCAGTCCTCAGTACCGGGGAACCAGCCGACTGAAGAGCAAAAGTAACGTATATCACCAACTGGACCCCTTCGACGCAAATTCCAAACCACTCAACGACCTCCACCATATCTTCCCATGTCCTACGCTGGACCCGCTACTCGCAATCGTGGTTCCGCCCGGAGGCCCGGCGCCCCGGCGACGGCACCTACCAGTAGCATGGCCGCGACCCCGGTCAGCGGCGTCGCCGACGAGGGGGACTACCACGAGACCGACTGGCAGCAGGTCGCCATCTTCGGCGCGGGCCTCGCGCTCGGCCTGGCCCTGGGTGCGGGAACGGCCCTCCTGACCGCTCCGCAGAGCGGCGAGGAGACGCGGGCCGCCCTCCGTGGACGGGCGAAGCGGCTCGGCCGGACCACGAGCCGCCGCAGCCGCGACGCGTGGGCGGAGCTGAGGGACGAGCTTCAGTCGGCGAAGCTCGCCCTGCGCCGGCGCCGCGCCAAGAAGGCGGCGCAGCGTACCCTGCAGCGCGAGCTGGAGCGCGAAGCGACGGCGTGATCGCGGCTCAGCGGAGGCCGCGCAGCTCGGCCTCCGCTTCGGCCTGATAGTGCTTGTCGTTGTACTCCGTGCGCGGCCCCTTGATCACGAGCTCGTACTGCTCGGTGGCCTTCGCCTTGTCACCACGCGCGACGTACACGCGCGCGAGATCGAGGCGGTGGACCAGCCGGGTCGGGTCGGCGGCGACGGCCTCCTCCATGTAGCGCTGCGCATCGTTCCAGTTCGCCGAGTCGAACACTTTCCCGCCCAGGAAGGTCTTCGCCATGAAGCGCGTCATGCCGCTCAGCTTCATGACGTTGTAGTTCCACATCCCCATGACGTGCAGCGCGCCCGCATGCTTCGGATCGAACTTCAGCGCCTCGAGCGCGTGCGTCCGCACGTCGCCGGCGTACTTGACCTGATCGCGCTTGCCGAGCGAGAGCGCGCGGCGCCCCAGCGCGCGCGAGAGATTGAAGTGCCCCTCCGCGTCGTTGGGGTTCGCCTCGACGGCGCGCCGCGCGTATTGTTCCGCGAGGGTGTAGTTCGCGTCGCGCTCCGCGGGCGGCGCGAACTCGCCGACATCGACGGCCTCGCGCGACGCCTTCCAGAGCGCCTCGTACGACTTCGGATCGAGCTTGATGGCTTCTTCGTAATGACGCAGCGCGCTCGGGGCGTTCATCGCCGCGTGTTCGCGGTCGCCCAGCGCGATGTGGTCGGCAGCCGTCTGCGCCGCGATGGAGGCCGGATGAGCCGCGGTCGCGAACACGATGGCCGGCACGATCAGACGTCGCAGCAGCGTGGGAGAGACGAGCATGCGGGAGACTCCGGGATGCAGGTGAGCCGGCCAACAGTCGGCGGTAGATCGTCGTCGCGGGATCGGCTGCGGTCGCCGACGGGCGGTGATGCTATGACTACCCCACAGTTCGGTCAATGCTCGCGCTTCGCCTGATCGAGCGGAAGCGGGACGGGGGGCGGATCGACGCGGGGGAGTTCCGCGCGCTCGCCAACGCCTATGCCACCGGCCACGTGCCCGACTATCAGATGGCCGCGTTCCTGATGGCGTGCTTCCTCAAGGGGCTCGACGGCGACGAGACGTTTGCGCTCACCGAGGCGATGCTGCGGAGCGGCGAGACGCTCGACCTCTCGCACCTCGGGAAGCCGCGAATCGACAAGCACTCGACGGGCGGCGTCGGCGACAAGGTGTCCATCGTCCTCGCGCCGCTCATCTCGTCGCTCGGCGTGGTGGTGCCGATGATGTCGGGGCGCGGGCTCGGACACACGGGCGGCACCCTCGACAAGCTGGAGTCGATCCCCGGCTTCGAGACGGCGCTCCCCCTCGCGCGGGCACAGTCGCAGCTCGAGCAGCTCGGCTGCGCGCTCATCGCCCAGACGGACGAGATCGCGCCCGCCGACCGGAAGATGTACGCGCTGCGCGACGCCACCGGCACGGTCGAGTCGATCCCGCTCATCGCCGCGAGCATCATGAGCAAGAAGCTCGCGGAAGGACTCTCCGGGCTGGTGCTCGACGTGAAGCGCGGATCGGGGGCGTTCCTTCCCGACCTCGAGCGCGAGCTGGAGCTGGCGAGCACGATGATCGACATCGGGGCCGAACATGGATGCCCGGTCGTCGCACTGCTCACGGCGATGGATCGGCCGCTCGGCCGCGCGTGCGGCAACGCACTCGAGATCGAGGAGTCGATCGCTGCGCTGCGCGGCGAGGGGCCCTCCGACCTCATGTCGGTGACCTACGCGCTCGGTGCGGAGATGCTCGTGCTCGGCGGCGTGGCGGAGGACCACGATGCCGCGCGGCGCATGATGGAGATCGCGATCGGGACGGGGCGCGCGGCGGAGCACTTCCAGAAGATCATCGAAGCGCAGGGTGGGAATCCTGCCGTGGTAGACGATCCGGCGTTGCTCCCGCAGGCCGCCGAGGTCGAGCTGTTCGCGGCGACGCGGCGCGGTTTCATCGCGCGGGTCGAGCCGCGGGCGGTCGGGCGCGGCGTGTCGGCGCTCGGCGGCGGACGGACGGCGATGGAGGACAAGCTCGACCTATCGGTCGGCTTCGTCATCACGGCGCGCCCGGGCGACTGGGTGGAGCAGGGCGAGCCGCTCGCGACGATCTTCGCGCGCGACCGATCGGGTGTCGAGGCCGGTCGCAATGCATTGCGCGCCGCGATCGCGATCGCCGACGAGGCCGATCCGCCGCTGCCGCTCGTGTCGCACCGCGTGACGAGCGCTGGCGTGGAGCTGCTCGTCGGGACCTGACCTTGCGAGTGGTCGGTGACGCCGGCTACGATGCGCCCGTCGCCGATCGACACGTCAACGAGAGGATCGAATGCCACCACGGATTGCCAAGCTCGCGGGACTCGGGGCCTTCGGTGCATGCGCCGGCATCGCCGCGCTGTACCTGCTCGTCCTCTTCGGCACGCGGCCGACGGCGACCTCGGGGATGGACGGCACGCTGCGCTTCATCACGTGGCTGAGCGTGGGCGGCGTCTTCCTCGCGCTGCTGGGCGTCCACGTGCTGCTCGGACGGCGGCTCCTCGCGCTGGGACGCGGCGAGGCAACCGAGGTGTGAGGTCGGGGCGGCCGCGCCTACTTCGGCCGCCCGAACACCTGCACGCTGTAGACGCGCCCACTCTTCGACCGCGCCATCCCGACTCCGGTCTCGGTGTACTTCGCCGAGAGGATGTTCGCGCGATGCGGAGGACTCGTCATCCAGCTCGCCATCAGCGCCGCGCCACTCGTGTAGCCTTCGGCCACGTTCTCGCCGCTCGAGCGATACGCGTAGCCGACCAGCTTGAGCCGCGAAGCGAGGGTGGGATAGCGAGCGCCCGGGACTTCGTGGGCGAGCTTCTCCGCCGACGCCATCTGCTCCGCCTGCAGCTCGGCCGCCCGCGAGAGCTCGGCGCTGCGCCGCAGCGGCGTGAGGTTGGCGCGCGTGCGCTCGCGGTTGGTGAGGATGAAGAGCGTGTCGACGATCGTCGCGATCGACCGCGCCGGCGGCGCAGGCCGCCGCGGCTTCGGGGGCGCGGGAGCGGGCGCTTCGACGACCGGTGCGGGCGCGGGCGGAGGCGGTGGAGGCGTGCGCGAGCACGCGAGCGCGACCATGAGGACCGCGGCCAGTCGCGCACGGACAGTACCGACAATTTGCGGGACGTGCATCAGTCCACGCGATAATAGTGGCGGATGCAGCTCTCGACGGCGCGCTCGGCGAGCATCACGTCGTCACCGTCGATCGTCTGCTCGATCACGCGCTTGGCGTCGATCAGCATCCGCTCGGGTGCGACGCCCTTCTGTCTCAATGCGCGACAATAGTGCGCCGCCGCCGCCTCCACTTCGCCGAGGAATTCACGCGAGCGGTGCGACCGGAGGAGCGCCTGTCTGAAGCTCTCCTCCACGTCTCCCGGCTGACCACCGGGCACGGCCTCCCCCGGCGCGGGTCGAGAATCCACGAGCGCGATACTCCTTCCTGGGTCCGTCGAGACCGTTAGCACGACTCGTTCCATCGCATCAGGTCGCGACCTACTGCCGGCAGCCGCCGCGCGGGTCCGGTTTCGGCTTGTCCACGACGAGCCGCTGATCGCGATTGGCGATCGCTTCGGCGACGTCGTGCACGAACGAGGCGACGCGCGCCATGTGGCCGTAGTCGATGTACTGCGGCTCGTCCGTCACCTGATGGTAGTCGGTGTGATAGCCCAGCGAGAAGTAGGTGATGGGGATCCCGTAGCGGGCGTACATGTAGTGGTCGGACCGGCAGTACCGGTTGAGCGGATGGCCGTTGGCGTCGTACGACAGATCGAAGTCCATGCGCGGCGTCCGATGGGCGTTCACGGTGTCGATCAGATCGCCGAGCTGGGTGGACAGCCGGCGCATGCCGATGAGCTGGATGTTGTTCGGCCCGCGTCCCATCGCGTCGGTCGGCTTGCCGCGGCCGACCATGTCCATGTTGAGCTGCGCCACGATCGAATCGCGCGGCACGGTGGGATGGTCGGTGAACCACTGCGATCCCCACAACCCCTTCTCCTCGCCGGTGTGGGACACGAAGAGGAGCGAGCGGCGCGGCGCCTTGGGCGCCGTGGCGAATGCTTCGGCGATCTCGAGGAGCGAGACGGTGCCCGAGCCGTCGTCATCCGCGCCGTTGTTGACGGAGTCGGGGCGTGCACCGCCGTGGGCGCGGGTCAGGCTGTCGCGCAGGGCGGCGATGTGCACCGCCTCCTCCGGCGTGGGCATGCGCACCGTATCCTGCGCACCCTGGCGCCGCACAACCATGTTGTTGGCGAGCACGGAGTCGTGGTCGAGCACCCGGGGGGAGAGGCCGATGTGGTCGTTGTGCGCGCCGACCGCAACGTACTGGCCGCGGACCGTCGGATCGCTGCCCGGCAGGATGCCGATGACGTTGCGCGACGGGTGGGGCGCTGGCGCGTCGACGAACTCGACGTTGCCGGCGATGGTGCGACCTTCCTGGCCCACGGTGAGGCCATCGAGCGAGGCGACGCCGAGCATCCGTTGGGCCGCCTCGGGGGTGACGAGGAGGGAGAGGGGCGTCGGTGTGGGGAGGGTGTTCTCCGCCTTGATGTGCACCTGCGCGCCATGCAGCCGGCCGGCGATGTTGCGTGGAACCACGTCGAGCGCGGCGACGGCGAATCCGGCGGCGTCGGCGTACTGCGTGAGCGGGCCGAAGGCGGGGAACCGCCAGTCGCGGCGGCCGGTCGTCGCCGACACGGGGACGGTGAACACGATCACCTTGCCCGCCGCCTGCGCCGGCGCGACGAGATTGCCGCTGCCGAGCAGGCCGCCGTAGATCACCCGCGCACCCTCGAGCGACCGGGTCCCGGTGCCGACCGGAAGCCTGCCCCCACCATTCACCGTGTGGAAGGGGAGGAAGTCGCGCGCATAGGCGAGCGTCGCGTCGTCCACGCGGAGCGTGCGCGTCGTGTCGAAGGTGGCGATGAGGATCGGCACCGTCTGGAAGAACGTGCCGTTCTCCCCTCCGGGGCGGAGGCCCATGCGCGCCATCTCACGGGCGACGTAATCCGTCCCCATGACGTTGCCGCGCGTCGTCGCTTCGCGGCCGAGCATGGAGTCGTCGGCGAAGACGTAGAGGCGCGACATCAGGTCCGCCGGCGTGATCGCTCCGGTCGTGGGCATCGCGCGGTGCGTGCGCGGCAGCTCGCCGCCGGGCGTGGCGGCGGTGGCGACCGTGCCGGCCGACGCGCAGCCGGTGAGCGTCGCGGCGAGGAGCAGATGACGAAGTCTGAGCATGGACGATTGGGCGTGGATGCTGGGATGGAGAAGTATCACACCAAACACGGCCGCGAGACCACCCGGGCTCTGCCATCACGCCGTCCATTGTGTTCCATTTCGCGCATGAAACGACTCCTACTCGCCGCCACGATCCTGCTCGCCGCTCCCGCGGGCGCCTTCGCTCAGGACAATCCCACGGGCGATCCGGTCGTCCAGCGTATCTACGAAGAAGGCATGCGTCGCTCGCAGGCGGCGACGCTCGCGCAGGTGCTCATGGACTCGATCGGTCCGCGGCTCACCGGGTCGCCGGCGAACCGCGCGGCGAACGACTGGCTGCTTCGCACGTACGCGGGGTGGGGGATCGCGGCGAAGAACGAGCAGTACGGCACGTGGCGCGACTGGACGCGTGGTCCGAGTGGGTTGAAGCTGGTCTCCCCGCGCGCTCGCGACCTCGAGGCGACGATGCTCGCCTGGAGCGCGCCGACGCCGGCCGGCGGCATCACGGCGGACGTCATCACCCTCCCGCGCGCATCCGAGTTCACCGACAGCGCGGGGTTCGCGCGCTGGCTGCCGAACGTGAAGGGAAAGCTCGTGCTGGTCGGCATGGCGCAGCCGAGCTGCCGCCCCGACTCCGACATCCGCTTCTGGTCCGATTCGGCGACGTACCGCCATGCCGTCGCCCTGCGCGACAGCGTGACGGCGGAGTGGAGCGCGCGCGTCACCGCGGCGCACGTGAGCGCCCGCGCCCTGCCGGCGCTGCTCGAGCGCGCCGGGGCAGCGGGCGTACTGTCGAACGCCTGGTCGCGCGGCTGGGGGGTGGACAAGATCCAGGCGGCGCGCGCGACCTCGATCCCGTCGTTCGACGTGGCCTGCGAGGACTACGCGCTGCTCGCCCGTCTCGCCGACCGTGGACAGCACCCGCGAGTGCACGCGACGGCCGAGGCGAAGCTCGCGCCGCGCGAGTCGCCGGTGTTCAACACGATCGCGCGGATCCAGGGAAGCGAGAAGCCGAACGAGTACGTGATGCTCTCGGCGCATCTCGACTCATGGGATGCCGGGAGCGGGGCGACGGACAACGGCACCGGCACGATCACGATGCTCGAGGCGATGCGCATCCTGAAGGCGGCGTACCCGAACCCGAAGCGCACGATCCTGGTCGGACACTGGAGCGGCGAGGAGGTGGGTGAGATCGGCTCCGGGGTGTTTGCGGCGGATCACCCGGAGATCATCACCGGGCTGCAGGCGTTGTTCAATCAGGACAACGGCACGGGCGAGATCGACTCGGTGCAGACGAACGGCTTCGTCGACGCAGCGCCGGCGCTGGCGCGCTGGATGGCACGCATGCCGGCGGACCTCACGAGCAACGTCGTGCTGATGATGCCGGGCGTAGCGCACAACGAGAGCACGGACAGCGACGTCTTCGACTGCCGGAACGCGCCCGGGTTCTTCCTCACGTCGTCGGACTGGTCGTATGGCGACTACACCTGGCACACGAACCGGGACACGTACGACAAGATCAACTTCGACAACGTGAAGCGGAACGCGACGCTCGTCGCGATGTTCGCCTATCAGGCGTCGGAGGATCCGTCGTTCGTCTCGCGCACGCGACGCATGCCGCCGACCGATCCGCGCACCGACCAGCCGATGCGGGTGCCGGTCTGCCGGGAGCCGGCACGGAGCTGGGCCGCGGCACAGGCTCGCTGAGCGTCCGACTTCAACGCGCCAAGGGGTCAGACACCTTCGGTGTCCGACCCCAGCTTCGGCGGCAGTCAGGGCGGCGTTGCGCGCGGAAGTGAAAGGGTGAAGGTGGAGCCGGCGCCGGGCCGGCTCTCGACCGTGAGCTCGCCGCCCATGCCGCGCGCGAGCTCGCGGCTGATCGCGAGACCGAGCCCCGTGCCTTCCATCGGCCGGTTGAGGCGCCGGTCGACCTGCACGAACGGCTCGAAGATCTTCTCCTGCTGATCGGCGGCGATGCCGACGCCGGTGTCCTCGACGCGCAGCAGCACGGTGTGCGCGTCGCTCTCGCACTCGATGGCGATCGCGCCGCCCTCCTCGGTGAACTTGATCGCGTTGGAGAGGAGGTTGAGGAGGATCTGCCGCAGCTTCTCGATGTCGGCGTGGACGGCGAGATCCGGCGTGCATCCGCGCGTCTCGAAGCGCATCCGCTTCGCCTGGAGCAGCGCCCCCGTCGTCTCGGAGACGAATTTCAGCACGCTCTCGAGCGACACGGCGACGATGTCGAATCGCACGTGATGCGTGTCGAGCTTCACCAGGTTCAGCACGTTGTTGATGAGGCTCAGCAGATGGTGCTGGCTGCGCTGGATCCGCGCGAGCACGTCGCGCTGCGCATCGGTGACCGGGCCATGGATCCCGAGCTCGAGCAACTCCGCGTAACCGCCGATCGCATTCAACGGCGTGCGCAGCTCGTGGCTCATCGTGGCGAGGAACTGCGTCTTCACTTCGTTGGCCGCGTCGGCTTCGCTGCGCGCCGTCCGCTCCGCCTCGAGCAGGCGCGCCCGCTCGAGGGCGAGTGAGCACTGCCGCGCGAGGATCAGTGAGAAGGCGCGCTCGTCTTCCGAGAACCGGCGCTCCTTCTCGAAGGCGAGGCCGAGCGCCCCGATCGGGTGGCCGCCGATGGCGAGGGGGACGACGACGTTCGCCGAGTGGCCGACGTCGGCCGCAAGGCGGGCCAGCGCGGGGAAGTGCGCGTGCCAGTCGGCGGCACTCTCGAGGAAGAGCGGCTCACCGGTGCGGGCGACGTACGACAAGGGCGTCGGCGCCGTGATGGCGAACCGTTGCCACTCGACGGCAACGTTCCTGGGCATGCCGTTGGCGCCGAGCAGGTCGATGAACTTTCCGTCCGGAGAGCGGAGGGCGACCACGCAGCCGTCGGCACTCATCGCGGCGGCGCCGTGCTCGACCACCGCGGCGATCACCTCGCGCGTCGTCATCGCGCCGACGAGCGCGTCGGCGAGTGCATACGACTGCTCCCGGCGTCGCGCCTGGGCGCGCTCTCGCTCGGCGGCACGCACGCGGCCGGTGACGTCGCGAACCACGGCGCCCACGCCATAGAGCCGCTCTCCCCTCGCGCGGACGGGAAACACGCTCGCGACCCAGTATCGCAGATCGTCCCGTCCCACCTGCTGGCCGGAGAACTCGTAGTCGTGGATCGCCTCGCCACGCTCGGCGACCCGCCGCAACGCCGGCTCGATCACCGGCCACAGGGCAGGCGGGGAGAGCTCCCGCGCCGTCTTGCCCGTGCATTCCTCGACCGTGCAGCCGATGGCACGGGCGAGCGCCTCGTTGATGCGCACGATGCAGAGATTCCCGTCGAGGAATGCGATGCCGACGGGAGCGCTGGCGAGCAATGCTTCGAGGAGGACGAGCGAGTCCTCGTCCTTGGCGGTGATCGGTGTCTGTGTGGAACGAATCATCTATGAAGCTCGACATCGCGCCCCGGCGAACGACCAGGGCGCGATGCTCGGTCCGCGAAAATGCCGCGGGAGACTAGTGGAGCCGGGCCATGACCTCATCGAGGAGACTACGCGGCACACTCGTGAAGCGCAGCCGGTCGGCAGTCGGGGTCACGATCGCGCGGTGGACGGCACCGGCGCGGTCGCGGTAGTAGACGTAGCGCGAGTCGCCGGCGTCCGCGGTGCGCACGACGTGATAGCCGTGCCGGCCGAGGACGTCGCTCAGGACGGAAGCGCCCTGACCCGCGTCGTACAGCTTCTTGTACTGACCGGGGGGCATCCCGCCGGGCTTCTTGGCGAGACCGGGCGGGATCGAGCGGCGGCCCTGATCGTACCGGCGGTCGTAGTCGCTCCGATCCTGATAGCGCGAGTCGTGCTCGTGATCCCGATCGTAGTCGTGGCTCCGGACCTGGGCGTGCTCGTGCTTCTCGTGCCCCTTGCCGTGCCCCTTGCCCTGCGCCTGCGCCGTGCCGGCCGAGGCGAGAAAGAGCGTTGCCACGGCGACGCCAGCCATCCGACGGATATGAAGTCGCATCTCTGAATCTCCGGAGGAAAGGAAGTCCGCAGCGCGAAGCGTCCGCGGCCGCGCGATTCGCGCCTCTGCAATGCATCTTCGGCGCCGTGTCGGGCTGATACCCGTGCCGACCCCGAGCGTTTCGACTGGCACGGTCCACGCGGCGCAGGAGCCGTCTTTGGCCGCACGACTCTATCACCGGAGCAGCGATGGCGAACGCAAAGCGAGGGGACACGGTCCGGGTGCACTACACCGGCACGCTCGAGAATGGCGAGCAGTTCGACAGCTCGCGCGGAACGGATCCACTGACGTTCACCCTGGGCGAAGGGGCGGTGATCCAGGGGTTCGACGATGCCGTGGATGGGATGGCGGTCGGTGAATCGAAGCGGGTGACGATCCCAGCGGCGGAGGCCTATGGAGACCGGCGCGACGAGCTGACGTTGCGCGTGCCGAGGAGCGAGCTGCCGACGGACCTCGAGCTCGAGGTGGGGAGCCGGCTCCGGATGGAGCAGGGGGCGGACTCGGTGATCGTCACCGTGCGCGACATGGACGAGAATTCCGTGATGCTCGACGCCAATCATCCACTGGCGGGGGAACCATTGACCTTCGACCTCGAGCTGGTCGAGATCGTCTGACGAACGCGAGCTGAAGGACAGCCGGGGCGCGGGGGAGGCAGGTCTCCTTGCGCCCCGCGCCGGGTGGGCGTATTATCTGACCAGTTTAACAATACAGTTAAACACATGCCCACACGCCGCAGCACGCCGCCGGCACCGCTCGACGCGGATAGCGAGACGCGGATCCTCGACGCCGCACACGTCGTCTTCAC
>Ga0207705_10002559_pt1 | contig 13987 bp, 7 predicted proteins | sample KBSC13metaG_FD_184314 | JGI IMG/M metagenome (GOLD analysis project Ga0207705, IMG submission 184314) | Corn rhizosphere microbial communities from Kellogg Biological Station, Michigan, USA - KBS C1-3 metaG (SPAdes) (version 2) | ecosystem: Host-associated > Plants > Roots > Rhizosphere > Soil ...
ATGGAGAGCAAGCCCGATCGCCTGTCGTTCGACGTCGCCGGGGGCGGCAGCATTCCGCTCGGCGAGGGCTGGCGCTATTCGATCTCCAAGGTCACCGACTACCCGCCGCGCGCGCCGTGGGACGGGATCGCCGGCATCGGGGTGATGTACAACAAGATGATCGCTCCGTTCGGCCATTTCGCGATGACCGGAATGGCCTGGTACCAGGGCGAAAGCGACGTTGGAATTCCCGGCTATGCCGACCGCCTGCGCGAGCTGTTCGCCGGTTGGCGCGGCCAGATCGGCCAGGGCGCGAAGATGCTCGTCGTTCAGCTGCCGAACTGGGGCCCGACCACCGATCACCCGGTGGCGTCGGACTGGGCGGAGATCCGCAACGAGGAATTCAAGGCTGTCGCCGCCGACAAAAACGCCGCGTTGATCCCCACGCTCGACATCGGCGAGAACGACAATCTCCACCCGCTCGACAAGCTCGACGTAGGCCTGCGGCTGGCGCTGGGCGCCGAGGGCAAGCCGCTGATCATGCCGGCTTCGGCGCAGCGCCGGGGCGGCGCGGTGGTCGTGAGCTTCTCCGGCGTCGAAGGCGGGCTGCACACCTGGAGCGGGCGGCACGCGCTTGGCGTCGAGCTGTGCGGGGAAACGCAGCAATCGTGCCGCTACGCCCCGGCGACCGCGGCGGGCGATACGCTCAGCATCGCGGACGACGGCAAGCCGGCCACCCGCGTGCGCTACGCCTGGATCGATAGCCCGGTGGTCAACCTCTATGACACCCGGTCGCTGCCGGTGCCGGGCTTCGAGCTGCCGATCGGCCAATGACGCTGACGTTGCGCAGCGCCGGCTGGGAGGCCACGCTGCGGCCGGAGATCGGCGGCGCGCTCGCCTCGCTGACGTTCGACGGGCGCGAAGTGCTGCGCACGATGCCGCAGGGCGCGACCAGCCCGCTCGATGCCGCCTGCTTCCCGCTCGCCCCGTACTGCAACCGCATCCGCGACGGACGCTTTCGCTTCGCCGGGCGCGATGTGGCGCTGCCGCTCAACTTCGCGCCGGAGCGGCACAGCATCCACGGTCTGAGCTGGCAGCGGGCGTGGCAGGTCGAAAGCCAGGCGCCGAACAAGTGCGTCCTCGTCGACCTGTACGACGGCACGGGCGGATGGCCGTGGCCCTATCGCGCCGAGCAGCGCGTGCGCCTGGGCGAGAAAGGCTGCGCGATCACCTTGGTGCTGACCAACCGGGGCGACACGCCGATGCCGGCGGGGATCGGCCTGCATCCCTATTTCCGCCGCACCCCGTCAACCCGCGTGCGCTTCGCGGCCGACCACGTGCTGTTGAGCGATCCCGAGCTGCTGCCGACCGGCGTGACCGCCCCGGCCGATCACTACGCCGATTTCTCGCAGGGCTCGGCGCTGCCTGCCGAAACCATCGACCACTGCTTCGTGGACTGGGCCGGCGAAGTCGCGATTGCGGACGAGCACGGCATGATCGCCATCGCGGCGTCGGGCGCCCCCGATCTGCACCTTTACGCGCCCGCCGACGGCAGCGCGCTGTGCTGCGAGCCGGTCAGCCACTCCCCCGACGCCCTCAACCGCGCGCTCGAGGAGATGACGGTGCTCCCGCCCGGGTGTTCCACCAGTCTGACGATGAGGATTTCGGCGGCAGCGCTGCGCTAGCGAGAAAGACCCGTCGGGGTGTCGCCGGGAAGACGGAAACCTTCCCCGACGGACAGCAGCGGAGGATCCCTTGACGCGCGACTCTCTACCGCCCAGAGATGACGGCCTGCCGGGCCACGGCAGCGGGTGACGCAGCGGTTGCGTTAGTGCCCCTCCACCCCCAAGCCTGCGCTTGACGGTCCCCCTCCCCGAGCAAGCTCGGGGAGGATCTAGTGATTATGCCGCGGTAGCTTCTTCGCCGTGCCGCGGTACTTGAGCGCGAAGTCCAGCACCCCGCCTTCGCCGAGCTGCCCGGTCTTTTCGCGGAACAGCTCTTCCCAGGGCGTGTTCGACGGCGGGATCGGCGGCGCGGGGGATTCGGCCTTGCGGCGGGCGATCTCGGCGTCGCTCACCAGCGCGTCGCACGCGCGGGCGTTGAGGTCGACGCGGATCGTGTCGCCGGTCTGGAGCCAGGCGAGGCCGCCGCCGGCGGCGCTTTCCGGGCTGGCGTGGAGGATCGAGGGGCTGTCGCTGGTCCCCGACTGGCGCCCGTCGCCGAGCGTCGGCAGCCACTCGATGCCGCGCTGGATCAGCGCGTCGGGAGGCTGCATGTTGACCACCTCGGCGCTGCCCGGCCAGCCCAGCACGCCGGCGCCGCGCATCACCAGGATGCAGTCCTCGTCGATGTTCAGCGAAGGATCGTTTATCCGGCGATGGTAGTCCTCGCCCCCGTCGAACACGATCGCGCGCGCCTCGAACACATTCTCGTCGCCCGACCGGCCGAGGTAGCGGCGGCGGAAGTCGTCCGAGATCACCGAGGTCTTGAGGATCGCGAAGTCGAACAAGTTGCCCGAGAGAACCAGGAAGCCGGCCTTGTCTTGCAGCGGATCGGCATAAGCGCGGATCATCTCGCGGTCCTCGCTCGCGCGCCCGGTGAGGTTCTCGGCCACGGTTCTGCCGGTGCAGGTGAGGCAATCGCCGTGCAGCTTGCCGGCCTGTAGCAGCTCCCACATCGCCGCGGGCACGCCGCCGGCGCGATGGAACCGTTCGCCGAGGTACTTGCCGGCCGGCTGCATGTTGACCAGCAGCGGCAGGTCATAACCGTGCTGCCAATCGGCGGGCTCGATCTCGATCCCGGCGTGCCGCGCGATGGCGACCACGTGCGGCTGGGCGTTCGACGAGCCGCCGATCGCGGTGATCGTGGCGATGGCGTTGAGCATCGCCTCCCGGGTGAGGATCTTGCTCGGCTTGAGGTCCTCCTCGACCATGCCGACGATGCGCACCCCGGTGCGATAGGCGAACTGACCGCGCTCCTTGTATGGCGCCGGCACCGCCGCGCAGCCGGTCAGCGACAGGCCCAGCGCTTCGGCCACCGCGTTCATCGTGCTGGCGGTGCCCATCGTGTTGCAGTGGCCGGCCGAGGGCGCGCTATCGAGCGCGCGGCGGAGGAACTCGGCTTCGTCGATCTCGCCCGCGGCAAGCTTGCGGCGGCTCTTCCAGATCACCGTGCCGGAGCCGACCAGCTCGCCTTCGTGGTGGCCGTCGAGCATCGGCCCGCCGGACAGCACGATGGCGGGGATATCGACCGTCGCCGCAGCCATGATCTGGCTCGGCGTGGTCTTGTCGCAGCCGGTGGTCAGGACCACCCCGTCGATCGGATAGCCGTTCAAAATCTCGACCAGGCCGATGTAGAGGAGGTTGCGGTCGAGCGCGGCGGTCGGCCGGCGGCAGTTCTCGAAGATCGGGTGGACCGGGAACTCGATCGGGATGCCGCCCGCGTCGCGAATGCCCGCCTTGACCCGCTCGGCCAGCTCGATGTGGATGCGGTTGCACGGCACCAGGTCGCTGCCCGACTGGGCGATGCCGATGATCGGCTTGCCGCTGCGCAGCTCTTCCGGCGTGATGCCGAAATTCATGAATCGCTCGAGGTAGAGCGCGGTCTGATCCCAGCGCTCGGCATTGTCGAACCAGTCGCGCGAACGCAGACGGCGGTCGTTCGGACCTTCAGTCACAAGTCAGTTCTTTCTGCGAATTGAGCGCTTGGCGAGCGTCGGTGCGGCGTCGGAATCGCGCCGGATCAGCTCGTAGCCCAGGGTTACGTAAGTCGGCTCGATCTTGCCGCCGCTGCGCTTCTGCTTGAGCTCGGCGCTGAGCACCTCGATCGCCTTGCGCGACATTTCGGCGATCGGCTGGCGGATGGTGGTCAGTTCCGGCCAGATCGTGCTGGCGATCGCGGTATCGTCGAAGCCGCACACCGACACGTCGACCGGCACGTCGAGGTGCAGGCGGTGCGCGACGGCGACGGTCGCGGCGGCCATGTCGTCGTTCGACGCGAAGATCGCGCTCGGCGGATCGGATTGGCTCAGCAGCCGCATCGCCGCATCGAGGCCCGAGCGGTAGCTGAACAGGCCTTGCGCGAGGTACCCGGGCGGCACCTCCAGCTCGTGGGCCGCCATCGCATCCTGGAAGCCTTCCAGGCGCAGCGCGCTGGCGGTCTGGTGCGGGTTGCCGATAATGAAGCCGACCTTCTTGTGACCGAGTTCGATGATGTGTTCGGTCATGTCGTAGGCGGCCTGGTATTCGTCGATCATCACCGCCGAATGGTGCTTCGGCCCGACGCCCGAACCTATCGCCACCGCCAGCGCGCCGAGCTCGCTCAGCAGGTCGAGCAGCCGCTGTTCGTCGCACAAGGGCGAGGGCAACAGGAACCCCTCGATGCCGCTGTCGGCGAGGCGGCGGATGACCGAGGTCTCGTCCCGCTCGAACTCGCAGCGCTCGACCACCAGGTGCACGTCGCTGACGCTCGCCTGCTCGAGGCCGCCCATCAGCAGCTCGCTGAGGTACGAGGCGGAGGGGTTGGAATAGAGCAGGGCGATCCGCGCCTGGTCGGTGCCGGCGAGGCGGCGGGCGGCCCTGTTCGGCTGATAATTGAGCTCGCTGATCGCTTCGAGCACCGCGCGCCGCGTCTGCTCGCGCACGCTGCGCTCGCCGTTGATGACGCGGCTGACGGTCATCGGCGAGCAGTTGGCCAGGCGGGCCACGTCGGAGATCGTCGGCGCGCCCTTGTGGCGGCCGGCCTTGCGGGTTGCGAGGTCGCTCGTGCCCTTGCTCATGGCTCGGCTCTTACGGTTGCGTCGGGGTGCGACAAAGTGAATTCGTGGTTCATGTTATTGCCCTGGCGCCTCCGGGAATTGGAGCGACTTGTAATAGTCGAGCGAGTGTTTCGGCGCAGGGGCCCCCGCCGGCAGCGGCAGGCCGTTGACCGAGCTCCAGTAAGCTAGCGAAGCGTCGCGCCACCAGCGCGCTTCCGCGCTCTGGATGCGCAAGTAATCGGCGGTGTCGGCGAAGCGCTCCGGATCGACGTAGGGCTTCAGCGAAGCCCAGGTCGCGCCCATCGCGTCGACGGCCGCCACGCCACGGTCATAACGGTGGACCAGCTCGTCCCACAGCGGCCGGCCGGACTTCGTGCGGAAGCTCCACGGCAGGTGGTGGAACCACAAGAGGTAGGCCTCGTCGATCGTCCTGGGATCGGCCCACTGCGCGGCGACCGAGGGCGCGTATTGCGCCAGCGCGTTGCTGCCCGCGGCGGTGCGGTCGAAGCCAATCCCGTCCTTGTCGGCGCGGGCGTAGTAGCACGGGTTCCATTCGGGCCGCTTGAGGTCGCAGACCCACGGGCCGGGGCCGTAATGGTGCCCGGTCGCCATCTGATGCGCGAGGCCGAGCGGGGTCATGTAGTCGACCACCGCCTGGCGGCTGGCGATCATCATCGGCACGACCTTGGCGAGGAACGCCGGGTCGCGGCTGAAGGTCTGCGCGGCCCATTCGCGGGCGATCTGCTCGCTCGACAGGCTCGGGTTCCAGGCCAGGCGGCCGAACGCGTACCAGTTGGCCTGGTTGAAGTGACTGCCCGACCAGTCGCGGTCGGAGCCGGTGTTCGCCACTCCGGCCATCCCCGCCGGTGCGATGACCTGGGCGACCGTGCCGCCCCGGCCGGTCTGCGCGTCGAGCGCCTCCTTCCAGTACGGCGCGAGGTAAACCAGGTGGGTCGCCTGGCCGAGGTATTCCTTGGTGATCTGCCCTTCGAACATCAGCCGGGTGTGCGGCATCGCCCCGAACAGCGGGTGGAACGGCTCGCGCGGCTGGAAGTCGATCGGCCCGTTCTTGACCTGGAGGATCACGTTCTTGTCGAACTTGCCATCGAGCGGGACGAACTCGTTGTACGCCTGCATCGCCCGGTCGGTCTTGTCTTCGGCCGAATAGACGAACGCGCGCCAGATCACCACGCCGCGGTCGCCGACCGCGCGGGCGAGGGCATTGGCGCCTTCGGCATGGGTGCGATGATAATCCTGCGGCCCGGGCTCGCCTTCGGAATTGGCCTTGACCAGGAAGCCGCCGAAATCGGGGATCGCCGCGTAAAGCGCGTCGGCGCGGGCCTTCCACCACGCCTCCACCGCCGGGTCGAGCGGATCGGCCGTCGGCAGCCCGCCGATCTCGTGCGGGGCGGAGAAGCGCACCGAAATGTACAGGCGGATGCCGTAAGGCCGCCAGGCGTCCGCCACCCGCTTGAGCTTGGGGATGTAGCGGTCGGTCAGGAACAGCGGGCTGGCGTTGACATTGTTGACCACCGCGCCGTTCAGCCCAACGGAGGCATCCGCGCGGGCGTAGTCGACCAGCCGCTCGTCGAGATGCTCCGGCAGCTTCCACCAGTCGAAGATGGAACGCCCCGAATAGCCCCGCTCGACCCGGCCATCCGGATTGTCCCAGTGATCGAGCATGCGCAGCGGCATCGCGGGATGTTCGTCGAGGTTGATCGTCGCTGGATCGTGGCCTTGTGACAGCTCGCGTAGCAGGGCGAAGACGCCGTAAAGGCAGCTCAGCTGGCTGGGACCGGTGATACGGATCGTATGTTGTTGGGATCTTACCGTGAAGCTTCCGTCGCCAGGCGCGGGATTCTCGCAGTCCAGATTGACGTAGCCAGGACGCTTTGTCTCGGAATGTGGCGATCCGCCGCGCAAGGAAACGAGCCCGGTGACGAGCTCACGAAACGCCGCGTCGAGTATCGGCTTGTTTCCGCTGCTGTCCGTCGTGATCTCAAGGTTTGGATCGAAAGCATTGAACCGCGCCAGTTGCTCGCCCTGCAGCGGCGCATAGCGGAGCCACAGCTTGTACCCGTCCTCCGCCTGGGCCGCGGGCGCGAGCCCGAGCGCGGCAGCAGCCGCGACCAGCGCCATCAGGCGATTGACAAGCACCCTCCCCATAATCATGGTAGCGCTATCACGAAGCGCCGCACAGTCAAGATGCGACGGGAGGGAGATGGACGTATGAGGGTCGGTTCCAGGGCCGCCGTTTTGGCCGCCGGGATTGCGCTGTTGGCGCTTGCGGGCGGGCTGTCGAGCGCCGGCGATGCGAAGACCGCGAAAGCCGCGAGCACGGCCGCGGTGCCGAATATTCCCAAGCCGATGGCCACCGCACCATACTGGAACGCCAAGCTGCCGACCGAGCAGCGTGTCGCCGACCTGGTCGGGCGCATGACGCTCCCGGAAAAGATCGCCCAGATCACCGCGCTGTGGGAAAACAAGACCGAGGTCCAGGACGCGGCGTACAATTTCGATCCGGCCAAGGCCTCGCAGACTCATCCCGATGGCATCGGCACGATCTCGCGCCCGTCGGACACGCACGGCGCCGGCAGCCCGCGGCTCAATCCGCCGCGGACCATCGAAAACAGCGTGGCTTACGTCAACGCGGTGCAGAAGTGGGCGCGCGAGCACACCCGGCTCGGCATCCCGGTGATGTTCCACGAAGAAGCGCTGCACGGCATCAACCCGGGGCGGGACGGCACCGCCTATCCGCAGGCCATCGGCCTCGCCTCGACGTGGGATCCGGACTTGCTGCGCGAGGTCAATTCCGAAATCGCCGGCGAGATTCGCCCGCGCGGGGTGCAGCAGGTGCTCTCGCCGGTGGTCGATGTCGCCCGCGATCCGCGCTGGGGGCGCATCGAAGAAACGTTCGGGGAAGATCCGTACCTCGTCGGCGAGCTCGGCGTGGCGGCGATCGAAGGCCTGCAAGGCGTCGGCACCGGGCACACGCTGCCGCCGGGCAAGGTGTTCGCCACGCTCAAGCACATGACCGGCCACGGCCAGCCCGAAAGCGGCACCAACACCGGCCCCGCGCCGTTCGGCGAGCGGACCTTGCGGGAGTTCTTCTTCCCGCCGTTCGAGCAAGCGGTGAAGCGCACCGGTGTCGAGGCGGTGATGGCCAGCTACAACGAGATCGACGGCATCCCCAGCCACTCGAACGTCTGGCTGCTGCATGACGTGCTGCGCGGCGAGTGGGGCTTCAAGGGTGCGGTGGTCAGCGACTATTACGCGATCGCCGACCTGATGAACATTCATCACATCGCGCCCGACCTCAAGACCGCGTCCGAGCTGGCGCTGAAGGCCGGGGTCGACATCGACCTGCCGAGCGGCAACGCCTACACTCACCTCACCGAAGCGGTGAAGGCCGGCGAAGTGCCGATGAGCGCGATCGACGCGGCGGTCGGGCAAATTCTGACGCTCAAGTTCAACGCCGGGCTGTTCGAAAACCCGTGGGCCGACCTGGCCGAGGCGCGCAAGTCCGGCGGCCCCGAAGGCGTCGCCCTCGCCCGCAAGGCCGCGGCGGAAGAGCTGGTGCTGCTGAAGAACGACGGCACCCTGCCGCTGGCGCTGCCGAACGGCGGAGCGAAGCCGACCATCGCGGTCATCGGGCCCAACGCCGCGGTCGCGCGCCTGGGGGGTTATTACGGCATCCCGCGCAGCAAGGTCTCGCCGCTCGAAGGGATCAGGGAACTGGTCGGCAACAAGGCCAATATCGTCACCGCGCAAGGCGTGGTGATCACCAAGAACGACGACTGGTGGGAAGACAAGGTCGAGCTCGGCGATCCCGCCGAGAACGCCAAATTGATCGCCCAGGCGGTCGAGACCGCGAAGAAGGCCGACACGATCCTGCTGTTCATCGGCGACACCGAGCAGACCAGCCGCGAGGCCTGGGCGACCAACCACCTCGGTGACCGCGCCGCGCTCGACCTCGTCGGCCAGCAGAACGACTTGTTCAACGCACTGAAGGCGCTCGGCAAGCCGATCGTCGCGGTGCTGGTGAACGGCCGCCCGCCGAGCTATCCGACCGTCGCCGCCGGCGCCAACGCGATCCTCGAGACGTGGTACGGCGGGCAGGAACAGGGCCACGCGATTGCCGACGCGCTGTTCGGCCGGGTCAACCCCGGCGGCAAGCTGCCCGTGACGGTGGCGCACGACGTCGGTCAGTTGCCGATGTTCTACGACTACAAGCCGAGCGCGCACCGCGGCTACCTGTTCGACACCACCGCGCCGCTGTTCCCGTTCGGCTACGGCCTGAGCTACACCACGTTCGCCATCGGTGCGCCGGTGCTGGCTTCGCCTACCATCCGCGCGGGCGAGGGCGTGAACCTGACGGTGCCGGTGACCAACACCGGCAAGGTCGCCGGCGACGAAGTGGTGCAGGTTTACCTGCATGACGATGTGTCATCGGTCACCCGTCCCGTGGAGGAGCTCGCCGCGTTCAAGCGCGTGACGCTTCAGCCCGGCGAGACGAAGCAGGTGGCGCTGACGATCCGGCCCGAAAGCCTGGCGCTGTGGAACCGCGAAATGAAGCGGGTGATCGAGCCGGGCACGTTCACGATCTCCTCGGGCCCGGATTCGCAGACCCTCAAGAGTGTGACGCTGACGGTCACCCCGTGAGGCTGATCGGCCTTCCAGCCATCTCCCGTTGTTCCTTCGGAACAGCTTCGCTTCCAGGGGAGAGGGAGGAGCCCCGCAGGGGCGGAGGGAGAGGGGGCTGTGACCTTCCTGCCCGTTCGAGACATTTCCCCCTCCCAACCCTCCCCCCTAATGAGGAGAGGGCTTGATGATCGCTCGCCGCTCGGCCCTGAAGCTCTTCGCCGGCGGCAGCGCGGCGGCGCTCGCCGTGGCGCAGGCGCCGCTGGCTTTCGCGAAGGCGGGCGCGCCGCTTTACAAGGATGCCCGCGCGCCGATCCCGGCACGTGTCACCGACTTGCTCGCGCGGATGACGCTGGCCGAAAAAGTCGCCCAGCTGCGCGGCGTGTGGAGCGGCAAGGGTGCGATGCTCAGCGGGCTGGCGTTCGATCCGGCCAAAGCGAGCGCCGCTTTCCCGGACGGCATCGGCGCCCTCGCCCGGCCGTCCGACAAGCGCGGCCTCTCCGGCGTGGGCGAAGCGGCCGGCGGTTCGGCCGACCGCTGGCGCACCCCGCGCCAGACGGTCGATTTTATCGACGCTTTGCAGAAATGGGCGCTCGAAAGGACCCGTCTGGGCATCCCGGTGCTGGTGCATGAGGAATCGCTCCACGGCTACATGGCCACGCAGGCGACGATGTTCCCGCAGGCGATCGGCATGGGCGGCACGTTCGACCGCGACCTGATGCGCCGCGTGCAGTCGGTCATCGCCCGCGAGGTCCGCGCGCGCGGCGTGCCTTACGTGCTTTCGCCGGTGATCGACATCGCCCGCGATCCGCGCTGGGGCCGGATCGAGGAGTGTTTCGGGGAGGATCCGTACCACGTCGCGGAAATGGGCGTCGCCGCGGTCGAAGGCCTGCAAGGGCGGGGCAAGTTCGACCGCTTGCCGCCGGACAAGGTCTTCGCCACGCTCAAGCACTTCACCGGCCATGGCCAGCCCGACAGCGGCGAGAACGCCGGGCCGTCCGAAGCGTCCGAGCGCGAGCTGCGCGAGAATTTCTTCCCCCCGTTCCGCGCGGCGATCGAGCGCACCGCGGCGGGCGCCGTGATGCCGAGCTACAACGAGATCGACGGCGTGCCGAACCACTCGAACGTGTGGTTGCTCGGCAAAGTGCTGCGCGGCGAATGGGCTTTCGAGGGGCTGATTTCGAGCGATTACAACGGGGTCGACCAGCTCGTCTCGCTGCACCATGTCGCCGCCGACGATGCCGAGGCGGCGCGGCTGGCGCTGGTCGCGGGGGTGGATAGCGAGCTGCCCGACGGCCAGTGCTTCGCCACCCTCGCCGATCAGGTGAAGGCCGGGAAGGTCGACCAGGCGCTGGTCGATCGCGCGTGCGCCCGCGTGCTGACCTTCAAGATGCGCGCCGGGCTGTTCGAGAACCCTTATGGCGACGCGGCGAAAGCCGAGGCGATCACCGGCAACGCGGATGCGCGGGCGCTGGCGCTGGAGGCCGCGCGCAAGAGCCTATGCCTGTTGACCAACAGCAACGGCACCTTGCCTCTCGATGCCGCGCGGATGGGCCGGGTCGCGGTGATCGGGCCGAACCACGATATCGCCCGGCTGGGTGGCTATTCGAGCGTGCCGAAGCAGGCGGTGACCCTCATCGAAGGCTTGCGCGCCGTCGCCCCGCAAGCCGAGTTCGTCACCGCGCAAGGCGTGTTCATCACCACCAGCGACGACCGTTCGGTCAACGAGGTCGTGCTGTTTCCCCACGATCGCAACCGCCAGTTGATCGCTCAGGCGGTCAGCGTGGCGAAGACCTGCGACACCATCGTGCTCGCCATCGGCGACACCGAGCAGACGGTGCGCGAAGGCTTCGCGAAGAACCACCTCGGCGACCGCGCGAACATCGACATCGTCGGCGATCAGAACGCGCTGGTCGATGCGCTGGCGGCGCTCGGCAAGCCGCTGGTGGTCTGCGCGATCAACGGCCGCCCGCCGAGCTGGCCCAACGTCGTCGCCAGGGCGGGCGCGGTGCTGGAATGCTGGTATCCCGGCCAGGAAGGCGGCACGGCGATGGCCGAGGCATTGCTCGGCAAGATCAACCCGGGAGCCAAGCTGCCGGTCAGCGTGGTCCGCGATTCGGGGCAGATCCCGCTGTTCTACAACCGCAAGCCAAGCGCCCGGCGCGGCTACCTGTTCGAGGATGCGGCGCCGCTGTTCCCGTTCGGGCACGGGCTCAGCTACACCAGCTTCGAGATCTCCGCGCCGCGCCTGTCGGCCACGCGGGTCGCGGCGGATCAGCCGGTCCAGGTCGAAGCCACGGTGACCAACACCGGCCAACGCGCGGGGGACGAAGTGGTGCAACTCTACATCACCCGCACCGACTTGCCGGTCACCCGCCCGGTGCTTGAGCTCAAGGGCTTCGAGCGCCTCACCCTCGCGCCCGGCGAAAGCCGCACGGCGCGCTTTACGCTGACGCCGGCGCAGCTCGCCTATTGGGACAGGGCGATGAAGGAAGTGAACGGGCCGGGCCCGGTCGCCGTCCATGTTGGCAACAGCTCGGCCAGCCTCAAGAGCGCGGGGTTTGTCGTCGCATGAACGGCGAGACAACCCCCATCGGCCGCTATCGCTGGTCGATCTGCGCGCTGCTGTTCTGCGTCATCACCATCAACTACGTCGACCGCCAGGTGATCGGCGTGCTCAAGCCGGTGATCGAGAAGGACATGCGCTGGAGCGAGGTCGACTACGGCAACATCGTCACCGCGTTCCAGGCGAGCTACGGCGTCGGCCTGCTGGTGGTCGGGCGCTGGCTCGACCGCGTGGGCACGCGCAAGGGCATGGCGTTCGCGATCGCGCTGTGGAGCCTCGCCGCCGCGTTCCATTCCGTCGCGCGCAGCGTGCTGGCGTTCATCCTCGCCCGCGCCGCGCTTGGCCTGGCGGAGAGCGCGGCTTATCCCGGGGCGGTCAAGTCGGTCGCCGAGTGGTTCCCCCGCAAGGAGCGCGCGCTCGGCGTCGGCATCCTCAACTCCGGGGCCAACGTCGGCGTTCTGCTGACGCCGATCGCCGGGATCATGGTCGCCGGGATCTGGGGCTGGCGCGCGGCTTTCCTCGTCACCGGCCTGCTCGGTCTGGCGGTGCTGGTCGCCTGGCTCAGGATGTACCGCCTGCCGGAGGACCATCCGCACATCGCCGCGCCGGAGCGGGCGCATATCGCCCAGGACGGCGAGGACGCGGCCGGCCAGCCGCTCGGCTGGGCGGCGGCGCTGCGCCAGCGGCAGGCGTGGTACTTCATCTGCGGCAAGTTCTTCACCGATCCGGTGTGGTACCTGTTCCTGTTCTGGCTGCCGGACTTTCTCTCCAAGACCCAGCACATGGACTTGTTTCCCAAGGGCCAGGGCAGCGTCTTTTCGACGATCGGCCCGGCGCTGATCGGGGTTTACCTGCTGGCCGACGTCGGCTCGATCGCCGGCGGCTGGCTGTCGTCGCACCTGATCAAGCGCGGCTGGAGCGTCAACCGCGCGCGCAAGACGACGCTGTTCCTCGCGGCGCTGTGCGCGCTGCCGCTGGTGGCGATCACCAGCATCCCCAACACCGCTGTGGTCGTGCTGCTGATCGGCCTCGGCACCGCCGGGCACCAGGCGTTCAGCTCGAACATCTTCGCGATGATCTCCGACCTCTATCCGCGCCGCGCGGTGGCCACCGTCGCCGGGATGGGCGGGGCGGCCGGCGCGGTCAGCGGGATCCTGATCGCCCAGGCGACCGGCTGGACCCTGCAACTGACCGGATCGTACACCCCGATCCTGCTTTACGCCGGCGTGGCCTACCTGCTGGCGTTCGCCGTCATCCACCTGCTGGTGCCGAAAATGGAGCCCGCCCCGCTATGACTCTCTCGCTCACCCGCCGCGGCGCGCTCGCCGGCCTGGCCGCGCTGCCGCTGGCCGCCGGCGACGGCACGGCTTTCGCCGCCGCGCCCGCCGTCCCTTCGCCCTCGCTCGACGCGCTCGCGGCGCGCAAGCACCGCCGCTTCGGCAGCTCGATCAACGCCGGGCGCGGCGCGGGGATCGGCAATCCCGATTATACCGCGATCGTCGCCGGAGAGTGCGGCCTGATCGTGCCGGAAAACGAGCTCAAGTGGCAGGCCACCCGGCCCGCGCCGGACAAGTTCGACTTCACCCGGATGGACGCGATCGTCGCCTGGGCGCAGACGCACAAGCTTGGCGTTCGCGGGCACACGCTGCTATGGCACCGGCCGAAGTGGTTCCCCAAGTGGCTCAACGACTACGACTTCGGGGCCAATCCGGCGCGCGAGGCCGAGCGCCTGCTGACCACCCACATAAAGACCGTGACCGACCGCTACCGCGGCGTGATCCACAGCTACGACGTGGTCAACGAAGCGATCGACCACGATACCCACGGCACGCTGGCGACCAGCCTCAGCAAGGCGATGGGCAGCCCCGAAGCGGTCATCGACCTCGCCTTCCACACCGCGCGCGAGCAAGTGCCCGGAGCGCAACTGGTGTACAACGACTACATGAGCTGGGAGCCGCAGCACCGCGCCCACTGCGCCGACGTGCTGCGCCTGCTCGAAGGCTTCCGCAAGCGCGGCACCCCGGTCGATGCGCTCGGCGTGCAAT
>Ga0207705_10002561_pt1 | contig 13978 bp, 12 predicted proteins | sample KBSC13metaG_FD_184314 | JGI IMG/M metagenome (GOLD analysis project Ga0207705, IMG submission 184314) | Corn rhizosphere microbial communities from Kellogg Biological Station, Michigan, USA - KBS C1-3 metaG (SPAdes) (version 2) | ecosystem: Host-associated > Plants > Roots > Rhizosphere > Soil ...
TTGTTCGTGCCGATCCCGATCCATCATCCGTTCGCGATGGTCGCGTTCCTGCTGCTGACCAGCATCACCTTCAGCCTGTTCGGCTTCATCATCGGGGTATGGGCCAAGGGGTTCGAGCAACTGAATTTCGTGCCCGCTCTGCTGATCACGCCGCTGACGTTCCTCGGCGGCGCCTTCTATTCGATCAGCAAGCTGCCCGATCCGTGGCGCACGTTCAGCCTGTTCAATCCGGTCGTCTATCTGGTCAGCGGATTCCGCTGGAGCTTCTTCGACAAAGGCGACGTGCCGGTCGGGATCAGCCTGGCCGCGACCGGCGGGTTCATGCTGCTGTGCCTCGCGGTGATCACGTGGATTTTCCGGACCGGGTATCGGTTGAAGAACTGATGCTCAACCATTCGTCTCTGGTGAACGAAGATCTGCGATCTTCTGAATTTTAGACGAGTTCCGGCAGGGTTAGGACGTGATGGTCATTCCAGGAGACCATGATGTCGCTGATCGTTCTTGCCGCGGCGCTCGCGGCCGCCAACCCGACACCGCAAGCCGCGATCGCCGCTTATGGCGAGGCGATCGCGCGTAACGATCCAGCGATGCTCGCTCAGGCGTTTCAGCCGAGCGCGATCATGTACTGCATCCGCGACGGCGCGATCCGCGCGACGTACCAGGCGCAATGGAAAGCGCGGATGCGCACCGAAACGCCCGCGGTCGGGCCGAATTCGACCAGGATCGACTGGCTCGATCAGGGTGCCGATACCGCGCTCGCACGCATTGCTGCCGTGCGCGGTGACAAGACCTTCACCGACTATCTGTTGCTGGCAAGGATCGGCGACAGCTGGCGGGTGATCGGCAAACTATGCCAAGCCGACGCGCGAGACATTCCGGTATCGCGCGCCGCGGTCAGCACGGTGATCGATACCAAGCTCGCGTCGGACCGGGCATGGGATACCGACCTGCTCGCTGCCAGCATCGACCAGCGTGCATTGGTGATGACGGTCGAGGACGGCGAATTGGTCGCGGCGACGCTGGCAGAGTGGCAAGCGCGCTATATCGACCGGCGCGCCACGTCGCCCGGCAACGCCGTCATCGAAACGAGCAGAGTGATCGACGCGCGCGGCGATATCGGCGTCGCGCGTTGGTCGTTCCGGGCGCGCGACGGCAGCGAATGGACCGATCGGGCATTGATGCTGCGCACACCGGCCGGATGGCGGATGATGGCCCTAGCGTTCGTCAAGCAACCGCCTGCGGCGCGACCGGGCTGATCATGATGGCGCTGCCGACGCATCGCATCGGCAGCACGTCGATCACTTCACGAAGCCCGGTGCACCGAAGCGGTTAAGGAAGAATGCGAAGATATCCGCACGCTCCTCAAGGCCCTGATCACGCGTCGACCCCAGACCGTGACCGGCTTTGCCGTCCGAACGGATCAACACGAGATGCTGGTCGCCCCATTTGGCGCGCATCATCGCGACGAGCTTGGCCGACATCCACGGATCGACGCGTTTGTCGTTCAGGCCGATCGTGAACAGGAAGTCGGGGCCGCCCTTCGCCTGTTGCAGGTAAAGTGTTGAATCCTGCGCGACGAGCGCCTTGAATCCCGCCTCCGTCGTCGGATCGCCCATCTCGCCATATTGGTTCGGCCCATTGTTCGCCGCCGCCAGGCGCGTGCCGTTGACGATACCGACCCGCGTCACCGCAGCAGCGAACAGATCGGGTGCCTTCATCGCCGCCATCGGGATCAGCAGGCCGCCGGCGCTCGCTCCGAAGATGCCGAGCGTCTTCGGCGTCGCATAACCAAGCTCGACGATCCGCTTGCCGCACGCGATCAGGTCGGCATGGCTGTTGACCTTATTGGCCTGCATGCCGGCGCGGTGCCACGCTTCGCCGAGTTCGCCGCCGCCGCGGATATGGCAATAGGCATAGACATAGCCGTGCTGATTCCACGCATCCCAGCTCGGCGAGTAGAAAGGCTGGCCGGAGACACTGTAGCTGCCATAGGCATCGATGACGGTCGGCGCCGGCCCCTTGCGCGCGCCCGAATAGACGATCGTCAGCGGCACCTTGGTGCCGTCCGCGCTGGTCGCCCATTCCTCGACCACCGTCCGTGCCTTGCCCGACGGCGGCGTCGGATTGTCGAGCCCGAGCGCAACCGCTTTCCCCGCCGTCGCGCGATAATAGGCATCGCTCCGCGTATAGCCGCCCATTCCGAACAGCACCGATTTGCGGTCCGGTGTCGTGGTCATGTCGTCGATCGATTGGCTGGTGGGCAGTTGAACCTTGACCGGCTTGCCTCCCGCCTTGGGCACGAACCACATCTCGCTCGCCGCCGACGGCAAGGTGGTCACGACGTAGAGCCCGCTCTCGGTCCCGGCGATGCTGGTCAGCACGCGGCCGCCAGAGGTCATCACCGAACGGCTCTTGGCCAGCGAGAGCGATGGGCCGTTCAGGTCGAGCGCGCGCAGTTCGCCGTTCGGATCTGTCTTGCTGGTCAGATAGTAAAGCGTGTTGCCGACGATATCGCCGCTGTTGAGGCGGTCGTCATAATCGGCGAGCTTGATCCATGCCGCTTTGCCGACCCGCACATCGGCCAGCTTGCCGACGGCGATCGGAACTTCCGCTCGCGCATTGGCCGCGAAAGCCAGGGTCCAGGGCGAGGTCGGATCGGGAAAAACGATCGGGAATTGCACCGGCTCGACCTTGAAGCCGTTCTCCGGCAGCCCGGCGCCGAGCAACGGCTTGTCCTGGCTGGTGGGCGTACCCATCACATGGAGATACGCGACCATCCCCTTCATTTGGTCGGCCCCCGGCGTCGTGGTCGCCAGCCGCGTATAGGTAACCGTCTTGTCGTCGATCCAGCCGACGCGGAACTCGCCCCAGACCGGCGTCAGGACATCCTCGCCCGGCTTGCCGGTCGCGACGTCGTAGATTCGGATCGCGCCGGTCTCACCGCCGCCCTCGCCGATATGGATGGCGACATATTTGCCGTCGGGCGAGGCCGCATAGCTGGAGATAGCGCGCGGCGTCTTGCCGTCCGTACCAGCCATCGGATCGAGCAGCAGCCGGTCCTTCGCGCCCTCCCGGACCATCAGCACGGGGATCTGCTGGTCGGGCGACAGCTTCTCGAAGAACAGCTTTCCGCCCGCTTCCTGCACACCGAAGAAGCGATCGCCCGACCGGCTCAGCGCCTCCATTTCCTTGAACAGGCCGTCGCGGCCCGGCAACGCGGCAATCTCTGTGGTGGTGTGGAGGCTCGACGCATTGACCCAGCTTTCGAGATCGGCGCGCCGATCGGCCTTTTCCATCCAGCGATAGGGGTCATCGATCTTGACGCCGAACACCGTCTCGCTGAACGGCTCCGCCTTGGGAACGTCGGCGAAATTGGTCAGCCCGCCGGTGATCGCCGATTGCGCCAACGCCGCCGCTGGAACGACCGACGCCGCCGCGAGAATCCATTTCCGCATTTAGTCCCCCTCGACTGGTTTCCGTTTTTCGTATCCAGGCTCGACGCGCCGCTATTGGAGGAAATCGTCAAACCAATCCGAAATAGTTTGATCTGGATCAGCCCATCACCGGCAGCGTTATCTTCGAGCCCGAACACACTTTCTGCGTCGCCTTGACGAAATCGCTCGGCTTCGCGCGATACGGGTTCGCGACGAAGGTCTGCGGATTGCGATCGATTACCGGGAACCAGGTCGACTGGATCTGGACCATGATCCGGTGCCCCGCCTTGAACACATGGTCGTGGTCGCGCAGCGGCACGTCCCAGGCGACAACCTTGCCCGGCACCAAGGGCTGGGGATTGGTGTCGCTCGCCAAAAAGCGTCCGCGCCGGACGTCCATCGCGATCGGCCACTGATAGCCGTTCAGTGTCTTGGCATAATCGCCCACCGCCCATTGCTTGTTCTCGGTCGCTTCGAAATCGCTGGGCAAGACGTCGATCAATTTGACCACGAAGTCGCTGTCGGTGCCGCTGGTCGAGGCCATCAAGGTCGCGGCGATCTTGCCGGTGACGGTCAGGTCCTGCTTCAGCGGCTCGGAGACATAGCTCAGCACATCGGGGCGATGGTCGACGAAGCGCTGGTCGTCGCTTTCCCACCAAGCCCAATCGGGCGTGGCATAGGTCCGGCTCATCGGTCGCTTGCGGAACGGCACCGGATTGGCGGGGTCGCTGACATAATCGCGGCAGGCTTCCTCGGCGCGCGGTGCGTCGAACGACAACGAGCCGTCGTCGTGCAGGTAGAGCTCGGTCGGCTTGGCGCCCTTGGGCGGCCATGACTCATATGTCTTCCAGATATTCGATCCGGACTCGAACATCTTGGCAGTGAAATCGGGGCGAGTGCCCTTGCCGTGCAGCCAATAAGCGAAGAATGGCGCCTGAATCTGGGTCTGGAACTGGGTCCCGCTTTCGGTGCCGAGCGGAATCGGGCCGAGGAAATCGGCCTTGGCCTGCCAACCGCCATGACGCCACGGGCCCGAGACGATCTGCGCGAGATTGTTCGGGTCGTTCTGCTTTTGCTTGGCGTAGATTTGCCACGATCCCCAAGGATCCTCCTGGTCCCAAAAGCCGGCGACGTTGAGCGTCGGCACGACCGTCTTGCCGAGCGCCTTGGTCCAATTCTGATCGGTGTAGAAATTGTCGTGATTGGGGTGGTCAAGCAGCGCCGTGAACATCGGCACGCTGCCCTTGAACACTTGTTTGTCGATATTTTCGACCGGCCCCATCCGCAGATACCAGTCATAGGCATCCGTCAGCCCGTCGAGGCTGAGTTCCTTATTCTGCAATTTGTCGATTTGCAGGCTCGACACCCATTCGGTCGCGTAGCTGAGCCGCAACGCGCCGTTGCGGTGGAGGTCATCCGACAACCAATAATCGATCCACGCCGCCTGCGGGCTGACCGCCTTCAACGCGGGGTGCGGCTTGGCCAGCGCCACGGCGGCGGCAAAGCCCGGATAGGATACGCCCCACATCCCGACCTTGCCCGAATTGTTGGGGACGTTCTTCACCAGCCAGTCGATCGCGTCATAAGCGTCGCTCGCCTCGTCGGTTGCCTTGGGATCGTTGGGATGGACCGCGGTCGACAGCGTGAACACGCCGTCCGACCCGAACCGCCCGCGCATCGACTGGAACACGAAGATATAGCCGTCGGCGACCAGCGGCTTCCAACTCGCCGGAATTGCCGGTGGCAGTGCCCGCGGCACGCCATAGGGGGTCCGCTGGAACAGGATCGGCAGCTTGCCGCTCGCATTCTTCGGCGCGATAATCACCGTCTCCAGTTTGGCGCCATCGCGCACCGGCACCATCACCTTGGTGTAGGTGAACTGGCTCGCGACATCGCTCGCAGCAGGTGGCAGCGCGGCCTGAGGTCGGGCGAGCGCGATCCCGCTCGCACCCAGCAACAATATGGCGGCGATCAGCCCCTTGGCGCGCATGTGATTCTCCCTTTGGCGCATACCCTGTCGGGCCGCGCGGAAAGGGTCAATCGGTCGTGAGCGTCACCACACCGATGGCGTGGACGATCCCGATCGCCAGGACGATCGCCGAGCTGGTCCACAGAAAATTGGGGCTGCGATCGGGCATCACGCGGAACAGGAGTGGTAAGGCGGCTGCACGCGCCAGGAGAATCGCCGTGATCGCGATCAAGGCTGGGAGAAGCAGCGGCAGGCGCGGCAACAGGCCCGCCCCGGAAAAGGCGAAAACCGCCCAGGTCGCGAGGATCGCCGCAATCGCCAAAGTGATCAATGTCGGGCGCGCCATCCCGCGCTCGGCCATCGCTACCATCGCATCGCCCGCGCCGAAGAAGCGATACCAGGCCGGGCCACCGACGATGCAACCGAGGTGAAGCAGCGCGGCGACACCGTCCAACACCCCCGCAGCCATCAACCAGCGGTTCATACCGCCGCCTGTCGCCACGCGCCGCGGATTGCGGGACGGATCGCCAGCGTCATCAGGTCGATCGTGGCGTGAAACAGCATCGCGATCGCGAGCGATCCGCTCATCAGATACATCGCGGTAAACAGGATTCCGACCAGGCTCGTGACGGTGACTCCCTTCCATCCCTGATAGGCGTGCGCCAGCCCGAACAACAGGATGGCCGCGACGACCGCGGGAGTAGCACCGATGAATGCAGCGAGCAGCATCGGCAGGAGGAGGCGAAAGAACAATTCCTCGCCGATCCCCCCCGCCACCGAGATCGCCGCGCCGAGCAGGACTTCATCGCGGTCACGCGGCAGCAACGCGGACAGTCGTGCGAGATAAGCGGGCGCGCCTTTGCCCTTGCGCCAGCGCCGCCATGTCAGCAAGGAACCGAGCGGGACCGCGGCCAGTACAGCGAAGCCGAACATCGGCGTAAGCAACGGATCGATGGACACCGCCGGCGCGTCGCCACGCAACATCGCGGAGGCAGGCCACAATTCGGGTGGCAGTTCGGTCACCGCCCCGATCCGACCGAGTAGCAGCAAGCCGATGATCGGCGGCAGCGTGAACTGGACGATCTGCGCAGTCAGCATACGGCGGTAGAAGGCCTTGCGCCCTACGCCGCCTGCCTCGGCCAGCAACCTGTAACCGCGCGGTCCTACGACGATGTTGAACGCCACGATCGCCAGCATGACCGCGAGAAGGATCGCGTTGGTCATCTCTTCTCCCCTCCCGCTCGCGGGAGGGGTCGGGGGAGGGTATGTGGCAGTGACGGCATCGTATTAAACACGCCCTCCCCTAGCCCCTCCCGCAAGCGGGAGGGGAACAATGCGGGAGGGGAATAAAGATCACCCGATCCTGTGCTCGCCCTTGACCCAACGGACCGTGCCCGAGCTCGCGCGCATCACCACCGAATTGGTCGTCATGCGATCGCCGCGGCGCTTGACGCCCGCCAGCAGCGAGCCGTCGGTCACGCCGGTAGCGGCGAAGATCGCATCGCCCTTGACCAGTTCCGACAGGTCATATTGCTTGTCGAGATCGGTGATGCCCCATTTGCGCGCGCGGCCGCGCTCGTCGTCGTTGCGGAACAAGAGGCGACCCTTGAACTGCCCGCCGACGCAACGCAGAGCCGCGCAGGCCAGCACGCCCTCTGGCGCGCCGCCCGAGCCCATATAGACGTCGATCGTCGTGTCGGGATTGGTCGTCGCGATCACGCCCGCGACGTCGCCGTCGCCGATCAGCATCACGCCGCAACCGATCGCGCGCAATTCGGCGATCAGCGCCTCATGCCGCGGGCGATCGAGCACGCAGGCGATGATCTCGCTGGGCTTGACGCCCTTGGCTGCGGCGATCGCGTTGACGTTCTCGGTCGGCGATTTGTCGAGGTCGATCACGCCCTCGGGATAGCCGGGGCCGACCGCGATCTTGTCCATATAGACGTCGGGCGCGTTGAGGAGGTTGCCCTCTTCGGAGATCGCCAACACCGCCAGCGCGTTGGGTCCGGCCTTGGCGGTGATCGTGGTGCCCTCGAGCGGGTCGAGCGCGATATCGATCTTGGGCCCTTTGCCCGGCGCCGAGCCGACCTTCTCACCGATATAGAGCATCGGCGCCTCGTCGCGCTCGCCCTCACCGATCACGACCGTGCCATCCATGTAGAGGCTGTTGAGCGCGGCGCGCATCGCCTCGACGGCGGCGGCATCGGCGGCCTTTTCATCGCCGCGGCCGACGAGCGTGGAAGCGGCAATCGCCGCGGCCTCGGTCACACGCACCATTTCGAGCACGAGCACGCGGTCGAGAACGTCGCTGGCAGTCGTCATATTCGGGGCAATCCTCTTGTCTGATTTCGTTAGATTTGTGCGCGCGGATAGGCGCGGCGCGTTACGGAGTCGAGACGGCGGCGTCGGCGGAGGACGCCGCATCCTTGGGCGCCTTGATCTGGAACATGTATGGCCAGTCCTTGCCGGTGACGAACAGCCGTCGCTTCTTGGCGTCCCAGGCGATGCCGTTGGGCACGTCATTCTCGGCGGTCGCGCCCGACTGGCGGTGAAGCTCGCTGACGTCGATCCAGCCGATGACGTGGCCGTCGCCGGGGTCGATCCGTGCGATCAGGTCGGTCAGCCAGATATTGGCCAGGATCTCGCCATCGACATATTCGAGCTCGTTGAGCATCCGCACCGGTCGCCCGCCATCGACCACGGTCAGGCGGCGCTTGACGGTGAAATTGGCGGGATCGACGAAGCGCAGCACCGGTGAGCCGTCGGACATGATCAGCCCGCCTTTGTCGTCGGCGGCGAGCGCCCAGCCCTCACCCTGATATTTGAAGCTGCCGAGCTTCTTGAAGTCCTTGGCCGACCAGCGGAAACCGATTTGGTTCTTCCACGTCAGGCTGAGGATGGTGCCGTTCCATGGCGCGATGCCTTCGCCATAGAGCGGCGGATCGACCGCGACGCGCGCCATCACCTTGCCGTCGCTCAATCGCACTTTGCGGATGCCCGAGCGGTTGAGCTCGCCAGTGCTCTCGTAAAGATAGCCGTCCTGCCAGAACAGCCCTTCGGTGAAAGCGCGATTGTCGTGCGGAAAGGTCGCGACGATCTGCGCGGACTGGACCGGCACCGATTGCGGCGTCGAGCCGACCTGGGGCACGAGGCCCAGCAGCCCGATCAGAAGGCCGGTAATCGGCATTGGTTCGCTCCCTTAGTCGCGCAGCAATTCGTTGATGCTCGTCTTCGACCGCGTCTGCTCGTCGACGCGTTTGACGATGACCGCACAGTACAAGGCCGGCTTGCCGTCTCCGCCGCCGATCGACCCCGGAACCACCACGGCATAAGGCGGCACTTCGCCCATCAACACCTCACCGGTCGCGCGGTCGATCACCTTGGTCGACTTGCCGAGATAGACGCCCATCGACAGCACCGCACCATCGCCGACGCGCACGCCTTCGGCGACTTCGGAGCGTGCGCCGATGAAGCAACCGTCGCCGATGATCACCGGGTCGGCCTGGAGCGGCTCGAGCACGCCGCCGATCCCGGCGCCGCCGGAAATGTGGACATTCCGGCCGATCTGCGCGCAACTGCCGACCGTCGCCCAGGTGTCGACCATCGTGCCCTCGCCGACATAGGCGCCGATATTGACGAAGCTGGGCATCAGCACGGCGTTCTTGCCGATGAACGAACCGCGCCGCACCACCGCGCCGGGGACGACGCGGAAGCCCGCGTCGCGAAAGCGGTTCTCGCCCCAGCCGGCGAATTTGGACGGCACCTTGTCATAGGCAGGCGCGCCCGCCGCGCCACCGTCGATCACCGCATTGTCGTTGAGGCGGAACGACAGCAAGACCGCTTTCTTGAGCCATTGATTGACCGTCCAGCCATCGACGCCCGGTTCGGCGACGCGCGCCTCACCGCTGTCGAGCAGTTCCAGCGCGGCCTCGACCGCATCGCGGACCGCGCCTGTCGTGCCGGTGCTGATCGTGGCCCGGTCTTCCCATGCGGCGTCGATCGTCGCGGGCAGGTCGGTCATGCTTCCTCCAAAATATCGTGCAGCCAATGGGTGATGTCGCGGGTGGTGAAGTCGACGAAATCGCGGTCGCCCTCCTCGCCCTGTTCGGAGCCGTTGTCGACCCACAAGGTGGTCATGCCGATCGCTTTGGCGGGCTTCAGGTTGCGCGCCATGTCGTCGGCGAACAGGCTGTGCGCGGGATCGAGCTCGTAGGCGTCGCAAAGATGTTGGTACGCCTCCGGCGCCGGCTTTGGCCGATATTGCGCGGCATGGACGTCGTGGATCGCCTCGAAACTTTCGCCCAGACCCAGTTTGGACAGAATCTTGCCGGCATAGAGCGCGTCGGCATTGGTGAAGATGATCTTGCGTCCTGGGAGCCGCGCGATCGCGGCGGCGAGCGGCGCATTCTCGTCGAGCACATCCATCTCGATATCGTGGACGTCGGCAAGATATTCGTACGGATCGACGCCATGTTCGGCCATCAGCCCCGACAAGGTCGTGCCGCGAGTGTGGAAATAGCCCTTCTGGATCTTGTATGCCTCATCGCGCTCCACCTTGAAGAAGCGGGCGATGTAATCGGTGATCCGCCGATCGACTTGCTCGAACAGCCGCGCCTGGTGCGGATAGAGCGTGTTGTCGAGATCGAAGACCCAGTTCCGGACGTGATCGAGCCGCGCTAGCATGGTCGTGGCTCTAGGCACGGCGGCCCGCCCCGGCAAGGCGCGCCTTGAGCAATCGCGACGACACACTATCTCCTCGCGATGATCCCCTATTCGCTGCTCGATCTGGTCCCTGTCGTCGAAGGCGGCTCGGTGCCTCAGGCGCTGGCCAATGCCGCCGACATGGCGCGCCATGCCGAGGCCAACGGCTATCACCGCTATTGGGTGGCCGAACATCACGGCATGGACGGGATCGCCAGCTCGGCTACCGCGGTGGTGATCGCGCATGTCGGCGCGGCGACATCCACAATTCGCATAGGTGCGGGCGGCATCATGCTTCCCAATCATGCCCCGTTGATGATCGCCGAGCAGTTCGGCACCCTCGACGCGCTGTTTCCCGGCCGCATCGATCTCGGCCTGGGTCGTGCCCCGGGGAGCGACCAGCGCGTGGCGCGCGCGATCCGTCGCACGCTGGACAGCGATCCCCAGGCATTCCCGCGCGACGTGCTCGAACTGCAAAGCTACTTCGCCGATGACGGCCAGACAGGCATCCGCGCCACGCCGGGCGCCGGGGCCAAGCCGGAATTGTGGATATTGGGGTCGAGTACGTTCGGGGCGCAGCTCGCGGCGATGCTCGGCCTGCCTTACGCCTTCGCCTCGCATTTCGCGCCCGATGCGCTCGATCAGGCTCTGGAAATATACCGCCGCGATTTCCGCCCCTCGGCGCAGCTCGACCGGCCGTATGCGATGGCGGGATTCAACGTCTTCGCCGCCGATAGCGACGAGGAAGCGGAGTTCCTGGCGAGCTCGCAACAGCAGGCGTTCGTCGCCTTGCGAACCGGCAATCCGCGTCAGCTGCCGCCGCCGGTGGCCGGGTATCGCGACAGCCTGCCGCCGTCGCACGCCGCGATCCTCGACCATGTCCTGCAATGCTCGGCGGTGGGCAACCCGACGACGGTCGAGCGCGGCATTGCGGCGTTCGTCGAGCGCACCAAAGTCGACGAACTGATGGTCGTGAGCTCGATCTACGATGTCGAGGCGCGCAGGAAGAGCGTGGCAATCGCCGCCAAGGCGATGCACGGGGCGACGGTCGCCGCGTAAGGCACTCAGTCGCCGGAACTGCTCCGTCATGCCGGGCTCGTCCCGGCATCCACCGGGAGGCAAGGCCCGATTCTTGAGCCTCTTGTCCTGCGCTGGCGGCACAGTGGACCCCGGCACAAGGCCGGGGTGACGGTTGGGGTTCAGCGGCATTGTAAGGACACTACCGCGTGCGGACGGTCCCATAAGCCGGCATCTGCGCTGCCCGTCAGCTAGCCGCGGGCAGCCTCAACCGCACCAGCAACCCGCCAAGATCCTCGCTTTCTTCCAGGCTGACCGTGCCTTCGTAGATTTCGGCGACGTCGCGCACGATGGCGAGGCCCAGCCCGGTGCCGGGCTTGCCGGTATCGAGACGGGCGCCGCGGTCGAAGATGCGGACGCGCTCTTCCTCGGGGATGCCGATGCCGTCATCCTCGACCAGGATCTCGACGAACCCCGCCTGCGCGCTCACCGTCACGAACACGCTGCCGCCACCATATTTGGCCGCATTCTCGATCAGATTGCCGAGCATCTCGTCGAGATCCTGGCGTTCGACATGGACCTGAAGATCGTGCGGCCCGTCGGCGTCGATGCGGACATGCGGATAGAGCCGCGACACCGCGCGCTCGACCGAATCTAGGCTCGGCCACACTTCGGCACGGCTGTGCGCCGATCCGCGCCGGCCGACCGCGCGCGCGCGGGCGAGATGATGGTCGACCTGACGCCGCATCGTCCGCGCCTCACGTACCACCGTGTCGCCGAGATCGTCGGCCTTGGCCGTGGCGGCGTTCATGATCACCGTCAGCGGGGTCTTGAGCGCGTGCGCCAGATTGCCGGCATGGCGCCGCGCTTCCTCGGCCTGTTTGTCGTTATGTTCGATCAGCGCGTTGAGTTCGTCGACCATCGGCGCGACCTCGGCTGGCATGGCGCCTTCGATCCGACGCGCACGGCCACCGCGCAGCCGCGCGATTTCGCCGCGCAAGCGTCGGAGCGGACGTAGACCGTACCAGGTCTGCAGCCCCGCCAGGACGATGAGGCCGAGCGCGAGCAGCAGGAAGCTTCTGACCAAGGTTCGTCTGAGCGCGTTGATCTGCGCATTGAGTCCGTCACGGCTCTGCGCCACCTGGAACCGCCAGCGCACCGGCGAGCCGGGCAGTTTGATGTCGCGCTCGACGATCCTCAGCTGCTCACCGGCAAATTGGTCGCTGTCATAGGTGTGGACTTCGAGGTCGTTATGGTCGCTGCCATAAGCAAGCCGGCGATCCCACAGAGATTGCGACGAAAACGGCTCGCGGTGGCGCGCGGCAACCTGCCAGTACAGCCCTGAATAGGGCTCGAGGAAGCGCTGATCAGCGGCCGCGCGGTTGAACACGACTTCGCCGTCCGGGCCGATTTCGGCGGAAGTGAATAGCGACGTCAGGACGTAATTGAGCTGGTCGTCGAAATTGCGAGTCACCGCGCCGGTCAACACGCGGTCGAGCGCGTAGCCGCCGCCGGCGAGCAACAGGCAAATCCAGATCGCGGCGATGATGATCATGCGCCGCCCGAGCGACCCCGTCACCACGGCGCGTGCCGTGTTCGGCGATCGCCGCCACAACACCCATGCCAGTCGCAGCAATGCCAGCACCGACAAGACGAGCAGGCCGCGCGCCGTCCACACCTGATCGGCGCTGAGCAGCAAGATAGTCGCCAGCGAACCCGCACCAAGCACGATCAGCGCCGCGATCTCGCCCGGTCGGCGGTATTTGCGGACGATCACGCGCCAGCGGAGAATGACCCGTTCGACCGGCGCTTCGACTCCGGGATCGATCGGCCGAGGTTGTGTCTCTCCCGGTTTATCCGCCGACGGTACGGCGATCAGATCGCGTCCCTCGGCCACGCGCTATCCCTATTCCGCGCGCGGCGGGCCGTCGGGATCGTCCAGGCTGTAGCCCAGCCCGCGGATCGTGGTGATGACGTCCTGCCCCAATTTTTTGCGGATGCGCGTCACGAATACCTCGATCGTGTTCGAATCGCGGTCGAAATCCTGGTCGTAGATATGCTCGATCAGTTCGGTACGGCTGACGATCTTGCCCTTGTGATGGAGCAGATAGGACAGGAGCTTATATTCCTGCGCGGTCAGCTTCACCGGGTCGCCGGCCAAGGTCACCTTGCCCGACCGCGTGTCGAGCCGGACATCGCCGGCGATCAGCTCGGACGAAGCATTGCCCGAAGCACGGCGGATCAGCGCACGCAGGCGCGCGATCAATTCCTCGGTCTGAAACGGCTTGGCGACATAATCGTCGGCGCCGGCATCGAGCCCCGCGACCTTGTCCGACCAGCTGTCACGCGCGGTCAGCACCAGCACCGGCGTGGTTTTGCCCTGTTTGCGCCAGCGGTCCAGAACGGTCAGCCCGTCGATTTCCGGCAGGCCGAGATCGAGCACGATCGCGTCGTAATTCTCGGTCTCTCCGAGAAAGAGGCCTTCCTCGCCGTCGCCCGCCGTGTCGACCGCATAACCCGCCCCTTCGAGCGTGTTCTGCAGCTGCTGGCGGAGATTGGGTTCGTCCTCGACGATCAGAACGCGCATTGTGATCCCCTTCGCGCGAGCCCCTTCACGGGCGCTCGAATTAGCCGGTGCGGCCGATGACCTGGCCTGAACGGCCGTCGACCTTCACCCAGATGACCGTTCCATTGCGCAGGAACTTGAGCGTGTAAATGCCGCTATCCGGGTCGAGCTCGGGTCCGAGATATTGCGCGCCGCGCATCGTCGGCACCACACGGCGCTCGATTTCGGGCAGCGGCAGCACGCGGCCTTCGCGCCGCGCTTCCCATGCGCGCTGCTGATCGCGCTGGAAAT
>Ga0207705_10002563_pt1 | contig 13974 bp, 10 predicted proteins | sample KBSC13metaG_FD_184314 | JGI IMG/M metagenome (GOLD analysis project Ga0207705, IMG submission 184314) | Corn rhizosphere microbial communities from Kellogg Biological Station, Michigan, USA - KBS C1-3 metaG (SPAdes) (version 2) | ecosystem: Host-associated > Plants > Roots > Rhizosphere > Soil ...
TGCGTTCAGATCCACCAGCGCGCCCAACAAAAGAAAGATCACGGGCTTCGCCACGCCGTCGATGACGTGGAAAAAGAAATGCTCGATGCGTTGCATGTGCTCTTCGGCGTGGAAGAGAAGACCGGCAACGAAAGCAGCAAGGTATCCGCTGCCGCCGAAAATCGAAGCACCGAGAAACACAATGATCGGCGTGACGATGAAGAACACCTGATCTGCGCCGTGGGTGGCTTGATGTCCGCGCTTCATGCGGCTGAGTGTCCGCAACAAAAGATAGCCGCCAAAGCCGAACAGCAATCCGAACCCGGCCTGCACGCCGAGAAAATGCGCCGTCTCCTGCGAGATGAGGCTTTGATATGCCGCCACCAAGGTGACAGCCGCCAACGGCAGCTTGAGAAATGCGGAGGTGAGTAACGTTCCCACCACGTCGTTGAGTGCGCTTTCCGCGATCACGATATTTTTCGCGGCCCGGCGCTTGAACCTCAGGTTTTCCAGCAGGGGAATGATCGCCGCCGGATCGGTGGACGCGAGGATCGCGCCCAGCAGGATCACCACCGCGCCCGGCACGACGAAGCCCAGCGCCGGCGCGGTCGCGCCAATCGTCCACGACAAAGCGAAGCCCGTGACGAGCACGCCGGGCACGGCGAGCAACAAGATCTTTACAAGAATCCGCATGAATTCCCGCAGCGGCATTTCGAGCCCACCACCGAAGAGGATCACCGCGGCGCTCATTGTCACCAATGCGGCCAGCATCTCGCGGTTGGCCACGATCGGCGCGAACAGATTGTGACCTGCCATGCCAAGCGCAATCGCAACCAGGAACGAGGGCAGCGGTGTGCGCCATGTGGCGTAAAAGCTGGCGAAGCTGCACAGTCCGAACAGCACAAGCGATGCCAGAACCGGCGCGGTGGGCGCATCCTCGATCTCGCCTAGGCGACGCAAAATCTCGCTTCCGAAATTCGTGGAGATCGCCGCTAGCAGGCCTACCGACGCGATGAGCCACAGATAGGCCACGCGGCGGTGCGGGGTGTGCACGCGCGGTGGATGATTGGCCGCCATTTCATCTGACATGATTGCCCCTGCTGTGATGAGCCGTTTTGGCAAAGCAAAACGAGCAAGGTCAATCTTGACAAACAGGATTGGCGGCGGCGCGCAAGCGCCCCGCCGCCTCTCCGTTCAGCTTTGCAGCCACGCCAGAAGATCGGCGTTGATCACCTCATGGTGTGTGGTCGGCATGCCGTGCGGATAGTTCTCATAGGTCTTCAGCGTGCCGTTCTTCAGCAGCGCCGCGGACTTCGGACCGGAGTCGGCATAGGGGACGACCTGATCGTCCTTGCTGTGCATCACCAGCACCGGCACCGTGATCTTCTTCAGGTCTTCGGTGAAATCGGTTTCCGAGAATGCCTTCACACAATCGGTTTGCGCCTTGACGCCACCCATCATGCCCTGGCGCCACCAGTTCTGGACGAGCCCCGGAATGGTTTTCACGCCGGGACGGTTGAAACCGTAGAACGGTCCCGACGGCACATCGAGATAGAATTGCGCGCGGTTGAATGCCGTCTGCTGGCGATAAGGCTCGAAATCCGCCAGCGGCGTTCCTTCGGGATTGCTGTCTTTCTTCACCATCACCGGCGGCACCGCGCTGATGATCGCGGCCTTCGCCACACGCTCCTGATAACGCGCAACATAATGCACCACTTCCCCGCCGCCGGTGGAATGGCCGACATGGATGGCGTTTGTCAGACCCAAATGCCCCGTCAACGCCGCGAGATCGGCGGCGTAATGGTCCATGTCGTTGCCGGTATCGGTCTGTGTCGAACGTCCATGCCCGCGCCGGTCATGCGCGATTACGCGGTAACTGTGCTGCCCGAAGAACATCATCTGGGCATCCCAGTCATCTGCCGAGAGCGGCCAGCCGTGGCTGAACACGATGGGCTGACCCGAACCCCAATCCTTGTAGTAAATCTTTACGCCGTCCGTCGTGGTGACATAGCCATCCTTCATGCGCGTGGGCATAGCCATCGGTGCGGCAGTCTTCTTCTTTGGCGCGGCTTCCGCGGCGCCCAGCGCTGCTGCGGCAGCAGCGATGCCGACACTGCCCGCAAGCAGGGCGCGGCGGGAGGCGGCAGTCACATCGTCTTTGGCCATATTTCTCTCCATTGGTTTTGAGAAGATACGCGACGCTACTTCGACAAATAATCGACGATCAGTTTGGTGGTCGCTTCGGGTTGCTCTTCCATGATCCAGTGACCAGAATCCGGGACGACGCCGCCTTTCACATTCACGGCAACCTGATCCAAAGCTTCTTTCATCTTGAGGCCGTAAGATTTCTCCGCGCCCAGCGCATAGACCGGCATGGTCAGTTTGCCGCCGGCCTTCAGCATGGCGCGATTGTCCACACCGTCCTGCGGGAACGCCTTGAACTGCTCGAACGCGTCGTGCATCGCATGCGGCCTGGCATAAAGCGCGGCATAATGGGCGCGCGTCGCTTCATCGATCTTCTCTGGATGCGCGGAGAGTTCGTTGTAGAAGCGATCCAGAAAAATGCGCTCGCGCCCGGCTACCAGGCGCTCTTCATCCGGTCCGTAGAAATTGAAGTGCCAGGTTTTCGGGTTGACGAGCTGGTCCTTCCAGATTTGCCCGATACCCGGCAGCGGCGCGTCGATCACGACCCATTTGGTGATGCGCCTGGGATATTGCGCGGCCAGCGCATAGCCCACCATGTTGCCGATATCGTGCGTGACGAGATCGGCTTTCTGAATCTTGAGCGCGTCCATCACGCCCGCGATATCCACCGCCTCGTTTTTCTTGGTGTAACCGGTGTCCGGATGCGCCGAGAGGCCCATGCCGCGCAGATCGGGCACCACAACTGTATGATTCTTTACAAGCTCCGCCGCGACCGGCGCCCACATATCGCCCGTGTCGCCGAAGCCGTGCAGCAAAACCACCGCCGATCCGGCGCCGCCGACGCGCACATGTAGCGTCGTGCCGTTGGTTTTGATGTCTTCGGTTTTGAAGCTCGCTGGAAACGGCGTGACGGCGAGCGCCGGTGATGCGAAAGCAAGAATACCCAATGCGATGACAGAAATACGAAGCATGAAATCCCCCGAAAAGTTGTTGCAGTTTTGCAGAATACGCGGCGGGTTTACAGCGCAAGATTTTCGCGATCATTTTGTGCAAAGAAAATACAAAAATGCGCACCGCGTGAAAGCCGCTGCGGGCACAAGGCCTTAAGTCTTATTCCTCACACGGGAGAAGGCTATGCGGAAATTCGCGCGAAATATTTTGTTGGGCGCGCTGTTCGCCTCTTGCGCAATTCCGGCGCTCGCGGCGGAAGCACAGCCGAAGCCGCAAGCCATGGTGGACGCGCTGCACAGCGCTTTCGGTGACAATCACGCCCGCGCCGTGCACGCCAAGGGCATCATCGTCACCGGCACCTTCACGCCTGATCCTGCTGCCCAAAAAATAAGCAAGGCGAAATTGTTCGTTGCCGGGAAAACGCCGGTGATCGCGCGCTTCTCCGATTTCACCGGCATCCCCACCATCCCCGACAATATCGGCGACGCCAATCCGCGCGGCTTCGCTGTGAAATTCCAGACGCCGGGCGACACCGAAATGGATGTCGTCGCGCACAGCTTCAACGGCTTCCCCACGAAGAACGCCGAAGAATTCCGGCAGCTGCTGCTGGCCATCGGCGCCAGCGGCAAGGATGCGCCGCATCCCAACGCGGTCGAGAAATTCCTCGCCACGCACCCTGTCGCAAAAACCTTCCTGACGACGCAGAAACCGCCGCCGGAAAGCTACGGTACCGCGGAGTACTACGGCGTGAACGCGTTCAAATTCACGGACGCCGCCGGTCGCGCGCTCTTCGTGCGCTACCGCTTCGTGCCGGCTGCGGGCGAACATTATCTCGATGCCGCCGCGATGAAGACCAGGGGTGCGGATTACCTGCAACCCGAACTCACGCAACGCCTCGCCAAAGGCCCGGTGAGCTTCGAATGGTATGCGCAGCTCGCGCAGAAAGGCGATGTGATCGACAACCCGTCCGTCGCCTGGCCGGAAACGCGAAAGCTGGTGAAGCTCGGCACTGTCACAATCACCGCCGTCGCAGATCAGGCGAAGGAAGATCACAAGCTGCTGTTCCTGCCCGCAAATCTGCCGGACGGAATCGAAGCCGCCGATCCGATGCTGCTGGTCCGCAACGGCGCCTACCCGATCTCGTTCCGGCACCGGCAGTAGCGCCGGTCCTGTGATGCGCGCGTTGGAACGCGCTGCACATTACGATACGGTCCTATGCAGGACTTGCGCGTGGGGCGCGAACATTGGGCATTCGGGAAAAATTCGACGGTGAGCCGGCCCGTGCCTATGGCGACGGGCTCGCCGGACGCTTCCAACTGGAAAAACAGAACTTCCACGTCACGCGCACATTGAAGCGCGGCATTCTCGCCGTCACGCAGATCAAGTCCGATTTCGCGACGCCGGATCCCAGCCCGCCGATGGCGTATGACGAAGCCCATCTCGTCGGCTTTCAGGTGTGGAGTTCGCCGGACCATGAGTTGTGGCAGGACGGCAAGGCGACGAAGTTCGAACCGTTCAAGCCCGGCGAAACCGCATTTTACGACATGCGCCGCGCGCCAAGCGCCTATATGCGTACGCCCTATAACTCGCTCCAGTTCTATCTGCCCCACGCCGCGCTGAATGAGATTGCCGAGCAGAACGGCATGCGCTTTCGCGGCGAGCTGCGCTATCAGTTCGGCGTGCCGAAGACCGATGCCACCATCCAGCATCTCGGCTTGGCGTTGCTGCCCGCGCTGGAGCGTGGCCAGGCGGTCGATGGTCTTTATCTCGACCACGTTCTGCACGCACTCGCGACCCATGTGGTCTCAGCGCATGGCGAAGCAAACGCCGGAACAAGCCAAACGGGCGGCGGTCTTGCCGGATGGCAGGAACGGCGCGCAAAAGAATTGATGCAGGCCAATCTGGCATCGGACATTTCGCTGAAGCAACTCGCAGCGGAATGCGGTCTGTCCGTCGCGCATTTCGCGCGCGCCTTCCGCCAATCGGCGAAGACCTCGCCGCATCGCTGGCTGCGCGAACGGCGCATCGAAAAAGCCCTTGCCCTGCTCGGCAGCGCGCAGCTATCGCTCTCGGATATCGCCATCGCCTGCGGCTTTGCCGATCAAAGCCACTTCACGCGTTCGTTCACCAAGCAAGTGGGCATCAGCCCTGGTCAATGGCGCCGGCACAATGGTTTGAAAAACTAGCGCGTAATCCAACCGAGCGACGGCGCAAACAACATCAGGAATGCTGCCACGACGATAATCGCGATCACCGCATAGATCAGGTGATGGCGTTGCCAGATCACCTAGTGCTGGCTCTTGGGCATCTTTACGACAAGCCCGTCCAGCTCCGGCGAGACCTTGATCTGGCAGGACAGGCGCGAGGTCGGCTGAAGCTCCTGTGCGAAGTCGAGCATGGTCTCTTCCATGTCGGACTTCTCGCCCACCTTGTCGGCCCAGGCCGGATCGACATAGACGTGGCAGGTCGCGCAGGCGCAGGCGCCGCCGCAATCCGCATCAATGCCGGGGATCAGGTTCTTCACCGCCCCTTCCATCACCGACCAGCCATTCGGCACCTCGGCCTCGTGCTCTTTGCCGTTGTCCTCGATGTATTTGATCTTGGGCATAGTCGTTTCCTGGAATGGTGACGCTGGCGTCAGCTTATTGTGTTATGTTTTTCATAGGTACGGTCAGGTCCGCAAGTCTTTCCGGCGCGACATGCGCGCCTTCAGCAATAAGCTTGCGCCCGACAATATATTCCGGGGCGGCGTTCACCGCCTCGACCGCTGCTACAGCCCCATTTCTCAGGTGAAACACGGCGAATTTTCGTGACGCCGGGTCACCGCGGACGACCAGGCTGTCCGTCGGCCAGGCCAGCCCGGCGATCTGCAGCTTCAGGTCGTACTGGTCGGACCAGAACCACGGCACCTCTTTATAAGGTGCCGGCTTGCCCATCATCGCCAGCGCCGCGAATTTCGCCTGGTCGATGGCGTTCTGCACGCATTCGAGGCGGATGTGATTGCCGTCCCGCCCATGATGCCGCGTGCAATCGCCCGCCGCCCAGATGCTCGGATCGGATGTCTGGCAATGCGGATCGACATGGATCCCGTCGCCCACCGTCAGCCCCGCCTCCTTTGCCAGCGTGTCGTTCGGCAGGATGCCGATGCCGACCACGGCGATGTCGGTGGGATAGGATTTGCCGCCCGCGCGGATCGCTTCCAGCTTGCCGCTACCCTCGAACGCTTCGACACCGGTGTTGAGGAAGATGTTCACGCCCGCATCGCGATGCGTCTTGTCGTAGAAATCGGAGATCGGCTTGGAGACGGCGCGCTGCATCACGCGCTCCATCGCCTCGAACACGGAGACGTTGAGATTGTATTTGCGCGCCACCGCGCCGACTTCCAAGCCGATATAACCGCCGCCGACGATGGCCACATTCTTGGCGTTCTCGAACGCCGGTCTGAGCTTGTCCACATCCGCGATGCTGCGCAGATAGAACACGCCGGGCAGATCCGCGCCGGGGCATTTGATTTCGCGCACGCGCGAGCCGGTCGCGATCAGCAGCTTGTCATAAGGAACGGTGATGCCGTCCGACAGCGTGACGACTTTCTTCGCGCGGTCGATGGCGGAGGCCGTCGCGTTCAGTAGCAATTCGCATTTGGCTTCGGCGTAGAACGCATCCGGCTTCAGGAACAGCCGCTCACGATCCAGCGTGCCCATGAGATAGGTCTTGGACAGCGGCGGGCGCTGATAGGGCGCGTAAGGCTCATCGCCGATCATCACCAGGTCGCCGGTGAACCCGTCGGCCCGAAGGCTGGCCACGGCCTGCGCCCCCGCCTGCCCGGCCCCGATGATGACGATGCGTTCGCTCAAGTCCGAGCCCCAAAATCCCAATGAAGACCGGGGTTAGCATGGCAGTGCGCGCCCCCGCAATTGACGCTTTGAGCGTGACGCGGCGGCGGGCTACAAACCGGCAATGGCAAGGCAAAACAAGGGATTCGCGGGCGATTTTCCGCTGACCGGGCTGGCGGCGACGCAAGCTCTTGGGGCGCGCATTGCCGGCGGCTTGCAGGCCGGTGACGCGGTGGCGCTGGAAGGCGATCTCGGCGCGGGCAAGACCACGCTGGCGCGCGCCATTCTCGAAGGCCTCGGCGTGACCGAAGACGTGCCCTCGCCCACCTTCACGCTGGTCCAGCAATATGAGACGCCGAAGCTGGCCGTGCGCCATTACGATTTCTACCGCATCGAAGAACCGTCCGAAGTGAACGAGCTTGGCTTGGACGAAGCGCTCGACGAAGGCGCCGTGCTGATCGAATGGCCGGAGCGCGCGCCGAACTGCATTCCCGCCGATGCCTTGCATATTTATCTGTCCATCGCGGGGGCCGGACGCATGGCGCATGTCGAAGGCCCGTCGCGCTGGAACGACATCCTGAAAGAAGTTCATGTCTGACCGCAGCGAAGAGATGCACGCCTTTCTGAAAAGCGCGGAATGGGGCGATGCCGCCGTCACGCCGCTGCCGGGCGATGCGTCCACGCGCCGTTACTTCCGCGTCGCGATGGGCAGCCGCAACGCGATGCTGATGGATCAGCCGCAACATGCCGAACAGCCCACCGCACCCGCCAACGCTACGCCCGACGAACGCCGCGCGCTGGGTTACAACGCCGTCGCACGTCTGGCCGGCGCCGATGTTGGACGCTTCGTCGCCGCGTCGAACTTTCTGCGCGCGCAAGGTCTGACCGCACCGGAAATCTACGCCGCCGATACGAAACAGGGTTTCGCGCTGATCGAAGATTTGGGCCACGCGCTTTACGCCGATGTGTTGTCGGATGGCGGCGACTCCAACCTGCTCTATGGCGCAGCTATCGACGCGCTGGCGAAACTGCACGCGCATGCCGCGCCTGCCGCGCTCTCGGACAAGCCGCTTCATCGCTATGACGAGACGGCGCTGATCGCGGAAACCGATCTGCTGCCGGAATGGTTCTTCCCGGTCGCGCTCGGGCGCGCCGCCACCGCCGACGAAATCGCCGAACATCGCGCGCTGTGGAAGAAAACGCTGGCGCCGGTGCTGGATCATCCGCCCGTCTTCGTGCATCGCGACTACCACGCGCAGAACCTTCTCTGGCTGCCGGAGCGCAGCGGCCATGCCCGCGTCGGCATCATCGATTTCCAGGACGCCGTCGCCGGCACCACGAGCTACGACCTGATCTCGCTGGTGGAAGATGCGCGCCGCGACGTCGACCCCGTTCTCGCGGAAGCCATGACCGGCCGCTATCTCGCCGCCATGAAGGCACAAGGTACGCCGCTGGACGAAGACGAATTTCGCGCCCAGGCCGCCACTATCGCCACGCAGCGCAACGCCAAGATCGCCGGCATCTTCGCGCGGCTTTACAAAAGGGATAACAAGCCGCGCTATCTGGATTACCTGCCGCGCGTTTGGGGCTATCTGAACAAGGACCTCGAGCACCCGACGATGCGCGAATTGAAAGCGTGGTACGACAAACGCATTCCCCTGTCCGCCCGCGGCACGCCGCAAGGAGTTCCGGTTTGAGTAACATCACCCGCGCGATGATCATGGCCGCCGGCTTCGGCACGCGCATGCGCCCGCTCACCAACACGATTCCGAAGCCGCTGGTGAAGGTGCAGGGCCGCGCGCTGATCGATCATGTGATGGACCGCCTTGTGGCGGCGGGCGTGAAGACCATCGTCGTCAACATTCACTACATGGGCGACCAGATCAAAGCGCATGTCGAGAAGCGCAAGGATGTGGAGATCATCATCTCCGACGAGACCGACACGATCCTCGATTCCGGTGGCGGCATCTTCAAGGCGCTGCCGCATTTCAAGGGCGAGCCGTTCTTCCACGCCAATGCCGACACCGTATGGGTGGAAGGCGCAAGCCATGCGCTCGAACGGCTGAAGGCCGCGTGGAAGCCTTCGGAGATGGACGCGCTGATGCTGCTCGCCTCCACCGTCACCACCGTCTGTTATGACGGCCGCGGCGATTTCATGATGGATGCCGACGGCCGTCTCAGCCGCGTTCCCGAGGGCCGCATCTCGCCTTTCGTGTGGATGAGCATGGAAATCCTGCACCCGCGTTTGTTCGACGGCGTGACGCCGGGCAAGTTCTCGATCAATCCCTTGTGGGACAAAGCCATCGCCAAGGGCCGCCTCTTCGGCCAGCGCCTCGACGGCGTGTGGATGCATATCGACAGGCCGGAAGCGGTGAAGCAGTCGGAAGGATATCTGGCGTATGCGTAGTCCCACCCTCCCCTTGAGGGAGGGTCGACAAATTCGAGCAGCGAGCGGAGCGAGCGCGCAGAATTTTTCGGGGAGGGGTCCGAGCGCGGATGGCGTCGCCATCACCCCTCCCCGAAATTTGCTGCGCAAATTTCGACCCTCCCTCAAGGGGAGGGTATAGATAGTCCCCATGCCCAACGTCTTCACGATTCCTTCCAGCGCACCCTTCGCCCAGACATTGGCGAAAGGCCTGATCGCGCAGGTCGATCTGGAGAAGGACAAGCTCGCCCTCTCGAAGACCACCATATATCTGCCAACGCGCCGCGCGGTGCGCGATTTTCCGGAAGTCTTTGCGCGCGAACTGGGCGGCGCCGCCTTGTTGCCGGAGATGCGCCCGCTCGGCGATGTCGATGAAGACGAGTTTCTGTTCGATGCATCGTCCGAAGATCTCGCGCTGCTGCCCGCGATCTCGCCCATCCGCCGCCGCCTCTTGCTGGCGCAACTCGTGCGCCGCTTCCGGCAGGACACGGCCCCGCTCACCTTCGCGCAAGCGGCGTCGCTGGCGGGCGGACTCGCCAAATTCTTCGACGATGCGGAGACCGAAGGCGTAGATCTGTCCAAACTGGACAAACTCGTGCCCGATCACTTTGCCGATCATTGGCGCAAGGTTTGGGAATTCCTCGACATCGTGCGCCAGAACTGGCCCGCGATCCTTGAAGCCGAAGGCGCGATGGACCCCAGCGCGCGGCGCAACGCCATGCTGGCCGCGCTCGCCGCACGTCTCGAGAAGCATCCGCCGCAAGGCCCGGTGATCGCGGCAGGTTCCACCGGCTCCATTCCCGCCACCGCCAATCTGTTGCGCGTGATCGCGAACCTGCCCAACGGATCGGTGATCCTGCCCGGCCTCGACCGCGACCTTGATGAAGACAGCTGGAACGAACTCGAGCCCGGCCATCCGCAATACGGTCTGAAGAAACTGCTCGGCGGCATCGGCGTCATGCGCAAGGACGTGCGCGATTGGCAACCGCTCGACGGCCCGGGCAATCCCGCGCGCGAGGCATTGCTGCGCGAAGTGCTCCGCCCGGCGCCCACCACCGATGCGTGGCGCGCGATTGCGGAGAAAGGTTCGGAAGAGATCGCGAGAGGTCTCAAAGGCCTTTCCGTCGTCGAAGCCGCGCATCCGGGCGAGGAAGCCGCTGCAATCGCGCTCATCCTGCGCGAAGTTCTGGAAACCAAAGGCAAGACCGCCGCGCTCGTCACGCCGGACCGCAATCTCGCGCGCCGCGTCGCCGCCGAACTGCGCCGCTGGAATATCGAAATCGACGACACCGCCGGCCGCCCACTCTCCAACACGCCGCCGGGTACGTTCCTTTGTCTGCTGGCCGAAGCAGCGGACGAACATTTCGCGCCTGTACCGCTACTTGCGCTGCTCAAGCATCCGCTCGCGTCCGGCGGCGAGAACACCGCCGACTTCCGCCGCAATGTCCGCGCGCTGGATCGGCTGCTGCGCGGCCCGCGTCCCGATGTGGGCTTGGGCGGCATCAAGCACGCCATCAAGGCCGCCGAACAGGATGCGCGCGAACGCAAGACAGGCGCGGCGGAGTCCATCGCGGCGCTCGGCGCATGGTTCGCGAAGCTCGCGAAGATTTTGCAACCCATCGAAGATTGCATCGGCGACGGTGCCGCTGCCATCGCCGATCTCACCGCCTGCCATATCGGAGCGGCAGAAAATCTCGCGGCAACGAATGCACAGGACGGCAAATCCATTCTCTGGCGCGGCGATGCGGGCAACAGCGCCGCCGAACTCGCCGCCGCGCTGGCGCTCGCTGCCCAAGACATCGCGCCGGTCGAAGCCAGTTCCTATCCCGTGCTCTTCCGCGCGCTGGCCGAACAGCGCCCCGTGCGCCCCACCTTCGGGCGGCATCCGCGCCTCGCCATTCTCGGTCAGCTGGAAGCGCGCCTGCAACATTACGACACCGTCGTGCTTGGCGGGTTGAACGAAGGCACATGGCCGCGCGCGGCGAATGTCGATCCGTGGCTGTCGCGTCCCATGCGCGAGAAGCTCGGCCTCGAACAGCCCGAGCGCGACATCGGATTGTCGGCGCATGACTTCGCTTCGCTCGCCGCCGGCCCGCGTGTCATCCTCACGCGCGCGCTGAAATCCGATGGTGCGCCGACCATCGCCTCGCGCTGGCTGCAACGGCTGTGGCAGCTCACCACCGGGCTTGGCATCGTCAAACAGCTTACGCCCGATATGCCTTATCAAGACTGCGCGTGCGCGCTCGGCGAACCCACGGCACCGACGGAACGCATGAAGCCGCCGCGGCCAAAGCCACCGCTGGCGCAGCGCCCGAAAAATCTCTCGGTCACCGAGATCGAAACCTGGCTGCGCGATCCCTATGCGATCTACGCCAAGCATGTTCTCGGATTGCGCCCGCTCGATCCTTTGGATGCGGAGATCGGTCCGCTGGAACGCGGCACCTCCGTGCACAAGGCGCTCGAACTCTTCCTGAAAGAATATCGCGATCATCTGCCGGAAGACGCGGCGCTGCGCCTGATCGACATATCGCGCCAGGTTTTCGCCGACGCGGGTATTCCAAAATCCGCCCTCGCCGTCTGGCAGCCGCGCTTCATCCGCGCCGCGCACTGGTTCACCGGCGAGGAACGCAAGCGGCGCGGCGGCATCAAGGACATCTATCTGGAGATCGCGGGCCAGCGCGAATTTCCCGGCGGCTTTACTTTGCGCTGCCGTGCCGACCGCGTGGACATTCTGCGCAGCGGCGGCGGCGCGATCATCGACTACAAGACCGGCGAGCCGCCCAGCGACAAGCAGGTGAAGACGCTCTCGCCGCAGCTTCCGCTGGAAGCCTCCATCATGGCGGCGGGCGGCTTTAAGGAGATCGGCGCGCGCGAAGCGGACGAGCTCATCTATATCCGCTTCTCCGGCGATGCGAGCGCGGGAAAAATCCGCTGGCTGAAGGACGTGAAGACGCTCATCGCCACCGCCGAAGCCGATCTCACCGATCTCATCGCGCTCTTCGCCGACGAGAACCATCCTTATCTGTCGCGCGTGCGCCCGTTCCGCGCCGATCAGCCGGGCGATTACGATCATCTGGCGCGCGTGCGCGAATGGTCGCTCACCGGATGGGAGAGCGAGCAATGAGCGGCTACAGCACGGACTGGAAAGTCGCTGCCGATCCGGAAAAGTCGGCGTGGGTCTCCGCCAATGCCGGCGCGGGAAAGACGCACACGCTCGCCAACCGCGTGGCGCGCCTGCTGCTGGCCGATGCGACGCCCGCAAAAATTCTTTGCCTCACCTACACAAAAGCCGCCGCCGCGGAGATGCAGGGACGTTTGTTCGAACAGCTCGGCCGCTGGTCGATGCTGGACGATGCGGCGCTCACCAAAGCCATCGAGGATATCGGCGGCGCCACGCCCAACAAGAAAGGCTTGCGCGAAGCCCGCCGCCTTTTCGCGCGCGCGCTGGAAACACCCGGCGGCTTGAAAATCCAGACCATCCACGCCTTCTGCGAACGGCTGCTCTCGCGCTTTCCGCTGGAAGCGGGCGTGCCGCCGTCCTTCCGCGTGCTGGACGACCAGACGGCGCGCGAACTGCTTGCCGAGGCGCGGGCGAAGATTCTGGAACGCGCCGGCACCGGCGACGAGGCCTTGGCCAAGGCGGTCGGCCATCTCGTCACGCAAACGAGCGAAACACGGCTCAATCAGATTCTGGATTCCGTCACCGGCAGCGATCGTCGCAAACTAGAATTCTTCCTCGATGGATTGGGCGGCGATGACGAAGCCCTGCGTCGCGCCGCTGAGCGCGCGCATGGCGCGGGCGAGAACGAAACCCATGACAGTGTGGCCGGCGATTTCTGCGGCGAACTGGCAAAAGAAGAAGCGCAGATCCGCGAATTGATCGCGTGGCTCTCCGGTGGCAAGAAAACCGATGGCGAAACCGGCCTCGCACTGGCGCAAGCGCTGGAGATCGCCGATCCCGTCGCGCGCTTTGAAGTCCTGCGCGCGGCGCTGCTCACGCAGAAAGGCGAACTCTACAAAAGCTACGCCACCAAGGCGCTGGCCGACGCGCGGCCCGATCTGGTGGAGCGTCTCATCGCGCTCGCCAATCGCATGCACGCCGCCGCCGAGCGTTGCCGCGCGGCGCGCGCGTCGCAGCTTGCCCATGCGGCGCTGGTGGTCGTGCGCGACATGCGCGGCATCTATGCCGACGAGAAGCGCCTGCGCGGGATGCTCGACTACGACGACCTCATCGCCAAGACGCTGGAGCTTCTCAACAGCCGCCCCGATGCGGCGTGGGTTCTCTACAAGCTGGATGGCGGCCTCGATCACATCCTCATCGACGAAGCACAGGACACCAGCCCCGAACAGTGGAAGATCGTGCAGGCGCTGACCGAGGAAATGTTCGCCGGCGAAGGCCGCGAGCGCGAGCATGTGCGCACCATCTTCGCGGTGGGCGACGAGAAGCAGTCCATCTTCTCCTTCCAAGGCGCGGAGCCGGAAGAGTTCGAGCGCAACCGCGCGCATTTCGAATCCCGCGCGAAGAATTTCGCCGATGTGCGTCTGGAAACCTCGCGTCGCTCGGTGCCGGAAGTATTGGGCTTCGTGGACGAAGTCTTTGCGGAGGACGCCGCGCGCGAAGGCCTGTCGCAAACCACCATC
>Ga0207705_10002566_pt1 | contig 13964 bp, 13 predicted proteins | sample KBSC13metaG_FD_184314 | JGI IMG/M metagenome (GOLD analysis project Ga0207705, IMG submission 184314) | Corn rhizosphere microbial communities from Kellogg Biological Station, Michigan, USA - KBS C1-3 metaG (SPAdes) (version 2) | ecosystem: Host-associated > Plants > Roots > Rhizosphere > Soil ...
GGCGCTGACGACGCGCCGCGCCGAGACGACCGTCGAGCTCGGCTCGGGCCAGTCGTTCATGATTGCCGGCCTGCTTCAGAACAGCAGCAACAACAGCGTCGAGAAGGCGCCCTTCCTGGGCGACATCCCGGTCCTGGGCTCGCTGTTCCGCTCGACCAAGTACCAGCGCAACGAGACCGAGCTTGTCATCATCGTGACGCCCTATCTCGTGAAGCCGGTCTCGGGTCAGCTCGCCACGCCGGCCGACGGCTATCGGGCGCCCAACGATGGCCAGAGCTATCTGCTCGGACAGACCTACAACGGCAGGAGCGGATCGGTTGAGCCGACCGCGGTCCAGGCGGCTCCGGTCGCCCCCGTTGCCGCCGGAGCGGCTGCCGCTCCCGGGTTCAAGCTGTGAACCGCCGCGTGACAGAGAAGGATTGGACGATGCGTTCGAAAGTGATCCTCATGGCGCTCGCCTCCACGGTGGCGGCCTGCTCGACGACGACTCCTGAGATGCCCGACAAGGGCGTCGCGGCGATCAACGTTCCTGTCGTCACCAGCGCGGACTATGTGTTCGATGCAGCGGCGCCGGACGGCGCGCTTGCCCAGGGCGAGGCCGAGCGTCTCAACGGCTGGTTCCAGGGCCTCGGCCTCGGTTACGGCGACTCGGTCTATGTCGACGGGGGCTACGCCGATGCGGCTCGCGGCCAGGTCGCGGCGATCGCCGGCCAGTACGGCATGATGGTTTCGGCAGGAGCGCCGGTCACCGCCGGCGCGGTCCAGCCCGGCACCGTTCGAGTGGTGGTCAGCCGCCGCCGCGCCGAGGTTCCCGGCTGCCCCAACTGGAGCCGCCCGTCGAACCCGAACTACGACAACCGCACGGGTCCGAACTTCGGCTGCGGGGTCAACTCGAACATGGCCGCGATGGTCGCGAACCCGGAGGACCTGATCCACGGCCGCGAAGGCGCCGCCACGGGTGACGTCAACGCGGCTTCCAAGGCTGTCATTCTGTACCGCTCGACACCGCCGAGCGGCGCGAAGGGCTTGCAGGAAGTCAACACCAAGAAGGGCGACAATTGATGAACGCGCCAATGCATCCCCGCGCGGGGCTTCGCGACCCGTTCACCGCCTTCGTCTGCGACGATGCCACGGCCGACATGCTGCGGCCGGTCGCGGTCGAGCACGGCTGGTCTCCGGAAAAGGTCAACAAGGGTGGCCTGCGCAACGCCGTGCAGTCGCTGTCGGTGTCGGCCAGCCCGAACATCCTGTTCGTCGACCTCAGCGAATCCGCCGACCCGCTCAACGACATCAACGCGCTTGCGGAGGTGTGTGAGCCCGGAACGATCGTGATCGCTTCGGGCACGGTCAACGATGTCCGCCTTTATCGCGACCTCGTCGCCAGCGGCATCCACGACTATCTGCTGAAGCCGTTCACCGTCGACCAACTGCGCGACACCTTCGCTCATGCGCAGATGATCCTGTCGGGTCCGCGCGGCGAGGCGCAGGCCGATAAACCGCACGTCATGGCCGCCGTGATGGGCGTCCGCGGCGGCGTCGGCGCATCGACCATCGCGACGTCGCTGGCCTGGCTGCTCGGCGAGCGGGCGCACCGCTCGACGGCGTTGCTCGATCTCGACGTTCACTTCGGCACCGGCGCGCTCGCGCTCGACCTCGAGCCTGGCCGCGGCCTCACCGACGCCATCGAGAACCCGAGCCGCATCGACGGCCTGTTCATCGAGCGTGCGATGGTTCGCGCCAACGAGCGCCTGTCGGTGCTGTCGGCCGAAGCGCCGATCCACCAGCCGCTGGTCACGGACGGGAGCGCCTTCTTCGCGCTCCAGGAAGAGATGCGGAATGCGTTCGAATCGACGGTGCTCGATCTCCCGCGCCACATGCTCATCCAGCATCCGCACCTCGTTCACGACGTTCATGTCGCGGTCGTCGCCGCCGAGCTGACGCTTGCAGCGACCCGCGACACGATCCGGGTCCTCGCCTGGCTCAAGTCGAACGCGCCGCAGACCAAGGTGATTGTCGTCGCCAACGGCGTTCCGTCGGGCGGCGCACTGGAGATCAGCCGCAAGGATTTCGAACAGTCGATCGAGCGTTCGGTCGACATCGTCTTTCCGTTCGATGCCAAGCTTGCGGCGCAGGCGGCGAAGCTCGGCAAGCCGATGGCGGAAGTCGCAAGCGGCAAGATGGCGGGGCCGTTCAACGCCCTTTCGAACCTCGTCCTCAGCCACGCCAGCGACGAAGTCGCCGCGCCGGACAAGTCGCCGGCAGCTGCGAAGTCGATCGTCGACAACCTGAAGTCGATGCTTTCGAAGCCGAAGGACAAAGCGGCCTAAGTAACGCCTCGGCGCCCTTGCCGCGGCAAAGAGTTGGAAGGCGAAGTACGGATGCTTCTTTACGTACTCCTGATCGGCGGCTTCGGCGCCCTCGGCCTCGCTTTCATGGCGATGCGCGGGCCCTCGCCGGCGCAATCGCTCAAGCGCCGCGTCGAGCTCATCAAGGAGCGTCACGGCGACGTCATTACGGGCAACGCCCAGGCGCAGATCCGCAAGCTTTTCGCCGAGCGTGCGGGCAAGTGGGAGGGCTATGCCACGACCCTGATCCCCAAGCCGGCGCTTCTGCGCAAGCGGCTGGAGATGACGGGCAAGAACATTACCCTCGTCAAATATGCCGCAGTGTCGCTCGGCATCGTCGCCCTTGTCAGCATCCTGCTGATGTTCCGCGGAGCGCCGTTCCTGCTGTCGCTGCTGCTAGGCCTGTTCTTCGGCCTCGGCGGGCCGCACTTCATCGTCGGGAAAATGATCAAACGTCGCGTCGCCAAGTTCAATTCGAACTTCCCCGACGCGATCGAGCTGATGGTTCGCGGCCTGCGCTCGGGTCTCCCTATCACCGAGACGCTGGGCATCGTCGCGAGCGAAATCCAGGGACCGGTCGGGATCGAGTTCCGGATGGTCTCCGACAAGATGAAGATCGGCCGCACGATGGAGGCTGCGCTCCAGGATACGGCCGACCGCCTCGGCACGGCCGAGTTTCAGTTCTTCGTGATCACGCTTGCCATCCAGCGCGAGACCGGCGGCAACCTCGCCGAGACGCTGTCGAACCTGGCGGACGTGTTGCGCAAGCGCGCCCAGATGAAGCTCAAGATCCGGGCGATGAGCTCGGAGTCGAAGGCTTCGGCCTATATCGTCGGCTCGCTGCCGTTCGTGGTGTTCACGCTCGTGTGGATGATCAACCCCGGATACATGGGCGGCTTCTTCACCGACCAGCGCCTGATGGTCGCCGGCATCGGCGGCATGATCTGGATGGGAATCGGCGCCGGAATCATGGCCAAAATGGTCAACTTCGAGATTTGATGGGGGACTGACGACAATGCAGCAGGCTCCCGTAACCGGACCGCACATCCTCGGCTTCGACGTCATCTGGATTGCGACGATGCTCAGCGCCGTCGCGACCTTCGCGGTGTTGCTCGCCATCTATGCGGCGACCACCGTCAAGGACCCGATGGCGCGCCGCGTCAAGGCGCTCAACGAGCGGCGCGAGCAGCTCAAGGCGGGCATCGTTGCGTCCACCAACAAGCGCAAGAAGCTGACGAACAAGAACCAGGCGGCCGACCGCGTCCGCTCGATCCTGTCGCAGTTCAGGATGCTTCAGGACGACCAGATCAAGAAGACCCAGACCAAGCTGATGCAGGCGGGCATCCGTACCAAGGATCTCGCATTCTTCATCATCTTCGCGCGCTTCGTCCTGCCGGTCGTGCTCGGGATCACCGCAGTGGTGATGCTCTATGTCCTGGGCTTCGAGCCGCAATGGTCGGCGCTGCGCCGCTACATCACCGTCGCCGGCGTTCTGATCGGAAGCTACAAGGCGCCGGACATCTGGCTCAAGAACCGGGTCGGCAAGCGCAGCAACGCGATCCGCAAGGGCCTGCCCGATGCGCTCGACCTGCTCGTCATCTGCGCCGAAGCCGGTCTGACCGTGGATGCGGCGTTCGGCCGCGTCGCAAAGGAGCTGGGCAAAGCCTATCCAGAGCTCGGCGACGAGTTCGGCCTCACCGCGATCGAGCTCGGGTTCCTGAACGAGCGCCGCCAGGCTTTCGAGAACCTCGCCAACCGCGTCGATCTGGAAGCCGTCCGCGGTGTGGTCACGACCATGATCCAGACCGAGAAATACGGTACGCCGCTCGCCTCTGCGCTGCGCGTGCTGTCGGCGGAATTCCGTCACCAGCGCATGATGCGCGCGGAGGAGAAAGCGGCCCGCTTGCCTGCGATCATGACCGTGCCGCTGATCCTGTTCATCCTGCCGACGCTGTTCGTGGTCATCCTCGGCCCCGCCAGCTGCTCGATCAACGACAACTTCATGCACGGCTGACGTTCCGCCCGGCCCGCCGGACGGAGAAAAGGGAACGCGGCGGCGCGCTCAGGCGTAGTCGCCGCGAATCCGTTTACGTTGGGGACGCGCAATGAACATCACATCCGACCCGAACCTTTGGGCGATTTGCATCCTCGTTTTCCTGCTCGGCCTGCTGATCGGCGTGTTTCTGACCGCTGGCGGGCGGCGCAAGTGGAAGACCCGTTACGCATCTGAAGTGGACCGCCGCGAAAAGCTCGAGCGGGACCACGCGGAGCGCGTCAAGGACTGGGATTCGCGCGAGAAGGAATGGCGCGAGCGCGACAGCCTGCGCGCCGCGGCCATCAAAAGCGGGCGCGGCCCCGAAGACGACCGCCCGCTTTAGCCCTCGATCCTGGAGAAATCCGCCACGGCGTTCACCGCGTCGCGAAAGCTCGTCAGCAGGTTGAGCCGCCGGGCCCGCGTCGCCTTGTCAGGATCGTTGACCGTCACTTTCTCGAAGAAGGCGTCGATTGGCGCGCGGAGGCTCGCGAGCGCCGCCATCGCCGCTGTGAAGTTCTCGGCCTCGACCGCCGCCTTGGCCTTCGGCTCCGCGGCGCCGAGCGCGGAGACTAGAGCCTTTTCCTCGGCAGGAGCATTAGCGGGCGCCGACGAGCCGGTCGCCATCTCTGCCACCGCCTCGGCGATCGCCGGCTCCTCGACCAGCACCAGCGGATCCTCCTCGCCGGTTTGCGGAATGCCCTGGTCGCCCCGCGTTGCCATGACCCGAGGCAGGTCCCAATTCTCCTTCTTCAGGATGTTCGCGGCACGCTTGTAGGCCGTCAGCAGGTCAGCGCCCTCACCCGTTTCAACGAATTCCTGGAGGGCTCGGACGCGGGCGAGCAACCGCACCAGATCGTCCTCGCCGCCGAGAGCAAACACGGCGTCGATGAGGTCGTGACGCACGCCCGCCTCGCGCTGCTGCACCTTCAAACGGTCCGCGAAGAAGTCGATCAACTCGCCGGCCGTCCGGTCGAGCTGATGGGCGGCCGCGCTATCGGTGACCTGCCCGGCCCGGTTGGCCAGCGATCCCCGAAGGGCCTGGAGGAGGGGCAAGCGCAAGCCGTTGCGAACGATGATCTCGATCGAGGCGATCGCCGCTCGACGAAGCGCGAACGGGTCCTTCGATCCGGTCGGCTTCAGTCCGACACCGAAGAAGGCGCAAATCGAGTCCAGCTTGTCGGCCAAGGCGAGCGCAACGCTGACGGGTTCGGAGGGCACTGCGTCGCCCTGCCCCGCCGGCTTGTAATGGTTGCGGATCGCGTCCGCGACGGCCTTAGGCTCGCCCTGCGCGTCGGCGAGATAGCCGCCGATCACGCCCTGCAGCTCGGGGAACTCGCCGACCATGCCCGTGACGAGGTCGGCCTTGGCCAGGCGTGCAGCGCGTTCGACCTGATTGGGGTCCGCCTTGATCACGCCGCTCTCCACCAGCCAGCGCGCGAGCCTGGCGACGCGCTCGACTTTGTCGGCAATCGTTCCGAGCTTCTCGTGGAAGACGACGCCGTCGAGCTTCCGGGCCTGCTCCTCGAGTGGGACCTTCAGGTCCTGCTCCCAGAAGAAGCGGGCATCGGCCAGGCGCGCGGCGAGCACCCGGCGGTTCCCCTCGACGATTGCGGCGCCCCCGTCATTCGCAGCGACATTCGCGACGCACACGAAAGCTGGCGCCAACCCGCCATCGGACGCAGTGCAGGCGAAATATTTCTGATTGGTCCGCATGGTGAGCACGATCACCTCGCGGGGCACGTCGAGGAAATCCTCGTCGAACTCGCCTAGAAGCGGCACCGGCCATTCGGTCAGGCCGGCATTCTCGACCACCAGCCCCTCGTCGGCGAGAAGCGACACGCCCGCCCCCGACGCCGCGGCCTCCGCGCCCTCGCGGATGATCCGCTCACGCTCCTCCTGGTCGACGATGACATGGCAGGCGCGCAGCTTCTCGATGTAATCTGACGCGCCGCCGATGGTGATGTCGCCGGGGTGGTGGAAACGGTGTCCCACGGTCGTTGCGCCCGAGACGATCCCGTCGATTTCCACCGGAACGATTTCTTCGCCGAGCATCGCGACGATGCCGTGCAATGGGCGCACCCAGCGCAGGGAGCCGGAACCCCAGCGCATCGACTTCGGCCACGCAAAATCGGAGATGATCCGCTTGACCGCGTCGCCGAGGATTTCGGCCGCCGGCCTTGCGGGCAGCTCGACAATCGCGAAATAGACTCCGTCGCGTTCCTCGAGCTGGTCCTGACGAAGCCCCGTCTTTCGCAGGAAGCCCTCGAGCGCCTGTGGCGGCGCCGAGCTGCGCGGGCCCTTGATTTCTTCGCGGCTCGCCTCGGTCGTCTCCGCCACGTCGCGCGCGATCAGCACGAGCCGCCGCGGCGTCGAATAAGCGTCGATCGGGCCGGTGGCGAGGCCCGCCTCGGCGGCGCACTCGGCGAACAGCCGCGCAAGCTCATTGCGCGCTCCCGCCTGCATCCGGGCCGGGATTTCTTCCGACAACAGCTCGAGCAGGAAGTCGGCCATCAGGCGGCGCGCTCCAGCCACGCGCCGCACGCCGCCTTCGCAAGATCGCGAACTCGGCCGATATAGGCCTGGCGCTCGGCGACACTGATCACGCCCCTCGCCTGCAGCGTGTTGAAGACATGGCTGGCCTTGATCGCCTGCTCGTAAGCGGGGATGGGAAGCTTCCTGTCGAGGCAGCGTTCGCACTCTGCCGCCGCCTTGCGGAAGGCGTCGAACAAGGCGTCGGTATCGGCGACCTCGAAATTATAGGCCGACATCTCGCGCTCGTTTTCGAGGAAGACGTCGCCATAGGTCACGCCCTCGCTGTTGAACTTGAGGTCGAACACGTTGTCGACGCCCTGGATGTACATCGCGAGCCGCTCCAGCCCGTAGGTCAGCTCACCGGTGACGGGCCGGCATTCGAACCCGCCGACCTGCTGAAAATAGGTGAACTGGGTCACCTCCATCCCATCGCACCACACTTCCCAGCCGAGTCCCCAGGCGCCGAGCGTCGGGCTTTCCCAATCGTCCTCCACGAAGCGGATGTCGTGCTTCAGCGGGTCGATGCCGATCTCGGTCAGGCTTCCGAGGTAGAGTTCCTGCAGGTTATCGGGGCTCGGCTTCAGGACGACCTGGTACTGATAATAATGGCCGAGCCGATTGGGATTTTCGCCGTAACGGCCGTCGGTCGGTCGGCGGCAAGGCTGGACATACGCCGCTTTCCACGCGTCCGGCCCGAGCGAGCGCAGGACGGTCGCGGGGTGGAATGTCCCCGCCCCCATCTCCATGTCGTACGGCTGCAGGATCAGACAGCCCTGCGCGCCCCAGTAGCGATGGAGGGTCAGTATCAAATCCTGGAAGCTCAGGCTCAAGCGAAATGCCCCTTCGAATAGGTCGCCGCGGCTTTGGCCGATGCGTTATCGGGGGGCAAGTGGAGGTTCAGCTTGTCGCCGGTAGCCCGCTCAACGAAAGGCTTTTGAATCCATGCTGAAATCCTTCCTGCGGCGCGCCGCAGCAGCACTCGGTCTCGGCGCCCTGCTCGTCGGCGCGCCAGTCGCCGCCAGAGCGCCCCAGGCCCGTCCCGCGCTGTGGGAAGTCTCGGACGCCGACACGACCGTCTATCTGTTCGGGACGATCCACCTTCTTCCCGAGAACTTTCAATGGCGTACGGCGAAATTCGATCAGGCCGTCCAAGGTTCGCAGCAGCTCGTGATCGAGACGATCGTCGACGACAAGGATCCGACCAAGATCATGTCGGCGCTGTCGAGCCTCGCCTTCAACACGCCTAATCTTCCGCCGTTGGTCGAGCGAGTTTCGCCCAAGGTGCGCCCTGCCCTGGAAGCAGCCATCAAGAAAAGCGGCTTCCCGCCCCAGGCGTTCGACCGGATGGAAACCTGGGCCGCCGCCTTCATCCTGCTCGGCAATCAATATCGCGACATGAACCTCAAGGGCGACGAGGGCGTCGAGACGGTGCTCCGTCACAACTTCGCCACCGCCGGAAAGCCGATTGGCGAGCTCGAAACCAACCTCCAGCAGTTCGGCTTCTTCGACAAGCTTCCGGAAAAGGCGCAAGTCGCCCTGCTCGAGGGCGCCGTTGACGATTCCAAGAGCGCGGACGCGGAATTCACGGCCATGCTCAAGGCCTGGTCGGCGGGAAATGTCGGCGCGATCGCGCGGACGTTCGACCGCGACCTCGAAAGCTCGCCCGAGCTCGCGCAGGCCCTGATCCACACCCGAAACGCCAATTGGAAGAAGTGGATTGAGCAGCGCCTGACCCAGCCCGGCGCGGTCATGATCGCCGTCGGCGCCGGCCACCTCGCCGGCAACAGCTCGGTGATCGCTCTGCTGAAGCGCGACGGCTACCGAGTCCGCCGTGTCCAATAAGCGACATTCGCGGCCCTGATCGCCTGCATCCATCGGGAAAAGTTCACGATTCTACCGATTCCGCTAGACATTCGTTAATAAGATTGTGACCATCCTTGCAGGGTATCGGGCTGGGGGGTCTGATGCGCCAAGTCGATGGAAAGCGGGGGCTTTCCGCACAGGCCTGGTTGCGCCTGCTGTCGCCTTGGCCAAACGTTCCGCCAGTGCCGTCCACCTTTGGAGGGTGATGGATGGTCAACCTGTTCGCAGCTGCCGCGCTCGCCGCCGGGATACCCGCGACAATGCCCGCGCCGCCTTCCGAGCCCGCGATGTTCGTCGTCCGCGACGCCGACACCACGGTCTATATCTTCGGTACCTTCCACGCGCTGGACGGCGATGCGCGCTGGTTCGACCGGGGCGTTCGAAGCGCCTTCGAGCAATCCGACGAGCTCGTGCTCGAAACCCTTCTCCCGGAAGGGCCCGGCCCGGCCGTGATCGGCAAGCCCGGGCTTCCGGTCCGGCAGCCGTCGGTCACTCCATCCGCCTCTTTCCTCGCCACGACCAAGATGGCGATCAACGCCGGCCAGGCGCAGGGCATGAAGATCGACAATGGCGCCGACATGGTCCTCCGCCACGTCGCCGAAGCCGAGGGGAAGTCCGTCCAGGGCCTCGAGACGCTCGAGTTCCAGCTCAACATGTTCAACGCGATGCCGCCCGCGGCTTCGCCGGCGCCGCGCCTCAGGGCGGGCGATCCCGTGGGCGAAGCGCCGATGCAGAGCCTGTCCAGGGCGATGACCGAGATGCAGTCCGCCTGGAAGCGCGGCGACCAAAGCGTCTTCGTCCGGATGCTCGGCCAGTTCGAGGCGGGGTCGCCTGCGACCTACCGAATGATGTTCACCGAGCGGAATGCGCGCTGGGCCGACTGGATCAAGGCCCGGATGCAGACGCCGGGAACGGTGTTCGTGGCGGTCGGCGCGGGCCATCTCGCGGGCAAGGACAGCGTTCTCGTTCGCCTCGCCGAAAGAGGGCTCTCTTCCCAGCGGGTCTACTGACCACCCCGAAACTTGCGTTCGGAGGCGTCCTGCCCTAGGGCGCGCGCACCCGGCCATGGTCATCCCTGGAGGCGTGGCGCGGGGTTTTAGCAATCGGAGTATAGCGAAATGAGCGAACAGCTGACGCTGCCCGCCGAAGCGCGCGACCGGGCTGGCAAGGGAGCCTCCCGAGCACTGCGCCGCGATGGACGGGTACCGGCCGTGATCTACGGCCAGAAGAACGAACCCCTCTCGATCCACGTCGAGGAGAAGCTCCTGTCGAAGATGATGTCGACGGGCCACTTCATGAACTCGGTGATCATGGTCGACGTCGGCGGCAAGCCGACCCGGACCCTGCCGAAGGCGGTGGACTTCCACCCGGTCACCAGCCGGCCGATCCACGTCGATTTCCTGCGCATTTCCGAGCACACCAAGGTCCACGTCAACGTGCCGGTCCGCTTCGACAACGAAGAGGCGTCGCCAGGCCTGAAGCGGGGCGGCGTGCTGAATGTCGTCAGCCACGAGCTCGAGCTCGTCTGCGACGCGGCGCACATCCCGAACGAGATCCACGTCGCGCTCGACGGGCTCGAGATCGGCGATTCGATCCACATCAGCAACGTGAAGCTCCCGGACGGCGTCGAGCCGGCCAACCAGGATGAGGACTTCACGGTCGCCACGATCGTCGCTCCGTCGGCGATGAAGGCCGAAGAGGAAGAGGCGGCGCCTGCCGGCGAAGTCCCGACCGTCGAGGAAGGCGAAGCCGCCGAAGGCGAGGAATCCGGGGGCGAAGGCGGCGAGTAAGCCCCTTCCCAACCGGTTCGAAAAAGAACCGCTCATCCGCGAGGATGGGCGGTTTCTTTTTGCGCTTGTCCTGACGCTACGCAGCAGTCGGCCGACGCTTGCCCTCATTGGAATGATGCGCAAGAGTAACGATCTGACTCGTGGGGGGGTGAAATGCTCGATCGAGGCTCCGCATTGCGAATTGCCGGTTGGGCGCTCACTCTCGTTGTCGGCTGGTTCATGATCACCGATTTACTTCCGGACCTTCAACAAGCCTCCTGGGCAGTGAGAGCGAATGCCGGGCTCGGCGTTCCGGCCAATGTTGTGCTTTGGATCGGGGTTTCCGGCGTGGCGGCGACACTGCTGTATCTCCTGCCTTGGACGTCGCCGCTAGGTGCGATCCTGCTGACTGGCTTTCTTGGCGGGGCGGTGATGACTCACGTTAGAGTCAACGGTGCCGCTTGGGATATAGGCGAGAATATTCTCATCGGCGTCGTCGCGTGGTTGGGATTGTGGCTGCGCGACCCACGGCTCAGGAGACTGCTGCCCGCCCGTTTCACCTAGCTTGTTTTCGCTCGCCCCCGACCGCGGTTCGCGTAAAGAACGCCAATGCAAATCTGGGTCGGCCTCGGAAATCCCGGCGCGCAATATGCGATGCAACGGCACAATGTCGGCTTCATGGCTGCCGATATCATCGCCGAGGTGCACGGCTTCGGCCCGTGGCAGAAGAAGTTCCGCAGCCTGGTCTCGGAAGGTCGGCTGGGCCGCCACCGAACCCTCCTTCTGAAGCCGCAGACCTTCATGAACGACAGCGGCGACGCGGTTCAGCAGGCGCTGCGCTTCTACAAGCTCGACCTCGACGCGCTCACCGTCTTCCATGACGAGCTCGATCTCGCGCCGTTCAAGGTGAAGGTCCGCGTCGGCGGCGGCCTCGCGGGCCACAACGGCCTGCGGTCAATCGATGCCTCGCTCGGTCCCGAGTTCCGCCGCGTCCGCATCGGCATCGGCCACCCGGGCCCCGGACGGAAGGACCTCGTGACGCCTCACGTTCTCGGCAATTACGCGAAATCCGAGATGGAGCCTCTCTCCGACCTTCTCGCCGCGATCGCCGCCGAAGCCGAATGGCTCGCCGACGGCGACGACGCCCGATTCATGAGCGAAGTGGCGTTGAGGCTGCAGCAGAGCGAGTGAGACGACCCGGCGCCAGCCCCACCCGCGCCTGCGCGGCGCCTAGCATCTCCTCAAATCGCGGGTCTCCGCGCAACGAATCCAAATTGCGATCGGCCGCGGCAAGGCTGATCAGGGTTCTGCCGCCCTTAGCGAATGCCGGCTCCAGCAATTCAAGCGCCCCTTCCTTGTCCTTGAAGAAGGCGAGCATGGGCCATGCGAGGTTGTAGCGCATGTACATATTGTCAGGATCGAGGAGCAGCGCTCGATCCATCCATTCGCGCGCCCGCTCGATATTCCCCACCGCTGCGAAGCTGAGGACGCCGTAAGCTAGTGCGGCGCCGTTGTCCGGGTTTCGGGCGAGCGCCGCTTCGACCTGGTCGATCACCTTCGCGGCGCAAGCCTGGGCCTCTTCGAGATCTCCTCGAGCGAGATAGAGGGCCGAGAGCATGCCGCGGCTGTGAAAATCCGTTTCGGCAAGCGCGGTGGCCTTCTCCAGATAGGCCGTCGCGTCCTCCAGCCGACCTTGCCGGTAGTAGACGCGCGCCGCTTCCTTGTTGACCTCCCACGAGTCCGGATTGAGCTGGAGCGCCATTTCGATCTCCGCGTGCGCCTCCTTGTTGCGTCCCAGCATCGCGAGATGCCACGCCCTCGGCAAATGGGCCTCCGCGATGGTCGGGTTGAGCGCCAGCGCACGGTTGGCGGCGGCAAGGCCGTCGTCTTCCTCTTCGTGGCCGGAATAAGCGTAACGAAGATTGGCCTGCGCGAGCCCCATCAGCGCCCAGGCCTGCGCATAATTCGGATCGATCTGGGTCACTCGATCGCAAATTCGGATGACGCGCCGTTCCCGCCCGCTTTCGCCGAAGTCGCCGTCGATCCAATATTGGCGCGCCATCAGGAAGAGATTGTAGGCGTCCGCATTCGCCGTACCGCGATTCTCGATCGCCTGCTTCTCTGCCGGCAGCAGCTTGATCTTCAGCGCGGCGACGATGGCCTGCGAAATTTCGTCCTGGATCGCAAAGATGTCCGTGAGGTCGCGATCGTAGCGGTCGGCCCAGATATGGCCCCCGCCCGATCCGTCGATGAGCTGCGCGGTGACCCTGACGCGATTGCCAGCCTTTCGGACGCTGCCTTCGAGAACATGGCTGACGCCGAGCTTCCGCGCGACGTCGCAAACGTCGACCGCCTGTCCCTTGAACGTGAATGCCGTGTTGCGAGCGATGACCTCCAGCGCCGAGACCTTCGACAGGTCCGTCGTGATGTCCTCGCTGATGCCGTCGCTGAAATATTCCTGCTCGGGATCGCCGCTCATGTTCTGGAACGGCAGCACGCAGATCGAGGTCTGGCGGCGCTTAATCGACGGTTCCGGCGACGCCGGTCGACCCGCCAGCGCTTCGACGCTGGCCGCGAGCTTGCGCCAGCCCTGGGTCTCGGTGACGCCGTCCCAGTCCTTGAGGTCCGCGCACTGGGTCTGATTGAAGGGCATCGGCGGAATGGTGCCGTCGAGGAGCGCCTGAACCATCGTTCCGGCCGATCGCGCCGCGTCTGCTTCGGCGCGCACCCATTGCGATTTCGCCGCTTCCGCGGACCAGAGTACCACCACCGCTTTCGCCGATTTCAGCCGCTCCTCGATGACGTCGGCATAGGCCCGGTGCGCCGGCAGTTCGTCATCCCGCCACACTTCATAGCCAAGCGCTCGGAGCGCCGCTGCAACGCGTTCCGCCTGCGGCTCGTCGCACCGCGCGTAGGAGATGAAGACGTCCGACATCGAGTCGGTCGGTTTGGGTAACAGGTCTCGCCCGCGAAAGGAAAGACGGTCCTACAGCCCCTCGTCCATCCCGATCGGCATTCCCGGCGGGACGCGCGGGAGCCGGGCCGGGTCGGCGAGCGCCTTGTCGAGCGCCTCGCGGTCCTTCAGCAGCGCCGCGAGCCCGTGCGCCCAATCCTGCTGCGCGGCTGGTCCCCGTTCGCGCGCCAGCTCGTCGGCGAGGCGGTTGAGCCGGCCTCCAAGCTCCATCGACACGGTGGGCGAGAGCGCGGCGTCGCGCTGCACGCGGGCGAGCGCGAGAATGCTCATCGTCGCGATCCGCCGGCCGACCTCGGTGCCGCTTTCGGCAAGCGTCCGCGCCAGCAAGAGCTCGAACAGTTGCGACGGCGCCGGTACGCCCGCGTCAGCCGAGTGCTGGGCTTCGAGGCGGTTAAGCCGCTCGGCGGCGAGGAGAGCGTCGAGGGTCTGCACCGCGCCGACCTCCG
>Ga0207705_10002568_pt1 | contig 13955 bp, 11 predicted proteins | sample KBSC13metaG_FD_184314 | JGI IMG/M metagenome (GOLD analysis project Ga0207705, IMG submission 184314) | Corn rhizosphere microbial communities from Kellogg Biological Station, Michigan, USA - KBS C1-3 metaG (SPAdes) (version 2) | ecosystem: Host-associated > Plants > Roots > Rhizosphere > Soil ...
TGCCGCTCTGCACCAGGCGGGAGGGCGGGGTGGCGTCGGCGGCCAGTGCGATGTAGCCGACGGCCAGATGCCCCATTGGCAGGCGGCCGGCGGTGTACATGTGGGTGAGGGTATCGAGGGCGGCGCGAGTCTTGACGATGACCTCCTGCTGCGAGCCAATCCTGAGGCCGGCGAGGGCCTTCCGCTCCTTTGGCATGGAGGTGGCACGCTCGCGGGCGATGGCCGCCACCGTCGCCGTGTCGGGCGAAAGGGCCATGGCGAGCACGCTGTCGCTGTAACGGGCAAAGCCGTAGACGGTTTCGGGCTGGTCGGCGATGGTGACGGCGATGATGAACGTCTCGCCGCCCGTGGGCACGAAGCGCACCGTCATCGCCCCGTCGCTGTCGGGGGAAGCGGTGGCGACGTAGGCATCGCCCGCCTGGACGAAGCTGGTCGGCGCGTCAGTGGCCCGGACATAGCCATCCTCGCCCCATTCGTAGGGAAAGAAGGTGAAGGCGTCGGGGAGCGGGGCCGCGGCTGCCGCGTCCTTGAGCAGGGGTTTTTCGGAACTGATGGTGCAAGCGGCAAGCAGCGGGCCGAGCAGCAGCGCTGCCGCGAGGGCGAGGCAGAAGCGGATGAGGCGCGGCGTCGGCAGTCCCCGGTGGGGCAGGCAGGCCGCGCGGTCCGTCACGAAGCGGCGTCCTGCGCCAGGCGCTCATCGGCGAGTTTGCGGATCTCGCGCAACTCGCCAATGGTGGTTTCGAGATCGGCGAGCTGGGCCTCGAGCAGATGCAGGCGTTCGTCCACCTTGCCGACCAGCAGCGCCACCTGGGCGGTCTGCGACTGGGTATCGTAGAGCCCGAGATAGTCCGAGATGTCCCGGAGCGAAAAGCCAAGCCGCTTGCCGCGCAGGATGAGGATCAGCCGGGCACGGTCGCGGCGGCGGAAGATGCGGGCGCCGCCAACCCGCTCGGGAGCGAGCAGGCCCTTCGATTCGTAGAAGCGGATGGCGCGGGTCGAGATGCCGAACTCGCGGGCGAGGTCGGCAATCGCGAACAGGTCCCGCGGCTGGGAGACGGAGTGGTTCACGGCGCAGCCTTCATTGCCCTGTATTCCTCGCGCAGTTCCTTCTTCGAGAGCTTGCCGATCAGGGTCTTTGGCAATTGCTCCTTGAAGATGATCTCGCGCGGCAGTTCGAGCTTGTTGATGTGGGCGGAGATGAATGTCTTCAGCTCAGTCGACGTCACCGTCGCGCCGGGCTTCAGCTTGACGAAGGCGATCGGTGCCTCGCCGCGATATTCGTCGGGAACGCCGATCACGGTCACCTCTTCCACCGCCTCGTGCAGATAGAGCGCGTCCTCGATCACCCGCGGATAGACGTTGAAGCCCGAGCAGATGATCAGGTCCTTGATGCGATCGACGAGAAAGACGTAGCCCTCGCTGTCCAGATAGCCGACGTCGCCGGTGCGCAGCCAGCCGTCGAGGAATGCTTCCTCACTGGCGGAGTCGTTGTCGTAGTAGCCGAGCATGATCTGCGGTCCCCTGACCAGCAATTCGCCGCGCTGGCCGATGGGCACGGTCTCTTGCGGATCATCGAGATCGGCGATGCGGATATCGGTGGCGGGCAGCGGCTGGCCGATCGAATTGGGCTTCGACTCGACGCGCAGGGCGCCACAGCAGACCACCGGGGAGGCTTCGGTCAGGCCGTAGCCTTCGACCAGCCGGATCGCGGGAAAGCGTTTCGAGAAGGCGACGCGGATTTCGCTCGGCAGGCCAGCCCCGCCGGAGATGGCGAGCTGCAGGGAATCGAGGCGATCGCCGGCATCCTTGGCATTGGCGAGCGCCTGCAGCAGGGTCGGCACTGCCAGCATCAGGGTCGCCTTGGTCCGGCCGATGAGATCGATCAGCGCCTTGAGCTCGAAGCGCGGCAGCATCACCGTTTCCGCGCCATTGCAGAGCGGCAGGTTGAGGCAGGCAGTCATCGAGAAGATATGGAAGAACGGCAGCACGGCGACGATCTTCGCCGGCGGCCTGAAGAGATCCTCGGCCCAGGCGTTGATCTGCGACAATTGCGCCGCGATGTTGGCGTGGCTCAGCATGGCGCCCTTCGGCCTGCCGGTGGTGCCGCCCGTATATTGCTGCACGGCGACGTCGATCCTTGGGTTGATCGCGACGGGCGCGGGGGTGCCGCCCGCCCGCAGCATGTCGGCATACCAGGTGACCTTGTCCACGACTGGCGAGTTGAGAACGTCGGCGAGGTCGTCGCGCTTCGCCAGCCGATAGAGCACGCTCTTGGCCAGCGGCAGGGCGCTCGGAAAGGCGCAGATGATCAGCCGCTTGATGTTGCCGGCGGCAACCAGTGCCTCGGCCTTCGGGAAGAGCTGCTTGAGGTCGAGGGTCACCATCAGCTCGGCGCCGGAATTGCCGACGATGTGGGCAAGTTCGGGCAGGGTATAGAGCGGGTTGCAGTTGACCACCGTGCCGCCGGCCCGCAGCACGCCGTAATAGGCCACGGCGTAGAACGGGGTATTGGGCAGCATCAGGGCGACGCGAGCCCCCTTGGTGACGCCGAAATCGCTCTGCAGGGCGGCGGCGAACGCATTGATGGCGCGGCCGAGGGCACCGAAACTGGTGACGGCACCGAGGAAATCGAGGGCTGGCGCATCCGGGGTGCGCGCGCATACCGCCAGTACCTGCTCATGCACCGGGGTCGTGTCGACGTCGATGTCCCAATGAATATCGGGCGGATAGTGGTCGATCCAGGGCCGCGGAATCGCCGCGCCGGGCAGTTGAGCCGTCATCGGTCTCCCTCCTGGCGGCGAGGGGCTGCGCCGCATGCCGGCCGGCACCCTGCTCGCCGCTCCCGCCCAATTCCCCGTTCATCGGACTATTCCATGGGTTTACGTTAACGTCAATTGCTTGCCGTCAACTAGCCATCACAGAAGGTAAACGGGCTGGGTCAACCATAACGCCGGCGATCAGCGCCGGACGCCGTGACGTTACCTCTTCGGTGTGGACGACGTGCCGGCCGCATTGGCCGCGGCGCGGGCGCGATCCGCGGCCTCGGCGAGGGTTTGCGCGTTGCGGTCGGCGGTTCTGGCGGCATTGGCCGTGGTGACGGCGAGCCGGCGCGCGGCCGCGACGGCGCGCTGGGCCGAACGCAGCCGGGCGTTGCCGAGACTTACGGACAGGTTGGTCGCCTGGGTGGCCATGCTGGCCGATTGCTGCGCTGCAGCGAGACTGCGCTGCGCGGTGACAACGGTCGACTGGGTGTTCTGCGCCTGCTGCCGTGCAATGTTGTCGAGCAGAGCCGGGCTGCCGGCAAGGCCGCCGGGCGGCGCAGCAAGGCGTGAAAGATTGGCGGCCGCTTCCGCCTGGAAGGCCTGTTGCTGGGCCAGTTGCAGGCGGTTTTGGGCCGCCGCCACGGCATAATCCTGCGGCGGGCTCGGCGCGATAAGAGGACTTACGGTTGGCACCATCTCGGCGAGTCCGGCAAGGGTCGCCTCCGCGTCGCGCAGATTGGCGGCGGCAGAGGCGGCCGCGATCGCGGCACGGTCGGCAAGCTGGCGGGCGGCGCCGGCCTGTTTGCTGGCGCGGTCGGCGCGCGCCTGCAGTTGCGCGAGCGTCGGCGGCTGGGGCGCCACCCTGCTGCTGGCGGCGCGGGAAGTCGCGAAGCCGGTGGCCGGGACCAGCGCGGCGCCCAGCGCCAGCACGGCCAGCGCGCCGAGGGTGACGCGGATCAAATTCAACCGTGGGCGGCGAAGCATGCCCTGACTCATGGGAGAGAAACGCGGGGCGGCAGCGATTTGCTCCTTCCGATGCCAATATTGCGTGCAGCGGGCTGGCGCAATGCAGGCCGCGTCATTAGGTTGACGTAAACGTAAAGCAAGCTAGACTTGTCCGCAACCGCGCGCGGTCGCGGCGCCGAGCCGTCCTGCCGCCGTCCGGCAGCGCTTGCGGGCGAAGGAGTTTGGCCATGATCCTTATCCTGATCGTCGTCGCGTTGGTGGTGATGGCGTTTCTCGCGATGCACCGGTCGCCGTTGTGGCAATGGGCGGTCGCGGCGCTGCTCATCGGGCTGGCAAGCCGGTTCGGCGTTGGTACCGTGCCGTTCGCCGCCGACGGGCCGGGGCTGGTGGAGGTGCTGCTGCCGGGGGTGGTCCTGGCGCTGCTGTCGGTCCGGCAGATCCGGCTGCCGCTGGTCACCGCGCCGATCTACAGGTTCGTCAAATCCATCCTGCCGCGGGTGTCGCGCACCGAGCAGGAAGCGCTCGACGCCGGCACGGTAGGCTGGGATGCGGAACTGTTTTCCGGCAAGCCGCGCTGGGACAAGCTGCTGAAGGTCAAGCAGGCCGTGCTCACGCCCGAGGAGCAGGCGTTTCTCGATGGGCCGACCAATGTCGTCTGCTCGATGATCGACGACTGGGACATCCGGCACAACCGCATCGACATGCCGCCCGCGGTCTGGGCCTACCTCAAGGAGCATGGCTTTCTCGGCATGTTGATCGGCAAGGAATATGGCGGGCTCGGGTTCTCGGCGCAGGCGCAGTCGCAGATCGTGGCGCGCATCGCCAGCCGCTCGATTGCAGCCGGCATCACCGTGATGGTGCCCAATTCGCTCGGGCCGGGCGAGCTGCTGGAGAAGTACGGCACGCTGCCGCAGCAGGAAAAATACCTGCGGCGGCTGGCCCGGGGGCAGGAAATTCCCTGCTTCGCGTTGACCGGGCCGCATGCCGGGTCGGACGCGGCGGGGATGCGCGACGTCGGTGTCGTCACCTATGGCATGCATGGGGGCAAGAAAACGCTGGGGGTACGCCTGTCATGGGACAAGCGCTACATCACCCTGGCGCCGGTGGCGACGCTGCTCGGCCTCGCCTTCCACCTGCACGATCCGGACAATCTGCTTGGCAAGGGAGAGAACATCGGCATCACGCTGGCGCTGGTCCCCGCCAAGCACAAGGGCGTGGTGATCGGACGGCGGCATTTTCCCGCCCGCTCGGCCTTCATGAACGGGCCGACCAGCGGCAAGAACGTATTCATCCCGCTCGATTTCCTCATCGGCGGCCCAGATCATGCCGGGCAGGGCTGGCGCATGCTGATGGAGTGCCTCGCAACCGGCCGGGCCATCTCGCTGCCGGCCATCGGCTCGATCTCGATCAAGCAGAGCTTGCGCGTCACCAGCGCCTATGCCCGCATCCGCCGGCAGTTCGGCATTTATGTGGGGATGATGGAGGGCGTGGCGGAGCCGATCGCGCGCATGGTCAAATCGGCCTATGCGTTCGAGGCGGCGCGTGGCCTGACCGCGGCGATGGTCGATGAGGGGCAAAAGCCGTCGGTGCTCTCGGCCGTGCTGAAATACCAGTCGACCGAGGTCATGCGTGCCCGCATCAACGACGCCATGGACGTGCATGGGGGCCGCGCCATCCAGGACGGGCCGAGCAATTACCTGTTCTCCGGCTATATCAATACGCCGGTGGCGATCACCGTCGAGGGCGCGAACATCCTGACCCGCACCCTCATCACCTTCGCGCAAGGGGCGCTGCGGGCGCATCCCTATCTCTACAAGGAGATCGAGGCAGCGCAGGCGACGGACCGCAAGGCGGGCCTCGTGGCGTTCGACAAGGCGTTCGGCGGCCATACGGCCTTCATGCTGCGCAACATGGTCGGCAGTTTCCTGCATGCCCTCAGCAGTGGCCTGTTCGCATCGACACCGGTCGAGCACGAACTCACCTGGGGCTATCGGCAATTGGCGCGCTACACGCAAAGCTTCGCGCTCTGCGCCGACTGGACGGTGGTGTTTCTCGGCGGCGAGCTCAAGTCGCGGCAGCGGCTGTCGGGGCGGTTGGCGGATATTCTCTCGGAGCTCTACCTGATGTCGGCGACGCTGAAGCGCTACGAGGACGACGGGCGGCTGGCGGCGGACCGGCCGGTGGTGGAGGCGGTGCTGGCCGACTGCATCTTCCGCATCGAAGGTGAGTTCGCGGCGATCTTTGCCAATTTCCCCAACCGGCTGCTGGGCGGGATAATGCGCTTCCTGGTGTTTCCGCTCGGCCGGCACAAGCGGCCGGCGAGCGACGCCAGCAACAACAATCTGGTCCGCGAGGTGCTGAAACCCGGTGCGTTCCGCGACCGGATGACCGTCGGCACTTATGTCAGCGTCGATGCCAACGATCCGACCGGGGTGCTCGAGGATGCGCTCATCAAGGTGACCGAGGCCGAGGCGATAGAAGCGAAGTTCATCCGCGCCGTGAAGAAGGGTATCGTCGAGCGGCGACTCGACCGTGACGCGATCGAGGACGCGGTGGAGGCAGGGGTGATTACCAGCGGTGAAGCGACGACGCTCAGGGTGGCCGACGAGGCGACCGACCGGGTGATCCGGGTCGACGACTTCTCCTCGGAGGAGCTCGAGCGTATCGAAAGCCAGCGCGAACCGCGCCGGGCGGCCGAATAAGGAGCACGGAATTGGCCCAACCCAGCCTGCCCAAGACCAAGCACTGGCGGTTCGAGATCGATGCCGAGCGGCTCGGCTGGCTGACCATCGACACGCCCAAGTCGAGCGTCAACACGCTCAGCCGCGAGACCATCGCCGAGCTCGAGAAGCTGGTGGCGCGTTTCGAGGAACTGGTCGCGACCAGCGAACTGGTCGGCGTCATCCTGCTGTCGGGCAAGGAGTCGGGGTTCATTGCCGGGGCCGACATTTCCGAGTTCGACGCCATGGCCGATTTTGCCATCCTGCCCGAAGCGCTGAGGCGCACCCACGAGCTGTTCACCCGCATCGAAAAGCTCAAAGTGCCGGTAGTGGCGGGGATTCATGGCTTCTGCCTCGGGGGCGGGCTCGAGCTGGCGCTTGCCTGCCACTATCGCATCGCCGTCAATGACGACCGGACGCGAATCGGCTTCCCCGAGGTCAATCTCGGGATTTTCCCCGGCTTTGGCGGCTCCGGCCGTTCGATCCGGCAGGCGGGCCCGGTCGATGCCATGCAGATCATGCTCACCGGCCGGCTGCTGCGGGCCGGCGCGGCGCGGGCCATGGGGCTCTGCGACAAGCTGGTGCGGCACCGCGACAATCTGCGCTGGGAAGCACGCAAGGTGGTGCTGCAGCACCGCACCTCCAGCGTTTACGGCTGGAGGGGCGAAGTGCTGACGCTCCGGCCGGTGCGCACCTATTTGTCGACGAAGATGCGCGAAGAGGCGCGCAAGAAGGTGCGGCCGGAGCACTATCCGGCGCCCTACGCGCTTATCGACAATTTTGAGAAGTACGGCCACGACTGGGAGGCGATGAGCCGGGCCGAGATCGACGCCTTCGTGCCGCTGATGGCTTCGGACACGGCGGCCAATCTCAGGCGAGTGTTCTTCCTGCAGGAGGGACTGAAGCGGCAGGGCGGCAAGGGGGCCGGCAAGCCGAAATTCAACCGCGTGCACGTGGTTGGCGCCGGCGTGATGGGTGGCGATATCGCCGCCTGGTGTGCGCTCAGGGGCCTCAGCGTGACGCTGCAGGACCTGGACATGGAGCGCATCACCCCGGCGCTGGGGCGCGCCAAGGTGCTGTTCCGGAAGCGGCTGAAGCGACCGGCCGAGGTGGCCGCGGCTGTCGCACGGCTCGAGGCCGACCCGAAGGGCAAGGGGATTTCGCGCGCCGATGTGATCATCGAGGCGGTGGTCGAGCGGCTCGACGTGAAGCAGCAGATCTTTCGCGACGTCGAGCCGCGGCTCAAGGCGGGGGCGATCCTCGCCACCAACACATCCTCGATCGAGCTGGAACGCATCGCGGAGGGGCTGGCCGATCCGAAGCGACTGATCGGGCTGCACTTCTTCAATCCGGTGGCGCAATTGCCGCTGGTCGAGGTAATCCGCTCGACGTTCAATTCCGACGCCGAGATTGCGCTCGGGGCGGCGTTCGCGTTGGCTATCGGCAAATCGCCGGTGGTGGTGAAAAGTGCGCCGGGGTTTCTCGTCAACCGCGTGCTGATGCCCTACATGCTCGGCGCCGTGGAGCGGGTGGAAAAGGGTGAGAACAAGGAACTGCTCGATGCCGCCGCCGTGGCCTTCGGCATGCCGATGGGACCGATCGAGCTGATGGACACGGTGGGGCTCGACGTCGGCAAGAGCGTGGCGCTGGAGCTCGGGCATCCGGTACCACCCGGCAGCAAGTTCGCGGCCTTGGTCGAGGCGAAGAAATTCGGCCGCAAGACCGGGCAGGGCTTTTACACCTGGGAAAAGGGCAAGGCGGTCAAGGACGCGGCGCCCGAACATGCCGACCTCGCCGGGCTCGGGCGCGAACTGGTGCAGCCGCTGGTCGATGCCACGGAAATCGTGGTGGGCAACAAGGTGGTGGCGAACGCCGACCTCGCCGATATCGGGGTGATCCTCGGGACCGGCTTCGCGCCGTTCCTCGGCGGGCCGATGAAGGCGCGGCGAGACGGTAAGGCGTAGCGGCTGCTGCTGCCTTCCCCCCTCGTGGGAGAAGGTGGATCGGCCGAAGGCCGAGACGGATGAGAGGGGGCGCGAACTCGGTGTCTGTGGCCTTCCCCTCACCCGCCCTCCGGGCACCTTCTCCCGCAAGGGGAGAAGGGAAGAAGAGGCGGCGGCCTAACGATGGAGATGTTTCGTGTCTGAACTTCGCAAAGTCGCCATCGTCGGGTCGGCGCGCATTCCGTTCTGCCGCGCCTATACGGGCTATGCGGGGGAGAGCAATCTTTCCATGCTCAGCACGGTGTTTGCCGGGTTGGCCGACAAGTTCGGCCTCAAGGGCGAGCGGGTCGACGAGGTGTTGGCCGGCGCCGTGCTGTCGCACAGCCGCGACTTCAACCTGGCGCGCGAGGCGCTGCTCGACGCCGGGCTGTCGCCGCGCACGCCCGGAACCAGCGTGCAGATCGCCTGCGGCACCAGCCTGCAGGCCGCCCTGCTGCTCGGCGCCAAGATTGCCACCGGCGAAATCGAGAGTGGCATCGCCGGCGGTTCGGACACGGTGTCGGACAGCCCGATCGTCTTTGGCGACAAGTTCCAGCATCGGCTGATCAAGCTCAACGGCGCCAAGACGCTAGCGGCCAAAGCGAAGGCGTTTTCCGGCTTCTCGCTCGGCGAACTGGCGCCGGTGGCGCCGTCAACTGCCGAGCCGCGCACCGGGCTGTCGATGGGCGAGCATTGCGAGCTGATGGCCAAGGAATGGGGGATTTCGCGCGAGGAGCAGGACCAGTTGGCGCTGAGGAGCCACCAGAACGCTGCGAAGGCGTATGACGAGGGATTTCACGACGACCTCATCGTGCCGTGTGCCGGCATCTGGCGCGACAACAATGTGCGGGCCGATACCAGCCTCGAGAAGATGGCGACGATGAAGCCGGCCTTCGATCGCCGGTCGGGCAAGGGTACGCTGACGGCAGCCAATTCCACCCCGCTCACCGACGGCGCCGCGGCGGTGTTGCTGGCGAGCGACGACTGGGCGAAGGCGCGCGACCTGCCGGTGCTGGCCCATCTCAACATGGGGCAGGTGGCGGCCAATGATTTTGCCGGCGGCGACGGGTTGCTGATGGCGCCGACGATTGCCGTTTCCGAGATGCTGCGCCGCTCCAATCTGACGCTGCAGGACTTTGATTTTTACGAGTTCCACGAGGCGTTCGCGGCGCAGGTCCTGTGCACGCTGAAAGCCTTTGCCGACCGCAAATACTGCAAGGACGTGCTCGGGCGCGACAAGGCGATGGGCAAGATCGACACCGACAAGCTCAACGTGAAGGGCTCGAGCCTTGCCTATGGGCATCCCTTCGCCGCGACCGGCGCGCGCATTCTCGGGCTGACCGCCAAGCTGCTGGCGACGAGCGACAGGCAACGGGCGCTGATTTCGGTGTGCACGGCCGGCGGGCAGGGTGTGACGGCGATCATCGAGCGGGCGGCTGCGTAGGGCGGGCGCAACGGTGCGGCAAAGTCAAATGCGGCAGCGATCCGGGCGGTTGCGGCGTTGACAGGCCCGGTGTTTCCCCCTATGTCTCCGGCCAATTCCTGCGGGCGCCTTGGGCGCCGCTTTTATTTCAACCGGGGTTCGACGATGAAGGTCCGCAACTCACTCAAGGCGCTGATGACCCGTCATCGGGCCAACAAGCTCGTCCGTCGCCACGGCCGGGTTTATATCATCAACAAGGTCGACAAGCGCTACAAGGCGCGCCAGGGCTGAGACGCCCGGTTTTGTCGGCATGCAGGAAGGCCCGCGTTGCGGGCCTTTTTTGTTGCGCGCTGCCGAAAATTGTCGCGGCGCGCGAAGAGTAATTGTGCGTACGTCGCCGCTAGCCTAACGTCGCCCTCATTCCGTTGCCAGAAGCCGGTGGCGGAACGCGAAAGCATAGCGGCGGCAACATGCTTGACAGCGAGACGTTCGGCTTCGCCATCGCGCGGCCGTTCCAGGAAGTTTATGAGTTTCTGCTCGAACCGACGAACTTCGCCAAATGGGCGTTCGTCGGCGATGTGGCAATGCGGCATCTCGGCGGGCGGGACTGGACGATGGAAACGTCGGTCGGGCCGCGCATTATCCGGTTTGCCCGGCGCAATGGCCTCGGCGTGCTCGATCATACGGCCTTGCGGCACGCTGGAGATGCGCCGCATCCCACTGGCATGTGGCTAGTGGCGAACGGGGCCGGCAGCGAACTTATTTATACCAACTACCGCCGGCCCGGAATGGGCGATGCCGAATGGGCGTCGCTCAAGGACTGGCTGGCCACCGACCTGCTCGCGCTGCAAAGCCTGCTCGAAACACGCGGCCGGCTGGAACCGATGCCGCCGGTGCACCTCGCCTCCTACCGCATCGACCGGCCGGTCAAGGAGGTCTACGAATTCCTGCAGGGGCCGAAGAATTTCGGCCTGTGGGCCTTCGCGGGCAATGCCGAGATGATGAGCCTCGGCGGCGGCGAGTGGGCGGTCGAGACCTCGGTCGGGCGGCGCATCATCCGGTTTGCCGAGCGCAACGAGCTCGGGGTGCTGACCTATTATTCGCGGCTGGGACCTGGCCTGCCGGCGCACCCCATTCCGATGCGGGTCGCGGCCAATGGCGAGGGCACCGAGCTTACCTATGTGTTCCTGAAACGCCCTGACTTGGCCGAGGCGGAATGGAAGTCCCTCATCGAGTGGGTGAAGACGGACCTCGAAGCGCTGAAGAGCTTGGTGGAAACGCGGTAGCGGTCGCGTCGAGCCGGTCGTTCACGACGAGCCGGCGCCGTCCTGACGGACAAAGGCGATGCGCAGCATGTTGGTGGCGCCGGGCGTGCCAAGGGGGATGCCGGCGGTGATGGCGACGCGATCGCCCGGGCGGGCATAGCCCTCTTTGTAGGCGATGATGCAGGCGCGATCGACCATGTCCTCGAGGCTCTGCGCATCTTCGGTGAGGAAGCACTGGATGCCCCACACGACCGACAGCCGACGCGCCGTGCGGATCTGGGGCGACAGCGCGATGATCGGCTTGCTCGGCCGCTCGCGCGCGGCGCGAATGCCGGTCGAGCCGGACGAAGTGTAGGTGACGATGGCGGCCAGATCGAGCGTTTCGGCGACCTGCCGCGTGGCGGCGGAGATGGCATCGGCGGCGGTCGCTTCGGGCTCGGTGGCCTGGGCACGAATGATGCCGCGGTAGTTGACGTCGGTCTCGACCGCCATTGCCACCTTGTTCATCATCGCCACGGCTTCGACCGGATACTGCCCCGAAGCCGATTCGGCCGACAGCATGATGGCGTCGGCGCCCTCGAACACGGCGATCGACACGTCGGAGACTTCGGCGCGGGTCGGCACCGGCGAGCTGATCATCGATTCCAGCATCTGGGTGGCGACGACCACCGGCTTGCCGAAGCGGCGGGCGATACGGATCATGCGCTTCTGCAGGCCGGGAACCTGCTCCAGCGGCATTTCGACGCCGAGGTCGCCACGCGCGATCATGAAGGCGTCGCAGAGCTTGATGATCTCTTCGAGCCGCTCGACGGCCTGGGGCTTTTCGATCTTGGCCATCACCCCGGCGCGGCCCTGCACGATCTTGCGCACGTCAATGATGTCTTCGGGACGCTGCACGAAGCTGAGGGCGATCCAGTCGGCCTCGGCCTCGAGGCCCTTCAACAGGTCGGCGTGATCCTTCTCGGTCAAGGCGCCCATCGGCAGCAGGGTGTCGGGCAGGCTGACGCCCTTCTTGTCGGAAAGCTTGCCGCCATAGATCACGGTGGTTTCGACGGCGCCGCCGCCAACCTTGGTGGCGCGCAGTTGCAGCTTGCCGTCATCGAGCAGCAGGCGATCGCCGACGCTGACCGAATCGATGATCTCGGGATGCGGCAGGTAGACGCGGCTCTTGTTGCCGGGGGCGGGATTGCTGTCGAGCGTCAGGGTTTCGCCGGCGACGAGCTGGGCAGAACCGCCCTCGAAGGTGCCGACGCGCAGTTTTGGGCCCTGCAGGTCGACGAGGATGCCGAGGGGGTGGTTGAGGGTTTTCTCCACCTCCCGGATACGCCGCACCGTCTCCTTCAGCAGGTCGTGGCTCGCATGGCTCATGTTGATGCGAAACACGTCCGCGCCAGCGCGCGCCAGTTCCTCGATGACATTGATGTCCTGCGAAGCAGGGCCCAGCGTGGCGATGATCTTTACGCGGCGCATGCGTCTCATGTGAGGGCACTTTCCTAGTCTGGGCATCGCGATGGAACATCGGAAGCGCCCCCGCAATAGCGAGGCGAGCGCCATGGGTCCAGAGTCTTGTGCGGTTTGGCAAACGCAAATTTCGAGCTGGGCGAATTTGCCTCGCCCCGTCGCCTGCGACGGGCCGGCGTGTCTTGTCGGCAGGTTCGGCTAGTCGACGTCGGCGTTGGGCGGCACACCCGGATCGGGGTTGGGGTTGCCGCCGTCGTCGGGCGTCGAGTTGTCGGGGCCGGGCGGGTTGTCGGGGCCGGTCGGACTGTCGGTGCCCGAGGCACCGGCGTTGGCGGCGGGGTCGGTGAGCTGCAGCGTCCAGTCAGTCTTGTTCTGGGTATCGACCTCGAAGAAGCCGGTGCGCTCATAGCCGCGGGCGAGGCAGTCCTCGACGCCGAAGATGGCAAAGCTGTCGTCGCGCGTACACATGTAGACGTTGCCGTCCCAGGCGCCGCCGCCGATATCGTCGGCGGCAAACAGGTAGAAGAAGCGCGAATTGAGATTGCCCTGGAAGACCGTGGCGCACTGAGCGGGAGCCGCCACCCACCAGCCCTCCGACTGCCAGCCGCTGGTGGCGCGATAGCCAAGCGCAATCGACACCGGGTCGGTGGTCTGGTTGCAGACGCGCAGGTCCGCATAGGCCGGGGTGATGGAAAACAGGGCGCTGCCGGCCAGCATGACGAGCAGGGCTAGACCGAGACGAATCCGGGACAAATGCACGCCGAAAGCCATGAAATTCTGGTCCTCGTTTGTGCGCACGGGGGCAAAGGGTGTCAATCGCTAATTCCGGCTTGGGGCGGAATTGCGGAACGGCCCCGGGTCGGCTGTGTATTGGGAGCCGATTGGGGCTTGAACGGGGCGTCGTGCTGAGGTTGAACGCTGACCAGAGCGATTTGGAGAGCAGCCGACATGGCAGATACCGTTTCATCCGACAGCGTGGCGCAGGACCAGTTGCGCGCCTTCATCGAGCGCATCGAGCGCATGGAAGAGGAAAAGAAGGCCATCGCCGACGATATCCGCGAGATCTATGCCGAGGCCAAGGGCAATGGCTTCGATGTGAAGGTGCTGCGCCAGATCATCCGGATCCGGAAGCAGGATCACGCCGAGCGCATGGAGCAGGAAGCACTGCTCGACCTCTACATGGCCGCGCTCGGCATGCAGGCGGCACCGCCCGAGAGCGAGGACGAATAGCCTCGCCCGCTCAGGTCGGCGCGCCGCATCAGGGGGTCGGGGCGGTGGCCTTTTCCATTTCGTCGAGGGCCAGCACCGAATGAGCGAAGGCGCCGCCGGCGCGCATTTCGGCGGCCACCCAGATGGCCTCCATCAGCTCCTTCTCG
>Ga0207705_10002570_pt1 | contig 13953 bp, 12 predicted proteins | sample KBSC13metaG_FD_184314 | JGI IMG/M metagenome (GOLD analysis project Ga0207705, IMG submission 184314) | Corn rhizosphere microbial communities from Kellogg Biological Station, Michigan, USA - KBS C1-3 metaG (SPAdes) (version 2) | ecosystem: Host-associated > Plants > Roots > Rhizosphere > Soil ...
GGGATCGCGACGCGTGCGCTCCTCGGCCAGCAGCAGGGACCGGGGCGCACGCGTGGCATCGCCGTCCCCCGCAGGGGTTCCGGCGGCCGCGCCCGCCGTCAGCTCGGCGGCCAGCACGTTCAGGAACCGCAGCAGGGACGTGCCCACACGATCCAGGCCCCCCGAGGTGATCTCGACGACCGGCCACTCTCCGTCCGGCGTCGCCCCCTCCGCGTCCAGCGCGTACTGGCGTCCAGCGTTCTCCAGGAAGGGCCACAGGCCGGTGTGGCCAGCCTTGGCGATCCCCGGCAGGCGCTCGGCGGCCTCGGCCAGCGTCAGGAACTTCGAGCCACCAGGCAGGCGTCCCCCATCGTGGGCCGCCAGAAAGGCCTTCAGGCCGGGGGGAGGACCGCTGCCGAAGACCGCGGCGAAGCGGCTGACGGCGTCGGCGCCCGCGCCGGGCAGCAACGACACGCCGGGGACGGCCGCCAGCTCCCGTTCCAGCGCCCCCACCAACGTCCGAACCGGGTCAACCATTGGTGACCATTTATTCGGTCGGCGGCATCGAAGCAAGGCGCAAATTCCAGCCGCGTCCTGCCCGCGGGGATCGCGCGCGACCGCTTCGCGACACACCGGTCATGCCGGTGCCTACCCTGTGGATAACTGTGCGGCCATGTCCGCAAGCAATTGAAATTGAAGAAAAAATCTGGACTGGTCTATAATGGGTGTTGGCCGGCTTACGACCGAAGCGCGCCACCAGTCACGCGAGTAGCGAGGGACCATAGATGGGCAAAATCTTAATTTGTGACGACGAGGAACAGCTTTGCCGTGGCCTGTCGAGGTTGCTGCGAAGTGACGGTCACGACGTCGTCACGGCCGACGGGCCCGAGGGCGCCGCGCGCATCGTGGCGGACCACTTCGACCTGATCCTGACGGACATCCGGATGCCGGGGGTCGACGGGTTCGAGATCATCAAGACCGCCCGCAACCACGTCCCGCACACGCCGGTCATCGCCATGAGCGGGAACGCCGAGATCCCCGACGCGGTGCGGGCAATGCACGCGGGGGCGCGGGACTTCCTGATCAAGCCGTTCGACAAGAACGCCCTCTCCGAGGCGATGGCGGCCGTCTTCAAGCCCGCGCCGGCGATCGAGGAGACGCCCGATCCGCGCTCGTGGCGCGATCGCCACGCGCCCTGGTTGCTGGGCGACGACCCGGCGATGGTGCCCGTCCTGTCGCTGCTGGCGCAGGTGGCCGACACCCGCTGCACGGTGCTGATCACCGGTCAGTCGGGCACCGGAAAGGAGCTGGCGGCGCGCTCGCTGCACGCCGGCTCGTCGCGCGCGAAGAAGCCGTTCGTGGCCGTCAACTGCGCGGCCATCCCGCCCACGCTGGTCGAGTCCGAGCTGTTCGGCCACGCGCGCGGCGCCTTCACGGGGGCCACCACGGCGCGCCTGGGCCGCTTCGGTCAGGCGGACACGGGCACCATCTTCCTGGACGAGCTGGGCGAGATGGAGCTGGGCGTGCAGGCGAAGCTGCTGCGCCTGATCCAGGACGGCGAGCTTTGTCCCGTGGGCGAGGAGGTGCCGCACAAGATCGACGTGCGCGTGGTGGCGGCCACCAATCGGAACCTCGAGGCCGAGGTCGCGGCGGGACGCTTCCGCGCCGATCTGTACTGGCGGCTGAACGTGTTCCCCATCGAGATGCCCAGCCTGGCCCACCGGCACAGCGACATCGTCCGCCTGGCCGAGCACTTCGTCGGTCGCGCCAACGAACGGCACCGCCGGCAGGTGCAAGGCTTCGATCCCCAGGCGCTGACGATGATGAAGGCCTACCACTGGCCGGGAAACATCCGCGAGCTGGAGAACCTGGTCGAGCGGCTGGTGATCGTGAAGGGCAGCGGCGTGCTGACGCCGGCGGATCTGCCCGCCACGATGCGCGCGTCGCGGGTCACGCCCCCCCAGGGCGCGCCGGTGCCCGAGTTCCCCGAGAACGGCACCGATCTGAAGACGCTGCTGGAGGCCGTCGAGGAGAAGATGATCGGCGAGGCGCTGGTGCGCACGAACGGCAACAAGAACCGCGCCGCCGAGCTGCTGGGCCTGAACCGCACCACCCTGGTCGAGAAGCTGCGCCGCCGCCGCACCGGCAACAACCCGCAGGCCTGAAACGCGACAGGGGAGACGAAGTCCCCCCTGTCGTCGAGAAGGGGGACGCGCCCCCTTGATTCATGACGGACGGGGCCACTGCCCCGTCGTCCTCAGGTCAGCTTCGGCAGCGCCGCGGCGATGCGGGCCACGCCTTCCTCGACGTTCTTCATCGAGGTGGCGTAGGACAGACGGATGAAGCCGGGGGCGCTGAAGGCCGAGCCCGGGACCACGGCCACGCGCGCCGCCTCGATCAGGTACTCGCACAGCTGCGCGTCGTTCTCGATCTTCTTCCCCTCGGGCGTCTTCTTGCCCAGGAAGGAGGACAGATCGGGGAACGCGTAGAAGGCGCCCTTCGGCTCGACGCAGGTGACGCCCGGGATCTCGCGCAGCGCCTTCACCATCGCCTTGCGGCGCTTGTCGAACTCCACGCGCATCGTCTCCAGCTCGTCGGTCGGCCCCTCGATGGCGGCCAGCGCGGCGGCCTGGCTGACGGCGGCGGCGTTGGTGGTCGACTGCCCCTGCAAGGTGCCCATCGCCACGACCAGCTCCTTGGGCGCGGCCGCGAAGCCGATGCGCCAGCCGGTCATGGCGAACGACTTCGATACCCCGTCGACGATGATGGTGCGGGCGCGCACCTCCGGCGAGATGGTGGCCGGCTGGAAGAACTTCGCGTCTCCGTAGATCAGCGTGCGGTAGATGTCGTCGGTGATGATCCAGAAGTCGTGCTTCACCGCCAGGTCGGCGATGGCGCGCACCGAGGCCTCGTCCAGCATGGCGCCGGTCGGGTTGCAAGGCGACGAGTACAGGATGGCGCGCGTGCGGGGCGTGATCGCCTTCTCGATGTCGGCGATCTTCGGCACGAAGTTGTTGGCCGCGGCGCCCAGCACCACGACGGGGCGGCCGCCCGCCATCTTCACGATCTCGTTGTAGCTGCCCCAGGCCGGCGCGGGGATGATCACCTCGTCCCCCTCGTCGACGATGGCGTGCATGGCGTTGAACAGCGACTGCTTGGCGCCGGCGCTGACGATGATCTCGTTCGCCTCGAACGACATGTTGTGGGCCTTGCCCAGCCACTTCGCGACCGCCGCGCGCAGCGCCGGCGTGCCCTCGACCTGGGTGTACTTCGTGGCGCCCGCGTCCAGCGCGCGCTTCGCCGCCTCCTTGATGTGGGAGGGCGTGTCGAAGTCGGGTTCCCCCGCTCCGAAGCTGATGACGTCAAGTCCCTTGGCGCGCAGGGCCGCCGCCTTGGCGGACACGGCCAGCGTGGGGGACGGTTCGATGAGCGACAAACGGCGCGACAGCTTCACGGACTTCTCCTTCTACGATCTCGTTACGGGTTTTGCGTTGCGTTCAGGCGCCCGGTCTTCCCGGCGCCTCCTTGGTCTTCAGCGCTTCGAACTTGCGCGCCAGCGAGGCGGCGACGGCCGGCGGAACCATCCGCGAGACGTCTCCCCCCATCAGCGCCACCTCTTTCACCAGCGAAGAGGATACATAAAAGCTCTCCTCGCTGGTCATCAGAAATATCGTCTCGACCTCGGGCGCCAGGTGGCGGTTCATGTGCGCCGCCTGGAACTCGTACTCGAAGTCCGCCAGCGCGCGCAGGCCACGGATCACCGTGGTGGCCGCGCGGCGGCGCATGTAGTCGACCAGCAGGCCCTCGAAGGCGTCGACCTCGATGCGCGGATCGCGATCGACCGCGTCCATGATCATCTCGCGCCGCTCCTCCACCGAGAACAGCGGCGTCTTGCGGACGTTGACCGCCAGGGCCACCACCAGCCTGTCGAAGATCTTCAGTGACCGCTTGAGGATGTACGCGTGGCCGTTCGTGATGGGGTCGAACGTCCCCGGGTACACCGCCAGCCGCGCCCCGCCGGTGCCCGCCGCGCCGGCGTTCACGACCGACCCGACCGGTAGAACGACAGCTCGGTGTCGCCGTACTCGCGATGGTTCGTCAGGAACAGACCTCCCACCGAGGGGGGCGGCCGGTGGCGCTTGTCGTGCTCGACGATGACGACGGCGCAGCCCGACAGCAAGCTGAGCTCGGTCAGCTCGGCCAGGATCGACTCGGTCTCTATGGCGTAGGGCGGGTCCATGAAGACCCACGCGAACCGCTCCTCGCGACCGACGGAGGCGCCCAGTCGCCGCAGGCCGGTGCGGACGTCCGCGCCGATCACGGTGCTGCGGTCGGTGAGCGACAGCTCCCGCAGGTTGTGGCGCAGGGCCGTCAGCGCGTTGCGATCCCGTTCGATGAACACGGCGTGGGAGGCGCCGCGGGACAGGGCCTCCATCCCCAGCGCGCCGGTCCCGGCGAACAGATCCAGCACCGCCCCGTCAGGCGGCGGGCCCAGGATGTTGAAGATGGCTTCCCGGATCTTGGCGGCCGTGGGCCGCGTGCGCTGCCCGCGCGGGGCCTTGAGCCGCCTGCCGCGATCCGTGCCTCCGGTCAGGCGCATCGTTGCGGCTTGTCCTAGCCCGCCCGGCAACAACCGTCAAATGCCGGGCCCGCGGCCAGCTTGGATGGGCCCGTGCCCGGCGCAAACAGTCCCGCTGGCCAGGACTCCTGCGCGCCGCGCGGGCGAAAGGCGAACTGGTTGCGACGCAGCGGGCCATCCGCCTTTCAGCTTTTGCCCTTCTGTGCCGAGGTGTTCACAGCCGGCCGGACCCATCTGCTACATTGGAGCCTTGGATGTCGAGCGTTTGCGCCTTCTTTGATCTCGATAGGACCCTGGTTTCCTGCAACACGGGACGTTTGTTCCTGAAAGACTTGCGGAAACGGGGCGAGATCTCCCTGGCGCGGGTGATCCGGGCGCTGGGCTGGCTGGTGAAGTACCACTTCTCGCTGCTGGACATCGAGGCGATCGCCAAGAACGTCCTGAGCGGCATGCGTGGCCAGCATGAGGGCGACTTCGCGGAGCAGTGCCGGCGGCTGGTCGAGCGCGCGGTGCTGCCCCGACTGCAGGTCGAGGGCCTGGACAAGATCGCGCACCACCGCGCCGAGGGACATCGCATCGCCATCCTGTCCACGTCGCCCTCCTACATTGCCCGACCGGTGGCCGAAAGCCTGGGCATGGACTTCGTGCTGTCGACCCGGCTGGCGGTGAAGGACGGCCTGTTCACCGGCGAGCTGGAGGGCCCCGCCTGCTACGGCAAGGGCAAGGTCCACTGGGCCGAGCAGCTGGGCGATAAGATGAGCCTGGACCTGGACAATTGCTGGTTTTACACCGATTCTTACACTGACCTGCCCATGCTCGAGCGCGTTGGCCACCCTGTGATAGTCAATCCTGATCCTCGCCTCCGCAGGACGGCGCGCCGCCGCGGCTGGAGCGTGGAAGCCTGGGCCGAGGCAGCCGCGTGAGCATCTTCCAGGCCCCCTGGTACACGCCCGCCGTCCAGCGCCTGCTGGACCTGACCCTGGAGGAGGACGCGGGTCGGGGCGACGTGACCTCCGCGGCCCTGATCGACGAGGGGCAGGAGGCGGAGGCCGACATCATCGCCAAGGAGCGGCTGGTGGTGTGCGGGCTGGGGATCGCCGAGGCCGTCTTCACGCGCTTCGACTGGCGCACCCGCATGCGCACCCGCGTCGCCGACGGCGATCCGGTCACGCCGGGCACGCTGATCGCATCGGTGCGCGGCCCCGCGCAGGCGGTGCTCGCCGGCGAGCGCGTGGCGCTGAACTTCATGCAGCGGCTGTCGGGGATCGCCACCCTGACGCAGACGTTCGTGGCCGCCGCCGAGGGGGCCAAGGTCCGGGTCACCGATACGCGCAAGACGACGCCCGGCCTGCGCGCCCTCGAGAAGTACGCCGTGCGCGTGGGCGGCGGCTACAACCACCGCGCCGATCTGTCCTCGGGCGTGCTGATCAAGGACAACCACATCGCGCTGGTCGGGTCCGTGCGCGAGGCGGTGCGCCGCGCCCGCGCCAACGCGCCCCAGGGCTTGCGCGTCGAGGTCGAGGTCGAGACGATCGCCGATCTCGACGAGGCGCTGGAGGCCGGCGCCGAGATCATCTTGCTGGACAACTTCGCGCCCCGCGACATCACGGAGGCCGTGAAGCGCGTGCGCGATCAGGCGCCCCGCACCCTGCTGGAGGTGTCGGGAGGCGTGACGCTGGATCGCATGCGCGAGCTGGCCAAGTCGGGCGTCGACATCATCTCCCTCGGGGCGCTGACCCACTCGGCGCGCGCGGTGGACCTGTCGATGGAGGCGCGCCCCGTGATCGGTGGCCGCGCCGGCACCGTCGATCGGTAGCGGCGACCCGTGACGGTGACGGCGCGTGACGGGACGCCCGCGGCGCGGCCCCCGGGCGACAGCCTGCAGCCGGACACGATGGGCCCCTGGCTGTCGACCAGCTGGATGGGACGGCGGCACGTGCACGTCGCGACCTGTACCTCCACGAATGATCTGGCGGCTGCCGAAGCGCGCGCCGGGGCGCCGGCCGGCACCCTGGTCACCGCCGACGAGCAGACGGCGGGCCGCGGGCGACTGGGCCGGACCTGGCACGCCGCCCCGGGCGACAACCTGACCTTTTCGATCGTGCTGCGGCCGGGCCGGCCGGCGCCGGAGATCCCCACGCTGACGTTGCTGGCGGGCGGGGCGCTGGCGCAGGCGCTGGGCGATCTCCGCTTCCCGGCGCGGCTGAAATGGCCCAACGACGTGTTGCTACGGGTGCAGGAAAACGGCGCCGAGCGGTCGCGCAAGGTGGCCGGCATCCTCACCGAGGCGGCGACCGTGGGCAGCGACGTCAGCCACGTGGTGGTGGGCATCGGCCTGAACGTCAACGTGGCCCAGTTTCCCGCCGAGATCGCGGCGCGCGCGACGTCGCTGCGTCTGGTGCGCGGCGCGCCGCTGCTGCGCGCGGAGGTGCTGGCGCGGGTGCTGGCGCGCCTGGAAGCGGCCGTCGACGATTTCCAGCAGCGCGGGCCGGCGGCGGCAACGGCGCTGTGGGACGCCCACGCGGATCGCGCGCTTCGCTGTCGTGCGCGCGTGGGGGATCAGGACATCGAGGGCGTGGCGGACGGCGTGTCGGCGGATGGCTCGCTGCGCCTGCGCGACGACGACGGTGAAATCCACCCGGTGATGTCCGGCGAGATCATCGCCGTCATCGAGTGAGGGATTCCCGGCCGCGATCACTATCCAGCCGCCGCGCGCTGCGATAAATCGATGCGGTGACCAACGTTCAAGCCGCCCTTCTCGGCGCCGTGCAGGGCGTGACCGAGTTCCTTCCCGTCTCGTCGACCGCCCACCTGCGCATCGTCCCCGCGCTGCTGGGGTGGGCGGATCCCGGCGCCGCCTTCACGGCCGTGCTTCAGCTGGGAACGCTGGCGGCGGTGATCATCTTCTTCGCGCGCGATCTGATCGGCATGACGACCGAGACGATCAGGGCGGCGTCTGACCCGTCCCGCCGCGGCGAGCGCGAGGTGAAGATGCTGATGTATCTGATCGTGGGCACCCTGCCCGTCGTGGTGGCGGGCGTGCTGCTGAAGAAGCACGTGGAGGGCGGCCTGCGCTCGCTGTACGTCATCGCCAGCGCGATGATCGTGGTGGCGCTGGTGCTGGCGTACGTCGAACGTATCGCGAAGCACGTGAAGACCTTCGATCAGATCATGCTGCGCGACGCCCTGATCATCGGTGCGGCGCAGGCGCTGGCGCTGGTGCCGGGCGTGTCGCGCTCGGGGATCACGCTGCTGGCGGCGATGGCGATCGGCCTGCGGCGCGACGCCGCGGCGCGCTTCTCGTTCCTGCTGTCGATCCCCGCCGTGGCCGGGGCCGGCATCTTCGAGCTGAAGCACGTGCTGCATGCGCAGGAGAGCAAGGGGCCGCTGCTGATCGGGCTGGTGGTGGCGGCCATCACCGGCTACGCGAGCATCGCCTGGTTACTGCAGTTCCTGCGCACGCGCACGACGATGCCGTTCATCGTCTACCGGGTCGTCGCCGGCGCCGCGATCTTCGCGCTGCTGGCGACGGGACATCTGACGCCCTAGCTGGCGGTGTGTTCGGGCCGGACGAAAGACCGGCGCTGCATGACGTCAGCAGGATTACCTTGACCGGCGGGGATCCGGGCGGTAGCGATCGGCTTGGTCGTGAGAAACTCCCCCGTTTCACGCCGGTGGTTCTCGGTAGCCTGCGCCGCGTGGCTCGCGCTCGGCGCTTGTGGCGCCAGCTCTGCCCCGAACAGCAACGGCAGCGGCGGAGCCCCGGCGTCCGGAGGCGCCAGCGCGTCGGGCGGTGCGCCGGGGTCAGGAGGAGCCGCGGCCTCGGGCGGCAAGACCGGCTCGGGCGGTGCGGTCGCTTCGGGGGGCGCCACCGGCGCCGCTGGTGCGATGGGTTCGGGCGGTAGCATCGGCTCGGGCGGGGCCACCGGTACGGGTGGAGAAGCCTCCCCGCCAGCGGGCGGCATGACGGGCTCATCCGGGGGCGCGGCCCCGGGCGGCCGGGCCGGCGGCTCGGACGGAGCAGGGGGTATGGTCAGCGGCGGTGGCGGCGCCAGCGCGGTCGGCTGCACGCGTGACCTGCTGAAGAGCACCGTCGATGCCTACTTCACGGCGCTGGCGGCACATTCGGCCGCGACGCTCCCGCTGGCCAGCACCGTGAAGTTCACCGAGAACGGCAAGGTGCTGGTGGTGGGGCAGGACGGCATGTGGAAGACGGCGGGCACGCTGAAGGGCGCCCACAGCGCGCTGGACGTCACCACCTGCAGCACCGCCAGCGAGGCGGTCGTTCCCGACGGCACGATGGATCTGCCGTACGCCGTGCGGCTGAAGCTGGTCAATCAGCAGCTCACCGAGATCGAGACCATCGCCGTGCACCCCGGCGACTACAAGGTCAGCGGGTCCAGCTTCGCCTCGGATCCCGGCGCCATCCTGATGAGCGACATGACCGTGCACTGGGAGCAGGCCGTCCCCATGGCGCAGCAGAACTCCTACAGCGAGCTGACGTCGTGGATGGACAAGTACTTCCGCGTCTTCCCGGCGGGCGTGTGCAACACCGCCAGCTCGTGCAAGCGTCTGGAGAACGGCGGCGGGTCCTTCTCGTGCAGCGCGGGCGCGAGCTGCCAGGCGGGGATGCCCGCCGGCACGCCGGTGCTGAAGTCTCACGCCATCTTCGCGGACAGCGAGACGGGCGTGGGCGTCGGCTTCGACGACTTCATGGGCAACTGCGACATGCACATGTTCAAGATGTACGGCGGCATGGTGTACCAGGTCGACGCCGTCCTGGGCGCCTGCAGCAGCACCGGCTGGGACAAGTAGCTCGCGGAACAGACCGCGGGGGGGAACCTGCCGCTTCCCAGGCTGGTCCGCGATGGACTAGATGCTGTAGTCCTCGACGAAGACCTTGGCCTGGCGCAGGTCCGCCATCACCAGGTCGCCTTCGGCGATGCGCAGCGAGTCGATCTCGGCGCGCGGCAGCTCGACGGTCATGGCCAGGCCGTCGCGTAACTTCAGCGACAGCTTCACGTGCGCGCCCAGCCAGGCCAGGCGCTCGACACGCGCCATCGACACCTGCGGGTGCTCGGGCGTGGCATCCACCGAGGTCTTCGTGACCTTCACGTCGTGGGGGCGCACGAACGCATGCACGGCCGCGCCCGGCGACGTGTCGCCGGCGGCCCCCGTGGAGATCCCGTCCATGGACAGCCGGCCGTCGAGCAGCGTCCCCTGCAGGACGTTCGCGCCGCCGACGAACGAGGCCACGAACGGCGTGACGGGATGGTCGTAGACCTCCCGGGGCGAGGCGGCCTGCGCCACCCGGCCGTCGGACATCACCACGATGTGGTCCGACACCTCCATCGCCTCCTCCTGATCGTGCGTCACCAGCAACGTGGTGACGTGGCGCTGATCGTGGAACGTGCGCAGCCAGGCCCGCAGCTCGATGCGCACCTGGGCGTCCAGCGCCCCGAACGGCTCGTCCAGCAGCAGCACGGCCGGATCGATGGCCAGCGCGCGCGCGAACGCCACCCGCTGGCGCTGTCCGCCCGACAGCTGCGCGGGGTAGCGGTGCCCGTAGTCCTCCAGCTGGACCAGCGCCAGCAGCTCGTCCACCTTCTTGTCGATGGCGCCCCTGCTCTCGCCCCGGATGCCCAGGCCGAAGGCGATGTTCTTGCGCACGGTCAGGTGCTTGAACAGCGCGTAGCTCTGGAACACGAACCCGACGCCACGCGACTGCACCGGCACGTTCGTGAAGTCCCGCTCGCCAAACAGCACCCGCCCGCTGTCGGGGTTCTCCAGCCCCGCGATGATACGCAGCACGGTCGACTTCCCCGAGCCCGACGGGCCCAGCAGCGTGGTGATGCCACCGGCGGGGGCCCTGAACGAGACGTCCGAGACCGCGGGGGTCCCGCGCGCGGTGAACCGCTTCGTCAGCCCCTCGACGGTCACGCCGGCCTGACGTGGGGACGGCGACGGCGCGGAAGCGGCCGCCAGGGTGGTGGGGAGCGGCGACGCCACGGGTTCCAGTGAGCTCATCGGGATCCCTTCTCGGTGAGGCCAGCGTTCCGTTCGCGCTCTGCCCGGTCATCGTCAGGCGACGCCTGGGGGCGTGCGCCTTCGTCGGCGGCCGACGCGGTGGCGTACGCACGTTCGATCTCGCCGGCCACCGCCACGGCCTCGCCGATCACCAGCACGCCCGGACGGCCGAAGTCCTCGTCTCCCGTCTCCCCGCTGGCGGCGGACGTGGCCAGCGCCCCCAGCGTGCTGACGAAGCGCGCCGCCGCGGGCGTGGCCGCGCCCAGCACCACCGCGGCCGGCGTCTCCGCCGACCACCCGAGTTGCAGCAGGTGCTCGGCGATGGCGGCGCGCTGGCGCAGTCCCATCAGCACGACGATCGTCGCGCCGGTGCGCGGCACACCCGCCAGGACCGGACGGTAGACCGCGGCGTGATGTCCCGACACGACCGTGAAGGCCGACGCCACGCCCCGATGGGTGACGGGGATGCCCGCCAGCGCCGCGGCGGCCACCGCCGAAGAGACGCCCGGCACCACCTCGCAGGGAATACCGGCGTGCGCCAGCGCCAGCGCCTCTTCGCCGCCGCGACCGAACACGAAGGGATCCCCCGCCTTCAGCCGCACCACGCGGCGCCCCCGCGATGCCTCCTTGATCAGCAAGCGGTTCAGCGTGTCCTGGGCAATGGACTGCCGGCAGGCGCGCTTGCCCACGTAGAACCAGCGCGCCCCGGGCGCCAGCGCGCGCATCGCCTCCGAGGAGAGCGCATCGTAAAAGACGATGTCCGCCTCGGCCAGGCGCTGGGCGCCGCGACGGGTGAGCAGCTCGGGATCCCCCGGACCGGCGCCCACCAGCGCCACCCGCCCCGCCGCTCTCACCTCCTCGCGCTCAGTTCGCTCGGCTTCGCCGAGCGGAGTCGTCGCGGCAGGGTCTGGGAACCCTCCCAGGGTTCCCAGCTCATCGCGTTGACGGAGCTCGGCTTCGCCGAGCGGAGTCGTCGCGGGAGGGTTTGCGATCCCTCCCAGGGTTCCCAGCTGATCGCGTTGACGGAGCTCGGCTTCGCCGAGCGGAGTCGTCGCGGGAGGGTTTGGGAACCCTTTCAGGGTTCCCATCTCATATAGACGATTGAGTGCGGCCAGCAGGCGCGGTCGCCGCTGGGCCATGGGCGTTCCGTCGGCGCGCCAGGCGGCGCGCTGGCGGGCCGCCTCCGCCCCCCACGATTCCAGGTCGTCGGGCAGCATGTCCTCCAGCCCCTCGCGCAGCAGTCCGGCCAGCGCCGGGGCCCGTCCCGCCGTCGAGATGGCCAGGGTGACGCCCGCCTTGCGCACGATCCCCGCGCCGTACGCGCTGGCGGAGGGGGGATCGTCCACCGCCACCACGAACAGTTGCCGCGCCTCGGCGGCCTGGGCGACGGCGCGGTTCACCTCGGACGTCGCGGCCGCGATGACCAGCCAGACGCCGGCGACGTCACCGTCGACGAAGCCGCGCTGGTGAACCAGCCACCCCTGCGCGGCCGCCAGCGCCACCAGCGCGTCGGTCACCTGGGGCGCCACCACGGTCACCAGCGCGCCAGCCTGGGCCAGCGCCTGCGCCTTCGCGGTGGCCACGGGCCCGCCGCCCACCAGCAACACGGCCCGGCCGCGCAGCTTCAGGAACAGCGGAAACAGCTCGGCTCCGGACTGATTCATGCGCGCGCCCCCTGCCCCGACCACCACCGCGACGACGTCATGGCAGGTCGGTGGCCGGCGGCCCTCCCACGCGCGCGAGCAGCGAGGCCAGGTCGGCCGCCTTTCCAGTGCCGACCAGCTTCACGCCGAACAGGCCGCGCGCGTCACCCACCCGCGTCAGCTCGAACGGACCGTCGAACAGCCGGCGCGCCATCACCTCCAGGGCGGGGCGCAGGGCCGCGAACGTCTCGTCGGTGGCCGGCGCGGCCAGGCGATCGTTGACCCGGAACAGCAGCTCGTTCGTGGCGAAGCGCAGCCGGCCCTCGCCACCCGCCGTCGCCAGCGCTTCCTTTTCCAGCAGCGACGCCGCGTGCAGCGTGCGCCGGAACAGATCCTCCAGGCGCGCCTCGAACGTCGCGCTGGCCAGGCCGCGCTTGCGGCTGTACAGCAGGCCGAAGCGGGCGTCCGTGTCGTCCAGGTAGTAGTCGCCGGTGTGCCCGATCAACACCACGCCGGGCCCCTTGGGCACGTGCGCGTAGTTGGCGACGTCGATCACCAGCTCGGCCAGGACGTGGTCCTTGATCCAGCGATGAAAGACCGGGATGAACGCCTCGGACTCCGGGTGGGGGCCGCTGCGGTCGGCGAACAGCTTCAGCTGCAGCTTCGACGGATTCATCGCGCTCACGCCCCCACGCCCGGCGACGGGATGGCCGAGGCGCCGGCGGCGGGCGCGATGCCCAGGGCGGGCCCACCCAGCGAGGCGCCCAGACGGGCGTAGACCTGATGCGCGGCGTCCACGAACAGCGTGGCCTCCTCGATCAGCTGGTGCACCGCCTCGGGATCCTTCGCGTGGGCGTGCTCGTCGTGGATGCGGAAGAAGTACTGCGCGAACTTCGGCCCGGCGTACGGGTCGTAGAACAGCTGCGTGTCGCAGAAGTGCTTGCGGAACTCGGCCACGATCTCGTTCGGGTCGTTGCTGAGGTTCGCGTTCTTCTCACGGGTGAGCGCGCGCGCCGCGACCAGCATGGCGCTGTAGGCGCGGGCCACCGCCTCTGCCGGCTTCTTCTCCTCGAGCAGGATCTGGGACTCGAAGATCTCCCGCTCCGCGTCGGCCAGGCCCACCTCGACCATGGGCACCACCTCGCCGGCGCACTCGCCCACGCCCATGTCGTCGATGGTGTACTCGCGCGGGTCGCCCCAGTCCGTATAGAAGCTGGGGTCGACCTCGTGGGGCGGCACCGCCTGCATCTCCTCGACCAGGGCGCGGATGGTCTTCTTGCCGATGCGGTTCACGAAGGCGGCGAACGTCTCGTCGCCCTGGCGTTCGGCGGCGAACCGCCCCGCCAGCCGCTTCACCACCTCGGGCACGCGCTTCGAGGGCACGGCCCCGATGGCCAGCCCGTAAGACCCGGCGTTGTTGGTCCACTGCCCGCCCACCACCAGCTGGAAGTGGGGCACGCGGCGACCGTTCACGTTGCGGCTGACGCCCAGGAAGCCCAGATCGGCCACGTGGTGCTGGCCGCAGGCGTTGAAGCAGCCCGAGGCCTTGATGTGCAGCCCCTTCGCGTGCGGGTTCTCGGCCAGCGCCGAGCCGGTCAGCTCGCGGCTCAGCTGCGCTGCCAGCGCCCGCGACGACGAGATGCCCAGCTTGCAGGTGTCGGTGCCCGGGCAGGCCACGATGTCCGTCAAGGTGCCGGCGCCCGCGCCCGCCAGATCAGCGGCCCG
>Ga0207705_10002576_pt1 | contig 13942 bp, 8 predicted proteins | sample KBSC13metaG_FD_184314 | JGI IMG/M metagenome (GOLD analysis project Ga0207705, IMG submission 184314) | Corn rhizosphere microbial communities from Kellogg Biological Station, Michigan, USA - KBS C1-3 metaG (SPAdes) (version 2) | ecosystem: Host-associated > Plants > Roots > Rhizosphere > Soil ...
CAAGGGGTATCCAGGGACCACGCTCTCGGCAGGCACGCAGCCGAGCGGGCCAGGCGATTCCTTAATTTCAGGAGCAGCCAGGCAGCGAATAGATCGCACCTGTGTAGAAACACCTACCGGATTTCGATGGCCTTATGAAGTGCTGGAAGACGAAAAGGTAGTCCCTGTGCGGGGAACCGCGCCAGTGGGACACGAATAAAGGCCGTTGCGAAAGCGGGATGTGATAGAAAATACCATCGCTTTGAGGTGTCGTCACCTCTGTGGATACTCACCCCCTCTCCTGTTTTACATATCGTAATATCCTCACAGTAACTGCACGACGCAGATTAAGGATAGTATTTCTGGATCGATCTCGCTTTTCCTTCTGTGTTTGTTCTTTGACTGAGAAATTTAAAAAAATGTTCGAGAGATGTCCTTGAGGCGGCTGTGCTCGCGACATGACAGGGCTGTTCAATCGATTAATCTGCCAACAGTGCCATTTCAGATGCAAGCAGTGACCCGTTTTTAACCATACGTTTGCAGTAATGACACCTGTTCCGGATCCCAAAAAAGTTTGATCGATCCCCTCGTGCAACTCTGTCTGCTTGAAAACGAGTTCTGCCCTGGTGCGTTCGCACCAGGGCAGAAATCCGGATCAATTTTGATGCAGGAACAGGAGCGAACAGAAGGGGCGGTTCAGGGTTGGGGCGCTGAACCTTCCTGGAGGGTGTGATAGCGGTCGATGGCGATCCCGGAGAGATTCTCCTCGCGTCCGTCCGGCCATCGGATGGCTATTTTATCGATATGGGTCGCGGCGCCTATTCCGATCAGGAGACGGTGATCCGAGGCGGAGAGATATGAGCCGGATGTCTGCACTTCGCGTACCTGTTTGCGCCCTCCCGCCTCTACGGTGACGCGCGCCCCCAGCGCGTCGCGATTGGAATGCCCCGCTCCCGTGAGAGAGAGACCGATCCAGTGGCCTACTCTACCGCCCTGGTTGTGCAGCAAGAGCGCAGGTCCCTCATCCTCGATCAGCAGAACATCGATTCGGCCGTCGTTGTCGAAGTCTCCGATGGCCAGTCCGCGCCCGACGATAGGCTTCTGCAGCGCCTTACCGGCGAGCTTGCTGACATCGACGAATTTGATATCTTTGCCGCCGAAGTCGCCGCCGGTATTCCGCAGAAGCTGCGTCGGCTGCCGGTAGTGTACGTCCGGAAACATCACGGAGATATTGTTATCCACATTGCCGTTGGCGATCATCAGATCGAGCCATCCATCGTTGTCATAGTCCAGCCATTTCACGCCGAAAGCGAGCCACGGTTTTGTGCTGCTTCCGACTCCACTCTGCTCGGAGACATCCGTGAAGAGCCCTTTACCGTCGTTGTGATACAACGATTTCGGCTGGTTCGTATAGGTCGTGACCACGGCATCTGGCCTGCCGTCTCCGTCGTAGTCGCCCCAGTCTGCGCCCATGCCGCCATGCGGACGGCCTTCCGGCCCAAAGGCAACCCCGGCCTCGACGCCGACATTGCGCAAGCGGTTGTCGCCCTCGTTGTGGAAGAGATCGCCAGCGACTTCGTCATTGGCGAAGAGAATGTCCTGCTTGCCATCCTGATCATAGTCCGCGAAGGCGACCCCCAGACCTTTGCCGGCGGAGGTGAGGAGGCCGCTCGATCGGGCCACCTCCCGAAATCTACCCTGGCCGAGGTTATGGTAGTAGGTGGGTCGTTCCGGGTTGTAGTCCTGAGGGGGGCAGGCCAGTGGCTCACAACGCTGCAGATAGCGGTGGGGATCCGGCCCGAAATCGACATAGTTGGCGATGACAAGATCGAGCAGACCGTCGTTGTCGAGATCGACGAAGCCGCAGGAGGTTCCCCAGCGCTGAGGCTTCAGGCCGGCCGCCGCCGTGACGTCACGGAAGACACGGAGATGGGGAGAAGAGACGGTCGCAGAACGGCTGCTATTGCGCCCGCCCGCTTCGTTGTGCAGCAGCCGCCCCTCGCGATAGCCGCTGATGTAGAGGTCCGGATAGCCGTCGTTATCGTAGTCGGCCACGGTGCACCCCAGAAAATGGCCGTGCAATCGGTTCATACCTGTGGCCTGGGTGACATCGGTAAAGTGTCCCTGTCCGTCGCCCTGATAGAGAGTCAGGCTGGTATCGACGAGGAGGATGTCGAGATTCCCGTCCTGGTTGTAGTCCAAAAAGGCGCCGCCATGGCCGATCGTCTGAAGAATCGTGAGGGGGATGTTGGGCTTGCCTCCCGCGGAGTAGACGCGAACCACTCCCGCCTGCACGGCGACATCGACGAACTGCACGCCGGAGAGATTTTCCGGGCGGCGATGGCAGCCTGTCAGCAGAATGCCGACAAGCAGTATAGGAGAGAAGAACCGAAGGTTAAGTTTCACAAGGTTTCGCTTAGTAGACCTCCCATCAAATTGGGGGTCTGTTTTCCGATCGGCGCTGTTCGGACCCTCTCCTGCTGGGAGCGGTACTGAGGGAGGAAGAAGCCGGGAAAAGAACGGACACGGGCAGCCTGAAACGTTTTCAAGCCACCCGTGCCATGCCTCTCTCCAAGAGGAGAGCGGATCTGCTTACTGCAGGCGATCGTCGGCGGGCTCCATGATCAGTTTGTCCTGCCAGTTGCCCGGTGCGCTGGCACGGGAACCGTCCCACGCCATCGAACCCTGATTGCGGAATTTGGCATGACTGTCTCCATAGACGAGGTTGGAGCCGCTGCCGCTATGGCGGGCGAACGCGGGGTTCGGATTGTGGTCGTCCGAATCCCAGGGCGCGCCTGTCGGATTGGGATTGATGACACGGCGGGCATCGGGCGTGATGATATAGGAGCAGTCCGCGACGATCCAGAGTTCGGCCGGTTTCCCGATCTGCGCCATCCTGATGGCCGTGACCTGATTCTGATCGCTCGGATCTCCGCCTGCCTTGACGATGTTCTCGTTCGCGCCCAGAGCGCCCTGCCAGGGGACGGCGATGGCGCCCGGGGAGTTGTGCTTGTCGCCGGCTTTATCGATGAGGTAGCGGATGTCTTTGTCCGGGCCGGAGGGGCAGTGGAAGATCTGCACGTTTTTCAGATAGGGCTGGAGGAGTTTCGCCCACGCTCCGTGCCGATCGCCGGTTGCGCCGTCCGTCTCCGTTACCGGGAAAGGGATGCTCTGGTTGTTGAGCAGATAGGTCTCATCGTAGTCCTGCACATACATGTACATGCCCGTGCCGAGCTGCTTCATGTTGGAAAGGCAGGAGATGGCACGGGCTTTTTCGCGAGCCTGCGCGAAGACAGGGAACAGGATCGCTGCCAAAATCGCGATGATAGCGATGACGACGAGCAGCTCGATCAGTGTGAAACCTTTGTGTTTGACCATGGTAAATCTCCGATGATTTCGAATCGGTCTCAAAGGGTGCACAAAGCGCTGCTCCGCCTTGCGGGAGATGGGGCAGCCGCCCTGGGACCGATTCTGGGTGTTGCGGATATTCCTCGGAGCGAGACAGACGCCGGAAGAGACGACAACTGAGTGTCCTGCTCTCCATGGCGGAATGTCATCGGATCTGAAGACCGAAGCTCGGGAAGAATATATCGTTGCCTTACGTGGTACCGGATGCAGTCACAAGAGTATGTGACCAGAGGTTTCTGTGCGGGAAACTTGCGTGGATGGATACTACACAAAGTAAGGTCTTGCATCAAGACAAAAACGCTTGATCTGGTTTTGGAAGGTTGTGAATAGATCGTTGAGCGCTTTGACACGCTCCGGACTCCCCTTTCCAATCTCCTGAACGCGCACCCCGGCAACTACACCGCAGATGTAATCGGAAGGCGCGAGCCAGGCAGAGTATTCGATAATCGAAGCCGAATCTCCTGCTGCGTATGGCATGGGGACTCAAAAAAATGAAAAATTGTTCCTGCGGTTTCCGAATGACCGAACCGCCCTGCACACGATCCGAACCCCTTCGGATCGTGTGCAGGGCGGTTCCTGTGCTGCGAATCTCCGGCGCGAAAGCCTACCGGTACTCGAGCACCTGACGGACGCGCGTCTGCAGGTTGTTGATCCAGTTGACATCGCCGTAGGGCGGGATCTCGTCGCGCCAGCCGCTCTGGCCGCTCGCCGGATCACCCGCCATCGTGGTGTGTCGGAGCGCTTTGGTGTGTCCATCCGAGAAGGCCCAGTTCGACTGGTTCTGGTGGGTCTGGAAGTTGCCTTTCGCAAACGTGTTATTGACGTTCGGACTGTACCATCCGGGGTAGCAGTTGTCGCCAAGGTCCGGGTACTCGAAGCGGCTCTCCACCAGCATCAGCACGTCCGACGGCCGCGTGATCGATGCTAACTTGACCCCGATGCTCTGGCCGTTGTTGGAGACGTTGAACATGTTGCCGTTCCAGGCGTAGCCGCGGTGGATGCCCAACTGGAACTCTTTGCAGCCCTCAACGAAACCATCGCTCTGTTCATTGCTGGGGCAGACGAAGATCTGAACGCTCTTGATATACGGCTGTACGGCGGCTCGCCACGTATAGCTCGGATTCGCGTCCGCCGTGCCGCCCTGGCAGGTGCTTGCACCGAAACCGATATAGTCCGAGGAGTTGGCCGATTTGGTGTTGACACGGCTGAGAGGAAAGGTCTCATCGTAGTCCTGATCGTACATGAGTTGCGCCGTCATGATCTGCTTCATGTTCGAGAGACAGGAGGTCTGGCGGGCTTTTTCGCGAGCCTGCGCGAAAACAGGGAACAGGATCGCCGCCAGAATCGCGATGATCGCGATGACGACGAGCAGTTCAATGAGGGTAAATCCCAACTTCTTATGCATCAATTTCTCCCTTGAGGTGTTGCTGAGGAGGGAACGAGAAGGGAAGCTCCCTTGCCGGGAATAGGGCGGGCAGACGGATGCCTTCCTGCCATAAACCGGCTGAAGCCGAGGAACCAATCTATTTCCAAACCTCAGTGAAAGGGCCTTACGTGGTACTGCGGGGGTAAGTCAAGGAACGACTTCCGTGGGTTTCCTTACGAGGACTTGCTCTTGCGGATACTTCACTGCTAAGGTCTTGCCGAACCATGCGCTTGTATTGCGAAACCGTCTCTCCGGGGTGCTGCGCGGCATTCCGGGAAACGAGAAAGCATCAGATATCTCTGGTGACGCTTCACCCCCTCTCGTTAAATTGCAGAGATGGGAGACACCGTCCGGCAGCCTGGAACTCCATAGCTTGCGGCAGCCGGACCGCGTTTTCCTTCAATCTTCTTCTCTATAGGACGATGCAGGCGGCGAATTGTTCTGCAAATATCGCCGCTCGCATTACTCGTCGAGTTTGTGGAACACGTTGCCGATCATCCAGCCGACCATCGCGACCAGACCGCCCCAGTTGTAGAGCAGAGCCGTATAGCCGTAGCGCGTGACCTGAGACCACGGGGGAGCCAGCTTCATCAGGTTGAAGAAGCCTTCATTGGCATCCGGGGTCACCGGCACAAAGGGCGCGGCGAACTGAAAGACGACATAGCCCAGGAAACTGACGGTCAGAAGGCCCAGAACGGCGATGTTCATGTCACGCAGCAGGAACGCCTTGATGCTGTAGATCAGCAGGCCGATCGCGGGGCCGAAGAGAAGCGTCAGCAACACAAACCAGACCACATCGTCGGCATCTTCGCTATGAAAGGGCACGGCGCGCATCACCGGTAGGAGGAGGCCCGCGCCGAACATCGCGATGACCAGCGGGATCGCGGCGTAGTCGGGAACCAGATGGACGAGACTTGCCAGTGCGATCAGGATGCCGACAAATGCCAACGCAAACCGCCCGATAAGCCTGGGAGTGCTGACCGGGTCGTCCCAGTTCAGAACGATCTCTTCGGCCCGTTGGTGGGAAACAGTCGGCGAGGTCGCCTGCCCCGAAACGCTGTCATAGTGGTTGCCGGACATCGGGTCTACGACCTGATCTTGATAGTATTTCGACTTTGCCGGGGTAAAGCTGCCCATGGCCGGGATGCCGGTCGGGCGCTCCAGAGGCTTCCGGTTGGCGGCCTGTCCGGCTGCCAATCCATGCTCCTCTTCTGCCTCTTCAGTCACCAGGGGAGCCGGCGTCCGCCGAACCGGGGAGATGGTGCGAGCGGCAGGGGCCTCTGTCTGCGCGGCGGCTGCGGTCCCGTTGCTTCCGGTGGGAGCTGCCGGGCGGTTGAACGATTCCCGGGAGACGGCAGGAGCAACGGACGCACCGGATCCGGCAGGCCGTGTGCCCGCAGGAACAGGGATCGGCGCGGCAGGACGATTATTGGCGTTCGCCGCCGCGGGACGCGTGTTGGCGCTTGGTGCAGGCCGCGGCGTATTGGGAGCCGGTGGGCGCGGTGTTGCTGTCGTCGGCGGAGCGCCTGCGGGGCGTCGCACACCGATAACAGATCCGCCTCCGGTATTGGATGCAGAGGGAGCAGATCCGGGAGAGGCTGCGCCTCCCGGACGTCGCACGCCGATGACGGGGCGCGAGGAGTTGGGAGCCGTGATTTCCGACTGACTCGCCGTGGGAGCAGTCCGCGTCGGACTGGTCGGTGTAGGCGTGGTCGCCGTGGGGGCCGGCCGGGCAGAAGTTGTCGGAGGCGTGACGGCAGCCGCCCCACCGCGTGGGATAGGCGTCCAGGCGGGGCGGTGGGCCGGTGCAGGGCGTCGCGCGGAGTTGTCCGCGGTTATTCCCGCTGCCAGAGGAGACTCCTCTTCCGGCTCTGCTTCGGCCTCTTCCTCGACCAGAGGTCGGGCAAGCGGAACACGCTTGCCCGAAGGTTCGGCAGTGGGCACGGGGGGCTCGGTTGTCGTGGCGGAAAGCGGCCGGTGACACCAACTGCAAAGGTCGGTGGCCGCACTCTCCATACCACACCATTTACAGAACATTTACGATTCCTCCGTCTCCGCGCCGCAGGAAGCCCGTCCGGGAAGTGAACTGGGATAAAAAGAATAGCATCGGTGCATTGCCGGGAATGAGAGGCGCTGCACACAGGGTATACTTCCGGGAATTTGAATGGGACTTCAGGAGAGGTGCGGAGAACTCTTTCCTACCGGGCATTATAGTGAAAATTGCCCGAAGTGTCAACATTGTCACCTCGTTGTCGGGGTGTGAATTGGTGCACACCCGCGATGGTGCCGATGTCAACCTCATTGGTATTGACGCATCGAACCCTCCTAAATGTCCTATAGATTTGAAAAATAACATGAGATCGTTCTTATTTCTTTCGCCGTCCCTGCCCATAGGCGGCAGATCGGAGATGCCATAGAGAGTTTTGATACCTACATGATACGTACGAAATGATGTCGATAATTACAGCAGACATATTTCGACTATGTTGTTTCTGCCATCGGTGTGCTATAATGCGCCACCCATCGCCCGAAAGGGAGCGCTTCCCGTTTTCATGAACACGCTGCAGCCGCCTCTGACATTGATTCTTGGTCCGGCCGGTTCCGGTAAGACGCACTGGGCCGTGGAAAGGTTCCAATCGCACGCGAGCCGTGCTCTTCTGGTCGTCTCCTCTTCCGAGCAGGCGGCCACCTGTGCACGCCGGATCGCGAACGGCAGCGCGCAGACGGAGGCGGAGGTACGCGGTTCGATCCTGCATCTGCATGGCCTCACCACGGCGCTTTTGAGTGCCCAAAAGGACGATGGCTATCGGGTGATCCGCCGGCTCTTACAACGTCTGGCGCTCACGGAACTGTTCCGGACTCACATCCGCCCGGACGATTTTTTAGGCCGGATGCACGCCGCCCCCGGCTTCATCCCCGCGCTGGTCGAGCGGCTGCGGGAGTGGAAACTGGCCTGCCTGACCCCGGACATGCTGGAGCAGGCGGCAGAGGCCGTCGCGGCCCAGCAGGACGATCCGCCTTTCCAGGCAAAAACACGGGAACTGGTGCGACTGTTCCGGGCCTACGAAGATTTTCTGGCGCAGAACCGTCTCCGGGATGAAGAGGACTGTCTGCGCCTCGCCACCGAGTGCGCCGCCGACACCGCCTGCCCTCTGTTTCGAGAACTGGACACCGTGATCGTAGACGGCTTCTTCCGGTTCAACCGGGCGCAGCGCCAACTGCTGGCTGCCCTGGCCGGGCGTGGCCTGGAAGCGGGGATGCCCGAGATCTCGGTCGCGGTGACGCTGCCGTTCGAGCCGGATCGCTCCCTATTGTTCGCCGCTCCCGAGCGCACCGTCTCCCTCCTGCGCGCCGAGTTTATGACGCTGGAGACGGCGCTGCCTCCCCGCAGCGACACCCGCGCGCCGCTGCTGCACCTGGAGCGCTATCTCTTCGCCCCCGATCCGCCCGCGACGAAGCTGGCGACGTTCTCCGCCCCGCCCCTCCTGCTGTTCGATGCTCCCAACCCCTATGTCGAGGCCGAGATGGTGGCGCGGGAGTTTCGACGGCTCCATGCCGGCCCCGGCGGCTATGTCTGGGACGATTTCGCGGTGATCCTGCGCGGGATGGGCGACTACGCGCCGATTCTGGCCGCGGTCTTCGAGCGCTACGGGATCCCGCTGGGCGTGGACGGTCCGGAGAAACTCAGCGACAATCCGCTGCTGCGGACGGTGCTGCATCTGCTCGCGATCGTCCGGCGCGACTGGCAGCGCGACGATCTGCTGGCCTTCCTCAAATCGAGTTATACCGCGCCCACTCCTCTGGAGGCCGACGCTCTGCGCCGCCGCGCCCGCACCGCAGGCGTACGCCAGGGGAGGGAGAGATGGCTGGAACTGGCTGCAAGTGCAGAAGGCACGGTCGCGAGAACCCTGGAGCAGATCGCCCATTTCGACACCCTGCTGCGGGCAGGCGAAGCCGATCCGCAGGAGTTTATCGAGCGGCTGCGGGAGATCGTCATGGAGTTCGGCCTGGAGGCCTGCATCGAGGCGGGAGAGCCGACGCGCGCGCAGCGGGACCGGGCGGCGCTCAAAGAGGCCTGGGAGGTGCTGGCCACGCTGGCGCAGATGGACGGGTTCGCAGGACGGCACAAACTTGCCTTCTCGGCCTTCCACGAGGCGCTGCTGGCAGCCTGGAACTCGGCCTCCGCGCTGGCCTATGCCGAAGGCGATCGGGTACGGGTCGCCGAACCCTACGACGCCCGCGAACGCCCGCTGAAAGTCGCCGCGGTGATGGGGCTGACCGAGCGGGTCTTTCCGCGCCGTATCACCGAAGACCCTTTCTTCCGGGACGACGAACGCGCCGCCCTGCGTCGCGCCGGGGAGGTCGATCTTGAACCCCACAAGAACCGAGCAGACGACGAACGGTTCCTCTTCTATCTCGCCGTCACTGCGCCCGCCGACCGCCTGATTCTCTCCTATCCCCGCTCCGCCGACGAGTCCGACACCCTGCCGTCGTTCTTCCTGGACGAGGTGCGCGCCGTGTTCCAGCCGACCGGAGTGCCTTTGCCCCACGCCGTCTCACGCACGCTGGCGGATGTCGCGCCGCGGTTTGAAGAGGCGGTCACTCCGGCGGACAGGCTGCGCACGGCCTGCGCCGAACTGTTCGATCCCGGCAGCGACACGCTGCCGCGCCTGAAGGATCGCCGCCTGCGTGCTGCTCGCCTGCTGCAAGACGGGTTGAAGGCGGCAGAGGGGGAGCTTTTTAGACAGGATTTACAAGATTTACAGGATTTAGAGGAAGATGCGCAGGCATTGGCGTCCGGGGCGCCGTCGGCTTTGAATCCGGTGGCGACGGTGCTGGCGTCGCGCCATCTGCCCGCGCTGCCGCGCCTGAACGATCCGGAACTGCGGGAGCGGTTCGCTGGTGCAGACAGGATCTTCTCCATCGCGGAGCTGGAAGCCTATCGCCGCTGCCCTCTGCAGTACTTCTTCCGCTATCATCTGCGCCTGCGCCCGGAGGAGGATGGGGCCAATGCGCGGGTGCAGGAGAATCTGCTGCGCCATGTGCTGCGCCGCTATCATCGTCGCCGCCCCGCGGATTCCGATGCCCGCCGCCCGCACCTGCAGCAGCTTCTGACCCAGACGCTCGACAGGGCCAGCCTCGACACCGGCCCCCATCGCCTGCGCCTGATGCAGCGGCTGATCTCCGATGCTCTGGACGCCCATATCGACCGGGAAGACCGCTTCGGCCCGCTCTTCGGGATGGCCTCGACCCACAACCATCTGACTTTCGGCAGCCCCTCGGCAGGCGAAGATGCCGCCTCCACCCCCGATCCCCTGCAACTGACCGATGTGGACGGCACGCCTGTTCTCGTCAGCGGCTCTCTGGACCGTGTCGATCTCGACCCGACCGGGCAGCGCGCACTGATGATGACCTATCGCCTGGACTCCGCCCCGGAGTTCGCGGACATCCAGCGGGGAGCCAGCCTGCAGCTTCCCCTCGGCCTGCTCGCCCTGGAGCAGTTGTTCGGCTACCATGCCGCCGCTGCCTGCTACGATGCTGCGCCGCAATCGGGCCGCCCGCGTCTCTTCCGCACGGAGCACGTCAACCTGCGCGCCTTCTCTCCCGTGCTGCCCCACGATAACGGCCGCACCGTCACCCCGCTCAACCGCCAGCAGTACACCGAGATCGTCGAGACCGCCGCCACCGCCGCCCGCAACGCCGCCCGCGGCATCCGCAATGCCCGCATCGAAGCCACACCCGGCGACCACTGCCTGCATTGTCACTACACCGACGTCTGCCGCACCACCCGCCTCGGCCTCCACGACGGCGAACTCGCCCCTCCAACCAATGCGTCTGTCCCGGAAACGCGTCCGGCGCCTTAGACCCAATGCAGACAGGTTTGAACTGACCGGGATCAGGTGAGACTTGTCTGCATTGACCTCAAACCGGAGCGAAAACAGGATCAGCGCCAGTAGTAACTCCACGTGTACTGGAGATCGACGCTCTGCCCGGTCTCCAGATGCACGCTCCAGGTAACGCGATTCAGGTTATTGACGTAGGGCCACCAGTAGGGCCAGGAGTACCAGTTCCACCAATACGGGCGGTCATTCGGATTGAGGAAGTTCTCGTTATCGCTGTCGGTCGGGCTGACCCCGACCGCCTTGCCGCCGTGGTCGGCGGTCTTCACCCTGCCGGAAACGTAGCGAACCACCTCCAGATCGATTCCCTTCGCACCCCGATTGGAGACGGAGAGCTGTCCTTCCATGTCGATCTCGGCGTAGGACTCTCCGTTCCAGTGAACGCCATCCGGTGTCCGTTTGACCTCCCGATCGGTTTTGACCACCTTTACATCGCCGGCCGTCGTCAGGATAAGGTCCAGGCTCTCTCCGACGGGCGTGTAGGTGCTCATCGCCTGCGCCACCACCCGATCGTCGTTGACGACCAGGACCGGCGCGGTCGTGATCGGGTAGAGGCCCTGATTCAGGAGCCGCATGCGGTGCTGCACGCGTGGGGCACGAGCAATCCGGTTGAACTCCGCCTGCTGCTCCCGGTTCAGGTTCTGGAGGTTCTCGCGCACCTCCTGCGGCGGTGCGAAGGGCACCTCCAGGGTGTAGATGTCCTTATAGGTCATGGAGGCTTCGGCCACGGGCAGGGTCATAGTCTGTCCCTGTTTGAGCGTGATGTGTTTTGCCGTGAAGACGAAGAGATCCTCATTGCGGTCGCCTGACAAACCGTCAAGACTGCCCTGCCGGGACGGGTTCTGAAGCCGGGCCTCCGCGCAGTAGTTGTGGCGGGAGAAGGTAACGCTCGCGCCGCCTCCCTGCCCACCTCCGAATCCCCCGCCTCCGAATCCCCCCTGCCCCATGATGGCATTAGAGAAGGCAAAGCCGGTCTGCGAATCGGGCTGGAAGTAGCGGGAGAGCGCGGGGAAGCTCTGCTGGAGGGAGATAGGATCGGGCGTCTCTTTAAAGAAGAAACTCGGCACGCCGATGACCAGGTTGGCGGTAACGTCCTTCAGATCGACCATCTCGTTGATGATCGTCGCCTGGAGTTTGACGACCGCATGACCCTGTCCGTCGATACTGATCTTGTATTCGGGAATCCACCGGATGCCCTTCTGCAGGTAGAACATCCCGACGGAGGCCGTCTTTTCGCTCTTGTTGTTCGGCCATGCCAGTTTCAGGGTCAACTGGTTCCGGTACACCTCTTCGGCCATACGGGATTTGTACTCGCCTTTGAAGGTCACGGTTCGGATGAGAGCGAAGGGGACGGCGGTCACGCCCTCCTGCGTCCGGAGCAGGACGGTGTCGGCTTTCGGCGGCGCGGTCGGATCGGTGTTGAGGTTCGACGCTCCCGCGCCGTAGTAACCTCCCCCGAAGCCCCCGCCATAGCCGCCCGAATTCGGGCGATTGGGAGAGCCGGGCGAGGCGGCGGTCGGCGCCTCCATCTCGCGCTCCGGCACCCCGACGATCTGCGCATCGTAGCTCTTGCCGTCGGTCTGAATCACCCGCACGTTCGCGCCCGGGTTCGCGATCAGCAGTTCGCGCTGGTTGAGCGCCGTCTTCTCGATCTTCCGCTTCGAAGGGCCGGCGGTGACAGCGACCAGCGGGATCTTCTTGTCGGCGGAATAGGGCCAGAAGGTGCCCAGCACCGGCGTCGGCAGCCGATCCAGCACGACATCCCCATCGGTGTTGGTCGGCATCGTGCCCGTGTGGAGCACGAAGGCATGCCCGTCCTTGAAAACCGTCACCTCCCGCACCGGCATCTGCGCCGGTGCGCCGGTTCCTGCCGGCGCTGCAAACGCCGGCATCCCTGTGAATGCAATCAGGAATCCGATCCCTACCATTCCAAAAACAGCTTTCATCGTCCCCTCCCCTTCGCGCTTCAAATCCTCTGTTGGACGAGTGCGGACACAAGGACGTTACTTACCGGGTGATGCAGGCTCAAGAGGAGGGATGTACACAGGATCACAGAACGAGGTGATCCTGCGCACAAATGCACAAAAGGAAACAGGACGCCAGGGGAGGTCACTCTACTGCCCATTAAGGGATTAGGTCGCCCGGTAACGGATCTTAACGCTTAGCAGTGGTCTTGGTTCCTGAGGGCACTTTTGTATTGGAGGCGTTTTCACTCGCGGCCAGCGGGATTTTGAAGGTCGGAACCTGCAACGGTTCGGCGTTGGAGTCGCCTTCTTTGATCTTGTAGAAGTGATCCATGCTGAGGTTGGTGACGGTCTGGTCGATACCGGTGGCGGGCCAATGGATGCGGACCTGCTTGATGGCGGTGGCATTGCCCAGGCCGATCGCCTGCCGGAGGGGATTGTTACCGAAACTGCCGCCGGTGTTGACGGTTTTGTAGATCTTGCGCTCGCCCTGGGGTGTCGTCACGGTGACGCAGATCTCGGCGCCGAGGGCGATCCGGTTGGACTTTACGCCGGTCAGTTGGAGGTTGATCCAGTGGTTCTTACTGCCGGGGTTGAGGTAGAGGCAGTCGTGGGCGGTGTCCCCCTCCAGGGCTCCTCCCGCCACCAGGAAGACATCCTGTTGCCCGTTGTTGCGGAGGTCTCCGAAGGCGATGGCGTGGCCTTTCTGAAGATGGCCGAAGTCGCCGGTGGTGGTCACCTCATCGAAGTATTTGCCGTCGTGGTTCCGGAACATTCGGTTGGGCAGGATCATTCCGAGTTCCGGAGTGCCCGTTCCGACGTAGAAATCCAGCCAGCCGTCGTTGTCCAGATCTCCGAAGTTGACTCCCATGCCTTCCACGACTCTATTCAGGTGGGCCTGCTTGCTGACGTCGGTGAACGTGCCGTCGTGGTTGTTGCGATAGAGTTTCGCTTTATCGGCGGTCGTGGGCATTCCCAGGTAGTCGGCGGCGATGTCTCCGACGTTTCTGGTGCCGCCATACCCATTCACATAGAGGTCCGGCCAGCCGTCGTTGTCGTAGTCGAAGAAGAAACAGGAGAAACTGCTGCGCTGAATATCGACGCCGGCCTCATGCGTGACATCGGTAAACTTCCACGGTCCCGTCGGCGATTTGTCCGCACCCGCAGGCCCATCGTTGCGCAGTAGGACGCTCTTGCTCCCTTTTACGGAGAGATAGAGGCCGGGCCGGCCATTGTGCAGATAGTCCGCCGCCACGGCTCCCTTG
>Ga0207705_10002580_pt1 | contig 13917 bp, 7 predicted proteins | sample KBSC13metaG_FD_184314 | JGI IMG/M metagenome (GOLD analysis project Ga0207705, IMG submission 184314) | Corn rhizosphere microbial communities from Kellogg Biological Station, Michigan, USA - KBS C1-3 metaG (SPAdes) (version 2) | ecosystem: Host-associated > Plants > Roots > Rhizosphere > Soil ...
ACCCGCGGTGTCTGGGCGTCCCCCCACGACGAGCTGGCGCTGGCGCGCGCCGTCAGCGATCTGGCGACGCTGGACCTGGCGGCGTTCGATCGCCTGTGGTCGGGCATGCTGCCCCACCGGCAGAGCATCGACGCCATGAAGCGGCGGCTGCAGAGCCTGGGGCCAGCCTTCGCGCGCGCCAGCGCCGACCGGGACTGGGCGGCGTTGCTGGGGGCCTTCGACGACGCGGCGGACGAGCGCCTGTGCGGTTACGTGGAGAAGATCGCCGCCGCGCAGGCCCTGGCCCCCATCGTGGCCACGCTGGGCCGGAGCCTGAGCGCGCTGGTGGCAGGCCCCACGCTGACCGACGCGACGGTGCAGCGATTCCTGCCGGCCGTCCGGGCTGCCGTGGAGGCGCACAAGCTGTCACGGGGGCTGTACGACTTCGATGACATGATCGCCGCGGCGGCCCGGGCCGTGGAAGGCCCAGGCGGCGCCCCGCTGATCGCGAAGCTGCGGCGCAGGTTCCGCTTCGCGCTGATCGACGAGGCGCAGGACACCGACGCCCTGCAGTGGCAGCTGTTCCAGCGCATCTTCTTGGATTCCAACGGCGCGAACCCCTGCGTCCTGATCGGCGATCCCAAGCAGGCCATCTACGGCTTCCGCGGGGCGGACGTGAACACGTACGTACGCGCGCGCGAGGCCATCCTGGCGCGGGCAGGAGCGTCGGCGCTGGTGCCGCTGGCGCAGAACCACCGCTCGGCGCAGGAGGTCCTGGCGGCGGTGAACGCCATCCTGGATCAGAACACGCTGGCGCCGTTCTTCACCAACCCGCGCATCGGATACGACCGTCCCGTGGAAGCGGCGCGCGGGGCCCTGGGGGACAGCGCGGGCGTGACGCTGTTCAAGCTGGAGCTGGAGGAACGGCCCCAGGGGAAGCTGCGCATCGGCCCCATCAAGCAGGCTCTTCGCCGCGCCATCGCCACCGAGATCGCGCGCCTGCGCCGGGAGGTGCCCCACCTGCGCCTGGCCAGCATCTTCGTGCTCACGCGCAGCAACGCCGAGGCCCGCGAGGTGGGCGACGAGCTGCGCCTGCACGGCATCGCCCACACGTACTACAAGCAAGAGGGCCTGTGGAAGTCGGCCGAGGCCGAGCAGGTGCGGACGCTGCTGCGCTCCATCGACGATCCGCTGGACCGGGTGGCCCGGCTTCAGGCGTGGCTGACGCCCTTCTTCGGCCTGACCCTGGCCGAGCTGGAGGCCGCCGGAGATCCGCCCCATCACCACCCGCTGATGGCGCGGCTGTTCGCCTGGAAGCGGCTGGCGGACGCGCGCGACTTCCCGACCCTGTTCGCGGAGGTGCTGGACGGCAGCGGCGTGACCCGCCGCTTGCGCCTGACGGCCGCGGGCGAGCGCACGCTGACGCTGTACGGGCAGATCTTCGATCAGCTGCTGGCCGACACCGCGTCCCGCCGCCTGTCGCTGGCCGAGCTCGCCTCGTCGCTGGGGCGCTACAAGAGCGGCCTGTTCCCCCCCACCCGTGAGGGCGCCACCCGCGACACCGATATCCAGCGCGCCGACATCGACAGCGACGCCGTGCAGATCGTGACCATGCACAAGGCGAAGGGGCTGGAGGCCGAGCACGTCTTTCTCTACGGCGCCCTGACCAACATGCCGCTGTTCTCGCACGAGGTGCACGCCTTCTACCGGGACGACGAGCGGGTGCTGGTGGCGGGCAAACCGCGCCTGCCCGACACGATCGCCCGCATCAAGCAGAACCGCGACGAGGAGAACCAGCGTCTGCTTTACGTCGCGCTGACCCGCGCCCGGCACCACCTGTACATGCCGTTCTTCCCCGCCACGGAGTCCGACGATCGAGAGGTCTTCGTCTCCGAGGTCGATCACGGCGACTACAAGGTCTTCGACAAGATCACCGGGCCCTACCGGCTGGTGAACGACCGGCTGAGGCACCTGGCCACGGACCGGCAGCGCTTCGGCCAGCTGTTCAGCGTGCGCATGGTGCCGTTCCCTGCGCCCGAGCTGCCCGTGGATCGGGCGCTGGAGGCGGGGCTGGCGGCGTGGACGCCGGCGCCGCCCGAGCTGGAAGCCGCGGGCGCCGGCGACGCCGCCGCGCTGCGCACCACGCGGCGGGGGTTCGTGATCACGTCCTACTCGCGGCTGAAGGACGCGGCGGGCGGCTATCAGCCCCCGGTGCTGGACGAGGATCCGCTGCCCGCCCCGGCCATCGAGGCCGCCCCCCGCGCCCGCGCCGACGAGCTGCCGGGTGGCGCCGCCACCGGCCTGTTCCTGCACGGCGTGCTCGAGAAGGCGTCGCTGGGCCCGCTGCCGCCCCTCGCCGAGTGGGAGCGGCAACCCGAGGTGCGGGCGCTGCTGGAGGCCGAGTGCCGGCGCTGGGACCGCGACCCGCGCCATCTACCGGCGGCGGCGCGGGTCGTGCACGCGGCCCTGCGCGCGCCGCTGCTGTTCGACGGCGCCGCCCCGCTGCCTGGCATCGCGGCCGCCGCGCGCGTTCGCCGCGAGGTCGACTTCCTGTTCTCGCTTGCTGACGTGTGGGAGGGGGGGGCGCGCGCGCCGGCGCCGCGCCGGCACGAGGACGATCGGCTGGTGCGCGAACCCGGGTTCATCCGCGGCGTGCTGGACGTGCTGTTCGAGCACGAAGGGCGCGCCTACTTCGCCGACTGGAAGAGCGACGTGCTGCCGTCGTTCGCGCCCGGCGAGCTGCGCGCGCACGTGGCAGCGAACTACGAGCTGCAGATCCAGATCTACACGGTGGCGCTGTTCCGCCTGCTGGGCATCGAGGATCAGGCGGACTGCGAACGCCGCTTTGGCGGGCTGGCGTATGTGTTTCTTCGGGGCGTCGACGCGGACGGCGACGAGCACGGGGCGCCGACGGACCAGGCGCGACCGGGAGTCCTGGTGCGGCGCCCCGATTACGAGGAGGTGCGCGGCTGGGAGCGGGCGCTGGTGGCGCGCCCGGCGACGATGGGGGGCGCGTGGGCGTGAACGCGCGCGGGCGGGGAACCGCGTCCACGCCACGGCGCCCCGGGTGGCTGCACCCGACCGGGACGGCGCGCGCGCTGTTCTCGACCGCGGCGGCGCCCGACGACGCCCACAGCGCCGATACCCTGCCCCGCACCGTCTGGGAACGCCTGCGTGCCAGGGACGTCCGGGCCGAGACGCTGCTGGCGGCCTGGGAGGTGAGCGGGTGGCCCGACGCGCCGCTGGCCGAGCGGAGGGCCCTGGCCGCCGTGGTGGTGGCGGTCGGCGAGACCACGGACGCAGGCGGCACGTACCTCGATCTCGACGGTGAGCGGCTGCGAGGCCGGCTGGAGCGTCTGGGCTTCGATGGCAGCGAGGCGGGCGCGACCGTGGCGTTCGCGGCGCGGCTGCGGGCAGGCGACGTCGCGCCCTCGCTGCGAACGCTGTTCGGCGGTCCCGGTGACCGGCGGCCCTTCGTGCTGGCGGCGGAGGGCCTGTATCCCGAGGCCCTGTGGACGCTGGAGGCGCGGCTGGCGGCGCTGCTCTCCGAGCGGCTCGCCGCGACCCCGACCGGCGACGCGCCCCCCGCGCTGCGTGACGGGTCGGCGCTGGGCCTGGGCGCCGAGCAGGCGGCGGCCGTCGCCGCGGCCGCCGCGCGACCGCTGACGCTGATCACGGGGGGCCCAGGCACGGGCAAGACGTCGACCATCGTCGCGTTCCTGCGCGCGCTGTTTCAGGCGGGCGTACGTCCTGCGGAGGTGGCCGTGGCCGCCCCCACAGGCCGGGCCGCCCAGCGCATCACGGAGGCGCTGCAGGCGGCGCGCCCCGACGGTGACGCCGCCCCGCCCGGCGCCTTGACCGTGCACCGACTGCTGGGGCTGCGGCCCGCGCGCCGCCCCACGTTGACGCGCGAGGCGCCGGAGTATCACCGGGGCTGGCGCCTGCCCCATCGCTTCGTGATCGTCGACGAGGCGTCGATGGTCGACCTGGACATGATGACCCAGCTGGCGGCGGCCGTGCGCGACGACGCACGGCTGATCCTGGTGGGCGACGCGGATCAGTTGCCGTCCGTGCGCCTGGGCGCGGTGTTCCGCGATCTGTGCGCGGCGCTGCCCCAGCAGACGCAGCGGCTGACCACCAGCTACCGCATGGATCCCGCCGATCGCGCGGGGGCGGCGATCTTGCGCGTGGCGCGCGCCCTGCAAAGCGGGACCGTGCCCGAGGTGCCGTCCCGGCGGCGCGTCCACGAGCTGACCTGGTCGGGGGTCGAGCACCTGGCCGGGTCCGCCTTGCCCGAGCTGCTGGCGCGGTGGAGCGAGGAGCTGACGGGCGGCGCCGCGCCGCTCGAGGAGCTGGCGTCATGCTCGTACTCGCCGCTGGAGGACGGCCGGCTGGCATCCGATGCGCCGCTCGGCCCCCTGCGCGCCGTGCTGGAGCGTCACGCGCGCGCCCGGTTGCTATGTGTCACGCGCAGCGTGGACGACCAGACCAGCGCCGACGCGCTGAACGCGCTGATGCACGGCCACTTCGTTCGCCAGCGGCGGACCGGCGGCGTACGGAACGGCCAGGAGGAGGGCCTGCTGCCAGGCGAGCCCGTGACGATCCTGCGCAACGACTATCAGCGCAGCCTGTGGAACGGCGATCAGGGCGTGGTGGTCGCGCAGAACGCCAGCGGCGGCGATCCGCTGGGCGTCGCCTTCGCGCGCGCCGACGGGATCGTCATCCATGGGCTGGGTGAGCTGGCCGACAACGTCGGCCTGGGTTACGCGCTGACCGTCCACAAGGCGCAAGGCTCCGAATACGACCGGGTGGCGCTGGTGTTGCCGGCAGGGGACGGCCCCCTGCTGACGCGCGAGATCCTCTACACCGCGCTCACCCGGGCCCGTCGGGCCGTCGTGCTGGTGGGGGACCTGGCCCTGTTCGACCTCGCCGCGCGACGCAAGCTGGAGCGCGCGTCGGGCCTGGGCAGCAAGCTGGCCGCGGCGGCCGCGCCGAGCACGCCGCGCGCGAAGTAGCGCCGACACGCCCGCGGAGGGCGGCGCGCGACCATCACGCTCGCTCACGACCGAGCGAACGACGACCGATGCGGTCAGGCCTTCAGGCCCGGCGCCACGCCGCCAGCACGCTCGCTCACGACCGAGCGAACGACGGCCGATGCGGTCAGGCCTTCAGGCCCGGCGACGCGCCACCACGACCAGCCCATCCACCGGGAGCTTGTTCTCGAGCCGCAGGTGCGATGGCTGAAGCGACGACACGGTGAACCCGGCCTGTTCGAGGGCGCGCCGCACATAAGGTTCGTGGTGGCTGTAGCGCCCGTGCGGATTCAACACGTGGCCCGCCGCCGGCGCCGCCAGCGCGCGTTCCACGGTGAACGCCAGCACGCCGCCGGGCCGCAGCGCGCGCGCGGCCGCCTGAAACGCCCCGTCCAGCTCGCCGAAGTAGACCAGCGTATCGGCGGAGACCACCACGTCGAACGCCAGCGGGTGGCCGGCCATGTACGCCGACAGCTCGGCCGTCTCCAGCGCGTCGTACACGCCCCGGGCCCGGGCCTTGTCCAGCATCCTGGCGGACAGATCGATCCCCACCAGACGGCGCGCGTGCCCCCGCAGCAACGGCCCGCACAGCCCCGTCCCCGCGCCCGCGTCGAGCACGTCCAGGGCGGCCTGTCCTTCCCCCAGCTCCACCGCCACGGCCTCGGCCACCAGCGCCGGCGCCCGGTACTGCAGGCGGTCCAGCACCGTGTCGAAGCTGTTCGCGAAGGCATCGAACGTTTGCCTGACGTATGCGTCGGACGCCCGCTGGGGGCAGGCCCCGTCCGAGCAGGCCGCCACCATGTGCTGCGCGATCGGGCTGTCGGGCTCCATCGCGCGCCACCGCTCGTAGATGGCGCGGCACTCGGCCACGCGGCCCAGCGCGTACAGCATCGCCCCCACGCAACGGTACGACTCTCCGTCGTAGGGCAGCAGGGCCAGCGCCCGCTGGAACGCCGTCAGCGCCTCGTCCTCCCGATCGCTGTCGCGCAGGATCGAACCCAGGTTGTGGTACGCGGCGCCGTGGTCGGGGTCCAGCGCCAGCGCCTGCCGGAACGCCTGTTCCGCGCCCTGCAGGTCGCCTCTTCGTCGCAGCGCCACGCCCAGATTGGCGTGCGCACCGGGGTAGTCGGCGCGCGTGGCCAGGACCTGGCGATAGGTTGCCACGGCTTCGTCCAGCTGCCCCTCTTGCAGCAGCATGTTGCCCAGGTTGTTGCGCGCGTCCGCGTGGTCGGGCGCCAGCGCCAGCGCCCGCCTGACCAGGGCCAGCGCCTCGTCGACGCGCCCGCGCTGGTGGCGGGAAACGCCCAGGAAATGCAGGGCGTCGACGTGATCGGGGAAGGCCTCCAGCACCCGCCCGTAAAGCTCGTCCGCCGCGTCCAGCATCCCCTGCTTCTGAAGCTGCAGGGCCATGTTCATGACATCCGCCAGCGACAGCGTCCCCGATGCCGCCTCGCCCGCCCCGCCCTGCTCGCCCTCGGCCACGTCCGTCACGACGGCCTACTCGAAGGCGTACTGGAAATCGCCGCTAGGCGCGGTGACGGCGATGCGCGTGGCCGGCCTGCCCTCCATGGTGCGGGTCAGCAGCTCCTCGCTGATCCGCGGCAGCAGCGTGTTGGTCAGGATGGCGTCGATCATGCGGCCGCCGCTCTCCAGCTCGGTGCACCGGCTGGCGATCAGCTTCACCACGGCGTCGTCGTAGGTGAACGGGATGCGGTGGTTCTCCGCGATCCGCTTGGCGATGCGGCCCAGCTGCAAGCGGGCGATGTTGCCCACCATCTCGTCGCTCAGCGGGTAGTAGGGGATGGTGACGATGCGCCCCAGCAGCGCCGCCGGGAACGTCTTCAACAAAGGCTCGCGCAGCGCCTTGGCGATCCCTTCCGCGTCGGGCAGCAGCTCGGGGTCCTTGCACATGTTCATGATCAGCTCGCTGCCCACGTTGGACGTCAGCAGGATCAGCGTGTTCTTGAAGTCGATCAGCCGCCCCTCGCCGTCCTCCATGATCCCCTTGTCGAAGACCTGGAAGAAGATCTCGTGCACGTCCGGGTGCGCCTTCTCCACCTCGTCCAGCAACACCACGCTGTAAGGCTTGCGCCGCACCGCCTCGGTCAGCACGCCGCCCTCGCCGTACCCGACGTAGCCGGGAGGCGCCCCCTTCAGGGTCGACACGGTGTGCGCCTCCTGGAACTCGCTCATGTTGATGGTGATCAGGTTCTGCTCACCGCCGTACAGCGACTCGGCCAGCGTCAGCGCGGTCTCGGTCTTGCCCACGCCCGACGGCCCCGCCAGCATGAACACGCCGATCGGCTTGTTGGGGTTCTCCAGGCCGGCGCGCGAGGTCTGGATGCGGCGGGTGATCATCTCCAGCGCGTGGTCCTGCCCGATGACCCGCTGGCCCAGGGTCTTGGCCAGCTTCAGCACCGTCTCGATCTCGTTCTTCACCATGCGGCCCACGGGGATGCCGGTCCAGTCGCCGACCACCGCGGCCACCGCCTGCTCGTCCACGGTGGGCAGGATCAGGGGATTGTGGCCCTGCAGCTTCTCCAGCTCGGCCTGCAGCTTGTTCAGCTCGGCCAGCAGCGCCGGTCGCTCGGCGGCGGTGGCGGGCGGAACGGCGGCCTTGTCCGCGGCCGGCGCCGGACCGGCCGACTTCAGGGCGACGGCGTCGGTCTTCTTCTCCAGCTTGCTGGCGGTGCCTTCGACCGGTTCGCTGTGGCCGCGCAGCTTCTTGCGGATGGCCAGGATCTGATCGACCAGCGTCTTCTCCTGCGTCCAGCGCGCCTCCAGCCCGCCCAGCCGGTTCTTCTCCGCCTCCAGCTTGGCCTCGGCGTTCGTCTTGCGCTCGACCGTGTCCCAGCCCGCCGCCGCCTCGCGGTCGATGATGCCCAGCTCGATCTCCAGCGCGCGGATGCGGCTGCGGCTGTCCTCGACCTCGGCCGGGACGGCGTGCTGGCTGATGGCGACGCGCGCGCAGGCGGTGTCCAGCAGGCTGACCGACTTGTCCGGCAACTGCCGGGCCGGGATGTAGCGGTGCGACAGCTTGACCGAGGCCTCCAGCGCCGCGTCCAGGATCTGCACGCGGTGATGGGCCTCCAGCGTCGAGGCCATGCCCCGCATCATCAGCAGCGCCTTCGCCTCGGTCGGCTCGGGCACCTGCACTACCTGGAACCGCCGGGTCAGCGCCGGGTCCTTCTCGATGTGCTTCTTGTACTCGGCCCAGGTGGTGGCGGCGATGGTGCGCAGCTTGCCGCGCGCCAGCGCAGGCTTCAGCAGGTTCGCGGCGTCCCCCGTCCCGGCCGCGCCCCCCGCGCCCACCAGCGTGTGCGCCTCGTCGATGAACAGGATGATGGGCTTCGGCGACGACTGCACCTCGTCGATGACCTGGCGCAGCCGGTTCTCGAACTCCCCCTTCATGCTGGCGCCCGCCTGCAGCAGGCCCACGTCCAGGGCGCGCAGGGTCACGTCCTTCAGCGGCGGCGGCACGTCACCGGAGGCGATGCGCAGCGCGAAGCCTTCCACGACCGCCGTCTTCCCCACGCCCGCCTCACCGGTCAGGATGGGGTTGTTCTGCCGGCGCCGCATCAGGATGTCGACGATCTGCCGGATCTCCTCGTCGCGACCCGAGATGGGATCGATCTCGCCGTTGCGCGCCTTCTCGGTCAGGTCGACGGAGAACCGCTTCAGACCCTCCTGCTTGCCCATCTCGGCCGGGGGCAGCGCGCCGCTCGATTCGCCGGGGGCGCCCGCCGAGGCAGAGGCGGACTGCGCGCTCTCGGGCGAGGGGCCGACGATCGAGTCGAAGCCCTCGACCAGGCGCTCGATCTTGACCTTCTCCCACTCCCGCGACATCGCCGGCAGCGCGTTGCGCAGGCCGGGCGTCTTCAGGATGCCGATGATCAGGTGGCCGGTGCGCACCTGCTTGTCGTTGAACATCAGGCTGCCGTAGACCCACCCCCGCTCGACCGCGTCCTCCACGTGCTGCGACAGGTCCGAGATCGAGCTGGCCCCGCGGGGAAGACGATCGAGCGCCTCGGTCATGTCCTTGGCCAGCCGCGCCGGCTCGAGCTGGAACTCCCGCACGATGCGATGCAGATCAGAGTCGGGGTTCTGCAGGATCTGGTGGAACCAGTGCACCAGCTCGACGTACGGGTTGCCCCGCAGCTTGCAGAAGACGGTCGCGCTCTCGATGGCCTTGTAGCCAAGGCTGTTGAGCTTCCCGAACAGTGCCACCCGACTGATTTCCGACATGTCGTTTCCCCCGTCTGACTGTGAAGTTCGACCACCCTGGAGCGGGTGGGACCGCTATTGCAACAGCATCTCTGGATCCAGAATCAAGTCCTCGCGCCGCGAGCGCCCAGGCCCGGGTCGCCCCAGCCAGGACGTCCAGCCCAGGTGCGAGCGCCCGAACGTCCACGGCTCGTCGATGCGCTCGGCCAGGTGCAACAGCACGTCCCAGCGCAGCTCGTGGCCGATGTAATTGCGCACCAGATCGCGCAACCGCTTCAGGCTGTCGCCCCCCGGCAGCATGGTCTGGAACTGGTTGCTGTCCAGCGGCCCCAGCACCACCCGGAACTTCTGCTGGCGGCTCCAGGCGTGCGCCCCCAGCGTGGAGGAGACGCCCAGGATGCCGAAGGCGCCCGGCTTGCCCAGCTTCCAGCGGCAGTCGACGGGCAGGTCCAGCCAGTCACCCACGAAGCACTCGATGCGGGCCGGCATCTGGAAGAAGTCGCCGATGACCGCGCCCAGCCCCTCCGCGTTCCGCGTCTGCGCGCCGAAGCGTCCGGCGTAGTACAGCTTGGCGGCGTCCGGGAACTCGTCCTTGTTGCGCAGCGCCGGCAGCGCGATGCCGATCATCGAGCCCACGTACGACAGGAAGCGATCCGTCTCGGGACGATCGTGGCTGACGGTCGGCTCGGCGGCCGCCCACGCCCGGTAGAAGAACATCAACAGCCGATGGTGAAAGACGTCCAGGAAGTGGACCATCGTCGGATCGCTGGGCGTGCCGCGCTGGCGATCCCGGGCGTACTCGGTCAGGTGCAGCGGCAGGGGCCCATTCGGGCCCAGCAAGCCGAAGAAGCTCTGGGTCAGCCGGGGCGGCGCGCCCGTCTTCGACGGCAGCACCCCGTTCAGGGTGCGCGGCGCGAACGACAGCGACGGATCCTGGCCCAGGCGGATGGGCTCGTCGATGGGCCGCATCGCCTGGCCAAAGCGGGGCCGCTCCGGGCTATCGCAGTACAGGTTCTCCAGGCGGCGCATCACCTGGAAGAAGTCGAACTGCTCCGGCGCCCGGGCCAGCAGATCGATCAGCAACTGCATGGCGGCCGCGCGCTCCGGCGCCAGCGGAGCCCCCTGGGCGGTCCGGGCCGGCCGCGCCGATAGCCCCTCGGCGCCCTCGGCCTCCTCGTCGTCGGCGGCGAGGCCCGGGGCCTCGTCCGGCCCGTCTACAGCGTATGGCGAAGTCCGAGTTTCGCTGGCCATCGCATGATCTCACCGCGCTGCACGGTGCGCAGCACGGTCTCGGTGAAGGAGTTGATCGAGACGTACTTGGTGAAGAACCTTTGCAACACGGCGCCCAGCAGGAAGGCGCCGCTGCCCTCGAAGGCGGTCTCGTCGCAGGTGACCTCCACCTCCAGGCCGCGGCCGAAGGTGGTCGGTCCAGGGACGGGCAGCGCCCGGGTGATGCCGGCGCAGGCCGTGGATCGGATGCCGTCGATCTGCTTGCGGTGGGTGGGATCCGACAGGTCGGCGTACAGCGACAGCAGCTCGCGCAGGCCCGACCCCTTGTCGGCGTTCGTGGCGCCGTCGGCCAGCGACAGGTAGTTCAGCGACAGGTGACTGATGAGGCGCCAGGTGGTGTCGCCATGCGCGTGCGAGGCGCGCGGCGGCGTCGGACCGGCCAGGCAGCGTACCGACTCGATGGGCGCGCCCGATTCGATGGTGAAGTCGGTGCGGCCCTGCCCCAGCGCCAGGTGGAGCGGCAGATCCCGGTTGGTGCACATCGTCTCCAGCGCGAGCTGGCGCAGATTCGACCGGTAGGGCCCCTCGTTCGGATCCACCAGCGACACGAACACCTCGCTGCCCACGTAGCTGGACCGCGTCCCGCGTTGCGTCTGCTTGGTCGACAGCACGCGCGGCTGGCGCTGGATCGTGTAGTACGCCTGGACCTCGTCGATCGCGGTCTGGTTGTTGCGCGCGAAGAATGGCCGGAAGCGCTGCTCCGCCTCGGCGTTCGCCCCGTAACCGACCACCTCCTTCAGCGAGTAGACCTCGAAGTCCATGGGACGCGTGCGATCCGGCACCACGTGATACTCGGGGACCGACTCGGTCAGGTGGATGCGATCGGCCCGGCGCGGAAACAGGTTGATGGCGGGCGTGCAGAACAGCGACAGGTTCGCCGCGCCCACCACGCCGTCGAGCGCGCGATCGTGAAGGTCCGAGACGATGACCAGCTCCAGCTCGTTCCCCGCGCAACGCCGCACCGCCGGCGCCAGCCCCGCCAGCTTGATCGACAGAAACCGCGCTGGGAAGGCGAAGTACTCGTGCAGCAGCCGGTAGCCCTGAAACGAGCGCGGCCCGTAAGGCAGCAACGCCTCCTCGTCCTCCAGCCCGACCGGCGAAACGGCCCCCTCGGTGATGACGTGCTGCCAGGGCGCCGGCCGGCCTGGCGGGCGCGCCACCACGGCCACGGCATGGGCCATCAACTGCTCGTAGATGCGGGTGGGCTGATCGTCGCTGCCCCGCAGGAACAGGGTCAGCTCGTCCAGCGCCAGCTCGGAGAACTTCAGGCCAGCGGTGGTCTTCAGCTTCAGCCGCAGCGAACCTCGCGGGCGCGCCGGCAGGTTCAGCTCGGTCAGGTCGCCCACGTAGCCGGTGTACTCGGCGTGCTCCAGCTCGATGGGCCACAGGGTCACGTCCTGCCCGGTGCGGTACTCGCAGGCCGTCTGATCGCCGCGGCCCAGGACGCTGCGCAGGGCCGTCCCACGCGGAACCTTGTAGCCGGCCGACAAGGCCCCTTCCGACAGGTTGGGCCGCATCTGCACCACCGCCATCGACGGCGTCGGCGCCAGGTAATGGGGGTAAACGATCTCCAGCAGGTGCTGCGTGAAACGGGGAAACTCGGCGTCGATCTTCAGGTGCACCCGGGCCGCCAGAAAGGCGAAGCCCTCCAGCAACCGCTCCACGTAGGGATCGGCGCACTCGAAGGTCTCCAGGCCCAGGCGCCCCGCGATCTTGGGGTACTCCTTGGCGAACTCCCCGCCCAGCTCCCGGACGTACTGCAGCTCGCGGTTGTAGTACTGCAGCAGGCGCGGATCCATCAGAACCCCTGCCCGCCGGCGTCGATGACGTTGACCGCCCCGGTCTCCAGATCGATGTCGGTGCGAAAGAACAACCGCAGCGGCAACGGTTGCGCCCACAGCTCGGCCTCGATGTCGAACGCCATCGCGTTGTGGTTCATCTTATCGTCGTCGGCCACGACCCGCACCCTGACCGAGTTCTTGATCAAGCGCGGCTCGAAGTCCCAGATCACCCGGCGCAGGATCTGCTCCAGGGCGGGGATGTTGACGCTGGACGCGGTCCGTCCCGCCAGATCCGGCATACCGAAGTTCACGGTCGAGCGCGCCACCTCGGGGAGGTCGTCCAGGTTCAACACGGTGGCCAGGTTGGAGGTGTTGAACAGCCACGTCAGATCGCGACGCACGCACTCGCGCAGGCGCGCCGGGGACAGCACGCGCCTATCGCGGGACTCCTGGCGTGCCTCGGGATCGTCATCCGTCAGCCGGTCGAGCAGGGACGGTTGGAGACGTTCCTTCTTCGTGAGCTCCGCCATCGATCACGTGCACGTCAGGGCGTCAGTTTCCTTGGCCCTCGGCAGGCCCGGGCTGCATGTCCGGTGTGGCGTCGGCGTCCGTCTCGGGGTTGTCGATCTGCACCACCCGCACGTCCATCAGGGCATGCTCCCCCTGCTCCGTGGTCCACAGGCGCTGCCCCAGCCCCAGGAACGTCTCGCCCGGACGCTCGAGCCACTCGGTGCTGCGCGCCATCACCAACCGCGGATCGTTCGCCTTCTCGGAGCCCGGATAGCGCGTGGGGATGAAGGCCACGACGTCTCCGCCGTTCGCCAGCGACAGGCTGGCCGGCATCCAGGCGATGTCGCGCAGGTCCTGCGGCTTCTCGATGCGGACCTCTTTCACCCGCGAGAACGGAATCCAGTAGTACCGGCCGTTGACGATCGCCTCCATCAGCGGTCCCAGCCGCGAGTCGGCGTCCGCGATCCAGGCGAACGGTTGATCGTCGATCTTCCCGGCCATGGCCGGGGCGCTCTCGAAGGCGCGCTCGCGCAGCGACCGTGCCTCTTCGTACTTCTCCGTGGCGGTCAGGCGCAGCGCCTCGACCAGCAGGGCCATCCACTCGGCCGGCTTGCCGAACAGCAAGGGGGTCCGGCGCCCGGCGAAGACCTCGGCGCGCAGCACCTCGCAGCGCAGCGCCTCCTGGTAGGTCTTCAACATGGCCACGGTGCTGGCATCCATGTCGGACGCCACCTTCAACTGGGTCAAGGCGCGGTCCCACTCGCCCCGCACCACCAGCAACTGGAACAGGAACACACGCAGGCGCGCGTCAGCCGGATTCTTCCGGACCTGGGCCTGCAGATCGGACAGGGCCTCATCCAGGCGCCCGGCCTTTACGTTCTCTTCAGCCGACGTCATCGCGTGGCTCCCCCTGTCGCGCGTTCAAAAGAAGAAAGGCGCACGTCGCCCCCCTCATCGCGCCTGAGACCAGGCCCGATGAAGGGGGCGATGGCGGTGGATCAGACCTTGTCCGAGTTGGTCGGGATGTTCCAGGAGGCCGTCATCGCCGAGCCAGGAGCGCCCGTCTTGTCCTGGGGGGTGTAGTCGAGGCTGACCTTGCC
>Ga0207705_10002583_pt1 | contig 13908 bp, 13 predicted proteins | sample KBSC13metaG_FD_184314 | JGI IMG/M metagenome (GOLD analysis project Ga0207705, IMG submission 184314) | Corn rhizosphere microbial communities from Kellogg Biological Station, Michigan, USA - KBS C1-3 metaG (SPAdes) (version 2) | ecosystem: Host-associated > Plants > Roots > Rhizosphere > Soil ...
TGTTTACCGGCGACTTTTTCTTCTTTGAGAAGACTCACAGCGGCTTCTTCCTGATCCGCGGATTGTTCTCGCTGGTCTTCTTCCTCTATCTCGTGCGCGACGAGGTGCGCAGCCGCCTGCGCTAAATCGATTGATTCGGAGCAGGCCGGAACCGAAAAAGCATCGCCGCCGGTATTTTATTTGCTACCATTCTTTGCATGTTGACACGCAGAGTTTTCGGCAAGTGGATGGCGGCAGGCCTTGGAGCGTCTGCTCTGGCACCGGAGAAATTATTGATGGGGCAGTCGCCGGCTTCGGTCGCGGCAGGCTTCCAGTTCTCCGTCATGATGTGGGCGCTGAAGTCGCACGGCAGCTTCGAGGAGAATCTGGAGCGTATCGCGCAGGCCGGATACCGGCACATGGAGCTGGTGGGAGAGTTTAAGAAATGGTCCGAGGCTGACTGGCAGCGCATCCTTGGCCGGATGAAGGCGCTGGGCGTAACCGTCGACGCTACCACAGGAGTGTCAATGGGGTTTGCCGATCCATCGGGCGGAGACGCATTTATCTCTGAGTTGAAGGAACTGATCCCGATCGCGCACCGGCTTCAGGCCAGCCAGATCATTCTGGTGTCGGGTAAGCGCATTGAAGGCGCAGCGCCCGGCAGCCAGCACCAGGCATCGATCGACACGCTGAAGCGCTCGGTGGAGTTGCTGAGTGCAGCGGGACTGGTCGCCGTGATCGAGCCCATCGACCGGCTGGAGAATCCGCCCATCTATCTCGACGGCGTCACCGAGGCCTTCGAGATCGTTCGCGCCGTAGGCAGTCCGCACGTCAAGGTGCTCTACGACTTCTACCACGAGCAGCGAACGCACGGAAATCTCATCGAGAAGCTGGAGAAGAACTTCGACCAGGTTGGCCTCGTCCACATCGCCGATGTTCCGGGACGGCACGAGCCCGGCACCGGCGAAGTGAACTACATCAATATCTACCGCAAGCTGAAGCAGTTGAAGTACAAGGGCGTGATCGCGATGGAGTTCTATCCCACTGGAGACGTGGTCCAGGCGCTTCGGCACGCCCGCGAAGAGGCGATGCAAGCTTAGCGCAGTTCATCGTTCAGCTCACGGAACTGTAAAGCGGTTGCCGCCCTGTTCTCTGCCGACTGAGGCGAGCGCTCTCTGATGGCAGGCGGATACAATGGAGAGCATGACTCCGACTGCCGAACTTGTGCAGATTGATCTGACGCCGAAGAAGCCTGCGCCCAAGCCGGCGTGGCTCAAAGCCAAGGCTCCCATGGGGGAGAACTACCATGCGCTTAAGACGATGGCGCGTGAACTGAAGCTGCATACGGTCTGCGAGAGCGCCCATTGTCCGAATATCGGCGAGTGCTGGAATCAGAAGGCCGCGACCTTCATGATGCTGGGCAACCTGTGCACGCGGCGCTGCGGATTCTGCGCCGTGCCCAAGGGCAAACCGTCGCCCATTGACTTCGACGAACCGCGCCGCGTGGCCGATGCCGTCGCACGGTTGGGCCTTCGTCATGCGGTGGTGACCAGCGTCAACCGCGACGACGACAATCTCGGGGCGGCGCGGGCGTTTGTGATGGTCATCGAAGAGATTCGCAGGCAGGCGCCGGGGTGCCGCGTCGAGGTGCTGACGCCGGACTTTCAGGGCGTGGAAGAGTCGCTGCGCATGGTGGTTGCCGCGCAGCCTGAGATTCTGAACCACAATATCGAGACCGTGCCGCGGCTGTATCGCGTGGCCAAGAGCGGCGGCCGCTACGAGCGCTCGCTGCGGTTTCTGGAGCATGCCAAGGAGATTGCGGCGGAGTCGGGCCATCGCCAGGTCACCAAGACCGGCATCATCGTCGGCATGGGCGAAGAGATGCACGAACTGCTCGCAGTCTTCCGCGACCTCGCCGACCGCAAGGTGGATATTCTAACCATCGGACAATATCTCCGGCCCTCGAAGGACCACTTGGTGATGTCGCGCTTTTACACGCCGGAAGAGTTTGCGTTCCTCAAGCACGAAGCGCTGGGCATGGGCTTCAAACATGTGGAGAGCGGACCGCTTGTGCGCAGCAGCTACCACGCACAGGAGCAGGCCGAGAGCACCGGCCTGGCCGCGAGTCGTCAGAGGTAAGAGCGCAAGCACAACGACCGCTGCGGCCATCGGTGACAGTTCCCCAATCTTTCGATCGATCCCGGCGTATCCTAATTTCCGCGCAGAGCGATTGTCGGATCGATTCACGATGCGCTGCGTGCCGGCATGGTGGCTTTGCGGTGGGAGTAATCGCCGGGTGTCCGCAAATGGACAGTCATTTCCGGTTGTGAACGGTGCCACGGGATGAGTTATCGCAAGTGATTGATTGTGCGTCGACTATAGTGGCCCTCGATGTACTTTTCTGTAAGCCGACATGGATATTTCCAGACCGGATATTAAGCGAAAGAAGATGCGTCGGCAGTGGGTTGCTATCCCGGTCGGTGTGGTCGCTCTGGCAGCGGCGGCATTTTTTGTGGCTCGACTGAAGCCGGCTGCCCCGGAGGTAGAGCGGGCAACGGTCTGGATGGATACCGTGAAGCGCGGGCCTCTGCTGCAACTGGTGCGTGGACCCGGAACGCTGGTTCCCCGGGAGGACAAAATTCGCCTGATTCCTGCAGAGACTGAGGGGACCGTGGTGCGGATTCGTGTGCTGCCGGGGGCGAAGGTGCAGCCGGATACGATCCTGCTCGATCTCGTGGACCCGACCCTGCAACAGGAACTGCTCGATGCGCAGTTGCAGTTGAAGGGCGCGCAGGCGGACTACATCAATACGCGGGCGAAGGTGGAGAGCGACCTGATGGATCAGAAGGCTGCTGCGGCGACGGTTGTGGCGGACCACAATCAGGCGCAGTTGCAGGCGAAGACGGACAAGTCGCTCTACGATCTGGGCGTCATCAGCGGGCTGACGTATAGCGCTTCGAAGGGCAAGGCTGACGACCTGGTCACGCGGAACGATCTGGAGAAGCAACGGCTCACATTGAATGAGAAGGCGATCGAGACGCAGCTCTCCGTGCAGCAGACCAAGGTGGATCAAGCCAGGGCGTTGCTCGCGCTGAAGCAGAAGCAGTCGGACGCGTTGAGCGTTCGCGCGGGGATCAACGGCGTGCTTATCGAACTCGATCATCAGGTGGGTGAGCATGTGACGGCGGGAACGACGCTGGCCAAGGTGGTGCAGCCGGATCAACTTAAGGCGAGTTTAAAGATTGCGGAGACACAGGCGCGCGATATTCAGATTGGGCAGCCTGCGGAGATCGACACGCATAATGGCGTGATCGACGGCAAGGTGACGCGGATCGATCCGGCGGTGCTGAACGGAACTGTGACCGTGGACGTAGAGCTGGCTGGCGCCTTGCCGCAGGGAGCGCGACCGGACCTGAGCGTGGATGGAACCATCGATCAGAGCTACCACCTGCTGGACGACCTCACCGTGGCGGAGAACATCGACCTTCCTTTGTCGTACAAGAACATCTCGAAGCCGGAACGGCAGGCATTGGTTGCGGACACGCTGGACCACTCAACATCGTCGGCAAGAAAGACCTCTACCCGAGTCAACTCTCCGGTGGACAGCAGCAGTTGGTAGGCATCGCACGGGCCATGATTCACAGGCCATCGCTGCTGCTGGCCGACGAGCCGACAGGCAACCTGCAATCGGCGCAGGCAAAGGAGATTATGGAGATGTTCCGGCTGTTGAACGAGGAGGGCGCGACGATTGTGCAGGTGACGCACTCGGAGGCGAATGCGCAGTATGGTACGCGAATCATCGAGCTGCGCGATGGCTGGATCTACGCCGATAGCGCGCAGGCCGACGCGAATGGTCGAGAGGTGCGGCCATGAAGAGAGCCGCCTTCTTCTTTGCCTATGCCGGCATCGCGATATTCGCCGCTGCCCCCTTCTCGCGCAGGATGCTCCCATGCCCGCCCTGCGGCTGGATATTCCGCGCTCCGATAACCCCTTCCATGCGTACCGCCCCACGTTGCCGCCGCCCAATCTTGCGAACTCGACGAGGATCGATACGCTGGTTCACAATGGCGTTCTCGAATTGAGCCTGAAGGATGCAATCGAGCTGGCGCTTGAGAACAACCTCGACCTTGCGATTGCGCGCTACAACATTCCGATCGCCGAAGCGGATATCATGCGAACACGCGCCGGAGGCTCCTTTCGCGGCGTCAATACGGGCGTCGTGCAGAATACGCCCGGCGGCGGCATTGGCGGTTTCGGCTCGGCATCGAGCGGCGCTGGTGCCGGTGGAACGTCCGGCGGCGCGGGCGGCGCGGGCGGCGCGGGTTCGGGTGCCTCGGGGCTGGTGCAGTCGACGCTCGGCACAGGAACGAATGTGTCGTCGTATGATCCAAAGATTACAGCAAACATCAACAACGAGCACTACACGCAACCCCTCTCGAACACCGCTATTTATGGCACGCAGACGCTTCAGCAGAACACGACGACGGGCAACTTCGGATATGCAGTCGTTTCCGACCGGCACGACACTATCGGCGGTCTTCGATAACAATCGCGGTGCGACCAACAGCCCCAACAGTTTTCTCAATCCCACATTGAACTCCTACTATCACGTCGCGCTTCAGCAACAACTGCTCGCCGGATTCGGCTTTGGACCGAATCTGCGCTATCTCCGGATCGCGAAGAACAATCAGAAGATCTCGGATGCAGCCTTCAAGTTGCAGGTGATGACGACGGTTACGCAGATTGCGAATATGTTGTCCGACTCTTTCAATTCGATCCAGTCGCGCAATGCCAGGGCGATGCTATCTTCCGTCGATCCGGTTGTGAACCCGGCCTGTATCGTGCTCGAGTCGGTCGGGTGCACCGGCATGGCCTTCAGAATCGGATCGTCCAGATTCTTCGTCAGCGCGTTCTTGATCAACAGCTCCTGGAACTGGAGTGTCGCTTTCGCAATCGTCAGATCCTGCTCGCAGTTGGCGACCATTGATCTGCAAAATCGTAACATCAGCCGCGATGCGCTGCTGTGGCAGCACACGGTCGAGCGATCGATCCAGCTTCTCCTTCTACTTCTCTTTGCGGTCTCTCTTCTGACCGAGCAGATCACCCCCCCTTGCAGACATTGGCAAACGTCGTCGCCGCGCTGCGTGAAGACGATTACTCCTTTCGCGCTCGCGGCGGCCGAAGGAACGACGTACTTGGCGATCTGGCGCTCGAAAATCAACGCCCTGGCAGCGCTGCTGCAAAGCCAGCGCGCAGGTTCTCTGGAAGCGATGGCTCTCGTAGAGCGGGTGATGAACTCCATGCCGTCTCCCGTACTTGCCTTTGACCCTGAAGGGAAGCTAAAGCTGCTGAATACCGCCGCGGAGCGCGCGTTCGGCTTGCGTGCGCCGATGGCTCTAGGAAAGTCCGCGGAGATGCTCAAGCTGAAGCATCTTCTGGATGCGAGCGATGACGATCTTCTCTCTCTCGACGGCACGCTGCAGGCGACGCGCTGGGTGGTCAAACGGTCGAGCTTTCGACTGCGGGGCGTGCCCCATGTCCTCCTTGTGCTCTCCGATGTCAGCGCGGCGCTGCACGAAGAGGAGCGTACCGCATGGAAGAGGCTGATCCGTGTGCTTGGCCATGAGATCAACAATTCGCTTACCCCGATCAAATCGATCGCCGGCAGCCTGCGAGGGAGGCTCGCTTCTTTGCGGGTGGACAGCATCGACGGCCACGATTTCGAGGGCGGCCTTGAGGTCATCGAGGACCGCGCCGAATCGTTGAACCGTTTCTTGCAGGCCTATCGGCAGTTGATGGGGCTGCCCGCCCCGAGGCTGGCGCCGGTATCTCTGGCCATGCTGGTCGAGCGGGTGGTGCGCCTTGAGACACGAGTCAATGTTGTCGTAATGGATTCGCCTGACGTGGCGTTGATAGTGGACGCAGACCAGATTCAGCAGGCTCTCATCAATTTGACGCGCAATGCTGCCGAGGCTGCTCTGAGCGCCGACATGCCGGCGGAGAAGGCCCGAATCAATCTTGCATGGGAGAACACCGGACGCGAAATCGTGATCGCTATTCTGGATAATGGAGAGGGCCTGATGAATGCGGACAATCTCTTTGTGCCGTTCTACACGACAAAACCCACCGGCACGGGCATCGGATTAGCGCTCGCCCAGCAGATTGCTTAAGCTCACAAAGGTTCGGTGCGCCTCGCGAATCGCACCGATGGACAGACGGGCTGCAGGGCCGAGTTGAGGCTGCCGCATCCTGTATAAGAGCAAAAATAATTCAATATAAAAATCGCCACATAGTAAAATAGAAAGCGAAGAAATAGACCGCTCGGCATGATTTTTGTTGTGTGTGTCTGATCCCCGCCCTCATTAAAAGCGTCTAAATCTCTAAGAGCCGTCGGTCTGCCGAATCCTTCGGCGGCGTTCCGCAACTCATTGACATCAAGCGGGTTGAATCGATATCAGAGGGCGGAATTCATTCTGGAAAGGAAGAGATGAAACGGCTGCGAGCGGTTCTGACGATGTTGATGATGCTGGCGCTGGCGACAGGCGGAGTGTGGGCGCGCGCCGATGCGGCACTGTTGATGGAAGAACCTTATGGACTCTTCGGCGGCATCAATCCCACGGGCCACGCCGCAATCTACCTGAACAATGTCTGCGCGGAGACGCCGACGCGTCTGCGCGCGTGTCGCCCCGGCGAACTAGGGGTCGTCATCAGCCGCTATCACCGGGTCGCCGGTTACGACTGGCTCGCGATCCCGCTCGTGCCCTACCTCTACGCCGTCGACCGGGTCGAGGACGTGCCGCTTACGGCGGACGCCGAACTTGTCTCGCAGTTGCGCGACTCCTATCGCCGCAAGCATCTGATCGATCTCGTGCCCAATGTCGCGGAGGGAGAACATGCCGGCGAGGCGCCCAAGGGTGACTGGACGCAGCTCATCGGCGCGTCTTACGACCGCAAGATCTACGGCTTCGAGATCGAGACGACGCCCGAGGCCGACGAGCGCTTCATCGCCGAGTACAACGACAGCCGCAACCAGGCCCGCTTCAACCTCTTCTTTCGCAACTGCGCCGACTTTTCGCGCACGCTGCTCAACCTCTACTACCCGCATGCCATCCGCCGAAACTTCTTCGTCGACTTCGGCATCACTACGCCCAAGCAGGTGGCGCGGTCGCTGACCAAATACGCGAAGCGGCATCCGGACCTGGAGTTCTCAACCTTCATCGTTCCTCAGATTCCCGGCAGCATTAATCGCAGCCACCGTGTTAACGGCGTTCTGGAGTCGCTGCTGAAGTCCAAGAAGTACGTCGTGCCGCTCGTCGTGTTGAATCCGCAGATCACCGCTGGCATGATCGTGGCCTATCTGGCGGACGGGCGCTTCACTCCTCCGAAAGACTCGCCCCTGGAACTGGTACCCGGCGAACTCCCCAGCATGGAAGCGAAGCCTCCAAATCTGGAGGATCTGGCAATGCCGGCTCCCGTGGTATCGGAAGCAGTCCCGCCGGGTAGTTTGCAACCGCATCGCCATATCGCCGGCCATCTTAGTTCCGCCAACGGTGCGGCTCAATAGCCTCAGTCGACATTCAGTCCGGCGTCGGCGTCGAGCACCAACTTGTTGCCTTCGACCACCATCGAGTGCAGCTTCAACGACGTCAGCGAAAACGCGTAGCCAGTCGTCTCGATCGAGCGGCTGAGCAACTGCCGCATCAGGTCGGCGGCATTCACCTTCATCTGGTCCGGCAGCTTGCGGTCGAGAAAGGGCACCAGCAGAAAGTTCAGCTCTCTCGATTCGCTGAGCCGTTCGATCCGCGCATCGCGAAAGCCGATCGTCTCCTCCCTGGCGTCGGGAATCATGGAGACGTCTGCGTTCGTATCGAGCGACACTCCGATGCAGGCGCCGGCAATCGACGTGCCCAGCTTTGCCCGGGTGTGGACATGGACGACTACGCGGTCCTTCACGAAGGAGACACGCGGGGAGTCGGCATAGACGTAGCAGGCCGACTTCACGCTGCCCCGCATATAGTACCGGCCCTCCGGGCTGTTGAAGAGCTGCGCCCGCAACGTTCGTTCCAGCGCCTGCGAGGAAATCTTTACCTCGATTGCTGAAGCAGAACGGGATGCGCCCAGCAGAACGGCGCAGGAGAGCAGCAGGCAAAGCGAAACGCGGCGCGTCATCTTTTAAGGATAAGGCCAGCCCGCTCTAAGCCGATAATCGCCGACGGTTTTACCTCCGACGAGACGCTGCCGCAAGGCGGAATGTATGCTTCCTATGCATCTCCATCCGCATTTCAGTGTGCAATCTGCCCCAGGAGGCCTAATGAAACGACGTGAATTTCTGACCACGTCCCTTGCAGCATCTGCCCTTGCCCTTACCAGCCGTTCCGAAGCACAGGCCCAGACTCCCGCGACAGGCCCTCGCGAATACTACCAATTGCGCAAGTACCATCTGCAGTCAGGCCCGCAGACCAAACTGATGGACAACTACGTGGGCAACGCCCTGATTCCCGCCCTCAATCGCCTCGGCATCTCCCCGGTCGGTGCGTTCCATCTCGACTTCGGGCCGGAGACCCCGACCCTCTATCTGCTGCTCCCCAGCTCAAATCTTGAGACACTGGCCACGGTCGACCTGCTGCTGGCTCGCGATGAGCAGTTCATGAAGGCGGCAGAGCCTTTCTGGGACGCGCCCGCCATCGCGCCGCCCTTTATCCGCATGGACAGCTCACTGCTCATCGCCTTCGAGGGGCATCCGAAGCTGACCGTTCCCGCCTCTGCCGCGCAGCACGGCAAGCGCATCTTCCAGCTCCGCACCTATGAGAGCCCCACCAACCGCGACCACGTCCGCAAGGTCGAGATGTTCCACCACGGCGAGTTCGACATCTTCCAGAGATCGGGCTGCGGACAGGTCTTCTACGGCGACAGGCTCATCGGTTCGGGGATGCCCAGCCTGACCTACATGCTCACCTTTCCTGACATGGCCGCGCTGACGGCGGGCTGGGATGCCTTCCGCAGCGATCCGGAGTGGAAGAAGCTCTCCGGTTCTCCCCGCTACAACTTCGAAGCCACGGTCAGCAACGTCACCAATCTGACCCTCAATCCCGCGCCCTATTCCCAGATTTGATCCGGCCCTGATCCGGATCTGATCGTTGCTGAAGGGGAAGCAGCCGTCCTCTTCGATCTTTCATAAACGCCTCCATGCAGCACAAGGCATGGAGGCGTCTCCGTCTGCGATACTCACAAGCAGCCATGGATATCGACGCGCTCTCCTCCCACTTCGCCATTCCCGGTGTTCTCGCCTTCCGACAGACTCCCAGCGGTCTCATCTACGCCAGCGTGACCACGCCCCAGGCCACGGCCACCATCTATCTGCAGGGTGCGCACATCACCGCATGGCAGCCAGCCGGGCACGATCCGGTGATCTTTCTCAGCCGCGAGAGCGATTTCCTGCTGGGCAAGCCCATCCGCGGCGGCGTGCCCGTCGCCTTTCCCTGGTTCGCAACCCGCCACGACGGCAAGAGCGGCCCGTCCCATGGCTTCGCGCGCATCCAGGACTGGACCCTCGCCTTTGCCGCGCTCACCGGAGACGATCTGCACCTGACCTTCACGCTCGGGCCCACTGCCATGAGCCGCGAACTGGGCTTCGATAACTTTTACCTCGCCTTCTGGTTCATCATCGGCCGCAACCTCACCATGAAGCTCACCGTGGGCAATAACGCACCCACGCCGCTGGTCTTCGAAGAGGCGCTGCACACCTACTACTCTGTCGCCGACGTTCGTCAGGTGAATGTTACTGGCCTTGAGCCGACGCCCTTCATCGACAAGACTGACCACATGCGCGAAAAGCCAGCCGCCCATGCTCCCCTGACGTTTACCGGCTTCACCGACCGCGTCTATCCGAATACAAGCGCCACCTGCGTTCTGCACGATGCCGCCGGACACCGCCGCATCACCGTCGCCAAGCAGAACTCCAACACCACGGTCGTCTTCAACCCGTGGAAGGCGATGCCTGATATGAGCGCCGACGAGTGGCCCCACATGCTCTGCGTCGAAACCGTGAACGCCGCCGCCAACACGGTCACGCTCGCGCCCGGCGGAGCCCACACCATGGAAGCCCATATCTCGGTAGAGAAGCTCTCTTCCTGAATCAACAGGGAAAGTGCTCTGGATTCTATCCCAGGCACTCACCAAAGCACGTCATCTCGACCGGAGCCGCGCGGCGAAGTGGAGAGACCCCTGTATTGCCTTTTCCCTGCTGCCGTTCGTTCCCATGCCACAGGACAGCGTCTCAGGCGGCTCTGGGACATGACCTCTTCTCCTTCAACAACGAAGGACCAAACCGGGATATTTTCTAATCCGGACTACTGCTATTATTTCTTCCCGAACAAACCGCCCAGCGTGCGCATCACCTGCTGCCCGGCGTCTTTCTTCTGATTGCCCTTTTGAATGCCGAGGATACTCGTTGCGTTATTGCGCAGCAGCCCGTTGACGTCGGGCGTGATGACAGGGTCCGATGAGGTCCCCGTAATCGTGACCGGAACGCCATTCGCGGCAGCCTGCCTGGCGGTGGCCCCGGTCGCCTGGTTGAGCGCCGAGAGCAGCCCCACGGTAACGCCGCCCACGCCCTTGCTTGTATTCACCTTCATCATCAGGCGAAAGTTCAGCGCTCCGGCGGGCGAGACGGTTCCTTGCCCCGTTGCCTCGCCCAGCGCCGGCATCAACGTGTAGATGTCATCGACGCGGATGCCGCTGTTGGCCACCTGCACCTTCGCCCGCACCGCCCGGATATCGGTCACGTCGCCGGTCTGCCCCGTGGCGAGCCCTGCGATCCCCTTCAGCTTCGAGCCCAGGTTGAAGCCCGCCAGCCGCGTGTTGTCGATCTCGAACGGCCCGCTGATCGTCAAGTTGTCCGGCGGCCCCGCGATGCCGAGGTTGATTGTCAGTTGGCCGCCCTTGAGCACCGAGCCGTTGGGCAGCTTTACCCCGGCCACCGGCAGCAGCGTCTGCAACTCGTCAACCGGCATCCCCTGTCCCGTCAGCTTCAGATTAAGCGTCGTGGCCGGCGTCAGGTCATAGCTGCCGCTCAGGTTGGCCGTCAGTTCACCGACGGTGACACTTGCGTTCTGCAGCACTCCCGCGTTGTTCTTCAGGTTGTGCGAGACCTTATAGACCACATCCACCGGCTTCTTCGCCGGTGACCCCTTGGAACTAAGCTGCAAATTCTTAAGGTGCACCGTGCCGTTGCTGTTAACTGCCGTGCCATCCGAGGCAAGATGCGCGTCCACATCGGCCAGCGCCGCCATGCCTGCGCTGCGATCGAGAAGCTCGGCGGCAACCGGATCGAAGTGCTTCATCATCAGCCGCGCGTCAAAGACGGTCGCCGCGGCATTGTGCGGGTCGATCGGGCCTGCCTGCCCGGTCAGCGTCACCGTCCCCTCGCCGGGGACGCCTGCACTCAGCTTGAAGGGGAACTGCTTTGTGAACGAGAAGTTTTCCACGGCTAAAGCGATCTGGTTGAACGTCAGAGGAACCCCGTGCGCGGGCAGGCTCTCGATGGTGGCCTTCCCTCCCTCGATGTCGAGCTTGTTCACCGTCAGGTCGGGGATCGCCGTTTCCTGCGCGGCGTCGACTCCATGGCTGGCGGCGTTGTTGCCCAGCGTCGAGAAGTTCCAGACGCCCTGCTCTCCGTGAACCAGGCGAATCTGCGGCTCGTCGATCCGCAGGCGGCGCACGATGATCTTATGGCTGAAGATCAGCGGCCTCAGTTCGACGCCGAGGTGCAGCGACTTCGCCGTCAAAAACGGCGCGGAGCCGAATGCTGGATCGTCGGCGATGCTCACATCGCGCGCCACAACATTGCTGGAGAGAATGGACAGGCTCAGCCTGCCCATCGTCACCTTCCGCCCCAGCGCGGTCGTCAGTTGCTGTTCCAGCAAGGGGCGAAATGTGTTGACGTTCACAAACAGCGGCACCGCCGCCACCGCCACAATCCCAACGCCGACGACTGCTGCCGCCACCTTCTGCCAGTGCTTCATGCCTCCGCCCTCTGCTCTAGGGCAAGTTTACTCGCTGACACTGTTCCCTTTAGCCCAAGTCCGTGCAAATGCTTTGCCCGCGGCGACGGTCGGCGATACTCTCGAACTGCCATGCTTATTCTTGCCTCTGCTTCACCCCGCCGCCGCGAACTGCTTGCCCAGGCCGCGCTCGTCTTCTCCACCGAATCCGCCGACCTCAACGAAGACCTGCTGCCCGGCGAGGCGGCGGCAGCCTACGTTCAGCGCCTGGCTGTGGAAAAGGCACAGGCCATCTGGAATCGCCGCCAGTCAGCCGACGCGCCCGGCGATCCCCTCGTCGTCCTCGGCGCCGACACCGCGGTCGTCGTCGACGGGCATATCCTCGGCAAGCCCGCCGACGAAGCCGACGCCGACCGCATGTTGCGTCTGCTCAGCGGCCGCACCCACGCCGTGCTCACCGGCCTCGCCGCGGTCACACGCAAGGGCGTCCTTAGCGATGTCGAGATCACCCAGGTCACCTTCAACATCCTCAACGACGAGGAGATTTCCGCCTACGTTGCCAGCGGAGAGCCGCTCGACAAGGCCGGAGCCTACGCCATCCAGGGCTACGCCGCCCGCTGGATTCCGCGCATCGAAGGCTGCTACTTCAACGTGGTCGGCCTGCCCATCGCTCGCACCATTGCCCTGCTGGCCGAGGCAAACGTGGGGCTGGAATAGTCACCGAATCTGCCTCGAAGCAAACTGTTACCCTCAATCGGCGCTGGCCAGCATGGCGGCCAGCAGTGCCGTGCGTGGCGCCAGATGCTCGACGATCACATGCTCGTGCGCGGCGTGGGCGCCCTCCCCGACCGCTCCCATGCCGTCGAGCGTGGGAATGCCGAGCGCCGCGGTAAAGTTGCCGTCCGAGCCGCCGCCGGTCGATGCCTCGTCCAGCTCGAAGCCGAGTTCAGCGGCCAGCCCCCTTGCCTTTTTGAAGAGCGCAATCGTTCCCGCCTTGCGCTCCATCGGCGGACGGTTGATGCCGCCAGTGATCTCGAGCCTGCAGTGCGGATCGGAGACCTTGAGCTTGCGAAACAGCTTTTCCACCCGCAAGGCGTCGCTAGCCCTTGCAATGCGCACGTCTACTTCGGCACTGGCGTGCTGCGCGACGACGTTGGACCGCGTCCCCCCGGCGATGACGCCGCAGTTGACCGTCCGCTGAGCCGACAAATCGGTGAAGCCCGAGATAGTCTGTACCAGCTTTGCCAGTTCCAGAACTGCCGAGTGGCCGCGCTCGAAGTCCACACCGCTATGTGCGGCTACGCCCGTAACCCGCACCGTATATTGGCCCACGCCCTTGCGCGCGGTCTTATAGGCCAGACCCTGGGCGGGCTCCAGCACAAAGACCGCCGATGAGGCCAGAGCCAACTCCTCGGTGATCTGCCACGAAGCCGAGCTTCCAACCTCTTCATCGCTGTTCAGCAGCAGGCAGACGGGGCGATCCAGCCCCAGCTCCTGCAGGATGCTTACAGCCGCCAGAGCCATGACCACTCCAGCCTTCATGTCGAGCACGCCAGGACCCCAGTACCGTGCATCGGCCTCGCGCCAGGGCATCGTCGCCAACGTTCCCAAGGGCCATACCGTGTCCAGGTGTCCCAGCAGCAAAATAGGCTTGCGCGAGGAGCGGGCGGCTCCGAAGCGAAGTTCGAGGATATCGCCGAAATGGCTATGCCCGTGACGCCGGACGGTCCCCCCGAGGACGCGCGCGTGTCCTTCGACCAGCGCGACGGCTTCATTAACTGCGAGCCTGTCTTCACTTGGAGATTCCTGAAGAACGAGGGAGCGCAGCGTCGATCGAATCCATTCATTTCTACTCTCGGCGCAGTCAAGAATCGCTCTTAGGTCCATGGTCGGATGTTATAGCAAATACACCGGTTAGAGAAACCCG
>Ga0207705_10002585_pt1 | contig 13905 bp, 14 predicted proteins | sample KBSC13metaG_FD_184314 | JGI IMG/M metagenome (GOLD analysis project Ga0207705, IMG submission 184314) | Corn rhizosphere microbial communities from Kellogg Biological Station, Michigan, USA - KBS C1-3 metaG (SPAdes) (version 2) | ecosystem: Host-associated > Plants > Roots > Rhizosphere > Soil ...
CCAGCCGGCCCTCGGCCGCCGCGCCCACATGCTCGCCGGACCCCACGGTCAGCACCTGGGCCGCGGCCACGCCTTCCGGATAGGGCAGGGGCGAGTTGGTGACCAGGGCCCGGCGCAGCGGGATCGTGTACATCACCCCCAGCACGCCGCCCGCGGCGCAGACGCCGAAGGTCACCCAGTATGGGAAGTCGTTCCACGCGCCGATCATGATCAGGCCCGGCAGGACGAAGACCACCGAGGCCATGGCGCCGGCCGCCGAGGCGACGGTCTGGACGATGTTGTTCTCGACGATGGTCGAGTTGCGGAAGGCCCGCAGCAGCGCCATCGAGATGACCGCCGCGGGGATCGAGGTGGCGAAGGTCAGGGCGACCTTCAGGCCCAGGAACACATTGGCCGCCGTGAAGGCGAAGGTGATCGCTATGCCGAGGATCACGCCCCGGACGGTAAGCTCAACCCGCGGCGCCTCGCGCCCCTCCGCCACCGTCGTCGTCATGCGTGCTCCTGCCCCCGAGCCCGATTTGTCCGGGCGCGGAAGCAGTTAGAGCCGGATGTTCGTTCCGGCTCAAGAGCAGCCTCAGGAGACCCTGTCGATGCGCGCGACGTAGCAGCCCATGCCGGCGTTGTGGGCGTGCAGGTAGGCGACGCCCGGGATCGCCAGCAGGCGCTCGATCGCCGGCTCAAGTTCCGCGCCCGGCGCGACCTCGGCGTCCAGCATCATGCCCGTCTCGTCGAAGGCGCGCAGGGAGATGGCCTTGCGGGCGCGAAGCGCGCCCGGCGCCTCGCCGACCGCCCGCCGGGCCTCGCGCGCCTGCTCGCACACATAGATCGCGTGGCGGGCGCGGTAGGGCGTGTCGGCCGGCTGGTGCTCGTAGTTGAGCAGCAGGACGGTTTGCCCCGGCTTGGCGTCCTCCAGGGTGATGCGGCAGGGAAAACCCACTTCCGCGTCGACGGTGCGGCGGATCACGCCGCGCTCGGCCAAGGCTTCGTCGGAGAGGCCGAAGAGCGGACGGAAAGGCTCCACCGGAAGCCCGGAAACGATGAACGACATGCGAGGGTCTCCTTTGCAGGAGCGGAACATCGTGAGCCGGGCGCTTGCAGCCAATCTGGCGAAATCAACACATGTCCGAAAGCCGCGAATTCATCCGTAGCCCGTCATGTCAGGAGCCTTCCCACCTGCGCATCCAGGCTTCCTCCGCGGCGAAGGACCGCTCGATGCAGGCCTTGGTCGAGCAGCGCTGGCGCTCGGCCTCGCCGCGCTGGGCGCGGTACTGGGTCTCGCCGGAGGTGTCGCGCGTCTCGGCGTTGGCGATCAGGGCGGCCAGCCGGCGTTCACGCGCGCTGTAGTCGGCGCGGGAGAATCGCACGGGTTGCGCCTTCGGGACCGGCGCGGCCGGCGGCGCTTCGGGCGCGGCGGCGTGCGGCGCGGCGACTTCGGTCGGCGTGGGCGGAGCGGGTCCGGCTTCAGCCTCCACCGTCGCCGCGGCCGGCCCGATCGCGGCGACCGGGGCCGGCGGATCGGCCTTGCCCACCTTCGGCGGCTTGTCGCAACCTGCCGCCAGAACCGCCAGGACTGGAACTATCGCCAGGATCGATCCGCGCATCCGCCTGCTCCCGCAAAACGTCGGTCCGCCACGATCGCGCGCCCGACGGGATCGTCAAGGGCCAAGCTTGGCGCGGGCCTGAACTCTGTCAGGCGGCTTCCGTCAGCAGGGGCGGCGCGGGCGCGGTGGCGGCCTCGTCGATCAGCCATTCGCGGAACGCCTTGAGGCCTCGCTTGGGCGGCGAGCCCGGCAGGATCAGGTGGAACCGCGCCGGCGTGCGGGTGAAGCCGAACGGCGCCACGAGGCGGCCCGCGGCGATGTCGTTGGCCACATAGATCCAGGGCGAGATGCCGACGCCCTGGCCGCCCGCCGTGGCCTCCAGCATGTAGAACAGGTGCTCGTACTCGCGGTTCTCCGGCGCCTCGGGCGCGGGCACGCCGGCATGCTCCGACCACTCCGCCCAGGCCTGGCGGTGGGAGCGGGTGTGCAGCCGCGGCGTGCGCGCGAGGTCGAGCCCCCGCGCCAGCTCCGGCGCCACGACCGGCCCATGGAAGTTGTCGAGGAACGGCGTGGCGGTCAGGCCCTCGCCCGCGACGCTCTCGTTCAGGCGGATGGCCGCATCGAACGGCTCGCGGGTGAAGTCCACCGTCCCTGAGGCCTCCGTGACCCGGATCGAAAGCTCCGGGTGGCGGCTATGGAAGCCGGAGAGCCGCGGGATCAGCCACTTCATGGCCAGGGTGCCGATGCAGGAGATGTGCAGCTCCCGGTCGGCGGCGGCGCGGACCTCCCGGAACGTCTCCTCCAGTTCGTCGAAGGTGCGTCCCAGCGACCGGGCCATGCGCTCGCCGGCGTCGGTAAGCTTGAGCGCGTTGCGCGGACCCTGCGTCAGCTTCGCCCCGCAGACCGCCTCAAGGCTGCGGACCTGGCGGCTGACCGCGCCGTGCGTCACGCAGAGCTCGTCGGCGGCGAGGCTCATCTTGCCCAGGCGGGCAAAGGCCTCGAACGCCCGAAGGGCCGTCAGTGGGAGTTGGCTGCGCTTGGCCATGTGACCTCAGCTCACAAGCATTTGCCTGCATATAACGTTCGACCCGGCCTTCGCGAAACGACATCTGCTCCGTTCGTCCGTGAGTTCAGATCACAGATCGAAGCGTGGGCTCCTGGGCGAGGCGGGCCGTGGCAGGCGGGCCGCCTGGCTCACGCGAACTTGCCACCGACGGGTGATCTTCCTAAATCAGCCCGCTCAACGAAGGACCCACGACCATGCGGAACGCCACGGACACCCGCCCCGTCCCGAACGTCAACGCAACCTTGGTCGACCATGCCCGCCTTCGTGACACCTCCGTCTGTGACCCTCGACGGCCTCAGCGCCCGAACGCCTGACGGCCGCCCGCTCTTCGAGAACCTGACCCTCGCCTTCGGGGCCGAACGCACCGGCCTCGTCGGACGCAATGGCGTCGGCAAGACCACCCTGCTGCGGATCATCGCCCGGGACCTTGCGCCCGCCGCCGGCGCGGTGGCGATGCGCGGACGGCTCGGCGTGCTGCGCCAGGCCCTGCAGCCGGAGCCCGGCGCGACGGTGGCCGACCTGCTGGATCTCGCCGAGCCACTGGCGCGGTTGCGGCGGATCGCCGAGGGCGACGGGACAGCTGAGGACCTGGCGGACGCCGACTGGGCGCTGGAGCCGCGCCTGGAGATCGCGCTCGCTGACCTCGGCCTGCCCGGACTGGAGCTCGACCGGCCGGCGGCGACCTTGAGCGGCGGGCAGGTGACCCGCGCGGCGCTCGCCGGCCTCCTGGCGCGCGAACCCGACCTGCTGCTGCTTGACGAGCCGACCAACAACCTCGACGCCGACGCCCGCGCCCTGGTGGCGAAAGTGCTGGGCCGCTGGCGGGGCGGCGCCATCGTGGTCAGCCACGACCGCGGCCTGCTGCGGCGGATGGACCGCATCGTCGAGCTGACCAGCCGCGGCGCGCGGGTCTACGGCGGCGGCTACGACCTCTACGCCGAGCGCAAGGCGGCGGAGGAGGCGGCCGCCGCCCATGAGCTGGCCGACGCCGAGCGGGCGCAGGCGCGGGTCGCCCGCGAGACGCAGGCCGCCGCCGAGCGCAAGGCGCGCCGCGACGCGGCCGGACGCCGCGCCCATGCCAAGGGCGGCCAGCCCCGGCTGTTCCTCGACGCCCAGGCCGAACGCGCCGAGGTCAGCGGGGCGCGCGAAGGTCGGCTCTCCGAACGCTTGCGCGCCGAGGCGGCGGCCGGCCTGGCCGCGGCCCAGGCCAAGGTCGAGCGCCTGCGCAAGCTCGGCTTCGACCTGCCGCCCAGCCGGCTCGCGGCCGGCAAGACCGTGCTGCTCGTGCAGGACGCCGGCTTCGCCTATCCGGGCTATCCGCCGGTCCTTCAGGACGTCTCCCTGCGCATCGTCGGCCCGGAGCGGGTGGCGGTGAGCGGTCGGAACGGGACCGGCAAGACGACCCTGGTCCGGCTCGCGGCCGGCGAACTGGCCCCAACGGCCGGAACGGTGGCGCTCGGCGCGCCGGCGGCCTTCCTCGACCAGCAGACCGCGCTGCTCCGGCCAGACGAGACGCTGGTGGAGGCCTTCCGCAGGCTTAACCCGCAGGCCAGCGGGAACCAGGCGCGCGCGGCGCTGGCCCGCTTCCTGTTCCGCAACACCGCCGCCGACAAGCGCGTCGGGGACCTCAGCGGCGGCGAGCGTCTGCGCGCGGCGCTCGCCTGCGTGCTGATGGCCGACCGGCCGCCGCAGCTCCTGATCCTCGACGAGCCCACCAACCACCTCGACCTGGAGTCCGTCGAGGCGGTGGAAGCCGCGCTCTGCGGCTACGACGGCGCCCTGCTCGTCGTCAGCCACGACCGCGACTTCCTGGCCGCCATCGGCGTCGAGCGCGAGGTCGCGTTGGCTTAGGCCGCGGTCCTGCGCGCCTCGGCCGCCACCACCCGAAACACCCCGCTCGCCCTTGCGCAGGGCTGGCCGTCGGCGGTGACGAAGGCCTGGGCGAAGCAGAGCGTGCGGCCGGGTTTGACGAACACGGTGTCGAATTCGAGCCATTGGCCGCAGAAGGCGCTCCCCAGGAAGTCCACGCTGAGGTTCACCGTCACCAGGCCGCCCGTGTGGTTCAGCCGTCGCGCGCAGGAGAGCCCCATGGCGTTGTCCGCCAGCGCCGAGATCAGCCCGCCATGCACGAAGCCGCGGCTGTTGGTGTGGGCCGCGCCGGCGCGCAGGCCCAGGATCACCGCGTTGTCGGCCTTGCGGCTGTAGAGCGGCTCCCACGGCTCGGTGAGCGGGCTCTTGCGGTCGTGCGGCTGGAAGCCCGCGGGCGGCGCCTGGGTCTGGAGGTCCATGTCCAGGCCCTCACGCCGCGGCCGCGAGGCCCGCGAGGCTCTGCAGCGTGCCGACGCAGGCCCGCGCCGCCTCGTGGCCCTTCACCCGGAAGTGGTCGTGGAAGAACCGCTGGTGGACGTCGTGCTCATGGAAGTGGTGCGGCGTCAGGACCACCGAGAAGATCGGCGTCTCGGTGGCGAGTTGCACCTGCATCAGCGCGGAGACCACCGTCTCGGCGACGAACTCGTGGCGGTAGATCCCGCCGTCGACGACGAAGGCGGCGCCCACGACGGCGGCGTAGCGGCCCGTGCGGGCCAGCGTCTGCGCGTGCAGCGGGATCTCGAAGGCGCCGGGCGTCTCGAAGCGCTCGACGGTCTGCGGGCCGAAGCCGAGCGCCGCCATTTCCTCGAGGAAGCCGACGTGGGCCTGTTCGACGATCTCGCGATGCCACAATGCATGGACAAAGGCGATGCGCGCGGCGCGGAAGGCGCCGTTGGCGGTGGGCAGTTCGAGCGCGGGTTTGGTGTTCGCGGCCCGGGTGTTGGTGGATTGGGTGTTGGTGGATTGGGTCATGGTCATCTCCCTGACGGGTTCGAGGAACCACGACTCAGGGAGACGCCGGCGAGGCGCGCCGGGCCGAAGCCTGCCGCACGCCGTCAGCGGTTCTCATAACCGGACTCTAACCGTCGGCCCCGGGATCGCACCGGTGTCTGCTTGTCCCCTGCTTCGCTCCGAGGAGCTCCGCAGGGCGCCCGCGGGCTCGTCCCTCCGAGGAGGGCATTACCGCCGGTGGGGACTTTCACCCCGCCCTGAGAACGTAGATCGCCGGAAACGCTCCGACGACAAGAGGGAGGTTAGCCCCATGACGCAACGGCAAACAAGTGTTTGAATCAGGCCCGCCGGTTCAGGGTGATCGCCGTCGCCGCCGGGGTTGCGGCGGTGGTGGCGTCCGCGCCGTAGCTGGCGCCCTTCTGCCGCTGGGTGGCGACTTCCTCGGCGATGGTGCGGACCAGGCCCTCGGTGACCGTCTTGGCGGCTTCTACGGCGCGGGCCTGGCGGGCGAGGACCGCGTCGAAGGCCTCGGTCGCGCGGACCAGCCGCGTGCGCTGAACCAGGCTCGCGCCCGCGATCATGGCCGGATTGCCGCGGATGCGGGTCGACTCGTGACGATACATGTTCGCCAGGCGGCCGGTCTCGCCGACGAAGGCCGCGGCGTCCTGCGGCCGGCGGGCCTCGAAGGCTTGAGCGCTCTGGGCGACCAGTCCGGTGAGGCGCTCGGTGAGCAGGATCAGCTGTTCGACGCGCTCGGCCGCATCGTTCGGGTTGGCGTCGGCCATCAACGAAGCCCCTGCATCTTCAGCATTTCGCGCTGCACGGAGTCGGCCACGCCGATGCCCCCGCCGGCGCTGATCTTCTTGGCCATGGCCTCGGTGAGGAAGGACTTGAACATGCTCTCGCCAGGGCCGCCGCCGAACGGCGCGGCGGTCTCCGTCCCCTCGAACATCTGCTGCAGCATCACCGAGAGGAACGAGGCTTCGAACTTCTGGGCCGTCTGCTTGATCTCGCTACGCTTGGCGAGTTCGGCTGCGCCGGGCGGAGCCGGCGGCGGGGCGAGCAGCGCGGCCGGGACGGCGGCGGCGGCAAGGTCGGCCATCACATCACCTCGATTTCGGCCTGCAGGGCGCCGGCGGTCTTGATGGTCTGCAGGATGGAGATCATGTCGCGCGGCGTGACGCCAAGCGCGTTCAGGCCCGCCACCAGGCTCGCCAGCGACGTCCCGTTCTTCACGGTCAGGAACTTCTTGCCCTTCTCCTCGTCGACGGAGAGGTCGCTCTGCGGGACCACGGTGGTCTGGCCCTTGGAGAACGGCGCGGGCTGGCTGACCTGCGGGTTCTCGCGCACGGTGATCGTCAGGTTGCCCTGCTGCACCGCCACGGTGGAGACGCGCACGTTCTCGCCCATGACGATGACGCCGGCGACCTCGTCGATGACCACCTTGGCCGGCGCGTCGGGCTCGACGGACAGGTTCTCGACCTGGGTCACGAAGCTCACCATGTCCATGCCGTTCGCCGGATGGATCGCCACGATGGTCGGGTTTTCGACGACGGCCGAGCCGGGGAAGCTGGCGTTGATCACCTGGGCGATCCGGCTCGCGGTCGTGAAGTCGGGGTTTCGCAGGGTCATGCGCAGGCTGGACATGCTGGCGAGCTGGAAGCCGCTTTCACCTTCGACGATGGCCCCGCCGGCGATCCGCCCGGCCGTAGGGACGCCCTTTGAAATCGTCGAGCCCGAGGCGCCCGAGGCGCTGACCGCGCCGGTCTGGACGGTGCCTTGCGCCACCGCATAGGCCTTGCCGTCCGCGCCCATCAGGGGCGTCACCAGCAGGGTGCCGCCCAACAGGCTCTTGGCGTCGCCGAGCGCCGAGACGTTGGCGTCGATCTCCGCGCCGGTGGCGGCGAAGGCCGGCAGCTTGGCGGTGACCATCACGGCGGCCACGTTCTTGGTGTTCAGCGTCGCGTCGCGGGTGTTGACGCCCAGGCGCTCGAGCATGGCCTCCAGGCTCTGCTTGGTGAAGGGGGCGTTGCGCAGGGCGTCGCCCGTGCCGTTCAGGCCGACGACGATGCCGTAGCCCACCAGTTGGTTGTCGCGGACGCCCTCGAAGGCGACGATGTCCTTGATCCGCGACCTGGCCGCCGCGGGTCCGGCGGCCAGGCCGACGGCGAGCAGGAGCAGGGAGAGAAGGCGGATCGGATGACGCATGGGGACCATGAAGCTGCTTCGCGCTCGTCCTATGCGATCAACGTGCCAGTCGTGTCCTTTCGAAATACCGAATGAAATCAGCATCGAGGCGCGGCTGCCCGAGGCGCGTATCGCGCCCGTCGGCAGTTTTTGCCCGGCATTAACCATGCCGCAAGCTTGCGGGCGGAGAACAGGGCGAGCGTTCGGGTTGTCGAGGGATTGAGGCGCGCCATGAAGGTCACCGGCCCAGGCGGGATCGGATCCTCGTCCGGCGCACGCCCGGCGCGCGGCGGAGCCAGCGGCGAGGGCTTCCGCATCGTCACCCCGGAGGCTGCGCCGGAGGCCGGCCAGGCTTCCTCGGTTTCGGGCGCGCGCGGCGTCATGGGCGTCGAGGCGCTGCTGGCCCTGCAGGACATCGGGGGGCCGCTGGAAGGCAAGCGCCGTGCGGTGCGCCGGGCGGGGCGCATCCTGGACGTGCTGGATCAAATCAAAGTGGGCCTACTTGAAGGCGAACTGGGCAGCGCCGATCTCGACCGTCTCAGTCGCGCGATACGCGACGAGCGTGACCGGACGGAGGACCCCGCGCTTGAGGCGGTTCTGGACGAGATCGAGCTACGCGCGGCCGTGGAACTGGCCAAGCTTGAGCAGGCGGGACATGCGGCGTAATCGCACGAATAAATTCTGGCTCATTGAAACCAATGTTCCATTTGCTATAAGCGCCCCGCGTGTCTCGGGGAGACTAGGGGGCTCGGAGTGTCCATGAAGGCAGCCGAAGTTCTGGCTGACAGGCCTGCTTATCGTCCTTCCGAGGACGAGGATTTCATGAATGAGCGTCAGCTTGAGTATTTCAAGCAGAAGCTCCTCGACTGGAAAGAGGACATTCTCCGGGAATCTGGGGAAACCCTCAAACACCTGCAGAGCGAAACCGAAAATCATCCGGATCTGGCCGACCGGGCGTCGTCGGAGACCGATCGATCTCTCGAACTGCGCACCCGCGATCGCCAGCGCAAGCTGATCTCAAAGATCGACGAAGCCCTGCGCCGGATCGAGGACGGGAGCTACGGCTACTGCGAGGAAACCGGCGAGCCGATCGGTGTCGCCCGCCTCGACGCCCGCCCGATCGCCACCCTCAGCCTGGAAGCCCAGGAACGCCACGAGCGCCGCGAACGCGTCCATCGCGACGATTGAGGTTTTTCCCTCCCCTTCATGGGGAGGGTGGCCGAGGCGAAGCCGAGGTCGGGTGGGGAGGTCGCGTTCAAGCGCTGTCTCTGCACGCCCACATTTCCCCACCCGTCTCGCTGACGCTCGACACCCTCCCCATGAAGGGGAGGGAAAGCTCAAATTTTGCCAATTCTCAACGCTCCCCCTATATATGCTCAAAATGAGCATTTCTCCCGGACGGCAAATCGGGCGTTAGTGCGCAGACGAGAGGCGGGCCGCCGGCGATGAAACCGTTCCACGCGATCCACAGCCACGGCTTCGTGCGGGTGGCGGCCTGTACGCCTGCCGTTGCGGTCGGCGATCCCGGCTTCAACGCCGCCCACACCCTGACGCTCGCCCGAGAGGGCCACGACCGGGGCGTCGACCTGATGGTCTTCCCCGAGCTCGGGATTTCAGCCTACGCCATCGACGACCTCTTCCTGCAGGACGCGTTGCTGGCGCGGGTGGAGGCGGAGATCGCCAGGCTCGCGGCCGCCAGCCGGGAACTCGCGCCCGTGCTGATCGTGGGCGCGCCGCTGCAGCACAATGGGGCGCTCTACAACTGCGCGGTGGTCATCTCCCGCGGCGAGATTCTCGGCGTCACGCCCAAAAGTTTCCTGCCTAACTATCGGGAATTCTACGAGAATCGATGGTTCTCGCCGGGGGCCGGGGTGACCGGCCTGACGATGACGGTCGCCGGCCAGCAGGCCCCGTTCGGCACGGACCTGGTGTTTGAGGCTTCCGACCTCGCGGACTTCACCTTCGCCGCCGAGATCTGCGAGGACGTCTGGTCGCCGGCCCCGCCCTCAATCCAGGCCGCGCTCGCCGGCGCCCTGATCCTCTGCAACCTCTCGGCGTCGAACATCGTGGTCGGCAAGGCCGGCGAGCGCGAGCTGCTCTGCGCCTCGCAGTCCATGCGCTGCCAGGCCGCCTATCTCTATTCGGCCGCAGGCCCGGGCGAGAGCACGACGGACCTGGCCTGGGACGGGCAGGCGACCATCCACGAGCTTGGCCGGCCGCTGGCGGTCAGCGCGCGCTTCCCCGACAAGCCGCAGATGGCGGTCGCCGATGTCGATGTCGAGCGCCTGCGGCTGGAGCGCACGCGCACGCCCACCTTCGCCAACGCCGCCGCCGCTGCGGGCCGGCCCGAGACGCGCTTTCGCCGCATCCGCTTCGAGCACCGTCCGACGTTCGAGGACGTGGGGTTGCTGCGGCCGCTGGACCGCTTCCCGTTCGTGCCGAACGATGAGGCCCGGCTCGATCAGGACTGCTACGAGGCCTTCAACATCCAGGTCCACGGCCTGACCCAGCGGCTGCGGGCGACGAAATCCAAGCACCTGGTCATCGGGATTTCCGGCGGCCTCGATTCCACCCACGCCCTGCTGGTGGCGTGCAAGGCCTTCGACGCGCTCGGCAAGCCGCGCTCGGAGATCCTCGGCTTCACCATGCCCGGCTTCGCGACGAGCGAAGGGACCAGGTCCAACGCCTGGGCGCTGATGAAGGCGCTGGGGGTCACCGGCGCGGAGATCGACATCAAGCCCGCCGCCCTGCAGATGCTGGCCGACATCGGCCACCCCTTCGCCAAGGGCGAGAAGGTCTATGACGTCGCCTTTGAGAACGTGCAGGCGGGCCTGCGCACCGACTACCTGTTCCGCCTGGCCAACCAGAACGGCGGCATGGTGCTGGGCACCGGCGACCTTTCGGAGATCGCGCTGGGCTGGAACACCTACGGCGTCGGCGACCACATGAGCCACTACAACGTCAACGGCTCGCTGGCGAAGACCCTGATCCAGCACCTGATCCGCTGGGTGGTGAAGACCGGGCAACTGGAGACAGGCGCCTCGGAAACCCTGCTGGCGATCCTGGACACGGAGATTTCGCCGGAGCTGGTGCCGGCGGACGCCAGCGGGGCGATCCAGTCGACCCAGGCCAAGGTCGGGCCCTACGAGTTGCAGGACTTCAGCCTCTACCACATCACCCGCTTCGGCCTGCGCCCCTCGAAGGTGGCGTTCCTGGCCTGGCACGCCTGGCATGACGCGGCCGTCGGACCCTGGCCGCCGAATTTCCCGCAGGCCACGCGCAACGCCTACTCGCTGGAGGACATCAAGCGCTGGCTGGGCGTCTTCCTCTACCGGTTCTTCGAGATCAGCCAGTTCAAGCGCTCGGCCATGCCCAACGGGCCCAAGGTGATCTCCGGCGGGGCGCTGTCCCCCCGCGGCGACTGGCGCGCCCCGTCGGACGGCACGGCCAAGGTCTGGCTGGACGAGCTGGAAGCGAACGTGCCGTAACTGCTGATCTTGCTCCTCTCCCACGGCGCTTCGCGCCTGGGAGAGGGGCAGGTTGGCGGAAAGGCCTACGCCAAGCTCGCCAGCATCCGCGACGACCCGGCCTTCGGGCCGGCCAGCAACGCCGGCACGATGTCTTCGACGCGGTCCACGACCGTCCAGGCGCCCATGAACTCCGGCGGGGTCAGCTTGGCGTCGACGGTGTGCTGGAAGAGGTCGAACAGCGGCCGCCAGAAGTTGTCGGGGTTGTAGAACACCACCGGCAGGGCGTGCAGGTCGAGGCGCCGCCACGACAGGAGCTCGATCACCTCCTCCAGGGTGCCGATGCCGCCCGGCAGGATGACGAAGCCCTCCGATTCCTCGAAGAACATCTGCTTGCGCTGGTGCATCGAGGTGACGACGACGTGCTCGACGGTCTCCAGCGCACGCTCCTTGCCGACCAGGAAGTCGGGGATGACGCCCAGCACCTTGCCGCCGGCGTCATGCGCGGCGCGCGCGGCGGCGCCCATCAGGCCCACGCCGCCGCCGCCGTAGACCAGCCGCAGGTCCGCCGCGGCCAGCGCCCGGCCAAGGTCGCCCGCTGCGCGCAGATAGGCCGGGTCCGCGGCGTCGGACGAGCCGCAGAACACGCACACCGAACGCAGGGTGTTGGGCCCAGGCCCCATCGAACGACACTCCAGAAGACATCGGCGTGCTTGCGAGCGCGCGGCGACAGCCCCATTAGCTATGCTCGGGGTTAAGGAGTTTCAACCAAACCATGGTTCCGGCGAAGCCGAGGTCCGTGAAGCTTGGGATCGCGCTGGCCCTGGCCGCGGCCCTTCCGGCGCTGCTGCTCGGCGGCTGCGACGGTAAGCCGCTGGCGCCCACGGACGGCGAGCCGCCGGTGGCGGACGATCCCGTCTATCTGACCCCGCCGAGGCCCGACGCCGTCCAGGCCGTGGGCGAGGGCTGGCGGCTGTCGGGCGCAGCGCCCCCGCTGGCGCAGGTGCGGCTCGCGACCCCGCAGGGGAAGGCGGTCACCGCGACGGCCGACGCGCGAGGCCGCTGGGCGATCGTGCTGGGCGCTTCTAAGCAGCCGCGGATCTTCGGCCTGTCGGCGACCGCCAAGGGCCGCCAGCTGCAGTCGGAGGGCTATGTCCTGCTGACGCCGACGGGTCAGGCCGCGGTGCTGCGGGCCGGCGCCGGCGCGCGCCGCATCGACGCGGCGCGCCGCCCGGGGCTGCGGGCCATCGACTTCGATCGCGGCGGCGGGCTGGAGATCTCCGCTGAGGCGGCGCCGGACGCGAGCCTCGTCGTGCGGCTGGACGAACGGCAGGTCGCCAACGGGCGCACAGACGCCGCGGGGCGCTATGAGGTCAGCCTCCCGCAGGCCGGCTCCCAGACCCGGATCCTGTCCGGCGGCCACCAGGCCCAGGTGTTCGGCGACGGCGTCTCCGACAGCGTGAGCTTCCAGATCACGCCGGCCGCGCCCCTTGTGGATGGGCCACTGCGTAGCCAGCTGACATCCGCCGGCCTGCGGGTCGACTGGATGACGCCCGGCGGCGGCGTGCAATCCACCATCCTGGTCCACTAGCAAGAGAGAAACGGTTGGCCTTCGCCCATCCAGGCATGACGCGCCGGTTCGGCGGCGAGATCGCGCCGCCGGAGGTGAAGTTCAGCTTCTGGGCCTCCATGGCCGACCTCGGGCGGTTGGTGATGCGCTCCGGCGCGCCGCAGTTGCGCCTGCGGATCGCGGTGGCCCTGGGGCTGGTGTTCGCCGGCAAGCTGGCGGGCGTCATCGCCCCGGTGATGATGGGCGACGCGATCGACACCCTGCGGCCGGTGGCGCAGGGCGGCATCCCGATCGGCGCGACCTTCGTCCTCTTTGCGCTGGCCTATGCGGGCCTGCGCCTGGCCGCGGCCTGCGCCCCCTACGCCCGCGACGCGATCTTCACCCGCGTGTCGCAGTCGACCATGGCCAAGGCGGCGGTCGAGACCTTCGCCCACGCGCTCGGCCTCTCGCTCGATTTCCACCAGAGCAAGCAGACCGGGACGCTTACGCGGGTGATCGACCGCGGCGCGCGCTCCACCGATTTCCTGATCCGCAGCCTGATCTTCAACCTGGGCCCGACGGCGGTGGAGCTGGTCATGGCCATGGTGGTGATGATCCTGCGGCTGAACTGGACCTTCGCGGTCACCGCGCTGGCGACCCTGGTGGTCTACGTGGTCGTGACCTTCAAGATCACCGACTGGCGGCTCTCGCACCGCCGCGGCCTCAACGAGGCCGACAACCGGGTGGCGGGCCTGTCGTCCGACGCCCTGATCAACTACGAGACTCTGAAGACCTTCGGCGCGGAAGACCGCGTGGTCGCGAACTACGAAAAGGCGATGGGCGACTATGTGGACGCCAGCGCCCAGGCCAATTCCTCGCTCAACCTGCTGAACGGCGCCCAGTCGGTGATCCTGAACTTCGGGCTGGCGGCTCTGACCGTCATGGCGGGGTTCCAGGTGGCGGGCGGGAACCTGAAGATCGGCGACGTGACGGTGGCGCTCCTGCTGCTGAACGGGCTCTACGCGCCGCTCGGCATGCTGGGCTTCCAGTACCGCGAGATCCGCCAGGCCTTCATCGACATGGAGCAGATGGTCTCGCTGCGCGACATCGCCCCGGAGATCGTCGACGCCCCGGACGCCAAGGACCTGCCGCCGGCCAGCGGGGCAGGGGCCTCCATCGCCTTTGATCATGTGAGCTTCCAGCACGACGCCCGCTCCGTCGGCCTGCGCGACGTGACCTTCGAGGCGCCGCCCGGGACGACCACGGCGCTGGTCG
>Ga0207705_10002592_pt1 | contig 13886 bp, 10 predicted proteins | sample KBSC13metaG_FD_184314 | JGI IMG/M metagenome (GOLD analysis project Ga0207705, IMG submission 184314) | Corn rhizosphere microbial communities from Kellogg Biological Station, Michigan, USA - KBS C1-3 metaG (SPAdes) (version 2) | ecosystem: Host-associated > Plants > Roots > Rhizosphere > Soil ...
CGGGCGCCTCGACGCTGGCGACGGTCGCGCTGGGCGCGGCGGCTGCCTCCGCCGCCCTGCCCGCCATCGCGGTCGAGGCGCCCGGCGTCGCCTGCCCGTCGGCGCAGGCCGTGCGGGCGGCCCTGGCGCGACTGGGCGCCGCGCCCGGGGGAGAGACGACCCCCGCCTTCCGGCTGGTCGTGGAACGGGCGGCAGCGGGCGCGCGCGTGCAACTGCGCGACCTGGCGGGGCGCGCGTTGCTGGAGCGCCAGCTTCCCGCCACCGCCCCGGACTGCGCGCAGGCGGCCCAGGCGATCGCGCTGATCGTCGAGCGGCATTTCCGCGCCCTCGAGTGGTCGCCGGCGGTGGGCGCAGCGTCGACGCCGGCACCGGCTTCGCCTGGCGTGACCTCGTCTGCCCCGCCCACGACGCCGCCGCCGCTGGCAGCCGCACCGGCTGTCGGGGGCAGGACGCGACCAGGGACGGCGCCGCCCGTGCCGCCCGGAGCGAACGCGCCTTCTCCAGTCACCACCCCGATCGCGCCGCCTTTCACCACCTCTGCGGCGCCCGCTGCGATCGCGCCGCCTTTCACCACCTCTGCGGCGCCCGCTGCGCCCCCTTCGACCTCTGCCGCGCCGTCCCCCGCGCTGCCCGGGCCCGTGTCCGACCCACCAGCCGTGGAGGCACCGTCGTCCCCCGCCGGCGCCCCGACGGTCGCGGCCCGCGCCCCACGATCGAGCAGCCCTTCCTCGTTCCACGCGCCGGCCCGCGACCTGCCCCGGCTGGCGTTCGGCGCCGGTCCCGCGTTCTGGACCCGGGGCTCGACCTTCGCGGTCGCGGTCGCGGGCCGGTGGCGCGTCCTGGCGCACGGCCCGCTCGAGGTCGGGGCCAGCGTGCTGCTGCCGCCGGGTCAGACCAGCGCCGCCGTCGGCAGCGGCGGCAGCGTCCACGTCGACGCCGTCCCGGTGATCGCGTCGGTCGGCCTGGTGTGGCCGCTGGGCAGGCTGGCGGCGGGGGTGCACGCCGGGGCGCTGTGGACCATCGAACGGGGCCAGAGCGAATCGATCGTCGCCCCGGCCACCGCCTGGCGGGCCATCCTGGGCGCTGGCGCAGGAATTTCAGCCGCTTGGCCGATCACGGGGCGGCTGCGCCTGGCCGGCGCGGTCGACGGATACCGGACCGTCCTGGGCAGGTCCTACGCGATCTCCGGCGTCCCGGGCACCGTGCTGGACCCCTCCCCCTGGCAGGCCACGGTGGCGCTGGGCGTGGAATGGGTGTTCAGCCCGTGAACATTCGGGCCGGCCGTGGCTCAAACTAGGGGATCGGGACATGAAAGCCGTGGCGCCCACGACCGAAGCGCTGGTCGCGCGATGCATTGCCGGTGAACGGCAAGCGTGGCGCGAGCTGCATCAGCGCTATTACGCCACCGTGTACGGCTTCTTGCGCCGGCTGGGCGTTCGTCCGCCCGACACGGAGGACGCCTGTCAGGAGGTGTTCGTCCAGGTCTTTCGTTACCTGGCGACCTTTCAACATCGGGCCGATCTGCGCACCTGGCTGTACAAGCTCAGCATCAGCCAGGCGGCCCGTGCCCGGCGACGCGCGGCCGTGCGCCAGGCGCTGCGCTGGCTGTCGCGCCAGCAGGCGGCGGACCTGGGCGCGCCAGGCCCGGCCTGGTCCGAGTCCGACGCCCAGCGCCGGGTGCACGCCGCCCTGGATCGAATGAAGGAGATCCACCGCGGCGTGTTCGTCCTGTTCGAGCTGGAAGGTCTGTCCGGCGAGGAGGTGGCCGCCGCCACGGGCCTGCCCCACTCGACCGTGCGGCGCCGCCTGCATCACGCCCGGCAGGAGTTCGAGGCGCTGCTGTCCGAGGAGGACCCGTCGTGACGCCCGGCATGGACGAGCTTCCGCCGCGGCTGATCGAGGAGGGCCGCGGTCCGGCGGCCGAACTGCTGCGCAGGTTCACGCGGCAGGCGCCCCACGCCCCGGGCGAGAACGCGTCCTGGGATGCCACGCTGGCGCGCCTGGGCCGCGAGGCCGGCGAGCACCGCGCCCGTCTGCTGCTCGCCTTGGTCGTGGGCGCGGTGGCCGGGGCCGCGGCGCTGTACGCGGCGCTGGTCCCGCACTCGCCCTTCTTCGCGGCGCGGCCCGCAGCGCCGGCGGTCGCCTCGCCCGTTCGCGTCGCCGCCGGACCGGCGCCCGCGACGCCGCTGGCCGCCGGCAGGCCGGTTTTGCCTTCTCCATCGCCGTCGCCTTCTTCACCGCCTTCGCCGTCTTCCCCGGCTTGGGCGCCGCGCGCGACCGCGGCGGGGCCGGCCGACGCCCCGCACATCCAGCTGGGGCGTGCGGCGGTCGGCCTGCCGGTGGGCCCGGCCGAGCTGGTCGGCGAGGCGGACGTGACGCTATCGCCGGACGGCAGCGCGCGCGCCTACGCCACGCCCGCCGCGGCGACCGTCGAGCTGGGCACGGGGGCGCTGGACCTGCACGTCGAGAAGCGGCACGCCGAGGACGGTCACGCGTTCGAGGTCGCCGCCGGCCCCTACCGCTTCACCGTCCTGGGAACGATCTTCCGCGTCTCGCGCGGGGCCGATGACGTCACGCTGTCCGTCACCGAGGGGCGCGTGGCCGTCTCGCAGGGGAAGACGGCGCTGGCTGTCATCACGGCGGGCGGCTTCTGGTCGGGCGCCGTCGCGAGGGAGCGCGGACCGTCGGCCGGCGGCGCGCGCGCGTTCGGTCCGACCACGACGCCCCTCGCGCCCGCTCGCCTGACCGCCGCGCGCGCCGGGGGGGCCGCGATTACGGCGAGGACCTTCGCGCCGGGGACCGCCGCTTCTTCCCTGACGGCCGGCGGCGCGTGTGCGGCGCGCGCGGCCGCCGGCGACCCGGCGGGCGCGGCCGACTGCTTCACCGGCGCGGCGACCGGCGTCGATCTGGGCGCCGAGGTCTCGCTGTACGAGGCGGCGCGCCTGTACCGGGACGCGCTGGGGCAGCCCGAGCGCGCGGTGGCGGCCTTGCAAGAGGCGCAGCGCCGCTTTCCGGCGGGCGCGCTGGCGACCGAGGTCAGCCTGTCGCTGGCGGAGCTGCTGCCGAAGCTGGGGCGCTATCGCGAGGCGCTGGACCAGGCCCAGGCGGTGCTGACCCGCCACCCGGAGGGCGCGCGCGCCGCCGAGCTGCATCTGCTGCGCGGCGACGTCTTGCGGGCGGGCCTGGGCCGCTGCGCCGCCGCCGAACCGGAGTATGCCGCCGCCGCCGCGGGCGATCAGCGCGTCGCGGACGCGGCGACGTTCTGGCGGGCCGCCTGTCTGAAGGACGAGGGCCACCGCCCCGAGGCGCGCGCCGCCTTCGCGCTGTACCTGGCCCGCCCCCACCCGCTTCGCGCGGCCGAGGCGCGCCGCCACCTGCAGGCGCTGGGCGCCGTCGGGCCCTGAGCTGCTCTCTCGATTTTCGTCACTCAATCAGGCGTCGCGTGAACATTCGGGGGCCGGCTGGCTCCAAACAAGGTCAGACGCCACCTGCCCCAGGAGATTAGCCATGAAACGATTCCTGCCGCTCGCCCCCCTGCCCTTGCTGCTGTTGCTCACCATGGGCGTCGGCCCCTGCGACTCGAAGCCGCTGGGCAGCGTCGATGGGTGCACGTACAACGGAAAGACCTACGGCAGCGGGATGTCGTTTGCCGCCGCCGACGGCTGCAACACCTGTAGCTGCCAGGACGGCAAGGCGGCCTGCAGCCTGCTCGCCTGCAACGACGGCGGCACGGGCGTCTGCTTCGATAACGCCGGAAACATCATCAAGTGCTCCATGTCCGACGGGGGCACTGGCGGCTCCGGGGCCACCGACGGCGGGCCCACCTGCTTCGACAACAACGGGAAGACCATCCCCTGCGGTTCCGACGGGGGGACGGGCTGCGCCTACAACGGGAAGACCTACCCGCTCGGGGCGTCCTTCACCTGCGCCGATGGCTGCAACACCTGCACCTGCAGCAGCATGGGCGTCAGCGGCACGACCAAGGGTTGCCCCGACGCCAGCACCGACGTGCCGACGACCTGCCTGGACGCCAACGGGAAGATGATCCCCTGCGCGTCGGACGGCGGCGTCCAGTGCGTCGACGGCAACAAGGTCTACGCCGTGGGTGTTTCGTTTCCCAGCTCCGACGGCTGCAACACGTGCTCCTGCACGATGGGCGGGATGATCGCCTGCACGCAGAAGGCGTGCGGCGACGGCGCCGCCATGTGCTACGACGTGAACGGAAAGCTCACGCCCTGCTCCACCGATGGCGGGATAGCCGGCGTGTGCATGCCGGGCGCCGATCAGGCGTGCAACGAGGACCCCATGCTGAACACGCTGCTGGGCAAGTGCCGCCCCGACTACACCTGCGATTGCGGGTCGAACACGCTGAACCCGAAGACGGGCCAGTGCGTGTCCTCGGTGATGACGACGGGCTGCACGTACCAGGGCGCGACCTATCCGGTGGGCAGCAAGTTCATGTGCCCCACCATCGACAACGGCTGCAACCAGGGGGTCTGCTACTGCGCCACCCCGGGCGTGACGACGGCGCTGTGCCCGAACGAGACGCCAGCGGTGTGCGGCTTCGACGCCGCTTACATCTACGGCCAGACGGGCGGGCTGGTGCGGTACACCGACCAGGTGACGTTGACGCCGCCTGCCTCCTACGTGCTGGTTCGCACTGCGAATCCGAACGCCGGCAGCGCGGTCAGCGGTTCGTGCGGACCCGCCCTGCCCGCGTGCGACAGCGGCCCCATCGACGTCTCGGACGTCATGCGCGCCATCGCCGACCCGACCGTGCAGCTGCTGCTGTCGCTGTCGTCGATGCAGAGCACGCTGCTGGGCGTCGATCAGCGGCCCATGGATGGCACCGTGTTCTCTTTCAAGAAGGACGGGACGGCCGGCTTCCTGGTGGGCGCCCCCTGCCGGGGCGCCAGCAACTGCACCGAGATCCCGGGGCCGGTCACGACCCTGATGGACATTCTGCTGAAGCTGGACGCGCAGCAACAGCAGGACGCCAGCTGCGCGGCCTTCTTGCAGGCGACGATGTAACGGCCGGCGGGCGCGGTGGGGGCCTGGTCCCCCGCGCCCGTCAGAGGTCGGCCTGCAGCAGCAGGAACTTCGTGTTGCTGTCGTGGATGACGGTGACGGTCGGGCGCACCTCGACGGGCAGCATCCCTTCGACCTTCCCCTTCTGTCCCTTCTCGCACAGGATGAAGACCCGCCGCCCGCGATGGGCGGCGATGTACTTGTGGAACTTGTCGTCGGCCCCCTCGGCGTCGAACACCGTCCGCTCTTCCATGGGGCCTTCGTAGATCTCGTTCTCGCTGTAGAACGTCTCGCCGCGCCAGTACAGCTGGTAGGCCAGCATCTTCTCGGCCGGGGACCGCCGCGTCTTGTAGTAGGCGGCGATGACGTCCTTCTGCGACCAGAACGGCGCCACCTTGCGCATGAAGTCGTCCAGCAGGAAGAACGTCGCGGCCACCGCCACCACGCCCATGGCGCCCGCGGCCCAGCGGCGCCGCCCGGGCCGCGCCAGCAGCGCGAAGGCGGCCGCGGCGAACAGCAGCGCGATGGCCGCCACCGGCGCGGTGAAGTCCAGCACGGGCGGCCAGGGGCGCCCCTTGGCGCTGTGGATGTAGTCGTACGAGAACAGCCACAGGAACCGCTGGGAGGCGTTCTGCGCGCTGGTGAAGTCGACCGTCACCGCCGCCAGCAGCGGCGTGCCGACCAGCAGCACCAGCAAGATGCGGCGGCGGTCCGGGCGGTCGAGCAGATCGTCCAGGAAGCAGGCGATGCAGATGGCCAGGCCAGGCACGGCCGGCAGCACGTAGTGATGGAACTTCGTCATCGACATCGACACGATCGCGTACGCCGCCACGCACCAGATCGCGCCCAACCAGAAGATCCCCTGCGCGCGCGCGTCGGTCGGGGTGGGCGCGGGGCGGGTCCGTCGCATCACCGCCCAGGCGACGGCGCCGGGCGCCAGCAGCACCCAGGGCCAGACCGCGTAACCCAGCTCGCGGATGAAGTACTCGAACGTGCCGCGGTCACCGTGCCGGCCCAGCACCATGCGCCGCCAGTGGTTGTCGCCGAACAGCTCGTTCCAGAACGGCAGGCCGTGGCGGATGAGCATGGCGTGATGCCAGGGCACCGCCACCACCAGCAAGGCCAGGAACGACACCAGCACGCCGTACATCAGCTGCGCCCGTCGCAGCCGGGCCCAGTTCCAGGTGAACCCCAGGTAGGCCACGAACACGATCAGCGGCAAGCCCAGACCGGCCAGCCCCTTGGCCAGCACCGCCAGCGCGCACAGGATGGCCGCCAGGTACAGGTACAGGGGCGCCTTGAACCGGGTGCGCGCCGCCAGTAACAAGAACGCGACGAACCCGGCGATGTACGGCAGCATCACCACGATGCCGTAGATGCGCAGCACGCCGTGCTCGCGCGGCAGGTCGATCTTCAGCTGGATCGAGTCGATCACGAACTGCGGGATGGCCGTCAGCGCGAACACGGCCACCGTCCAGTAGAAGAGGCTGTCGTGGGGCCACGAGAAGTGCCCCTTGCCGCGCCGGGGCAACTCGCGATCCTCGTCGTCGAACAGCGCCAGCCCGCCCAGCGCCAGCGCCAGCGTCATGGGACCGACGAACGCCATGTCCGTCATCGCCTGGCGCGCCACCAGGCTGTACATGGGCGACGTGGCCAGCACCACGGCCGCCAGCACACCGGCGCGGCGGCTGACGAAGCGCGCCACCACCATGTACACGCCCAGGATCCCCAGCACGCCCATCAGGCAGAACGGCACGCGCACCGCCCACTCGGCGTGTGAGCCGATGGCCATCTCGCCCGGCGTGCCCCCCGGCAGCCCCACGCCGGCGATGTGCATGCCGATGCTCATGATCCAGAACGACAGCACCGGCTTGGACCAGAACACGTCCGCGTCGCGTGGCGACCCGGGCCACCACAGGCTGATGAAGTCGCCCCGCTTCGTCATCTGGCGGGCCACCTCGGAGTAATGCGTCTCCCAGGGGTCCCACAGGCCGTACGTGCCGGCCAGCGGGATGTACAGCAGCAGCCCGAACAGCACCACCAGCCAGCACATTTGCCGCTCGCTCAAGCGATCGAACCACGATCCGCTCGCGACCTTGGTCGCCGGCGCGGCCCCGTCCAAAGGTTCAAACGGCAAGGACGCGCGCCAGTTGCAGGAGGTTGAAGTCGATCGTCTTGGTCGTCTGCATGACCACCTCGTAGGGCGTCGACCGCACCTCGCCTCCCAGCAGACCGACCAGGCAGCCGTGCTCGCCGTCGCGCAGCCGCTCCACGGCCCCGGCAGAGAGGCGCGTCGCCAGCAGCCGGTCGAACGCGCCCGGCACGCCGCCGCGCTGCACGTGCCCCAGGATGGTGGCGCGCAGGTCGAAGCCCAGCTGTCCCCGGCTCCCCTCGAAGTGCTTCACCAGGCCGGCCGCGTTCGGCTTCGCCCCCTCCGCCACCACCACCAGCGCGTGCTGCTTGCCGCGCGACCAGGCCCCCTGCAGATCAGACGCCACGTGGTCCAGGTCGACCTCGGCCTCGGGCACCAGGATGGCCTCCGCGCCTCCGGCCAGCCCGGCCATCAGGGCCAGGTAGCCGCAGTTCCGCCCCATCACCTCGACCACGAAGGCCCGCTTGTGCGACGACGCCGTCGTTCGCAGGCGATCGATCGATTCGAGCGCGATGTTGAGGGCGGTGTCGACGCCGATCGTGATCTCGCTGCAGGACAGATCGTTGTCGATGGTGGAGGCCACGCCCACCACCGGGAAGCCCATCTGCGACAGGGCCCAGGCCCCCGTCTGCGAGCCGTTGCCGCCGATCACGATCAGGCCCTCGATCCCGTGGGCGCGCAGGTTCGCCAGCGCCTGTTCCCGGACGGCGGGCTCCTTCCACCTGGGGAAGCGCGCGCTGCCCAGGACGGTGCCACCCCGGTGCAGGATGCCGCCCACGTCGCGGGCTCCCAGCGGCCCCAGCTTCTCCTCCAGCAGGCCGGCGTAGCCGTTGTGGATGCCGAACACCTCCCAGCCTTCGCTGATGCCCATGCGGACGACTGTCCGGATGGCGGCGTTCATTCCGGGGGCGTCACCCCCGCTGGTCAGGACCGCGATACGCTTCATGAAAGCGGCGCACATCCTACAACGACGGGACCCGCCGCGGGCGGCTTCGCGCGCAAAACCCCGGGGTGTTAAAGGTAGGGTCCGCCATGCCCTTCCGCGCCCGCCCCGCCCGCCCGTCACGCTCGCCGGCCGGCGGCCCTGCCCGCGACGCCTCGGGCGCCCCGCCCCGGCCGAAGGAGATCAACTACATCACGCCTTCCGGCTTCCGGAAGATGACCGACGAGCTGACGTTCCTGCGCACCAAGAAGCGCCCCGAGGTGGTGGGGGCGCTTGCCGACGCGGCCGCCGAGGGGGACCGCTCGGAGAACGCCGAGTACATCTACCGGAAGCGCCAGCTTCGGGAGATCGATCGCCGGCTACGCTTCCTGTCGAAGCGGCTGGACGACGTGCAGGTGGTGGACCCCCTGGCACAGACGCGCATCGAGCAGGTCTTCTTCGGCGCCACCGTCACGGTCGAGGACGACGAGGGCGAGGCCCACGTGTACCGCATCGTCGGCCAGGACGAGGTGGACGGCGCGGCGGGGGACATCTCGTGGAAGTCGCCGGTCGGTCGCGCCCTGCTGGGCAAGGGGCTGGACGACGAGGTGGTGGTGAAGTGGCACGCCGGCACGCGCCGCCTGACCGTCTCCGAGATCGTCTACAAGGCGGGCTAGTGCACCGTCACAGGCCCAGCCCGCGCCGGATCTTGTCGACGATGGCGCCCGGGCGATCGTCGATGTCCACCACCAGCGCGTCGCTCGGCTCTTCCAGGGCGGCGAACTGGCTGGCCAGCATCGTCTCCCGCATGAAGTGGCCGGAGCGGTTGCGCAGCCGCTGGCGAATCAGGGCCGGCGAGCCCTTCAGGTACACGAACCTGACCTGCGTCGGGTCGACGGCCAGCATGCGCCGGCTGGAGGCGCTCAACGCCGAGCAGGCCAGAGTGATGCTCTCCCCCGCCGCCAGCGCCGCCGTGATCTCGCGCCGCAGCCGCTCGATCCACGGCGTGCGGTCCTCCTCGGTCAGCGGCTCCCCGTCCGTCATCTTCCGGATGTTCTCGGCGGGATGAAAGTCGTCGGCGTCCAGGAAACGCCAGCCGAGATCCTGGGCCAGGCGCGCGCCGATGGTGGTCTTTCCACTGCCTGACACACCCATCAGGATGACGACCATGAGGACGGCCGGAGGCTATCAGGCGGCAATCCGGATGTAACCATCGAATAGCAACATTGCTGCGGCGCCTGGGCCCCGGCAACGTGCCGGCGCGATCATGGACCGGTCGACTGCCTGCCGGCCGGGGTCGGGACGGGCTTCTGCGAGGCCGCGCCTGGAAAAATCACCACGAAGGACCGGGCATCCCGGCGGACCAGGACGGTGGCGCCCGGGCGGCGGGCGGCCCGGTACGGTCGCCACCAGGGCTGCGCCTTCACCGCCGCGCTCGATTCGGCGTACTCGGGCACGACCAGATCGATCTCGACGTAGTGGCCCAGGGTGGCCTGCAGCGCCGCCGGGGCGAAGCTGTACCCCGCCAGCGCGGGATCGGGATGCAGATCGTTGTGCAACGCGCCCCCGTAGACGGCGACCAGGCGCGGTCCGGCCGTCAGGGCGGCGGCCGCCGCCAGCCGCAGCGCGCGCGCGATGGCCGTCTCCAGCGCGCCCGCGGTCACGCGCAGCGTACGGTCGTAGTCGACGCCGCCCCCGGCGCGCATGGCCTGATAGTCCTGACAGCCGATGGTCAGGATGCTGGGGCGCACGCCGCGGTCGTGGGCCACCCGCAGCAGCGTCTCGATCTCGGTCTCGGTCTGCGCGGGGCGCTCGGTGGTCCGCTGCACGTCCGCGGTCACCGCCTTCTCGGCCTCGCCACAACGCCCGGTGGTCACCCAGGTCTCGACCACCAGCTGCGACAGGCGCGCGGTCAACGCGGGGAACAGCTGCTCGGTGAACCGCTTCAGCGCCGAGGGCACACCTGCCGTCGCCAGCGTCTGGTGCAGTTCGCCGAACGCCACCACGCCGCCGGCGAAGTGGGTCTCGTCCAGCGCCGCGGCGACCGCCGCCTGCGCGGTGGCGAAGCGCTGCGCCCGCGGCGGGCCCGCGATGGGTCCGGGCACGACAGCGGCCGCGGCGGCCAGCACCGCCGCCGCCAGCGCGCCCGCGGCCAGCATCAGGCCTGCATCTCGGCGGCGGTCCCCACGGTGCCGGCCAGCGACGCAGCGCTGATGGCGTGCACCTGGCCATCCGCTGCCACGCCGTCCGCGTCCACGTACACGTGATCCTCGACCAGCGTCACCATCCAGCGCTGCCGCTCGCGATCGTCGCGGGCCAGCGCCGCCAGCAGCGCCTGATCGATTTCGCGGATGTCCACCGTCTCCAGGCCGGGCAACGTGCGGCGGAAGGCGCGCAAACCCGAGAACAGGTGGTCCCGCTCCTTCGCCGACCCCAGCACGACGCGGATGTGCGCCTGCCGCTGGTGTTGAAGGACGTAGCGCAGGTCCTCGATGTCCGGCGCGCCGCAGATGACCCAGTCGTCCGCGCGCCCCTCGGGATGATGCGACCACAGATCGGGGCCGTCACGGTCCGCGGGGCCGGGCGCCAGGCGCAGCGCGCCCTCGCCCCCGTCCTGACAGTACAGGCAGTAGGCCAGCACGCGCAGCACGACGTGCTCCATGCTCTCGTCCTCGCGGCGCGGAACGACCAGCTTGGTGGCCAGGTCCACACCGCGATCGACGGCGGAGACCGTCAGGCGGAATTGCAGGGTTCGGTGACCAGCGGGCACGGCGGCGGGAAAGCTAGCGGATCCGCGGGCAGACGCCAGCGCGGGCCGTCGCTGATGGCTTCCTGGCGCCGGTGCGCCAGGTGTCCGCCGCTGACCGGCCGAAGCCGGCTGTGGCCCGCTCGTTACCGCTCCAGCGTCACGAAGCGCGCGCCGTTGGGACCGCGAACGCGCAGCAGATGGCTGCTGCGCCGGCTCGAGCGCAGGGCGGCCTCGGCGTCCTCGGCCGTGGGGGTCGCCTTGCGGTCGATCTCGACGATCACCTCGCCCGCTTGCAGGTTCGCCTTCTCGGCCGGGCTGCCCGCGGCCACCTCGACGATGGCGGCGCCCTTCACGTCGCGGCGCAGCCCCAGCGACTCCGCCAGCTGAGGGGTGAGGGTCTGCAGCGCCAGCCCGAAACCGGAGTCGTCCGACAGCGCGGCGGGCGACTCGCCGTTCGGTAGTTCGCCCAGCACCACCGCCAGGGTGGCCTTCTTCCCGTCGCGCACGTACTGGACCTGGATCTTGCTGCCGATGCTCTGATCCGACACGTAGTCGACGACGTCTCCCGCGCTCTCGACCGGCTTCTTGTCCAGCCCGACGATCACGTCGCCCGTGCGCAGGCCCGACGAGGCGGCCGGGCTGCGCGGCGTCAGCCCGCTGACGAACGCCCCCTCGGTCGGGGGCGTGCCGGCGCGGCTGATCAGCGCGCGCTGGTCCTCGGAGAGATCGCGCAGGTCGCCCAGCAGCACGCCCAGGTACGGGTAGCGCATGCGCCCGTCCTTGATCAGCGCCTGCGCGACCCGCTTCACCTGGTTGATGGGGATGGCGAACCCGTACGCGCCCCCCGGGCCGGTGTTGATGAGCGTGTTGATGCCGATGACCTCGGCGCCCAGGTTCACCAGCGGCCCGCCCGAGTTGCCCGGGTTGATCTTGGCGTCGGTCTGGATGTAGCTGCGCACGCGCTCACCGGACATCTGCACGTGGCGCCCCACGCGCCCCTTGCCGCTGAGGATGCCCGCCGTCACCGTCTGATCCAGCCCCAGCGGGCTCCCCACGGCCAGCACCCACTCGCCGACCTCCAGCTTGTCCGAGTCGCCGATGCGCGCCGCCGTCAGGCCGGCGGGTGGCCGGTCCAGGCGCACCACCGCCACGTCGGTCTGCTGGTCGGCGCCCACCACATGGGCGGACAGCTCGGTGCCGTTCGACAGCGTCACGCTGACCTTGGTCGCCTTCGAGACCACGTGGCGGTTCGTGACGATGTTGCCGGCGCCGTCCAGCACCACGCCCGAGCCGGTGCCGCGCTGGGGCGACGGGTCCGGCTCGCCAAACTGGAAGAAGCGCCGCAGCTGAGGCGGCAGGCGCTCGCCGGCCGCCGCCTCCTCGTCGCGATCGGGGTGCGCCACCTCGACGTCGATGCGCACCACGCTGGGCCCCATCGCCTTCGCCACGTTCGAGAACGCGCGCGACAGCGCCCGCGCCTCGGCGGGGATCTCCAGCTTCTGGGTCACGGCGGCCGGCGGGACGGCCGGCGGCGCGCCCGGCGCCGGGTGCGCGCCGGTGCTCCCCGGTGTGGGCGCCCGGGGCGGAACCGGCGCGGGTGTCGCCGGCGTTCCCTGCGTTGCCTGCGCCGAATCGAGGGGAACCGACACCGACTCGTCGCCCGGCTTGCGATGCGGCAGCAGCTTGTCGCAGGCGACCACCAGCGACAACGCGCAGGTAGCGAATGCCAACAGCAGGCGGTTGTGCTTCATGCTCACAGTTACGGAACGGACGCGGTGGTCAAGGTGATGGGTGAACACGTGCCGACTGATCCTACGACGATCGTAAACAATCCGCGCTCGCCCCTCTCCACATTCGTCAACGTGGCGTCGAGGGGGCCCTTGCTGCCACAGGAAGCACTGGTGTCGTTGCAGGTCGTTTTGGCAGGCACCTTGATGCTGCACCTTCCTGTCGACAGATTAAGGTCCACCGAGCCTTCGTTTATCTGCAGGACTGTATCGGCTGCCGCCGCTCGCCCGCCGCAGGTATCTACGGTTAACCCACCTTGGGGGCACTTCTCGACGTAGTAATTCACCGCCCCTACGAGCGCTGTGGATCCGCAGGTCGAGCCATACAGGTCGGTCGTCTGACAGGTCGTCGGCGTTGCAGTGGCGGGAAGCGCGCCAGCGGCGACGCAGGCGGTGGGAACCCGATGAAAGCGCAGCGTGTAACGGCCGGCCGCGCCGCTGGCCAGGCGCGCCACCAGGAGGTATTGCGTGCCGCCCGACAGGTTGTTCGCCGGAGTCATGCGCGGCCAGTTCGCGCCCGTGCCACAGGCCTGGGGCCCGGCGGTCGGCGCCGCGCAGTCGGTGGGATTGCCCGGGTTCGCCGTCTGGCAGGTGCCGGCATACAGCTCCAGCGCGACGTTCACCGCGTTTCCGGCGGCGTCGTAGACGTCGAAGTACCCGTAGTACAGGGGCGGCGCGGCGCCGGTCGGGTTCGTGGGCAGCGTGAACGTGAAGAACACGTCGCCGCCCGCGCCCAGGCCGCACTTCAGGGTGTTCGTCGCGCCGAAGTCCGTCTTGGCGTTGTAAAGGCTGAACGGGAAGTCGCCGCCCGCGCTGATGTCGACGGCGGTCGCGCAGGTGTCGTTCGGCGGCGCGCAGTCGCTGTCGTTCAGGCCCGTGCACCCGGGCGCGCAGCAGCCATCGCCGTCGATACAGGTCGTGATGGGGGTGCTGGTGCACTTCAGATCGCAGGTGCGCGCGCTGCCCGCCGTCGTATCGGTCGTGCAAGCGTTCTTGTCATCGCACGAGAAGCTGGTGCAGGTCGGCGTGGCCGGCGTCGAGTCGCAGGTCTCGCCGGGCTCCAGCACGCCGTTGCCACACACCGCCGTGCAATCGGCGTCGTTGGCGGCGTTGCAGCCACCCGGGCAGCAGCCATCCTTCGCGGCCAGGATGCAGGTGGTCTGCCGGCGTCCCTGATCCACGCAGGCCGCCTTGCACGTCCCGGCGTTGACGAGATCCGGCAGCACGCACGCGGCCTGGGGGCAGGCG
>Ga0207705_10002594_pt1 | contig 13883 bp, 10 predicted proteins | sample KBSC13metaG_FD_184314 | JGI IMG/M metagenome (GOLD analysis project Ga0207705, IMG submission 184314) | Corn rhizosphere microbial communities from Kellogg Biological Station, Michigan, USA - KBS C1-3 metaG (SPAdes) (version 2) | ecosystem: Host-associated > Plants > Roots > Rhizosphere > Soil ...
TTCTTGACGACGCTGAGGCCCGCGCCGCGACGCATGGCGCCCTGGCAGTCCCTCACTGTAAATAGCGCCCGGGATCGAGGTCGCCCGGGTCGTTGCCGACAAACAGCGCCACCGGGGAGTACGAGGCTTGTTGCCGGTCTGTTTGCCGTTCCTGGTGCGGTCGGGCAACCCGTGCATCAGTTCGCGTCGCTACGTCCGTGACGGTAGCGAGGTAGTAACCGTGCAGATCCCGTTCCAGGCAGGCCGCGGAGACCCTAAACTCTGGTAACGCCGCTGTTCCGCAACGGGCGTGCGAGCACGTTCGGAGGTGGGCACATTGGACCCTTCCGATCGGTTACGTCCGTTCGTTGCCGGCCTGGTCGCCGAATGGCTCGCCGACACCCCTAACCGGGTGCATCGCGCGAGTCACGGAACCCTCGTTTTCGTCGACATCTCCGGCTTTACCCGCCTGACCGAGAGACTTGCGGCCAAGGGCAAGATCGGCGCCGAGGAAATGAGCGACATCCTCGACGTCACGTTCGCCGCATTGCTCGGCGTCGCCTACGAATTCGGCGCGTGGCTGGTCAAATGGGGCGGCGATGCGGTCGTGCTGCTCTTCGAAGGCGAGGACGACGCAGAGCGGGCATGCACCGCGGCGCACGAGATGCGGCAGACGATGCGCCAGGTCGGTCGGTTACGCACGTCGGTAGGCAACGTGACCTTGCGCATGTCGGTCGGCGTTCACACTGGTGAGTTCGACTTTTACCTGCTTGGCAGTCTGCACAAAGAACTCGTCATCACCGGGACCGGCGCAACGGTGACCGTCAACATGGAAAGTGCCGCGGACGCAGGAGAAATCCTGGTCAGTTCGGCAACCGCGGCGCAACTGCCACCAGCGTGCGTCGGCGCCGCGAAAGGTGACGGATACCTGCTGGCCCGCTCGCCACGGTCGATGCGGTACGGTGAGATCGGCACCCGTGACGTCAGCGGCGTCGATCTTGGCGGGTGCCTGCCGGAGGTGACCCGTGATCACCTCCTGGCCGGCGGTACCGACGGCGAACATCGGCTTGTCGCCGTCGGATTCGTCGAATACTCCGGTGTGGAGACGGTGCGCACGCTCGGCGGCGCAGACGCGGTCGCAGATGCTGTCAGCTATGTGATTCAGCGTTGCCAGGAGGCGGCGCACCGCAATCAGGTGACGTTCTGGGAAACCGATGTCGGCGTCGACGGCGGAAAGGTGATGCTCGTCAGCGGCGCTCCGCGCAGCGCCGGACAGGACGAAGACCGCATGCTCGCCACCGTGCGAGACATCCTCGACGGCGGCGGCGAACTCGCCTTGCGTGCAGGGGTCAACGCGGGCCGCGTTTACGCCGGCGAATTTGGCCCGCCATTCCGGCGCACATTTTCGGTAAAGGGCGACGCAGTCAACTTGGCCGCGCGTTTGATGAGCCGCGCCGGCGCTGGCGAGATTTACGCGGCCGACGCCGTCCTCGCTCGCGCGCGCACTCGCTACGAGACACACGCACTGCCGCCCCTGATCGTGAAAGGCAAGCAGCGGCCGGTGGTCGCACACCGGGTCGGTGCGGCCTTGTCAGGTGACGCCGGCACATCGCGCATCGATTTGCCGTTCGCCGGCCGCGAAACCGAAATCGAAGCGTTGTTACAAGCACTTGCCGACGCCAGAGACGGCCGCGGCGGATACTGGGAAATCCGTGGTGAAACCGGCATCGGCAAGTCGCGCCTGGTGGCCGAGCTCATTGCTCGAGCAGAGGCGACGACGGTCGTCGGGGTGGCCTGCGACCTGTACCACACGGCGACGCCATACGCGCCGTTCCGCCGCGTCTTGCGTCAACTCGCGGGCATTGCCGACGACGCCGATCCGGTCGCGGCCGGCGCGTCGCTGCTCGACGTGGTCGCCAGTGCCGCTCCGAGCTTGCTGCCCTGGACCCCTTTGGTAGCAGCGGTTGTCGACGCGCGGGTTCCGTCGTCCCCGGAGGTCGATGCGCTCGACGCGAAGTTTCGTAAAGCCCAGCAGGACGAATACACCGCCCGCTTGATCGCGGCACTCGTTCCCGAGGCGTTGCTGCTCGTCATCGAAGACGTGCACCTGATGGACGACGCGTCGTCCGGTTTGTTCAATGAACTCGCGAAAATCTGTATGGAACGGCCTTGGCTCGTGGTTACCACCAGCCGGCCCAGTGACGCAGCGACCGTAGTACCCGACGGGGCGCACCGGCTCGACCTTCGTCCGCTGTCGTCAGACGCCGTTAATGCGATGGTGAAGCTAGCCACCGACGACGTTCCGCTGCCGCCGCACGAACTCGAGTTGCTTGCTCGGCGGGCCGGCGGAAATCCCTTGTTCGTACACGAATTGCTCGGTGCCGCGCGTGCGGGCGGTACCGTCTCGGCACTGCCCGACACCGTCGAAGGTGTGATGGCCGTCCAGATCGACCGGCTCCAACCGCGCGAGCGACTTGTGCTGCGAATCGCGTCAGTGCTCGGCATTCGCATCGACGAACGAGTGTTGAGCGAAATGCTCGAACAAGAAGGCCTCGACCCGGACGTCGTGCGTTTCGGCGTCCTCACGAACTTCTTGGAAACCGACGCTGATGGCGCGCGTTTTCGCCATACTCTCGCCCGCGACACGGCCTACGAAGGTTTGCCCTTTAGTCGTCGGCAGTCTTTGCACGGTCGCGCCGGCGAGGTCATCGAACGGCTTGCGGCCGGTCGCACCGACGAAGCCGCCGACCTGCTTTCGATGCACTACCTGCACGCACGCAAATTCGACGCCGCATGGCGTTACGCGCGCATCGCAGGGCACCGCGCCCGCCAGGTGCACGCCCAGGTCGCAGCTGCCGAGTTTTACGAACGCGCACTTGACGCCGCGAAACGCCTTCCGTCGTCGACCCCGGCCGAAGTCGGCGAGATCGCCGAAGCGCTCGGAGACACGCGGTACAAACTCGCCGAGTTCGCGCAGGCTGCGGTGGCGTACCGACAGGCGCGCGATTGCATTGCCGGAGCCACCGACCAGGCACGGCTGCTCTATAAATGCTCGCTGGTGGCCGATCGGGCCGGCCAATTCGGGAGCGCGTTGCGATGGCTGACTAAGGCCCGGCGGGCACTTGACCAATGCGAGGGTGAAGCGGCCGATCGGTTGCGTGCTGAATGCAGTGCGCAGCAGGGCCTCATCAGGCATTGGCAAGGCCGCGACGCCGAAGCGGTTGCCGCCCTGCGTGCCGCGGTCACGCTAGCCGAGAAGGCAACTGCCGACGAAGCGCTCGCCACTGCGTTGGTATGGCTCGACAACTGCGAGATGACGCTCGGCGTCGCCGGCACCGGCGAGCACGCGCATCGCGCACTCGAAATTTGGCGACGATTCGGAAATCGGCCGTGGGAAGAAGCGCGGGTGCTGAACCAGCTTGGCATCCGCGCTTATTTCGAGGGCCGTTGGGATCTCGCCGTCAAGTTTTATGGCGAATCGAAGGACGCATGCGATCGCGCCGGTGATCAGTTCACTGCCGCAGTCGAGTCGGCGAACATGGCCGAAGTGCTATCAGACCAAGGACATCTCGAAGCGGCTGAGCCATTGCTACGCGACGCCCAGCGAGTCTGGCGCGCGGCCGGCGCGCCGTCGTTCGTGGCGTTCGGCAAGAGCCAGCTCGGCCGGCTCGCCGCCCGGCTGCGACAATTCGACGACGCGTTGGAATTGCTGCACTCAGCACGAGACGACTATCAAAATGACGGGGAGCAGGCGGAGGTCGTCGAAACCGATGCTCGCATCGCCGAATGCCTCGCGCTGCGTGGTGAATTCGATGCGGCGCTAGTGGCTGCCGACGATGCGTTAGCGAAGGCCTCGGCCGGTCCTGGCCTGCCGCCGCAGATTCCGTTGCTACAACGCGTTCGTGGCTTCGCGCTCTTCGCCGAACGCGACGTGGACGGCGCTCTCGCTGCCCTCGACGCAAGCTTGTCGGCCGCCCGCGAACGCAATGCACGCCACGAAATCGCCTGGACCTTGCACGCACTTGCCGCGGTTCACGCGGCGCTTCCCGGCGCCGAGCCTGCCAACGCCGAACCGCTGGCGGACGACGCCGCTGCCGAACGAGTGGCGTTATTCGACCAGCTCGGCATCGTCGCCGTCGCCGAGCCGGCGTTCAGCTAGTCGATTCCGAAGCTGTTGATTTTCTCGGGGTAGATGCGGATGAAGGCATCGCCGAACCCGGGACCAAGACTTGAGCCCCCTTGGGGCACAGCCTCGGCGCGACCGCGTATCTCGAGCATTCGCGGCGTCCACGAGTCTACCGATACGAGATCGTCGACGACGAGGGCGGCCCAACCGTTGTTCTTGACGTCGCGGTATTTCTTTGTTGTCGCTACGTGATGGCCGCCGACGTCGATCGTGCGCAGGTCGGCGTTGTAGTGAAACGACGTCGGGACGACGTGCGGCTTGTGGTCACTGCCTGCTGTGGCCAACCGTCCGAGCCGTTGGCCAGCGAGGTAGTCGATCTGGGCGTTCGTGAGTTCGGCCATGTGTCCAGTAAACCTCGCCTGCCGCGCACATGGTCTCGAATCGAGAAGCGCGATGGTCGGGGCTGGCATAGCGTTGCGATCGAGGCCAGGTAAGGTGCCGAGCCTGCGTAGACGAAGGGGAAACTGCCAATGCCTGCGAAAAAGGCCCAGGCCGAGTCCGAGGGTTTCAGTGCCGAAGAGCGTGCGGCGATGAAGGAGCGCATCGCCGAGATGCGCGCCGAAGGCAAGAAGGGCGCCAAGAAGGCCGAGGGCCTGCAGGCGATCGTCGACAAGATCGCTGAGATGGCGCCCGACGACCGCGTGCTTGCCGAGCGCGTGCACGCGACCATCACCGCCACAGCGCCGGAGTTGTCGCCCAAGACCTGGTACGGCATGCCCGCCTACTGCGATGCCGACGGCAAGGTCGTCGTGTTCTTCCAGGACGCGGGAAAGTTCAAATATCGCTATTCGACCCTGGGTTTCCAAGAGGCGGCGAACCTCGACGACGGCGACATGTGGCCGGTGTCGTACGCACTGTTGAAGTGGAGCCCGGCTGTGGAGAAGAAGGTCGTCGCGTTGGTGAAGGCCGCGATCTCGTAGAACAGTCTGATCTCGTCGAGTCCGACCTTCATTGCGTGGCCCCTGCACTTCTTCTGAAGGTGCGGCCCCAGTTGAAGTTGCCGTCGTCGTCCTCGATGTAACCGTCGAGTGACGCGATGGCGCCATAGATCAGCCTGGCCATGCCAACCTCCTTGCTCTCACGACATTGAAGTGCGACAGAAGTTGGCCCCTCGTTACGTCGTAAGACCCGATTCGGCGGAGTCTCGGGATACGACGCAGAACTAGTTGCCTTCGGGGTCGGCGAGGGTGATCCAGCCGTTGCCGTTGGGTCGCCGGAAGTCAGCAACGTGGACGGCACCAAGCTCGACCAGCCGGGCGACTTCCTCCTCGCGGTTTCGGTCTGTGGGCCGCAGATCCGGGTGCAGGCGGTTCTTGACGACCGGGTCTTCGGTCCAGTCCAAGACCTTCGTGGGGTCCGGTCGCAGCCGTAGGCTTTCGATATGACATCGACCGATCCGCGTGAAGGCGGTGCTCCCATCGGCATCGCGGAGGCGTTTCTTGCATTGCACGTGCCAGGTGAGCCGTTGCTGATTCCCAATCCGTGGGACGTCGGCTCGGCACGGCTGCTCGCATGGATGGGGTTCAAGGCGCTTGCCACCACAAGCAGTGGTTCAGCTATGACACTCGGCCAGTTGGATGGTTCGCTTTCTCGCGACCAGGCTCTCGCGCAGGCCGCGATGATCGTCGACGGCGTGCGCATACCCGTCTCTGCAGACCTGGAGAATTGCTTTGCCGACGAGGCAAGTCAGGCCGCCGAGACTGTTCGCGCGGCGGCGAGCGTTGGGCTCGCCGGCTGTTCAATCGAAGACTGGGACGGCGAACAGATCTATCCCCATGATGTAGCGGTTGAGCGGGTGCGCGCGGCGGCTGCGGCAGCGCATGAAGAACCCCGAATCGTCCTTACTGCCCGTGCCGAGAATTACTTACACGGCCGCGAGGACCTGGCCGACACGATCAAGCGACTGCAGGCATATCAGGACGCCGGTGCCGACGTGCTGTACGCGCCCGGCATCACCGAGCTTGCTGAGCTTCGCGCTCTCGTCAGCTCGGTCGAGCGACCGGTCAATGTTCTCGCGATGGCGTCGACGCCGCCTGTTGCACAGCTCGCCGACATCGGTGTCGCGCGCGTCTCGGTGGGCGGCGCGTTCGCATTCGCTGCGGCCGGAGCCTTGGTCGCCGCCGCAACTGAGCTACGAGACAGCGGTACGTACTTATATGCAGAGCTGTCGGCTGACGGGCGTGCGGCAGTCCGCGCAGCATTCGGCTAGCGCTTGCAGCCGGACGTCGCCAGACTCGCCTTCCCCGTTGGCCACCGCGATCAGTTGTGCGTAAGTCGCGTTAGTCGAGGTTGAGGCCGCGACGTCCGACTGCGTTTAGGTCGTCGACGCTGAAGCGGTTCGGCCAGTCCTTTTCGTAGTCTTCGGCGGGAAAATCACTCGGACTCGAACCGGTGATGAACGCTTGGCGAGCGGAAGCGGCGTACTTCTCGTTGCGTGGGCACCACGGGGCGGCGGGGATGTACATGACGTTGCCCCAGCCTCGCTGATTCGTCACGGGTGCGACGCTGTGGATCATGTCGCAGTGCCACCAGACCGAGTCGCCTGCCTTGATGTCGGGGATGCCACTGAGGGCATTCATCAGCAGCGAGTGCCATTTCTCGCTGGCCGGAAACACCTGGTTCACCGTGACGCCGCACATGTCGTCGTCCGGCACATCTGACAGCAACGGGCGAAGCATGAGGTAGCCCATAGCGGCGGGGATCGGCACGGTGTGCAAGACACCCTGGTCGTGGTCCATGTCGCACAACGCGGTCCAGCCTTGGAAGGTGCGAAATGCTGAGCACATCGTGCTGCCGGGGTATTGCGGGCCGGATGTGCGGTACGCGGCGTCCCAGGGGTCGTACTGCTCGACGCTGCCGTCGAACAGGTGCCTGAACGCCTGTTGGTACGCCGACGTCATCCAGAGATCGAGTGTTCCTGGGTCGAGGTGCGTTCCGAGCCCTTTCGAGTTAACGCCCGGCGGCCGACGCCGGATCCGGTCGGGATAGAGCGAGTCGCGATCGGGATCGAACCACTGCACGCCGTCCGACTCGTTCTTCCATTGGCGGTTGAGAAAAGCTTGCACACGAGCCATTCGATCGCTCTGTCGGGCTTGCATTTGCGCCGATGACCAGTAAATCGGATAGATCTCGGGCTTCGAACCGACACTGCCGAAGAAGTCATCTCCTGGACCGCGGTAATTCTCGAAGAACTGGTTGCTCTCGACGTATTCGACGATGTTCGCATCCCATCCCAACGCTTGGTCGCGTTCGAAATGGCCGCGCACGACGAGGCAGCCGCGGTCGCGCAACTTTTGTTGATCCGCGGGCGAGACGGTACCTGCCTCGATGTCTGCGTAGTCGATCACGGGCCAGATCGTTTCGCCACGGTCCCTGGCGGCCACGACCTCGTCGACTGCCGTGCCCACCCGCTGCTCAATCACCGCGAAAACCTCGTCGACCGAGCGGCCGGAGGATTCGATCCGGCGTCTCAGCGCGGTTTTGATCTCGCGGATCGCCGCAGGTAGATCGGCAGGCGTCGACTCCCAGTGGGGGAGTGCAGGCAATGGCGCGGCTTCTGGAGCGGGGGCGACACTCACGGTGGTACTCCTTTGGTTAGGACTCCAAACTAGAATGACTGTAGGTCGCGTCCACGTTCTAGGCAAGACTCCTGACTAAACTCTTGCCATGCCGCCACCCAAACCGTCTCTCGACATCCTGCGAGCGCTGACCGACGAGCACGTCGTGCGGGCGCTCATGCAGGAGCGACGGCTGACGCGCGCCGAACTCGCTGTACGCACAGGCATTTCGAAACCCACGGTGTCTGAGAGCGTGCGTCGCCTGGTTGCAACCGGACTCTTGCAAGACACCGGTGAACGGACGACGGGCCGCGGCCGGATCGGTTCGTACTACGCGCTTTCTCCCGACGTCGGCTGCGCTCTTGTCGTCAGCATCGCGCCCGAAGGTGTTGTGGCGAAAACCATCGACGCCTACGGTGACGTGATCGCTCGGGCCGATCGCGATGTCAAGCGCCCGGCCCGGCCGGCGCAGGTAGCCAGCGCACTGAAGGAGGCAGTGCGTGCGGCGACCGGTGCAGCGCTTGCACCGCTTCGGCTCGCGGTCGTCAGTGCGGCGGATCCGGTGGATCGGGCAACCGGTCGCCTGGTGCACCTGCCCGACGCGCCATTCCTGGTCGGCGAGGTCTCGCCGGTCGAGGTTCTGGGCGGCCTGGTCGAGGGTCCTGTGCTGGTCGACAACGACGTGAACTGGGCGGCACGAGCCGAACGTGAAAGCGCGGACGGCGTGGGCGCAACGTCGTCCGAGTTCGAGAACTTTGCTTATCTTTTTCTCGGTGAGGGTCTCGGTTGCGCGATCGTCAGCGACGGCGAGGTGCGGCGTGGAAGTAGCGGTATCGCAGGCGAAATCGCGCATTTGCTGACGGCGGGTCCACGGGGTCGCGCCGTCCGTTTCATCGACGTGTTCGACGAAATCGAGCTGCGGCGTGCTGGGTCGACCGCAATCGATGTTGAGGCGTTGCTGAAATCCGTGCAGCGCAAGGATTCGCGAGGCCGCATGGTGCGCGAGACCCTCGCAAACGCGATCAGTGGCGTGCTCGCCGCAATAGTCGCGCTGGCGGACCCGCGGCTGGTCGTGATCGGCGGCACCTGGGGCACAGCGCCACCGGTCCTTGATGCTGTGAGCGCCGCGTTCGAGAGGCTGCCGCGGCACGTGGCGATCCGGGCGGCGATGCTCACAACCGAGCCGCCATTGCTCGGTGCACAGCAGCACGCGTTGCGCGGTCTTCGCGCCGCGATCGTCAACTCGTCCAGCTGACGCGCGCGTTGCCGTCGCCAGATCGCTCGTCGCCTATCGGCTCGCCCGTTTACTTTGAAATCCTCGCGTAGCAAGGATTGCCGTCACACCGGCGTTCGGCCATAGGTGACCGCGTGCACTGGAGTGAGGTCGACGTGGCCGATGTCGACGAACCCGTGCCGCGCAAGCAGGTCGTCGTATGCCGTGCGCGGCAGCAGTTGGTCGTCGATTTGTGCCTCGAAGAATTGGATGCCGCTCATCACCCGCCCCGGAACGCCGCGTAGTGCGTCTAACGAATCTGGGAACGGGAAATCTGAGATCACGAACCAGCCGCCCGGTTCAAGTGCCGCGCGGATATTGCGCGTCACGCGGTCAATATCGCGGCATTCGTGCATCGAGATGTTGTTGATGACGCACGCCGCCTGCTCGTCAATCGCCATCGCTTCGAGCGGGCTGTGCACGAGGCGGCATCGATCAAAAACGCCGGCGTTGCGCAGCCTGTTCTCTGCGAGGTCGATCGAGTGCCGGTCGCCGTCGACCCCGACGATCTCGCAGTTCGGATACGTCTGGGCGAGCTGCACCATGCCAACACCGGAACCGCACGCGGTATCGACGATGCGACTGCCGCGCTCGAGACGGTCTGCCAAACCTGGCACCTGCGCGAGGCCGCCAGGCACAAGGCGGGTGTAGAACGGCAGACCGGTACCCGCGACACCGTCGATCCAGTCAGGACTGCACGAGTCCCACCACAACCGCTCGCCGCTGCGGAGCACCGACTCGAAGCGGTCGAACACTTCGTGCTGCTCCAAGACCGTGAAAACCCCACCCACGTAGGCAGGATGCGTCGTGTCGAGCAACAAGGTCGCCACGTGCGGCGCCAGCCGGTAGCGCGTTTCCAAAGAGACGGACGGCGGGGCGTCGTCAACATCGCAGATGCCGCTCGCAAGCGCTCCGCGGCACCACACCGCGACGTAGAACGGGTCGAGTTTGAGCTGCTCGGCGAGTTGATCGGCGGAAAGCCCGCTCGGTGCCCCGGCGTCTGCAAGCGCTTGGATCAATCGCTGCCGGATTCCGATCGCGACGACGCGGTGGCCGACGAATCCGGCAATGTGCGCCAGCAAACGGGACGCTTGGTCGCGCGGGGTGATCTGCTGCGGCGCTGGTGCGACCGGAGGCGCTGCATTTGCTGTGGTTGCTGTGGTTGTCATCGGTCGCTCCCGGTGGACGGGTCTGAACGTCGTCCAGCCTGCCGTCGACCATTTCGCGAGGCTAGTTCCGATTCTGTAGCGCGCTGGTTCAGAATCTGTACTAGGCAGGTGGCAAGGCTCTATCGTGCGGACGACGGCGCGGCGGGAGGAAGTTGATGAGTGCGTACGGTCAGTTTTGTCCTGTCGCCAAAGCAATGGAACTGCTTGACGAGCGCTGGACGATGCTCGTCGTGCGAGAATTATTGGTGGGCAGCCGGTATTTCAACGACCTGCGTCGCGGTGTGCCACGCATGTCGCCGGCGTTGCTTTCTAAACGGCTGCGCACCCTGGTGAACGCCGGGGTAGTGGAGCGCAGGCAGCACGGTGGTCGGATCGCTTACTCGCTCACCGAGGCGGGCGCCGAGCTGCAGCCGGTTGTGGAAGCGCTCGGTCGGTGGGGCGCACGCTGGATTCCGCAACTAGGCGACGAAGATTTGGACCCGCACTTGCTGTTGTGGGACCTGCATCGCAATCTCGATCTCGCTGCGATGCCCGACGGCCGTACGGTGCTGAAGTTTCAGTTCCCCGACGTGCGCGGCCCAGCGGCCAGGTGGTGGATCGTGGTTGCGACTGAGGGCGTCGATGTCTGTGACAGTGATCCGGGTTATGCGGTCACAATGTCGATCACGGCGTCGCTCAAGACGATGACTGCGTTGTGGCGTGGCGACATCACCTGGGCGCAGGCCGGTCGGGACGGACTGGAACTCGACGGGCCCGCGTGGGCGCGTCGCGCGCTGCCACATTGGCTTCGGTTGTCGACCTTCGCGAACGTGCCTAGGCCGGCGCTCGAAGGCGCTGTGCCGCAGTAGGTTTGCCGGTCAACACGGTGCCTGTGGTGGGGGCTCAAACGCTCGCTATTCGAGCGGCCGCCGTGCGATGGCGGCGGGCTCTCGACCTGCGAGCAGCCAACCAGCTGCCGTTGCGATAACTGGGAACCCCGCCAGGATCACGACGAGGTTGACGATGGGCACATGGCCGAGCGGCGTTAGGTTGCTGCGGTTCCAGGCAAGCAAGGCGGCGTAAGCACCGGCCGTGCCGATGATGCCGCCCAGTAGCGCAAGCGCCCCGGCCGTCACTCCCGTCAGCGCGCGGCGGGTACGGCTGCTTGCGCCGGCCGCCGCGAGTGTGCGCAGGTCTCCTGCTGTCTCGCTTCGGATGAGGCCGACCGTCATGCCGAGAACGCCCAGTGCGAGCAGGATGCCCGCCGCTGTCGACCAATTCCGTAGCGGCGCAAGAGATTTCTGCGGTTGACGGGCCTCAACGAACAGGCCCGCGCCCGCCGCAGTCTTTGTGGCGAGGTCGATCTGTGCCGATGTTAACGGGGCGGAGGTCTGTAGCAGCCAGCCCGCAGGGATGGGCTTCAGTCCGAGCTTCTGCATCGCATGTGGTGTCAAAAACGCGCCCGGAGCCGAGGTGTATGTAGGCAACTGCCCGAGAATCTGGATCGTCGGTTGGGTGGTGTCTTCTCCTCTCCCTTTGCCCGGAAGGGGTGTCGGGTCGAAGATCTGCCGACCACTGATGTCGGTTCTCGCCGTGACGACGTCGGCGTCCGGCTGCAGCTGCCCGGCCGCGATGCCGTAATGCGCGAGGACCGCGGGCGTCGCGACGTAAAGCGTTATGGGATTGGAAATTCGTTCGCCGTGCTGAACTTTGGCTACCTCAGCGAGTGCAGGTGTCAGGTAGCCGACCGCTTGGCCACCGGTCGGCGAGGCATGCCCGGGTGAAACTGCCGTAGGTCCGCTACCGGTCTGAGCCAGGGGAACCGTGGAAGCGTTCGCGTCGTAGGCCTGTTCCAAAGGCAACGTCGAGGCGTGAAGCGTCGCAGCCACCCGGTCGACGTCCGTTGTCGCGGTTTGCAGTTGGGCGGCAGACAGTGACGGCAGGGGGTTGCCGAGATCAGCCCGACTGACATAGAGCATGAGCTGGTTGCTAGGGAGATTTCGTGGTCCGGTGGGCTTTTCAGCTACCCCTGCGTTAATGCAGATCGTGGCGGCGATGCCGATCGCCAAGGTGATCGCACCCAGCGCGGCGCCGGAACGGGCCTGGTAGCGAACGAGGTCTCGCAGCGCGAGCGTCGCCGCAATCGGCGACCGCCGGGCGGCGAGAGCGAGCAGCCGGATGGCCAGTGGTGCCAACAACAACACGCCGACGGCGGTGGTGACCGTGCCGCCGATGATGAATCCGACTCGATCTCCGTCGGCGAATGCGAGCAAGACGATGCCGCCCGCGAGCAGCACGATGCCGGCGGTGGCGAAACGATGTGCGGGCTGGGGCTGCGGAGGTCGACCGGACAACGCCGCGATCGGGGAGAGCCGGGCAACCGATCGGGCCGGCCACCACGCTGCGGCAATCGCGGTCGCGAATGTGAGGAGCATGGCCGCGGCGATGGCCCACCACGGCAACGCAAGCCGGTCAATGCGATGTTCGGTGACTGATTCCAGCGCCGGCACCGAGGCGAACCAACCCACTAACCCAACGACGGTGCCGATGATCGCGGCGCTCGCCCCGACGGCCGCACCGTTCGCCAGGACGACGAGCCGAAGGTGCCGATTCGTAGCGCCGAGCGAAGCAAGCATGCCCAACGCGCGCTGCCGCCGCCGTGCCATGACGGCGAATCCCGAAACGGCCATCAGGCCGACGAAAACCAAGCCCAAGCTCGCTAGCGCGAGAACCAACGCCTCGGCGGCGGCGTGGTTCGGCGTCCCTCGACTTTCCACCTCCATCGGGGTTTGGCTGGGCAGCCGGACTGACCCAAGAACCTGCTGACCGGCGGTGTCGAGCAGGATCGACACGCTGGTCGCCGGCTCGGCTTGACCAGGTGCGACGAGGGCGAATTGGTCTAGCAGGTTGAGTGGGTCTTCGACCACGCCGACGACGCGCAGGGTGCGACCGCTTGCGGTCCATTGATCGCCGATGTGCACGCCGAAGGTCTTCGCGGCACCGCTGGTCATTGCCACCTCGCCGGCGACAGTCGGGTAGCGACCTTGGTCCAGACGCAGCGTCACGTTGGCGTACGGTCCGTTCGGATCCTGGGCCCGCACGTCGAGGTTCGCGATCGAGCCCGGTATCGGCACGCTTTGGTGTCCGATCACTTCGACAGTGCCGAATTTTGCTTGCAAGGCAGCGATATCACTGCTGAGCTTGGTGTCTGGCTCCGCCAACGTGATGAGGGTGTCGGCTGTGCCGAACGTCGGATTGGCTTTCAGATTCGCCGCGCCAGACGCTGCCCCGAGCCCGATGACCGTTGCGGCGATTGCCAGGATCAGCAACGCGAGAACAAGTGCCTGGCGCCGCCACTCACGTCGGTACAACCGCCAAGCCCAGCGGACGACGGCCCTGCGGGCAGGCGTACCGCCGTGCTCTGCCGCTGTGGTGTCCGGTCGGTCGCGAAGCGAAGTCGTCATGACTGCCGGCTCGGCGCGAGTATCGACTCCGGGCCTTCCGGAGGTGCGGTTTGGTCGACGACGCGGCCGTCGCGCAAGAACACAACGCGGTCTGCCCAAGAGGCAAGTTGCGCGTCGTGGGTGACGACGACACCGGCCACGCCGCGCTGGCACGCCGTCCTGATCAGCCGGATGACCGCCTCGCCGTTGGCGCTATCGAGCGCGCCCGACGGTTCGTCGGCCAGTAACAGATTTCGGTTTCCGACGACCGCGCGGGCAACGGAAACCGAAATCTGT
>Ga0207705_10002595_pt1 | contig 13882 bp, 11 predicted proteins | sample KBSC13metaG_FD_184314 | JGI IMG/M metagenome (GOLD analysis project Ga0207705, IMG submission 184314) | Corn rhizosphere microbial communities from Kellogg Biological Station, Michigan, USA - KBS C1-3 metaG (SPAdes) (version 2) | ecosystem: Host-associated > Plants > Roots > Rhizosphere > Soil ...
CACCAACGCGGGCACCGAGCGCCACGCGAAGTCCAATCTCCTGCGTGCGCTGCGTGACTCCGTACCCAACCACTCCATAGATACCCACGGCGGTTATTGCCAGAGCCAGCAGGCTGAACAACCCAAGCACCGAGACTCCGAGTCGTTGTGCGAATACCGTGTGGCCGGTGCGATCCTCGAACGTCGACACATCGTACACCGGGACTTCAGGCGCCACTTCGTGCAATGCCTGTCGAATCCTGGCAAGCGTTGCTGACGGAGCACCGGTGCTCGTGACCACCAGGTCGAGAGGATTGCGGCCCGACGTCGAGAGATGCTGGCTGAGTGCCCTGTAGACCACTGGCTGCGCCTGTTCGCGAAGCTCGTGGTACTTGATGTCTCGCACTACACCAACAATGAAAGCGGTATCGGCAGAGCCGAACAGGATACGCCGGCCAAGCGGGTCCTTTCCTGGCAGATATGTATGCGCTGCGGTTTCGTTGATGATTGCCACGTGCTGCGAGGACGGACCGTCATGATCAGTGAAAAGCCGTCCACGGAGGAGTGGAATCGAAAACGCCTCCAGGTACTGGGGCGTAATGTCGATCGTTTCAACACCAGCGTGTTCGTCCGGTGTCGGAGTATACCCGTCGAGCTGAAATCCTTCACTGTCGGAGCCGAGATCGAGCGGCAGCGTCGTCCCCCAGGCGGCGAACCGTACGTCAGGCATGGCGCGCAGTCGCCGTACGGCGCCGTCGTATATCTGTCCCGTACGCGCGCTGTCGCCGCGGATAAGGGCAACATTGACCGACGCGACCGCAACATGAGCACCGTCGAACCCCGGATCGGTGGCAAGTGCGCGCTGCAGGCTTCGCGCGAAGAGCCCGGCACCGATCAGGAGAACGAGGCTGAGAGCTACCTGCGCTATCAGCAGTGTGCGACGCAACATTGAACGCTGCCGCCCCGGGCCGGGTGCGCCATCTTTCAGCGCGCCGGCCATGTCGTGCCGCGTGCTCTGCAGCGCCGGCGCTACGCCAAATACGAGGCTGGCTGCCAAGGCGAGGAGGATCGTGTACGCCGTCACACGTTCGTCGACGTGAACGCCCACAATCCCAAGTGATAATCCCCCGGGCAACGTTACGTGTGACATCGCACGCATTCCTATACGTGTTGCGAGCAGACCGATGATAGAGGCAATGAGTGCGAGCACGCCCGCTTCGGTGAGCAGCTGTCTGACCACACGTGCTCGCCCCGCTCCTACTGCCATACGAATCCCGATTTCGCGGCGTCGACTCATAGCGCGGACCAGCAGCAGGTTTGCAACGTTGGCGCATGCAATGAGAAGCACTATGCCTACGACGGCGGACACGATAGCGGTGCCGCGCACCATCGTTCCGTGCGCAATGCTGGAGATGGCAGCATCTCCCGCCCATACCACGTTCTCGGCTGTGATCCTCTTCGCGAGGGTCTGATAGCTATCCGGATAGGACGCGTCCTGATGCACGGCGGAAGTATGGAATGCAGCTGCGGCCTGCTGTATCGTCGCTCCGGGGGCGAGGCGTCCGATCATGCTGAGCCACGACCAGTTGCGTCCGTTCAGGTTCAATCCGCTGAACGAAGTCGGCGCCAATCCCATCCACGTGTGAGTTGGCACCCACAAGTCCTCGGGCGAATCGAGCTGAACGCCGTGGAAATCGTTCGCGGCGACTCCGACGATCGTCACCGGCATTCCATTGAGATCGAGTACACGGCCGATCACGTCGGTGCCATCCGGGAAAAGGTGGCGCGCAAACGTCGAACTGAGTACTGCGACAGGTGGCGCGCCCGGCTCATCGTCCCGCGCTGCAAGCACGCGCCCGCGCGACGGACCGACGCCCAGCAGAGGGAAGTAGTTCCCGCTGACAACTGCCGCCGACGCGATCTCGGTACGCTCCCCGTCTGAAACCGCGGTGCTGCGATCGCTGAATGCAGCCAGGCCGGCCAGCGCGGGATTGGAGTTGGCGAAGTCACTGTAAGAGGGATACGAAACTGACAGATTATCGACCGCTATCACACGATCAGGTGTTGCGACACCGGGCAGTGGGCGCAATACGAGCGCGTTGACAAGGCCGAATACCAACCCGTTCGCGCCGATACCAAGCGCCAACGTGAGCACCGCCGCGATCGTGAAGCCGCGGTTACGCGCCAGCTGCCGGATCGCGAATACAACATCATTCCTCACGCCGAATGCGAACTCGGCGAATCGCATGTCGCGCTCGTGCTTATGGCCGATGCGGTAGCAAACGTCGCGCACGTTCGCGAAGCTTCCGAAGCGCCGCAGCGCCTCTGCGTGCGCGTCTTCCGCCGCGAGGCCGGCCGCCAAGTATTCGCCCTCGCGCATCTCGACATGGAAGCGCAGCTCTTCATCCACATCGTCCTCCACGTTCGCGCGCCAGAAGCGCAGATACCGGCGCCACGCTTCGGTCTTCACGATGGCGCTCTAGACCGGTTGAGTGGTGGCGCCGAGCACACAGCTTACCGCATCCGCGAACCGCGCCCATGTCGACGCCTCGACGCGCAGCTGCTTCCGACCTTTCGCGGTCAGATGATAGAACTTCGCACGTCGATTGTTCTCCGACAGACCCCACGCAGCCTCGATCAGTCCACGCGCTTCGAGCCGGTGCAGGGCGGGATAGAGCGAACCTTCCTCGATGCGCAGCACGTCATCGGTGGTTTGCTGCAGCCATCTCGCAATGGAGTAACCGTGGACCGGTGCCCAGCTCACGGCCTTGAGAATCAAAACGTCCAGTGTGCCCTGAAACAGATCGACACTTGGCTTGGTCATACAGTCCCCATAGAATGCCTATGGGACGATATCACTCGTCACGTAGAACGTCAAGGGGAGTCGGTGCGGCCAGGGAGTTGTTTGACCGCTATCCGGCCTGGGGGTCGAGCGAGGGGGGTACTGGTTACAGAGCGAGCGCCAGTTGGACCGCGGTCGCCCGCCTAGCGCCGGGCTCGAACGGTCCCGCGACGCGATCCTGGCTGGCTGCGCTCAATCGTCCCGTGAACTTCGTTCGGGATACCGCGCTGTGCACCTCGCCGAGAGCGGCTCGCGGCGTGTTGCACTTCTCGCTCAGGTGCGCAAGCACTATCTGCCGCAGGTTGCGATGCGCAACGTCGCGCGCAAGTTGCCCCGCGCGGCCGTTGCTGAGATGTCCATGGCGCCCCGCAATGCGCGCGCGAACGGATGCCGGGTATGGCCCCCCGTGCAGCATCAGTTCGTCGTGGTTCGCTTCCAGAATCAACATGTCAAGATCCCGCATCGCATCGATCACGCTCTGGCCGGCAACACCAAGATCGTATGCGATGCCGGTACGCGCGCCGGTCGAGCGCGATGTCGCGACCAGCACGACCGGCTCCGCCGCATCGTGCGAGGACTTGACCGAAAGGATGTCGATGTCACCGATCGACAGACCATCGCCGGCGCGGAACGGAATTGCTCCGCAACCTGCCAGATCGCGACAGGCGGTTATGGTGCCGACAGTCGCGTGCGCGGCCCAACCGTACCGTTCGCACAACACGCGCACGCCGCGCACGTGGTCCGTGTGCTCGTGCGTAACGAGAACTGCCTGAATCGATTCCGGCTCTATGTCCACTGACCGCAGGCGCTCGACCAGAATGCTCGGCGCGAAACCCGCATCTATCAACAGGCGGGAGTCACCGGATTCCAGCAGCACCGCATTTCCCCGGCTTCCGGAGCCGAGCAGCCACATTCTCATCGTCACCGTTACACCCGAGCGGCGAAAAAGCGCCCGGAGCAATACGGTGCCGGCAGCGTATCAGGAATTGGTCGCCCGTGCATGCGCGCGCGCGAGGTGTCGACGCAGCGCGTCGCCGAGCTGAACGCCCCTGCGCTGCATCATGCGTTCCGCGACGTCGATGAACTTGGATGCATGGAAGGTTGCGTACGGCTCCCTCTCGCCCCACGAGAACGGCGCGACGAACTTGGGATGCGTGGCTGCGCCGAAGACGTTTGCACCGGCGCCCAGCACGGTGCCCGTGGTGAGCATCGTCCCGATGCCGGTCTTCACATGGTCGCCGAACATGGTGCCGAGGAATTGCTGCCCGGTGTCGACGATTCCATCGGGCGTCCACAGATGCACGGTCCCGTACGTGTTCTTCAGATTGCTGGTAGTCGTGCCGGCACCGAGGTTCACCCATCGGCCGAGGTACGAATGCCCGACGAAGCCAGTGTGTCCCTTGTTGGAATGGCCCAGCACGATCGTCGAACTGATCTCCCCGCGAATCTTGCATTTGTCGCCGATCGAGCAATTGGCGACACGATCACCGACTATCGTCGTGTCGGCGCCGATGCAACATGGGCCGACCACCCGTGTGAACGCCGAAACCGTCGCTCCCTTGCGGATGAGGATCGGCCCCGCGGTCGCGTCGAATATGACGTACGATTCGATCGACGCGCCGCGCTCGATGGCCACCTGATGAGGTCCCAGGATTCCGGCTGGCTCCGGTACCGTATCGATTCCAGCAGCGATGATCGGGATGTCTTCGATCAGCTGCGGAGATAATTGCGCGATGAGATCCCAGATCGCAGAGATCCAGCGTCCGCGGAGACTGGTGACGCGCGAATTGATCGCCAGCGTTTCGAGCGCTTGCGAGCCGTCCGCGAGCGCCGAGGCGGGGAGCGGCTGTGTCAGCCGAACAGCGCAGATACGACCGTCGCAGCTCCAGGCCGAATCGGTTCCTCTCAGCGTTTCGTCGAGCGCGACGACGAAGCGGGAATTCCCGATGATTGCGCCCGCTGGTATAACCGCGTCGCCAGCGAGCGCTGGCGGTGCATCGCCCTCCTCGAAATCGGCGAGGTGCGCGGCGCTGACGAAGCCGGCGACGTTGCCCACCAGCACCGATGCCCAGCGTCGTCGTATCAGCTCCGCGCCAGCCCGCAGTTCGGAAACCGGACGCGTGAGCGCGAACGGCTCGAAGCCGCGCGCGAGTGCGTCGTCGTAGACGTAGAGCGTGGTCATGTGCGAGCCTGAATCCCGGGTGGCAGCGACTCGATGAGCCCCTTGAGATCGATAGAGCGATCGCGCGTCGTGACGAGCGTGAGTCCGTCACGTGTGACGACGACGAGATCGGACACGCCAAACAGCACCACCGCGTTGCCTTCGGCGTGAACCACGTTGTTGGTAGCGTCCGACACGACCGCAGTTCCGCTCACGACATTTCCATGGCCGTCCTGCACGCGCACGCGATGCAGTGACGCCCACGTGCCGACGTCGTCCCAGCCGAAATCACCGGGAATCACGTATACGCAATCGCTGCGCTCGAGTACGCCAACGTCGACCGATACCGACTTGACCGACGCGAAGAATCGTGCGAGCGAGTCGGGCTTTCCATCGATCTCGTCGAGAGCCTGCGCAACCTCGGGAGTGTGCTTTCGCACTTCATCGAGAAAGTCGCCCACGCGCCAGACGAAAATGCCGGAGTTCCACAGACACGAGCTGGCGCACAGCTCGATCGCGCGCTCGCGTGTGGGTTTCTCGATGAAGCGGCGCACTCGACGCGCCGGCGAGCCGGGTACGGCGTCTCCGGGCTCGATGTACCCGAAGCCAGGATCGGGACGGGTGGGAACTATGCCGACGGTCACCAATCCGTGGTGTTTGCGAGCAACGTCCACTGCGCGCTCGAGCGTCGCGCGAAATTCCGGTTCGTCTGCGATCGCCCAGTCTGCGTGCACGCAGATCATCACGGTCTCGGGCCCAGCGCGTCGCGCGATCTCGGCTGCTGCGAATGCAAGCGCCGCTGCCGTGCCGGCCGGCCGAGGCTCCGGGACGATATTGGCGCGTGACAGCTCCGGCACAGCGGCGCAGATCGGATCGACGAGCGATGCGTTTGTGAGTACGAGAGTGCGCTCATGCGGAACCAGTTCGTGCATGCGCTGGAGCGTCGCGACGAGCAACGGTCGCTCGTCAACGAGCGGAAGCAGTTGCTTTGGCCGCTCCGGCGTGCTGAGCGGCCAGAACCGCGAACCTATGCCTCCGGCGAGCACGACACTCCAGACCGGCTCCGTCATTCGTCCTCGGCACCCTCGATGCCGGTCAGGCGCGCCACAAGCGCGTACAATTTCTTCGGACTGAATGGCTTGGTGACGAATGCGTTGGCTCCGCTCGCCAACGCTGCGCGCTCCTGTTCATCCTGGCCCGCCGCTGTGAGAATGATTGCGGGTATATCACTGCGCAGTGTACCACGCAGGTCCTGCAGTACGTCGAGCCCGGTTCGCTCCGGCATCATGAGATCGAGCACGACCAGATCGAACCGCGTGTCGCCCGCGTGAAGCGATTCGATCGCCTCTCGCCCATCGAATGCGAGCGTGACGTCGAACGGTCCCGCCTCGAGCTTCATCTTGATGATGCGACCAATGTGCGGCTCGTCGTCCGCGACGAGTACTTGCTTGCGCTGCTGTGCGCTCTCTGTTGCCAACGAACTGTTCCTAGACCAACGCGGCCATCGAAGACCGGTATTGTCTGAGGTCGTACAGCAGATCGGCGAGCGCTACGTCAGCGGTCGCGGAGACAAACAACAGCGCCTGGTCGGATAGCCGCAACACGACGCCGTAGCCGCGCTCGAATTCGAGCACCGCCAGGGCGGCCGTTCCGGATCCGGCAGCGTCGCCCAGCTGGCTGGCCGCGGTGGCCACCGCCGGCACGCGGGCGGCCAGCGCTTCCGCGCGGTTCTGAGCCGTATCGTGCGTCTCGATCAGGAGGCCATCGGCGCCCAGAATCACGACCGCTTCAACCCCCGGGCGGTTCTGGATCGCTTCCGTCAACTCGCGTAGTGTCGCCATGCGTTGAAAAGTACCGTCCCGACGGCTATTCTACGAGGCTACGCCACGGGGAATTCTGCTCTCTGGCGGGTACCTCCATTTCTAACCGCTCCGCTTCAGCGCATGCACCTACGCTATCCCGCCGCGGCGGCCGCGGCCATTGTCGGCCTTGCGCTCGCCACAGGCTGTAAGGACACGAACATACTTCAGGCGGATCTGCCTGTGGTTACGGATACGCTCGTCGCGTATGCCTTGAGCGGTACCTCCGCCAGCCTGCCGAGCGCGCTGTCAGTGACCATTCGATCGACTGTTCGAGTGGATGGCACGGGTTCTTTCGACGTTGGGTTCGACTTCGACAGCACGGGCCGGGTGGTGGTGAGTCCGGTGCGGGTGCTGGTGAATCAACTTTCCGGTGCTCCGCAGGTCGGAATCCAGACGATGTTCACGACTCCGTACGACAGCATCAAGAGGGCGCCGGGCGGCTACTACCGTCCGGATACGGCCATCGTCGTGTCGCCGGGCCAGCCGTTCGTGCTGCTGGTCAACGGCCGGACGACGGCGAGCTCGATCTGTATCTACGATCCGGCGCCCACCCTGTACGCGAAGGTCGTGATCGACAGCACCAAACCGACCACCACGCGCGCGATCTACATGCGGGTGACGACCGATCCGAACTGCGGCTACAGATCGCTGGTGCCCGGCCTTCCATCGAACTGACCACCCGTGCACGACTTACATCTGCTTCGTGAGAAACCCGAGACTGTCCGCGACGCGCTGAGCCGTCGCAACATGCTGGAGTCGAGCGGCGCGCTCGTGGATCATGCGCTCGCGCTCGACGCCGAGCGTCGATCGATCATCCAGCGTGTCGAGGAGATCAAGGCGAATCGCAATGCGGTGACGCAGCAAGTCGCCAAACTGAAGCGCGCAGGTGAGGATGCAGAGTCCTTGATCGCCGAAGGCAGAGCGCTCGGCGACGAGATAGACGCGTTGCAGATGCATCTGACTTCGACGGAAGAAGAATTGTCGGCGGTCGTGCTGCAGATTCCGAATGTGCCGCTTGCGGACGTTCCAGCCGGCGGAGAGGAGAACAACACGGTGGTCAGAACGTGGGGAACTCCGCGCGCGCCTGAGGGCGTGCTGCCGCACTGGGAGATCGGTGCGAAGCTCGGGCTCATCGATCTGGAGCGCGGCGCCAAGATAAGCGGTTCCGGTTTCATCGTGTATCGCGGCGAGGGCGCTCGCCTGGTACGCTCACTGATGAACCTCATGCTCGACACGCACACGCGCGAGCACGGATATCAGGAGACCTGGGTTCCCGCAGTTGTCAATCGCGAGTCGATGACGGGCACGGCGCAGTTCCCCAAGTTCGAGGATGAGCAGTACGGCCTGAGCGACGAGGAACTGTTTCTCATTCCGACCGCGGAAGTTCCGCTCACCAATCTCTATCGTGACGAGATAATTCCCGAGTCGGATCTGCCGCGGACATTCACTGCGTATTCGCCCTGCTTCCGGCGCGAGGCTGGAGCGCATGGCAAGGACACGCGTGGTCTGCTTCGCGTGCATCAGTTCGACAAGGTCGAGCTGGTGCGGTATGCGCATCCGGACCGGTCGCTGGAAGAGCACGAGCTGATCACCGCGCACGCAGAGCGGATCCTGCAATTGCTCGAATTGCCGTACCGGGTCTTGCTGCTCGCCGCAGGAGACACCGGTTTCGCGAGTGCCAAGACGTACGATCTCGAGGCGTTCTCACCCGGAGTCGGGAAGTGGCTCGAGGTTTCGTCGTCCAGCAACTTCATGGATTTTCAGGGACGGCGCGCCAACATTCGCTATCGCCCTACGGCTGGCGGGAAGCCACGTTTCGTTCACACGCTCAACGCATCCGGGCTTGCGTTTCCGCGCATCATCGCGGCCATTCTCGAGCAGCATCAGAACGCGGACGGAACGGTTCGTGTGCCGGCGGCGCTCGAACCGTATTTCGGCGCGTCGGTGATAAAGTAGAGCGTGCGCCGCTCCACGCCGCTGTGGGCAGTTGTATTCGGCGTGGTTGCGCTGCTCACGTGGTACGTGTTCTACATGCGAAGTGTGGTGACCGACCTGCGCGCCGAGGCGTCGCGCGTTGGCAAGATGTACGCACGCGTGTACGACGCGCTGAGCGATCCCAACACTGACGCGACCACCGCGCTGCAGGACCTGTCGGCCCTGATGCGGGAATCCGGCGTACCGATCATAGTTACTGACGCGCGTGGATCGGTCACCGCATCCGCGAACTTGCCGAAGGACATTCTGGGCAGCAACGCACGGATCGCGCAGTACGCGCGCGAGCTCGCGCGTGAGAACAAGCCGGTTGTCGAGCCCGGCGTTGGGACAGTGTATTTCGGCAACACGAGACTGGTGGAAGGGCTTCGCATCATTCCGGCCTTGCAGGCTCTGCTGATCGCAATGTTCCTGACTGCCGGGATATACGCATTGCGAACGCGTGGTCGAGCCGACCGGGAGCAGATCTGGGCCGGAATGGCGCGGGAATCAGCGCACCAGCTCGGCACGCCGCTTTCGAGCATGAGCGGATGGATCGAGCTGTTGCGCGATCACGACTCGGGCGACCCCGTGATGGCGCACGCGCTCGCTCACATGGACGGCGACCTGGAGCGATTGCGACGTGTCGCGTTCCGCTTCGAGCGGATCGGCCGTCCGCCGCGACGCGAAAAGGTGGACGTGGGTGACGTCGTGGAGCGCGTAGCGACGTACTTTCGTGCCCGCGTGCCGACGCTGGCAAAGGCTGTTACGATACGATCGGTGCGCCGCGGCGGATCGCTCGTCGTGGACGGAGATCCGGTTCTGCTCGAATGGGCGATCGAGTCGCTGGCCAAGAACGCGATCGACGCACTCGCCGGACGTGGCGGACGTGTTACACTATCTGTACAGGAACTGCCGGAAGGGCGAGTCCGCGTCAGAGTGAAGGACAACGGACCTGGCGTTCCGCGTGAGTTGAGGAAGCGAATCTTCGACGCTGGATTTTCCACCAAGGAGAAGGGGTGGGGAATCGGCCTCTCCCTCGCCCGGCGCATAGTCACCGAAGGACATGACGGGCGGCTGCTGCTGCAATCCGGCACGCGTGGCGCGACGTTTGACATAATTCTGGATCATGAATCGACAAGTTGATACCGAGCCCCTCGCCGGACTGAACACGGCCCAGCGAGAGGCGGTGCTGCATTTTGAAGGACCGATGCTCGTCCTCGCCGGAGCCGGCTCCGGAAAGACGCGCGTGCTCACCACGCGCATCGCGCGGCTGGTCGAGCATCATGGGGTTGATCCGTCGCGGATCCTCGCCGTGACGTTCACCAACAAGGCCGCCGGCGAGATGCGCGACCGAATTGCCCGCCTGCTCGGTTACGAGCCAAAGGGCATGTGGTGCGGAACGTTCCACGCCATTGGTGCGCGCCTCTTGAGATCGCACGCCGCGGCAGTCGGGCGAGCGCCGAACTTCACGATCTACGACGAGGATGACAACGTCGCCGTCATCAAGCGCGTGATGGAAGGTGCGGGAATCTCCACTAAGGCGTGGTCGGCAAAAGTCGTAGCGTCGCTGATTTCGGATGCAAAGAACGCGCTCGTCACTCCGGAGGAGTACGCGTCGCTGGCAATGGATCCCGTGTCGCGCAATGCGTCAGTCGTGTACCGCAATCTCGAAACGGCACTTCGGAACGCGAATGCGGTGACATTCGACGATCTGCTGACACTGCCCGTGGAACTGCTGTCACGCGACGAATCGCTCCGGCGCCGTCTCAGCGAACGCTTCCAGTTCATTCTCGTCGACGAGTATCAGGACACCAACCGCGCCCAGTATCAGTTCATCAAGCTGCTGGGTGGAGAGCATTCCAATGTCGTCGTGGTCGGCGACGACGATCAGTCGATCTATGGATGGCGCGGCGCGGACATCCGAAATATCCTGGACTTCGAGCGCGAGTTTCCCGACGCGCGCGTGGTGCGCCTGGAGGAGAATTATCGCTCGACGCCCAATATTCTCGAAGTCGCGAACGCCGCCATCAGCGCCAACGTCGGGCGGAAGGGCAAGACATTGCGGGCTACGCGGCCGGCGGGCGAGCGCGCGACCGTCACGGCTACACTCGACGATCGCGACGAAGCAGACTGGGTAGTCGAGGAAATCATGTCGCGCATGTCGTCCGAGAATCGCACAGCGCGCGATTTCGCAATTCTGTACCGTACGAATGCGCAGAGCCGCACTCTGGAAGATGCGCTGCGTAATCATGCGCTGCCGTACCGACTCGTAGGCGCGGTCCGGTTCTATGATCGGCGCGAGATCCGCGACCTCATGGCGTATCTCAAGCTCATTGCCAACCCATCGGACAACGAAGCATTCCGGCGCGCGGTTGCGGTGCCAAAGCGGGGCCTGGGCGACACAACAGTAGAGACGCTGGCCGGCATCGCGCAGGGAGCGGGTGTGTCGATGCTCCAGGCTGCGTCTGATCCCGATCTGTTGACGGCGTTACGCCCTGCTGCGCGTTCAGGGCTCGCTGCTTTCGCGGAGCTGATCGGTCGCTTTCGTGACATGGCGCGCGAGGCGAGCGTGGATGAGCTGCTGCGCGACCTCGTCGAGGCTCTGCGCTTTGGCGATTACCTGCGGGCGGACAGCCCGGAACAGGCGCGCGACCGTATCGAGAACGTGACTGCACTCATCGATGGCGCGGCAGAGACGGTTATCGACGAGGGCGGCGAAGTCGGGCTCACGCCGCTCGATCACTTCCTGCAGCGGGCGATGCTCGTCGCCGGCACGGACCAGTTGGATCCATCCGCCGAGGCAGTGACGCTGATGACGATGCACAACGCCAAGGGTCTGGAATATCCTGTCGTGTTCATCACCGGGATGGAAGACGGCCTGTTTCCGACCTCGCAGGCCTTCGATGATCCGGCGAAAATGGAAGAGGAGCGACGCCTGTTCTACGTCGGGATAACGCGCGCGGAAGAGAAGCTGTATCTCACGCACTCCGAGAGCCGGCGCCGCAACGGCGAGATCGTCGGCGCGATTCCGTCCCGCTTTCTCCGCGATATTCCCAATGGAATGCTGGAGGAGCGCGGCACGATACGGGCGAAGACCAGCGGCCGGCACTCCTGGGCGGATTCCGTACGGCGCAAAACGCACGAGGTGCCGCAGTGGCGGCAGGCGAAACGCGACTGGGAAGCCGAATCGCAGGACGAGCCCGCGTACATGCGGGGCGAGCGCGTTCGTCACGCGATCTTCGGCACCGGGACGATCGCCGAGATCGGCGGCAATGGACGCGATGTGAAGGCGACGATCACGTTCGACGATGAGGGAGTTGGACTGAAGACCATCAAGCTGGCGTACACCAAGCTCGAGAGAGAGTAAGACAATGGCGGTAACCGAAACCGACATCCGCAAGATCGCCGACCTCGCGCGATTGTCGCTGGCCGATGAGGAAGTTCCGGCCATGACGGCGCAGCTCAACAGCATTCTCGCGCACATGGATGTGCTCACGCGAGTGGACACGACAAAGATCACGGAGGCCGGAGAGGACGCAATTACATCCGCCATCGCGCTGGCCCGCGACTTGAAGAGTGCCGGTGCTCCTCTACGGGGCGATGCCGTGGCGCCGTTCCCGATGAACACCACGACGCCGATGCTGGCGCCCGATTCGGAGGATGGTTTCATCCTCGTTCCACGTCTTTCGACGCACGAGGACATGTAGTGCGAAACATCATCGACATGACCAACGACGCGGCGGTGCGCGCAGCCGACCCGCGATTCGGTCGGGATGGACTCAACATCGTGGTGGCGACCAACCAGGAGTCGTCACTCGCGAACGCGGAACGTGTCGCGCTCGCGTACGGGCGGGGCGATCCGATGACGTTGCCCGGGATGGCGATAGCTGTCAAGGACAACATCGCGACGCTCGACATGCCGACCACCTGTGGATCGCGGATTCTGTCTGGATACATGAGTCCATACGAGGCGACCGCGATCACCAGGCTTCGCGCGCAGGGCGCAGTCGTAGTGGCGAAGACCAACATGGACGAATTCGCCATGGGGTCTTCGACCGAAACCAGCGCCTACGGACCAACGCGCAACCCAGTCGATCCCGCGCGGAGCCCGGGTGGATCATCAGGCGGTTCGGCAGCAGCGGTCGCCGCGGGAATCACCGAGATCGCACTTGGCTCCGAGACCGGCGGAAGCGTGAGACAACCAGCTGCGTTCTGCGGCGTCGTCGGTGTGAAGCCGACGTATGGTCGCATCAGTCGTTTCGGTCTCGTCGCGTTCGGTTCTTCGCTCGACCAGATTGGCGTATTCGCTCGCTCGGTGCGCAACGCCGCAATAGCGACCTATGCCATGGCTGGCGGCGATCTCAATGACTCGACGTGCGCCGACGTACCGGTACCGCCGATGCCGGAGCCGGTAGAGGTCTATCGTGGACGCACGCTGGACGGCGTCACCATCGGAATCCCGGCGGAATATTTCCCGCCGTCGCTCGACGCCGATGTTCGTGCACGTTGCGATGTCGCGATCGAGGTACTCCGGGGCCTCGGCGCGAAGATCGTCGACGTGTCGCTACCGCATACGGAGCTCGCGATTCCCGTTTACTACATAATCGCACCGGCAGAGGCGTCGTCCAACCTCGCGCGCTTCGATGGTGTGCGTTACGGTCCGCGTGCCGCCGATGTCACGGATCTGCGTGAGATGTACCAGGCGACGCGGAGCCGCGGATTCGGCGCTGAAGTCAAGCGTCGCATTCTCATCGGCACCTATGTGTTGTCGCACGGATACTACGATGCATACTACAAGAAGGCACAGAGCGTGCGCGCACTGATCACGCGGGATTTCGACGCAGTGTTCGGGTCGGGTGTGGACGCGCTGTTCACGCCGACGACGCCGACACCCGCATTCAAGATCGGAGCCGTGACCGACCCGTACGAGATGTACATGAGCGACATCTTCACCGTCACAGCCAATCTCTCCGGGATTCCTGCCATCTCGCTGCCGATTGGCAGGGTTGGCGGACTTCCCATCGGCGGTCAGATCATGACTCGTCACTTCGACGAGCCCCGCAT
>Ga0207705_10002596_pt1 | contig 13877 bp, 5 predicted proteins | sample KBSC13metaG_FD_184314 | JGI IMG/M metagenome (GOLD analysis project Ga0207705, IMG submission 184314) | Corn rhizosphere microbial communities from Kellogg Biological Station, Michigan, USA - KBS C1-3 metaG (SPAdes) (version 2) | ecosystem: Host-associated > Plants > Roots > Rhizosphere > Soil ...
GTGGAATCTGCGATGCGGAAACAAAACTCCGTAGCCACGCAGCTTAGTATCTCATGCATTTAGGGTCTCCCGGGAAGGGATCACTACTATTTCCGGTGCGACACTGCGGAGACTGATGACGAACGACTGACTGACGTGGTATCGTATTATCGATGAATACGCGATTCCAGGCGAGGCTGGATGGATTCGGTTGGCCGGCGATTTGGGATACGGCCGCCGCTTGCTTCCTGCCGGGACGATTCGACAGCCTGCCCAAGGCCGCCGAACGGGCGGAGATCCTCAACGACGGCCGTGCCCCCGTGGCAACGTCGGCAGCGCCTCCGATAACCAAGAAATCGAAGCCCACCGTCGACGAGCCGACACTGTTCGACGACTAGCTAGAGCCCCTACCCGTTTACTCCTCGATCCAAAGAATAGGCCGCTCAGAACTGCCCAGTGACTCACCGTTGACGTCACGGTGACGGTGACGTTGCCGCCGATTTTCCAGACCTTTGTATATGCCGATGAAACGCAGCCGCCGGTTCGGTGTCGAGAACAGCCTAGTCGCGGTGTCCTTAGCGGCCCAACAAAAAAAGCCGCTCCTCACACCTAAGCGTGAAGAGCGGTTTACAGCGTTGCTTACGATAAACGGCAACGGCTTATCCGAGGAATAACCCGCTGAGGACGGCACGGCCCGCCGTCGTCGTGAACGTCACCGTGACATTGCCGGTGATGTTCCACACTTCATAAAGGCCGGCGTTGAAGTTCGCCGCCGATTTGCTGTCGAGGACCTGGCCGGAGGCAGCGTCCTTAATCGTAATCGTCTCACCATATCCGCTATTGGGGAAGTCGAGCAGGTACAACGCCAGTTGGTGAGTGCCCGTGATATTGACGTTTATCGACCAGGATGTGCTAGAGCTGGACCAGAATCCGGCGACACGATCGGTCGACCCGGTTGCTGCCTTCTGCAGGCAGTTCGCGGCCGACGAACTCGCAGCCCAGACGCCCGATGTGTGCGAACCGGGAGTGATGGTGGCGTAGGCGGGATAGGTTGGGTTGCCCGCGCTGGTGTCGCCGATGATGTTGAAACCATCCGCGCCATACACGCCCTTCCAACTGCCCTGAGTCGTAGTGTCGGCCTTGACGAACACGGCCGAGGCGCTTGGGATCGTCGCCGAGACCTCTGCCGACGTTGGGCTGCCTCCGACCGCGTTGACGGCGATGACTTTGTAGTAGTAGGTCTTGGTCGCTGTCAGGCCGCTGTCCACGTACGTCGTGGCGGTAACGCCCGTTGCCAGGGCCGTCGGCGTCTCACCGCCGGCGGTTGCCGATCGATAGACGTTGTACGACGTCGCGGTGGGGCTGGCGGTCCAGTTCAGGGTCGCTTTCAGACTTCCCGGTGTCGCGGTTACGCCGATGGGAGCCGTAGGTGGCTTATTGACGGCCGCGGGACCGAAGAAGACGCCGCTGAGGACAGCATGTCCACCCGGTGCCGTCGATGTCAGCGTTACTGTCACATTGCCGCTAACGTTCCAGACTTCGTATATTCCTCCGTTGAAGGAGGAGGCCGACCGAGTGTCGAGCACAGCGCCTGAGGCGGTGTCCTTAACCGTGATCGTCTCGGCGTAACCCGAGTTCGGGAAGTCCAGGAGGTAGAGCGCGAGTTGATGTGTGCCGGTCACGCTGTAGTTAGTCGACCAGCTGGTGTTGTACCAGACTCCCGCCATACGATCGACGCTGCCCGCGGCCGCCTTGGACAGACAGTTAGGCGCCAACGTCGACGAAGCCCAGATGCCGGCGGTGTGCGAACCGTACACAACGCTTGCATAACTGGGATAGGTGGGGTTGCCGGCGCTGGTGTCACCGATCACATTAAAGCCGTCACCGCCGTACGTGGACTTCCAGTTGCCCTGGGTCGTTGTGTCGGTACGGACAAATGTCGCTGATCCGGTCGGGATGGTCACCGCTTTCTCCGCCGAGGCGAAGCTGATTCCGGCGGAATTGACGGCAACGACCTTATAGTAGTAGGTTGCGCCCGGGGTTAGCCCGGTGTTGACGCGGCTGGTACCCGTGATGCCGGCGACGATCGGAGAGGTCACTTCGGCGCCCGGCGCAGTTCCGCGGTAGAGATTGTAGGATGTCGCACCGGCGCTCGCCGACCACGAGATGGTGGCTTGCTGGTTGCCGGGGACGGCCGTCAGGTTGATCGGGGCCGCTGGAGCGGTTCCGCCGGCGGCGGATCCGAAGAAGATGCCGCTCAGTACGGCCCAGTGCCCTGCCGTCGACGTCAACGTGACTTTGACATTGCCGACGACATTCCACACGTAGTAAGCGCCATTTGCAAAGCTGGACGCAGTCCGTGTATCGAGAACCGCGTTGGACACAGCGTCGCGGATCGTGATCGTCTCAGCGTAGCCGGCGTTTGTAAAGTCCAGCAGGTAGAGCGCAAGTTTGTGCGGAGTAGTATCCTGTACACTGAGGTTAAAGGACCAGCTCGTCTGGTACCACAGGCCCGCAACTCGGTCGCTGCTTGTCGACGACGGTCTTTCGAGGCAGTTGGATGCAAGCGACGAGGAGGTCCACACGCCTGAGGTGTGCGAGCCGGGAGTCAGCGTCACGATGTTGGGATACTGCGGAGTGCTCGGATCGCCGATGACGTTGTAGCCCTCGCTGCCGTATGCATCTTTCCAGTTGCCATGCGTAGTGGTGTCCGCGGTGACGAACGTCGCACCGGCAACCACGGGGAGCGCGACCGTAACAGGCGCGGAAGCGTTACCATTAGCAATTGCCGCGACGTTATACGTGTCTTGCGGCAAGTTGGCGGGCAACGAGAAGTCCGTGCTCAGATTTGCGCTGCCGGTCATAACCCTGCCGGGCGCCCAATTGAACGTGCGGGCGTAGTAGACGTTCCCGTTGGTTGTGCTGGTGAGCCGCACGATGGGATAGTTAGAATCCATCTGCTTATCGTCACCATACTTCGCGCCCTGGCTTATTCCGTTGAGGCCAGTGCCAACGAGGTGGAATGTACTGTCCTGATTTTGCGTCACGGATACGATGACAGGTTTGCCGGCTGCCAGCGGGACCCCTTCGGGCATATAGAAATGGATGCCATCGCTTCCCTGATACAGGATGCTGCCATCGGGCAGGTCGAGCATGCTGGTAACGTACGGCTGAATCGGATCGCCCATATCTGAGCTGTTGTTAGGATCAGGGATCTGGGTGAACTGGTTTGTGGTGTAGTCGTACTCGTAAAAGAAGGCCTCGTCGCCGAAGTCGTCCGATACGCCAAAGACGCAGATGATCTTGCCATTGAACTCCGGCGACGCAGGCGCGTCAACGGCGGCATAGTCGTTCGGAATCACCGGCCCTGCGATCCACGATCCAAGATTGGAGTTTCCGGACGGCGTGTAGATAGCCGTGACGGCCGCGCCTCCGAGCCAGAATACTTTGCCGTTTGGCAATAGATGGCCGGAGCCAAGTTCCGCGCCGAAACCGAACAGCTGAACGGGGACGTCCGCATCGGGCACCCACTGGTTAGTCCCGGGGAAGTAACGAGCGGTCGTGGTGGTGTAATCCGTCAGCGCCAGAATGCTGGTGTCCGGCAGCCGCACCCAGTCCGTCTCGTTCATGTTGGGACAGTCCGTGCTGCCTGTCCACGTGTCGCCGATCGGGTCGTATAGCGAAAAGGCTCCGCCCCGGTTTGACTGCAACACTGAGCCGCTCGGCAACAGGATCGAGTTTGCGTCGGCGAACTCATTCAGAGTGGTCGGCGATGTATAAGTCCACGTGTTGGTTAGCGGATTGTAGATCTCCGCTGTCGAGCCACCCGTACCGTATTCTCCGCCGGCGACATACACGTTGCCGTTAGGAAGCACCTGGGACGAATAGTACAGACGCGTATCATGCATGTCCGCAAGCTGTGTCCACGTACCGTTCTGGTAGCTGCCATGGATATCCGGCGTCAGCTTATACCAACTGTTGTTGCCGTCGGCGCCCATCACGGTTCCGTCGGTTAGCAGCAGGGTGTTGGTAAGTAGAGACGGCGCCTGGTGCGTAATCTTGGTCCAGGTTCCGGCCGCGTTAGCCCCTACGGGGGCGAGCATTGCCCCAAGCAAAGCGGTTAGAGCGGTGACCGCTAGCGTCGACCGCCACCAGGCCGGACTTTTTGTCGGCGTTGACGTTATGCCCGATAGCCGATATCGGTCGCATGAGTGCATCCCAATTCCTCCTGTTGGCCGGCGATCAAGCCTTGCCTTGCTGGGCCCGGGCGATTGCCCGAATCGTTGGCCCGTGAGTGTTGATTATTGCTGGTTGAGTTCGTACCGCTGAAATGGAAAATAGGCGGTGGTGCAGTTTTTGGTCCCAATGCAATCGGGGTGGCCCGACAGGATTAAAGCCTTCGAACCAAACAGATCCCGCGCTAATCGTCGACGACAAACATCCGCTCAGGCACAGTATACCACTTCGCCGGGTTACTTGCCAGAGGGAAGTATCTCAAAGTTCTTATGTGGGCAAAACGTAGCGTTTAAAATGCGCAAAATCTGGGTTACTGGAAGAAAAATCCGCTGAGAACGGCCCAATGTGTCGAGGTCGAGGTCAAAGTTACGACAATGTCGCCGCTGACATTCCACACTTCGTAGACGCCACCGGTTAAGCTCGACGCCGATCGTGTGTCCAGGACGACGCCAGTCGCGGCATCCTTGATCGTGATAGTCTCCGCGTAGCCGGCATTCGGGAAGTCAAGCAGGTAGAGGGCAAGCTGGTGAGTTCCAGTGACATTCAAATTCACGGACCACAATGTTTGGTACCACACGCCGGCGACGCGGTTGGTGCTGCCGTCGGCTACCGATTGGAGACAATTCTCTGCCGTCGACGAGTCCGCCCACAGCCCGGCAAGGTGCGGTCCGGGCGTGACGGTGGCGTACGAAGGATAGTGTGCGTTGCCCGTACTGGTGTCACCGATGACGTTGAAACCGTCCGCGCCATATATGCCCTTCCAACTGCCCTGGGTGGTGGTGTCGGTCTTGACGAAAGCCGCCCTCGACGTGAGCACTGTGGCGGAGGCCTCCCCTGAGGTAAAGCTGCCGCAATAGCTGTTGACGGCGACGACTTCGTAGTAGTAGGTGGTATTCGGACGGACAGTGGTATCGGAGTAGGAGATCGTCTTGATACCTTTGGCAAGTGGCGTCGTCGACTCGCCGCCGGAGGTCGTTCCGCGGTAGACGTTGTAGGAAGTCGCACCGGTCGACGGCTTCCACGCAAGGGCAACGCTGTTCCCAACTTGCGATGCCGTAACTCCTGTCGGTTGTGCGGGAGAATGCAAACCGGAGGAACCGCCGAAGAAGATGCCGTTCAGAACCGCCCAGTGTCCGGTTAACGAAGTAAACGTCACATTAACGTTACCGCTGATCGAAAAGACTTCGTAGCGGCCGTCGCCAAACATGGATGCTCCTCCACCGCATATTTCGGCTCCGGTGGCGGGATCCGTGAAGGTAATTGTCTCCACAAGGCCAGTGGTTGACCGATCCAATACGTAGAATGCCAATGTATGCGTACCGACGACATTGATGTTGATCGTCCACGACGTCTGGAACCACACGCCGCCAACCCGCTCTGTGCCGCCGGAAGCGGCTTTCTGCAAGAAGATAGGCGCCAACAATGACCCACTATAGACGCCTGAATTGTGCGGGCCTGGGGTAACCGAGATACCGTTGCTAAAATGCGGATTGTTGGCCGACGTGTCCCCGCACACCCAGTAACCTTCCGCGCCGTAGCGATCCTTCCAATTGCCCTTAGTTTGGAAATCCGTGCCGCCCCCTATTACACGTGGCGTCGAGGGAGTCGCATGGACCTCGACCGATTTCGGTCCTGTTCCCGCTGCGTTGACCGCCGAGACCTGGTAGTAGTACGCGACCCCATTCGTCAGCCCGGTATCGAGAAAGGCGGTTGCAGTGATGCCGGATCGATACGGTACGCTGCCTTCGCCTCCGGACGCGCTCGCTCGATAGAGATCGTACCTGGTAGCCGACGGTGGCTTTGACCAAGATAGCTTGACGGCATGCCCTCCGCCGATGGCCGTCAATCCAACCGGCGCGGGCGGCGCAGCTTCGTAAGCGCCCATCGTCGGGTGACTCGACCGCGCGACACCGTCGAGGTCGGCGTTGATGCCGGCGATATACGTTCCAGCCGCCGTGCAGGGAGACCCCGGCTGCAAATGCAGGTCGCCGCTCTCACCGTCGACGAACAGCGGATCGGCGACAATGTTCCCCGTCCCGGCCATCCCGGTCGCGATGTCCGAATAGGTCGCGGTCAACGTTCCGAAGTTCGCGATCTCCGGCCCGGTTGGCGCGTTGTCGCCCCAGAGAATGTCGTCGGTAAGCGTAGTCTCCACGTTCACCGCATTGTAAATCGCGCCAGCCGAGGTCGAAGCGGAGTTGTTAACAAACGTGGAGTATTCGATCTTATTGCCGTACCAACCTGTCGATGTGCTATATATCGCGCCTCCGTCAACGGCTGCATTCGCATAAAACGTGCAGTCTCGGATGGTCAAGTCCCCGGCTCCGTTTGAGATCGCACCGCCATTAGAGTTGACGCAAGAGTTTCCGCCAAACACACAATCTATTATCGATGACAGTCTGGTCAGCCGAATCTTGACGGCGCCGCCATCGTCGTCCCTGCCAGCCGTTGCATGGGCTGTATTCCCAGTTAGATGACAGTTTTGCAATGTAAAAGCATTGCCATCGAGGACAGTTATGGCGCTGCCGCCGCCGCCGTACGACGAGTTGTTTGTAAACGTGCAATTCTTGATCGTGACCGTGCCAACACTGCAATATGTGTCGACTGCTCCACCCTGCGTTGCTTCATTTCCGATGAACACACAATCATCGATCTCGACACTGCCGCCACCGATGTAAACCGCACCGCCGATGGAACCGTAGCCATTCTCAATTGTGACGCCCTTCAGGATCGTCACGCTGCCGTTGATAACCCCAAGCGTCAGGCCCTGATACTCCCCGGCGCAATCGATGATCGTCTTGGCGGCTCCGTTTATCGACTGGATATTGATGACGTGGCTACAAACCACATCGACATCGCCAGGCCCGGTATAGGTACCATCGCCAAGGACAATAGTGTCGTTCGAAACCGTTGCGTCGACGGCGTGCTGGATCGTTTGAAATGGCGCGGTAATCGTGCCGGCATGGGAGTCACTACCAGCGGGAGAAACGTAGTACGTAGAGGCGCCACAGGCGTGCGCAGCAACGAAGATCAGTGCAAGAGTATTCAGCGCGCGGAGAGACCACGCCTGGAGTCTATTCGGGAACATCCGTGTACACCGGCCGATCGATTGGATCCACGCCGCAGAGCATGCGAGATGACGCAGTCGATCATTTGTACCGTGTTATGTCACCGCGCCGACCGGTAAAACTACCTGGATATTTTACTCTTCGAATGTAACATCCCATCGCAAAACACAAAAAGACCGGTCGGACCTAAGATCCGGCCGGCCTTAAAGATCTATCTACGGACTGAAGAAGATGCCACTGAGCACTGCCCAATGACCGGCCGTCGACGTAAACGTGATAGTCGCCGTACCTTGGACAGTCCACACATAGTACTTCCCGCCGTTAAATGACGACGCTGACTCCGTATCGAGGACCGTTCCGGTTGCCGCGTCCTTGATGGTGATCGTCTCGGCATAGCCCGAGTTCGGGTAGTCGAGCAGGTAGAGCGCTAGCGTGTGTTTTTGTGTTAGGTCGACAGTCATCGACCAACTTGTCTGGAACCACACACCGGCAATCCTGTCGCCAGTGGGGGTATGGACCTTCTGCAGGCAGTTCACCGCATGAGTGGAAGCTACCCATAGCCCCGAGTTATGCGCTCCGGGAGTGACCGTAGCATAGCTCGGGTAGACGGGATTGACGCTACTGGTGTCGCCGATGACGTTGAATCCATCGGAGCCATAGTGGCCTTTCCAGGTGCCCTGCGTGGTGGTGTCGGTGCGGACAAACAACACGACCGCGGCGAGGTTAGTTGCATGAGCCTCGTTCGACGCGAAGCTACCGCCGACGCTGTTGACGCCAACTACCTTGTAGTAGTAGGTGGTGCTGCGGTCTCCGGTCGTGTCGTGATACGAAGTTCCCACGACGCCGGTTGCGATCGGATCGGTTGTTGATTCTCCGCCGGCAGTGAAGCCGCGATAAACGTTGTACGAAGTGGCGCCGGTCGACGCGGTCCACGTCAACCCAATACCGCTGCCGTTGCTGCTAAGTGCCGCGGAGAGTCCAGCCGGCTGAGTCGGCGCTGTTGACCCGCCGCCGCCGAAGAATACGCCGCTAAGCACACCCCAACCGCCGGCTGCCCCAGTAAACGTCACCGTGACATTCCCACTGACATTCCAAACCAGATAAACGCCGCCGTTGAAGTTCGAGGCAGACCGGGTATCCAGCACGGTGCCGGAACTCGTATCCTTAATGGTGATCGTCTCAGCGTAACCAGCGTTGTTGAAGTCCAGCAGGTACAGGGCGAGTTGATGTGTGCCCGTCACACTGACGTTCATCGACCAGGATTTCTGATACCAAACACCCGCCGTGCGGATGGCGCTGCCCGCAGCCGGCTTCTGCAAGCAGTTAGGTAACAAGGAACCCGCCGCCCAAACTCCCGTGGTGTGCGTCCCCGGGGTCACCGTGGCATATCCCGGATATGTGGGATTATTGGCGCTTGTGTCCATCAGGACGTTCCAGCCGTCACCGCCGTAGACGCCCTTCCAGTTGCCCTGCGTCGACGTGTCCGTCTTCACGAAGGTCGCTGACGCGGCTGCCTGCTGAGTGTATGTCTGACTGGCGACCGCGCTAGGCTCCGAACTTGACGAAAATGCGACGGCCTTCACGGTTGTCGTGGCGTTGACGTTGAACGATGTCGTGTACTGAAGGGTCGATCCCTGGCCCGGATAGGGCGTGCTGCCGTCCGTTGTGTAGTAGATCACCGCGCCCGATGTCGAGTCGGTGATCGATACTGACTGCGAACCTGTAAACGGCCCCGACGCTGGCGATATGACCGGCGTAGTCGTCGTCGTCAGCAGTCCGTAGACGACGATCGAGCCCGATCCTGTCGGCACGTAGACACGGCCGTTCGCGACCATTGGGAACTGGAAGTGTCCCGTGGATCCGAGACCGTCGCGCCCGCTGTTTGTGCTGCTTTTCCAGAGATCGGCGAGGGAGACGTCGGTCGCCGTCAACGCATGGACAACGGCGTTGCTTCCCACCGCCCAAAGAATGCCGTTGGAGGTTCCCTGCGACGATACCGCGAGAGATCCGCCGCTGGTAGAACTCCCATATGACTTGTACACGCCGTTTGGGTTGAGCTTGGCTACACCCGTGTCGTAGCGGAACTGTTTGACACCGGTGCCGCCGGGCCACAGATAGGCGTACTTGTATGTTCCGGAATCCCAGGCAACAGGGTTTTGGCCGACGTTATCATCCGAACTGATGGAATCCATTCGATTGAGGACGTTGTCCGGGCCTCCCGACGTAAAGTGGCCCATGCTCGACGAGTCGAGCAGGAACGCCGAGCCGAACTTGGTGCCACCGGTAAATAAGCGGCTGGTGCCCGGGACAATCAGCACGCCGCAGTTGCCGAAGTCCAGGTCGGCGTTGCTGTTGCCGGCTTCATCCCACGGAGTGAAATAGTCGACCACACCCAGGGTCGACGATAGTTTGAGCACAGACATGCCATAGCTCGTGCCACCGGTATTGATGTCGAAAGTGCCATTGCCGGTCGTCGTGTAGATGTCGCCGCTGCCATCGGCAACCAGTCCGTTTCCGGCCATCCAGATGCCGTCGAGGCCACCGTTGGGGTTCACGCAAAAGACGTTAGCCTTCGTGAAGCTCGTTCCGTTGTAGGTATAGCGGAAGATCCAGCCATGATACGGGAAGCTGTCCGAATTATGCGCGAACGCGATGTACACGCTGCTGTTAGCAAACAACAAGGCAGGTCGACAGTTGGCATGAGTGGTGTCAAACGAGACATGTCCGCCACTGCTGCCGTCCCCGGTTCCATTGACGGTCGCCGCTACGGTTACCGGGCTGCCCGTCTTTTCAACGCCGGTAAGCAGATTGATCGCCCGCAAGTTCGTCACCCCATTGTCGTCGTTGTCTTTCGTCACAACGTAGATGGTGTTCGTCGACGAATCGATGACGGGCGTGCACGTGGTCCACTGTGCGGAATTGGTGAACTGATGCCGCCAGAGGGCGTCGGTCACGGTCGGCTGGTCGGCGTCGAAGGCATACAGACTGCACGGTGAATGGTCGCTGTTGTCCGACGTGTACGCGATGATGACGTTGTGAACGGCGCCGTTGATAGTCAAGTTGGGGACGTATAGCACCTCACCGTTGACGTCGGCGTCGAGCGTTCGGGTGAAGAGCTTGCCGAAGTTTCCTCCGGCGACATTGGCGGCAGTGAGCACGATCTCACTTGTGTTCGCTCCACTACGGGCATTGTCGTTGTGCTGAGTCAACACGCTGACTTGGGCGAACGCGGGGACGGCAAAGAGCACGAGAACTGAGATAAGCGAAGCGGCTCGGCCATTGACACGAAGGGGCATAGCGGCGTCCTTTCTTACCACCCCCTCACTGGCGTCAGGCATCGCGCGTTTGAGGATGGGTCGGCTTCACTGGCGAAGTTGATTAGTACCGGCAGCAGGATGGATATACGTCGCGTATCCGTCAAATTCCTTTGCCGACACTAATCGTCGAAGAAGGAGGCAGCATGCTTTGACGCCTCCCCGATCCAGTTTAGCTTACCCAAAGAAGATGCCGCTGACGACCGCCCAGTGACCGGCCGTCGACGTCAACGTGACGGTGACGTTGCCGCTGACGTTCCACACCTCGTAGATGCCGCCTGTGAAGCTCGATGCCGACCGGGTGTCGAGGACGGTTCCCGTGGTGGCGTCCTTGATCGTAATGGTCTCGGCGTAGCCTGCGTTGGGGAAGTCTAGGATGTAGAGGGCGAGTTGATGCGTGCCCGTCACGTTGACGTTCATCGACCAGGACGTCTGATACCAGACTCCAGCCATGTGGTCGGTACTGGCAGCGGCTACTTTCTGCAGACAGCTCGCGGATGTCGATGTAGCGGCCCAGATACCAGACGTGTGCGTGCCTGGCGTCACGGTGGCGTAGGCGGGATAGACGGGATTGGGACCGCTGGTGTCGCCGATGATGTTGTAGCCGTCGACGCCGTAGTGGCCTTTCCAGTTGCCCTGAATTGCAGTGTCTGTCTTGACGAAGGTGGCTGTCGACGTCGGCGTTGGCGCGGTGGCGCTCGCCTCTGTCGATGCGAAACTGCCGGCATAGCTGTTGACGGCGACGACTTTGTAGTAGTAGGTGGTTGGAGTCAGGCCGGTGTTGGTGTAAGAGGTCGTCTTAATGCCGGTCGCAATGGGCGTCGTCGACTCTCCACCGGCGGTCGTCCCTCGGTAAACGTTATAGGAAGTCGCGCCCGTCGAGGCCGTCCAGGTGAGGCCGATGCCGGAAGCGGTTTGCGTTGCGACGAAATTGGTCGGCTTCGTCGGCGATTTCGAACCCGTCGCACCGCCGACGAAGATCCCACTGAGGACCGCCCAGTGGCCTGCCGTCGACGTAAAGGTCACATTGACGTTGCCGGTAACATTCCAGATGTAGTACTTGCCACCCGCAAATCCCGAAGCGGCTTGCGTGCTCAGCACCGCCCCCGTATTGGCGTCCTTGAATGTAATCGTCTCCGCATAGCCGGCATTTGGATAGTCGAGTAGATATAGTTCCAACGCGTGTGTGCTGGCAAAATTGACATTCATCGTCCACGACGTCTGAAACCAAATGCCCGCGAGTCGATTGGGACTGCCGGACGCAGCCAGTTGCAAACATGCCGGCGAAAGAGACGAGGCCGTCCATAGGCCTGTGTTGTGCGTCCCCGGCGTCACGGAGATGTCGCTGCTGTAATGCGGGTTGCCCGTCGACGTGTCGCCGATGACGTTGAAGCCGCTGACACCGTACTTGTCCCGCCAGTTGCCCTGCGTGCTGACGTCGACGCCCACAAAAGACGCACTGGCGACACTTGCCTTATCCTTAACCGTTACCGTCTTTTGACCACCGCCATAACTGGCCGTAATAATGGCTGAAGTGTCAGCGTACACTTTGGCCAACGCGATTGAAAATGTCGCCGTGGTCTGTCCCTGCGGAACGATTACACTTGGCGGCACCGAAACAGCCGATTGATTGCTCGTCAACGCGACCTGCTGACCTCCCGCAGGCGCGGCGCCGGTTAGGGTCACCGTGCCCGTGAGGGTAGTTGGGCCGGTTGCGGATAGCAGGTTGGATTGAACACTGAACACCGATGCCCAGGGGAATCCGAGATAGGCCGGGCCTGCATCCACGTCCGTCTGGATTTGAGCAGAGGACAAAGCGCCGTCAAAGATCCGGACTTCATCGATGCTGCCAAAGTAGGTCGGGTCGTTGTACGGCGAGCCGCCGCCGATGCCGACGGTCGCAATTCCACCCGGTCCCTGCGCAACATCGGCAAACGAGTACACCGTGTTCCCTTGCGCAACCTGAGCACCGTCGACATAAATCGTCTCCGTGCCGGTACTACCCACGCCGGTAAATCCGGAATAGACCAGGTCGACGATGTGGTTCTGAACACCGTCCGGGAGCGGAATGTTGCTGACGATCACCTGATCCGGATTTACATTATTCGTTCGCGATCCCGTGCCTATTCCGCTGCCGTTTCGATTCGGTGACAGAAGAACGTAGTTCGTGAGATCCGGCGCTGCGGTAGCTACGGCAAACAGGGCTTGAAATTGCCCGCCGGAAGTGCCGTTGTTCTTGTTGGGAGTGTTGAAGTTCGTTGTAAAGATCTCGACAGTGGCGTTTTGCAGGTTGCTTACGGCCGAGACCGGCAGCGAAACATAGCTCGGATTGGACGTCGTTGTCCCACCGGGGAAGAGAGCGCTACCGTTCACATAGGGCGATGACGCGATCGTCACTCCGCCAACGATCGTTCCATTGGCGCTCCCGACGGAATCGTTCGCGTTACCGTTAAAGCTGTACCGGTGGATGAGGTTTTGCGCATCAACTGTGCGAGCGCACAAAGCCACTCCAAGGACAAGCGCCGGTAGGTAGGCTGTCTTCATAAATTGTATAGCTCCGGAAAAATACGTCATTGGTCTGTGCGCAGCTCTAATATCGGGCGAAGAGCTTTCCCAGGTCGGTAAGTGTGCCGTCGTCATTGAAGAGCGCACCATTCCCCAGGGTTCCGCCAGTACCGTCGGAATACCAGGCATATCGCTGTACATAAGAGCGGCTAGCGAGACCGGGAAGGGCAACCCTCATGAAGTCCGCGGTTTGCTGTGGTGATATGCCATGGTTGCCCGACCAGTCGGCTGGGCAGAACTCCGTGATCCAGACCGGCTTGCCATAACGGTTATGAATAGAGTCGACATATGACAGGAAAGCATTGGCATCGTTGCCGCCGTACCAGTGGATCGTCACATAGTCAACTCGATAGCCGTTTGACGCAGCGCCCACCATAAAGTCCTGCATCCACTGATCGTCGGCGTGTACACAAGCCGGACTGCCCACCGGAACACCAAGCCCCGCCATCACCGCGTAGCCCTGCAATGCATAGGACACGGTCAGGTTTGATTGGCTCGCGTTGTCCGGTTCATTGTAGGCAAGGATCGTCTTCACACCGGGCTGGCCGATCGCCCACTGCAGCCACGATGGATCAGTCCCGCCGTAGTACCCCCACGCCATCGGCACGAACTCAATGCTCGACGGAGCGTCGGTCGGCTCTCCCCCACCCCAGGTGTAGTACCAGGACGTGTGGATAGACATCTGCTTATTGCTGTACCCGCCGAGTCCTTTCTT
>Ga0207705_10002597_pt1 | contig 13874 bp, 10 predicted proteins | sample KBSC13metaG_FD_184314 | JGI IMG/M metagenome (GOLD analysis project Ga0207705, IMG submission 184314) | Corn rhizosphere microbial communities from Kellogg Biological Station, Michigan, USA - KBS C1-3 metaG (SPAdes) (version 2) | ecosystem: Host-associated > Plants > Roots > Rhizosphere > Soil ...
ACCGCCGCCCATGGCACGGGCTCCTCCTCCGCCCATGTTGCCGTGGAATCCGCCGCCGCCGCTGCTACGAACTGACGGAGCGCCGGAGAAGCCGCGGTTCTGGCCGCCCGAGTAGCTTTGGCTGGGCCGAGCGTAGCTGCGGGGAGATTGCTGGGCGTAGGTGCGCTGCCCTTGATTGGCATAACTGCGTTGTCCCTGGTTGCCGAAGCCGCGCGATGGATTGGCGGTTCTGTTGTACGCCTGGCGGCCGTTGGAGACGACGTTGTTGCGCTGGCCGTAGGCGCCTCGTTGCGCGTTGGCGAAGTCGCGGTTGCCGTTCACGCTGCGCTGGTTATTGTTGGCGAAGGTACGGTTGTTGTTGTGGGCTCCGTTAAAGGCTCCGCCATGGTTGCCGAAGTTTCGTCCGCCGATATTCGCGCCGCGATTTCCGGCAAAGTTCCGGCCGCCGCGATTTTCGACGTGGCGCGTGAAGCTGGAGCCGCCGGGGCGCCCATTGAATCCGCGGACGGGGCGGTCATAGACGTTGCGGAAGCCGTGACGATGGCCGAAGTTGTTATAGCCGCGGTTGTAGCAGAAGTGGCCGCCGCCCCAGTATCCACCGTAGAAGCCGGTGCCGAAGTAGCCGAAACCGTAGTTGATGCCGCCGTAGTAGCCGATACTGCGGCCCCAGTAACCGGCGTTCCAGAAGTAGCCGCCGCTGCCCCAGCCCCAGTAGCCCGGGGTCCAGAGAGCGCCGACGTAGGGAGGCAGAACCCAGGCTCCATCGACCCACTCGTAGCCGTCGCCGGTCCAGGCCCAGTAGCCGGGCGTCCAGATATAGCCGTCACCGGGGATAACAGGCTGCGCATAGACCGGGATGGGTGGAGGAGCGATGCCGACGGACACGAAGACGGCTGCTTTTGCGGAGTGAGGAGCAGTCAGAAGAAGCGCGCCGGCCAGCATCGCGGTACCGATCGAATTTTTGAGGAGACGTGGGATATTCATGGTCTGCCTTGCTGTTGACCTTCGTTTGCCCGGAGGTGAATCACTGCGCCGGACTTCGAGGACAACAGGTCTAAGTACCAGCCCGGCAAAGGTCTCCGGGTCAAGCTCTCAGTTTCATTAGACACAGATGAATTTTTTTTGTTGCGTAATCCGCCCGATGGCATTCAGTAAACTTTTTGCCTGCGATTTCGCTTAGATGCCTGCTAAGTGCAGGAGTTGCCGATGCTTGGCAAGTCTGTCCCGCAGAAAGACAATTTAGCCGGTATGGAGAAGATTGTTACAATCAAACTTGCGGCCTTCGCGCGTCATTGCGCCGGTTAAGTGAGGGAAATGCTTCGATTTTCGACAGCGGGAGAGAGTCACGGCGAGAGCCTGGTAGCGATGGTGAGCGGGATGCCTGCGGGTGTTCCGGTAGACCTTGAATTTGTTAACCGGGAGCTGTGGCGTCGCCAGAAAGGCTACGGCCGCGGCGGCCGCATGCGCATCGAGCGCGATACGGCGCATGTTCTCAGTGGCGTTCGCCACGGCAAGACGATCGGCTCTCCGATCGCCATGACCCTAGCAAACAACGACTGGAAGAACTGGACCGAGATTCTGCCGGTCGAAGAGGGTGACCCGGCAAAGCATAAGGCTGTCGCCTCACCGAGGCCGGGACATGCCGATCTTGCTGGAGCGATCAAGTACGACTTCAAGGACGCGCGTTATGTGCTGGAACGCGCCAGCGCCCGCGAGAGCGCGGCTCGCGTTGCCTCGGGGGCGTTTGCCAAGTTGCTGTTGAAAGAACTGGGCGTCGGCGTGGCCAGCCACGTGATTCGCGTGGGCAAGGCGGAGCTTTCGCGGCCGGCCACCTGGGATGAGATTGTGGCGCTGCAAGCCAAGGATGAAGTTCTGCTGAACTGTGTCGATGCTGAGAGCGAAGCTGCGATGAAGGCCGAGGTCGATGCGGTTCTGCGGACGGGCGACACTATTGGCGGAGTGTTTGAGGTGATCGTTCATGGTCTGCCGCCGGGCGTTGGCACCCATGCCAACTGGGACGAGCGCATGGATGGCCTGCTGGCCCAGGCAGTGATGAGTTTGCAGGCAGTGAAGGCAGTTGAGATCGGGCGCGGCGTGACGGCGGCAGAGTCGCTTGGCTCCGCGGTGCACGATGCCATTGGATACGAGGGCGACGGCGGATTTACAAAGTTCTCGCGTGAACACAATAACGCCGGGGGCATTGAGGGCGGCATCTCCAACGGCGAGGACGTCGTGGTGCGCGGCTATCTGAAGCCCATCTCGACGCTGCGCAGGCCGCTGGCCTCGGTAAGCTTCGAGACGCGTGAACCGGTCAAGGCCGCTTATGAGCGCAGCGACGTCTGCGTGGTCCCGGCGGCTGGCGTAGCGGCGGAGGCGATGGTAGCGCTGGCCATCGCGCGCCTGGCAATCGAAAAGTTCGGCGGCGACTCGCTGCGCGAGATGCTGCGCAATTTCAATGGCTATTGTGAGCAGATTCGAGCATATTGAGTGAGCCGAGTTAAGTGAGTGAATCCGTGGGCAAGATACATGAGGTCGTAAAGTGGCCGGAGCCGGTGCTGGCGAAGCGCGGCGAAGAGGTGACGGTCTTTGACGCGAAGCTGAAGAAGCTGGTCGAGGAGATGTTCGAGTCGATGTACGCGGCGCAGGGGATTGGGCTGGCCGCGCCGCAGATCAACATCTCGCAGCGCATCACGGTAATCGATTGCAGTTTCAAGAAGAATCCCGATGACAAGGTCGTGCTGATCAATCCGGAGATCGTCGAGCGCAAGGGTAAGCAGGTTGAGGAAGAAGGCTGCCTGAGCCTTCCCGAAATTCGCGAGAAGGTCAGCCGCGCAGCGTGGGTCAAGGTGCGCGCTCAGGATGTCAACGGAGATCCCATCGAGGTCGAGGGCGAAGAACTGCTGGCTCGCGCCATGCAACACGAGATTGACCACCTGGATGGCATCCTCTTCATCGACCGCCTGAGCCGCCTGAAACGTGATCTGGTGATTCGTAAGATCAAGAAACTGCAAAAGAACGGTGAATGGTAAGGCTCCGTTTTTTTGCAGTTGCCTGTTTCCGAATCGGCGTTGAGCCTTCAGCGGGGAAGTGAGAACCCAGCCTTGAAACTCGTGTTCTGCGGCACGCCCCAATTCGCTGTACCGACGCTCGAAGCGGTTATTGCCGCGGGGCATGAGGTCGCTCTTGTGGTAACGCAGCCAGACCGGGCCGCGGGCCGGGGCATGGAGATGCAGCCGCCTCCGGTGAAGCGCGTTGCGCTGGAGCATGGAATCCCGGTGGCGCAGCCGGAGAAGATCAAGAACAACTTCGAGTTTCGCACGCTACTGGAGGACATTCTCCCAGAGGCGATTCTTGTCGTGGCTTATGGCCGCATCATTCCACAGTGGATGCTCGATCTTCCGCCGTTCGGCTGCATCAACCTGCATGGTTCTCTGCTGCCGAAATATCGCGGAGCCGCGCCAATTCAATGGGCCATTGCCAGTGGAGAAAACATCACCGGCGTGACCACGATGCGGCTGGACGCCGGCCTAGACACTGGCGATTTGCTGCTGGCGAAGGTTGTGCCCATCGGGCAGGAGGAGACGGCGGTCGATGTCTACGAGGGGCTGGCTGCGATGGGCGCGGAGTTGATGGTGGAGACGCTGTGCGGGCTGGCCGAGAAGTCACTCTTCTGCCAGCCGCAGGACCACTCGCTGGCGACTCTGGCGCCGATCCTGACACGCGAGGATGGACGCATCGATTTCACGCGGACGGCGCAGTGTATCTATGACCGCTGGCGCGGCTTTCAGCCTTGGCCGGGAGCGCACACGACCCTGCGTGGCAGGAAGTTGATTGTTCACAGGATGCAGATTGGAGCGGGTGCTATGGGCGGCGAGGCGGGAACACTTGCTGTCGCGGCGGATGCGATGACGGTGGCCTGCGGCGATGGAACCACTATCGATCTGATCGAGGTGCAGGCCGAGGGTAAGCGGCGCATGAGCGCGGCAGAGTTTCTCCACGGGCACCAGGTCAAGAGCGGCGAGCGGCTGGGCCTATGAGCGAGCCGGTTTTGCGGAAGAGTCCAAAGGCAAAACAGCCGCCTGCAAAAAAGCGTCCCGCCTCGGCCGGACCGACGGCTTCTGCCGAGGCTGCGGTCGGCAAGATTGCGCCTGCACGGCTGGCGGCGTTTGAGATTCTGACTTCGGTTGGCGAAGGCAAGGGGCACAGCGACCAGTTGCTGCACTCAGCGCTGATGGAAACGCTCTCGCCGGAAGACAGGAACCTGACGACCGCGCTGGTGATGGGCGTGCTGCGCTGGCAGATTGCGCTCGATGCGCGTGTTCGGAGCCTGCTCCAGCGTCCGGAGCAAAGGCTGGCGGAGCCGGTTGCGCTGGCTTTGCGGATGGGGGCGTTTCAACTGCTTCATCTCGACCGCATCCCTGCCCATGCCGCGTTGAGCGAAAGCGTGGAGCTTTGCCGCGCCGCAGGGCAGCCTCATGCGGCGGGGATGGTGAACGCGGTACTGCGTAAGCTGGCTGCCGCGCAGAAGCCGGGGCAGCGTGTCTTCGAGTCGGTTGCAGCATTCTCCGAGCGGCTGGGCCATCCGCAGTGGCTGGTGGAGCGGTGGGTTGCGGCGTATGGGCGCGAGGCGGCACTTAAGATCTGTGAAGCGGGGCAGAAGGAACCGGCGGGAGCGGTGTGGTTCGCCGAGAACGGCGGCGACCTGCCGCAGATGGATGACGGCTCGCGGTTGGTGGGGGAGATTGCGGCGGCGGCAATGCCCACTGCGAAGACGGTTTGGGATTGCTGTGCGGCTCCGGGAGGCAAGACGCTGATTCTGGCGCATCGGCTGGCCGTGGCGGAGATTACGGCGACTGACGTCAGTGCAAAGCGGCTATCGCAGACCGAGGCACGCTTTCGCCGGTATGCCTATGCGGAGCGGATACGCTGTGGGATTGCCGACGCGACGGCGGCGGGGAATGAAGACGGCGAGCGGTTCGACCTGATTCTGTGCGATGTTCCGTGCAGTGGGACAGGAACGCTGGCTGCCAATCCGGAGATTCGCCACCGCCTCAAGCCGGAAGAGTTCACGCGTCAGTCAGCACGCCAGAGGGCGATTCTGAGTGCCGCGCTAAGGCGTCTTGCTCCTGGTGGCCGCCTAGTCTATTCGACTTGTTCGTTGGAGCCGGAGGAGTGCGAACAAATTGTGGAAGGCGTCATCGAGGCTAACGGCGCGCGTCAGGTTCCGGTGGAGGGGTTGATTGCGGGTCTGGCTGAAGCAGGGATACTCAGAAGAGATTTGGAGTTAGCCTCAGCCGTGCGTGGCGGGAATCTGAGGACGTTGCCGGGAGTGCATCCCTGCGATGGTTTTTTCGCAGCGGTCCTCGAACAAGGCGATTCCACTCTCCAAAATTATGCTTAACTCTTTTTCACAATTGGTATAGGTCGCGCGGTCAAACAAAAAATACAGGAGTCTCTCCGCTACGGCGGCAAAAGCGCCGCCTCCGGTCGAGATGGCGTATTCCTTAGACTTTTAGCGAGATCCCTTTTTAAATTCCTCAATGCATCAATTTAATGTGGACTGCATCGCCCTTGACGACGCGGTGGCCGGCCAGAGGCGTCTGATCGACGACCGTTCCCGGCGTGATGGTTGGTGTGACTGTCGCAGGGGCTATGGATGGAGGGGTGACTGGAGTGCCGGGTGCAGCAGGCGCGGGTACACTGACGTCTTCAAGGCTGGCAATGTGCAGGCCCACTGAAGCGGCGCGGGCTGCGGCTCCGGCAAGGGTGAGCCCGGTGAGCGAGGGCATCACGAAGGCATCAGAGTCTGGCTCTTCTGGTGCGCTGAGCAGCAGGCTGACGCGAGGCCGGTCGATGCCGGAGGCGTTGGGGGCGGGAGATTGCGCGAGAATAATGCCCGTCTCGCTGTCGGCGGGCATCTGCGCAACCGTGCCGAGATCGAGCGAGAGTCGGCGCATGAGGATGGACGCGGGACGCTCCGTCTGTCCGATGAGGTCCGGCACGGAGACTTTCTGCGGTCCCAGGCTTTCGGTAACGCGTACCGTCCACTCGCGTCTCACGGTGACGCCGGGAGCAGGCGATTGCGCGAGGATGTGGCCGGGAGCCACGTTTGGCGCGTAGAACTTGTTTTCCAGATTGAGATTCAGGCCGCGCGAACTGGCAGCCTGGCTGGCTTCGGACACGGTAAGGCCTGCAAGGTTCGGAATCTCGACCTCGCGGCCATGAATGGCTAGGCGCATGGAGATAAACGCGGAGATCAGCGCGACCGCTAGCATCGCCATCGCGCCGAGGAGGAGGTTGAAGAAGCGCTTCATGCTGAAGTTTAGGATACAGGTTCTAAGAAGCTGTCCAAAGATTGCAGAAGAGCGACGGATCTGAGACATGAGAACAAACGGTCATAAGGACAAAAGCACATACAGGGATCTCTCCACTGCGCCGTGCGATGAAACTGCACGGCTCCGGTCGAGATGACGTAGGTTGATGGTTATTGGTGAGAGTCTAAGCGCGGGTCAGCCGCGGTTGTCGGTGGCGGGTTCGGGATGAATTAATAGCCGGTTGACCTCGGGAGCGTCGAGCTTGAATGCTCCTTCGAGCGCGGTGATGACTTCGTGGACCTGGGCCATGGGGAGGTCGTCGGGCAGGGTGCAGTGGCAACTGACCTGAATGCGCTCTCCGATACGGGTAACGAAGACTTCGTGGATGTCGAGTATTTCTGGAAAGGCCATGGCGGCGCGACGGAGGCGGACTTCAAGCTGACGGTCGCGTTCGAGCGATGCCGGACGCTCGATGGTGGCGGGCTCGCTCTCGATATGGGTGAGGATGGTGACGATAGCGGGAATCTCGCGGCGCATATCGGATTCAAGCTGGGTGGCGAGGGCGTGGGCATCGCGGAGGGGCATAGTTTCGTCGACTTCGAGGTGCTGTTCGACATGGAGAGCGCCATCGAACTCCTGCACACTGACGTCATGGATGGTGAGATTGGCGCGAGCGGCGACGGCGCGGATGCGGTCGTGGACGCTCTCGGTTAGAGAGGCCGTGGGAATGGAGTGGACGACGACGTCGGCATCGGGAAGGTGGCGCTGGACGGCGGCAGTAGCTGCGGCGGTGATCTGTTCGGATCGCTGAAAAGTAAGCTTGCGGGGCATGCCGAGGGTGACGTCGGCGAAGTAACTGGAGCCGGAGCGGCGAGTGCGGACGCGGTCGACGGAGAGAACGCCGTCGATAGCGGCGAGGTCGCGGATGAGGTCGCGGCGGGTCTGGGCGCGGGTCTCGGCTGGGGTGGCGTCTAGAAGGGCATCGACGGTGCGGCGGGCGAGCTTCCAACTAACGCGCAGGATGATGCCGGAGACGATGATGGCGGCGATGGGATCGGCGAGTTCGAGGAAGGGAAGGTTCCAGTGCCCGCCTGCATAAGTCGCGAGAAGGCCGATGAAGACAGCGACCGACGACCAAATATCGGTGCGGAAGTGGATGGCGTCGGCTTCCAGAGCCTCGCTGCTGTACTGGACAGCGACGCGATGAAGGGTGCGGGAACGGGAGTAATCGACGGTGATAGAGAGCAGAAGAACGGCGAAGGGCCAGAAGGAAAAGATCAGGGCGAGATGCTCGTGGAAGAGGATGCGGCGGATAGCTTCGGTGAGAATCCAGATGCAGGAGGCGAGCATAAGGAAGGTCTCGACGAAGGCGGAGAGGCTTTCGATCTTGCCGTGGCCGTAGTTGTGGTCCTCGTCGGCGGGACGATCGGAGACTTGGACGGAGAAGAAGGTGATGGCGGCGGCTCCGAGGTCGATGCCGGAGTGGGCGGCTTCGGAGAGCATGCCGAGTGAGCCGGTGAGGAGACCGGTGAGCAGCTTGAGCAGAGTAATAACCAGAGCGGCGAAGACGGACAGTAGCGCGGCGGAACGCTTGGCAGCGTGCGTGTGCGCGGCTTCTTCGGGTGTTGCAGCTAAGGCCATGGAACGATGCTACATGGTACGGGTTCGGGTTGTATTGCGCGTTGAGTCAGGGGGAGGGGATAGAGAGACCTCTACCTCTGGTTCCTTGTCATCCGCCTCGAATCGGTAACAAGCTTCATCCTGATATCATTTCTGGTCGAAACGGGGCCACCATGCGTAAGCTGATTTTCTTTCTATCTCTTCTGGCGTTATCAACCTCCATTGTGTCCGCACAGCAGTACGATCTCGTGTTTGCAGGCGGACGCGTCATGGATCCCGAAACCGGTATGGACGCCGTGCGCAACGTCGGCATCCGCGATGGAAAGATCGTTCGCATCTCGGTTGAGACGTTGAGCGGCCGCCGTGTCGTCGATGCCAGCGGGCTGATAGTTGCCCCTGGATTTATTGACTTGCACCAGCATAGCCAAGACCTTGCAAGCCAGCGCGTTAAGGCGCTGGATGGCGTCACCACCGCACTTGAGTTGGAGATTGGGGCGGCCGACGTCGCTCAGTTTTTGAAGGCGAAAGAAGGTCATTCGCTGATTCACTACGGCACATCGGCCAGCCAGGTGGCGGCGCGATCTCTCGCATTCGGCGCTCCGTTACCGGCGGGTGACATTCTGCCTAAGATCGGTCCTGCGACCGATCAACACGCAACGCCCGAACAGATTGAGAAGATAAAAGAGCGATTGCGTGAGGAACTGGATGCCGGTGGCCTGGCGGTCGGCATGGGCATCCAGTACACGCCGGGAGCGACCCGGCGGGAGGTGATCGACATGTTCCGTCTCGCCGCCGAGCGGAGGTTGCCGGTCTACACGCATGTGCGCAGCAGCGGACCCATCGAGCCCGGCTCAGGTATTGAGGCGGTCAGCGAAGTGATTGGAGCGGCCGCCATCACGGGCGCTTCGCTGCACATCGTGCATATCAACAGCACCTGCATGCGCGACTCGCTGGAGTGCCTCTCTATGATTGCGGGAGCGCGCGCCCGAGGCCTCGACGTCACGACCGAAGCGTATCCCTATATTGCCGGCATGACTGCTCTCAACTCGGCCGTCTTCAGCCCGGGTTGGCAGCAAAGGTTGGGTAACAGTTATGGCGACCTTATGCTTCCCGATACTGGAGAGCGACTCACCAAGGAACGCTTCGATGCTCTGCATAAATCCGGCACGGCACGCTGGGTGGTAATCTTCGGCAATACGCAGGAAGTAGTGGACAAAGTGATCCCGAATCCCCTGGTGATGATCGCCAGCGATGGCCTCGAAGGGCATCCCCGGAACGCCGGAACCTATTCGCGCGTACTGGCACAATATGTCCGGGAAAAAGGAACGATCACGCTGATGGATGCGCTACGAAAGATGAGCCTGATGCCGGCGGAGATGCTGGAGCGTTCGACTCCCGCGGGACACCAGAAAGGCAGATTGCAGGAGGGCGCCGACGCAGACATCGTGGTGTTCGATGCTCGAACGATCCGCGACCGCTCGACTTTCGCGAAGCCGATGGAGCCGAGTACGGGCGTGCGCTATCTCGTGGTAGGCGGAACTATCGTCGTCGACGAAGGCAAGATTGTTCCGAATGTATTTCCGGGCCGCGCGCTGCTGGGGCCGGGAAAGTACTCAGCAGCGCGTGACTAGCTCGGGCGGCGCTACAGCCCACCGGTGTCCCTGTATTGGAGCCCTATGGAGAAGGCGATCGTCTCTGGATTGTCGACGATTGGCGGGGCCAATCGATCCGCGAAAGGCTGGAACTCTTACTTCTTTGTCTTTGGAATGCGTTTTGGTTTGTCTTCGGGCTCGTCGGGGGGTAGGGCTCCGATGGATTCCGAGATATGGCGGCTCGCATTTCGCAGGGAGGCGATGATCTGCGGGATGCCGATGGTGTCTTCGAGGCGTTTGACGTAGGGGACGGTGAGGCCGGCAACGGCGTTTCCCTGGGCGTTGAGGACGGGAAAGCTGATGTTGACGACGCCGGTGACCTCGTAGCTGGCACGGCGCTCATATCCGCGACCACGGATTTTGGCGAGGTGCTCGTCGAGGTCGGCGGGCTTTCTTTTCTTCGTTTCGAGAGCCCACTCGTCGATGGCGCGCTGGCAGGAATCCGGGTCCTGGTGGGCGAGGATGACGTGGCCCGTGGCAGCGTGCATCAGATCGACCTTGGAGCCCACCTTGACGTAGAAGCCGGTCGATTCGGGAGAGTCCACCTGAGCAAGGATGACAACGTGGCCGCCGTCGAGTACGCCGAGATGGCAGGACTGGCGAAGCTCGTGCGCGACCTGGTGCATGGCGGGGAGAGCCTCGGTGACGAGCCGCTTGGTGGGAGGATGCTCCTGTCCGAGGCGAAAGAGGCGAAGCGTAAGTTGATAGCGTTCTTTGTTTGCCGATTGGGCGAGGTAGCCGCGCTGCTCCAGGCAGAGCAACATGCGAAAGATCTCTGAGACGGTGCGGTTCAGCCGCCGGGCGACTTCACTCACCGTGAGGCCGGTAGGAGTGGCTGCGAAGAGTTCGAGGATGTCAAGGCCCTTTTCAAGGGCTGGAGTCGGGTAGTAGCGTTTTGTTGCGGATTTGAGTTTGGCCATGAGCGATCCCGAAGAGAAGAGATTTCAGCCTTCCCAAGGTAACAAATGTTTTGGCGAGCGGCTTGAATATTCCGGGTAAACAGATAGTGGGGAACAGAGAAACCCATGTCCGAGAATCCGGACATGGGGCGCCCGCTGGAATATCGGCTAAGCGCCGGGGGTGTAGGAGAGGGCGAAGCGTCCGATCTGGATGAAGGGGCGGTCGGACGGTGGCCAGATGCGGAAGGATTCTACGCGCGAGCCGGAAGGGAGGCGATGTGCCGCCGCGGTGCCTCGCTCTTCGCCGGTTGCGGCGTCGTAGAACTTGACGATGAGGTTGTCTCCACTGCGTTGCCAGCCAAGTACATAGTTGCCGGCGGGAAGTGCGACGCTACCGATGGTGATGGGGGCCTGCACCAGAAAGTAGTGCGAGTATTTTCCGTCCGCGGAGTAGCCGGCGGTGATGAGGACAACGCCGGCGATGATCTTTCCCTGGGAGTTGATGATGCCGGAGGCGGTACGCATCTCGGTTTCGATGCGCTCCTTTTCCACCTGGGCGCGGGCGGGCAATGCACTTTGCAACTCTGCCACGGTCGCCGAGCGCCAGGAGGATTTTGGCTGAGCATGGAGCGGAGCTGCAAGCATGGGTAGGAGTAGCAGGGCAAGGGAGAGTGGCTTAAAGAGGGACAATTTCATTTGAGATGTACTATACCGCGCTGGAGGGCTACAGTCGCGGCATTGGTTCGATCGCTGACGCCGAGCTTACTCAGAAGATTGTTGACGTGGGATTTGACAGTTGCTTCGCTAATGTCGAGGTCGGAGGCGATCTCCTTGTTGGCGCGGCCGGCGACGATGCGCTCGAGCACGCTCAGTTCGCGGGCAGTGAGGGCGTGGCTACTCATTCTTTCGGCCAGCTTCTCGGCGATGGCGGGGGAGATGTGGGTCTTGCCGCTGTGGACGGCCTGGATGGTTGAAAGTAGTTCGTCGATGGTCATCCCCTTGAGGAGATAGGCTTTAGCTCCGGCTTGAAGAGCGCGGAAGATGTCCTCGTCGCCGTCGAAGGTGGTGAGGACGATGAAGCGCGCAGCCGGGTCGTTGGCGCGGATCTTCTGAATGGCTTCGACGCCGCCAAGCTTTGGGAGTTGCAGGTCCATCAAGGTGATGTCGGGGCGGAGGGAGCGATGGAGATCGATAGCTTGAAGACCGTCGCTGGCCTCGCCGATGACCTTGATCTCGGGCATGATGTTGAGTAATGCGACGAGGCCCTGCCGGACGACATGGTGGTCGTCGACAATAAGGATGCGGATCGGTTCAGCCATGGGATGCAGTGCCTTTCTGTGCGGCGATGGGAGCTTCCAGTCTAATCGTGGTGCCTTGTCCTGGCGAGCTTTCTACAGTGAGTTGAGCCTGGATCTGTGCAGCTCTCTCGCGCATTCCCTGAAGGCCGAAGTGGCCGCGGGCGGCAAGAGAGTCGTCGGATGCATGGAAGCCGCGTCCATCGTCGGTGATGGTTAACGTCAGTTGGCTTGCATGATAGCGCAGATCGATGGAGACGCGGGTGGCGTGGGCATGGCGGGCGACGTTGCTGAGGGCCTCCTGCGCGATGCGGAGTATCTCGTCCTCGAATGCAGAGGGCAGGGGGCGATAGGTGCCGCCGATGTTGAGATGAATGGGGAGGCTGGCGGTGGTGAACCGCTCTGCGAGCTGCGTGAGGCGGGTGGGAAGCGTGTGCTGGGCGGTGATGGCACGAAGATCCCATATACTGCGGCGGGCTTCGGCGAGCCCTTCGCGGACGTACTCTCGAGTGCGGTCGATCTGCTGACCGGCGGCGGCCAACTGCGATTGGGCGAGAAGCTGTGCGGTAAGTTCGAGTTGAACTGAAACGCCGACGAAGCTCTGCGCGAGAGTGTCGTGGATCTCCCGGGCCATGCGGTTCCGTTCGGCGAGGACAGCCTGGAACTCCGAATGAAGACGGCGGAGGCGAAGGCGGTAGAGAAGGACGGCAAGGGCGGCGAGGAGTACCGCAGCCAGCAGCAGGAACCAGAGCCTGCGGTAAAAGGCGGGCTGCACATCGAAGGCGAGCGATGCTCCGACTTCGTTCCAGACGCCGTCGTTATTCGCAGCCTGGATGCGGAAACGATAGTGGCGGGGAGAAAGGTTGGTGTAATAAGCGATGCGGCGCGAGCCAGCTTCGGTCCATTGCTTGTCGAAGCCTTCGAGGATGTAGCGGTAACGGACTTTGGATGGCGCGACGAAGCTGAGACCAGCGTACTGGAAGGCGAAACTTCGGCGGCCGGGAGGGATACTCAGCTTGGTGCCGGAGAGTGATTGTTCCGTGTCGTCTACGGTGAAGCGCTCGATGACGACGGGCGGCGGAACGTGATTTTCGGAAAGATGCGCCGGGTCGGCGATAGCCACGCCTTTGCGGGTAGCGAACCAGAGCGGGCCCTGTGCGGTCTTCCATGCCGAGGGGTGGCCGATGGCTGAGGCCTCTTCGGTGGGCATGCCGTCGGAGCGGCCGTAGGAGACGGCGTGGAGACTGCAATCGGGTGACGAGCCGCAGGCGGTGAGGCTCGCCGCGGCGACGCGCGTGATGCCGTGGGTGGAACTGAGCCAGAGGATGCCGCGACTGTCTTCGAGGATGGAGTCGATTCGCTGCGGCAGATCGCTGCGGTGTAGCGCGGTAAAGGCACCGTTGGAATAGCGGCTGAGGCCGTTGCCGTTGGTGCCGATCCAGAGCGTACCGTGCGAGCCTTCGGCGAGCGCGGTGATGACATCTCCCGAAAGGCCGTTTTGCGTGGTATAGGTTGAGATTTTTCCGTCGTGCAACCGGGAGAGGCCGTTGAGAGTTCCAATCCATAGATCGTGAGATGGGACGGACGTGTGGGGCTGGAGCAGAACTCCGATGAGGTTGCTCTTGAGTCCATCGGCCTGAGTGTAGGTGGTGAAGCGGTTGTTTTGCCAGTGGGCGAGGCCGCGGCGGGTGCCGATCCAGAGAGATCCGTCGCTATCGACGAGCAGCGAACGGATGAGGTCGTCGGGAAGACCGTCGGCGGAGGTGTAGGTTGCGATCTTCGATCCCTCGATATGGTTGAGGCCGTCAGGAGTGCCGGCCCAGATACTGCCGTTGACGCCCGGGGCGAGCGAGAGGACGACTTCGCTGAGCAGGCCGTTGCCGGTGGAGAAGTGCTGGAGGCTGCCGGATTGCCAGCGGTCGAGTCCGTCGCCGTTGGTGCCGATCCACATGGCGCCGTCGGATGCCTGGGCGACGGCGGTGACAATGTGGTCGGAGAGGGCGGGGATCGCATGGAAGCTCTGCTGGCGCAGGATGTCGAGGCCGCTGGTTTCGGTGCCGATCCAGAGATTTCCCTCGCGGTCTTCAAAAGTCG
>Ga0207705_10002600_pt1 | contig 13873 bp, 15 predicted proteins | sample KBSC13metaG_FD_184314 | JGI IMG/M metagenome (GOLD analysis project Ga0207705, IMG submission 184314) | Corn rhizosphere microbial communities from Kellogg Biological Station, Michigan, USA - KBS C1-3 metaG (SPAdes) (version 2) | ecosystem: Host-associated > Plants > Roots > Rhizosphere > Soil ...
GCGCTGTCGAGGACCCGAGGCAAAGTTTCGCGCGGGACGCCGAACAGGGCGCACAGCTCGTCATCCCAGCTCGCGCCGTCCAGCGGCAGGAGCAGGGTGCGGCTGGCGTTGCCGGCGTCGGTAACATGCGCCGCGCCGCCGGTCAGCTTGAAAGTCAGCCAGCTTTCGACGGTGCCGAAGGCCAGCCGCCCAGCCCCGGCGGCTTCGGCCACGGCCGGTTGGTGATCGAGCAGCCAGCGCATCTTGGTCGCCGAGAAATATGGGTCGAGGAGCAGGCCGGTCGCCTCGCGCACGGCCTCCTCGTGTCCCGCTTCGCGCAGGTCGCCGCAGAAATCGGCGGTGCGGCGGTCCTGCCAGACGATCGCCCGCGCCAGCGGCTCGCCGGTCGCGCGCTCCCAAGCGACAACTGTTTCCCGCTGATTGGTGATGCCGATCGCGGCGACGCATTCCGCCCCGCCGGCCGCTTCGACCATCTCGCGCGCGCAGGCGAGGGTCGTGTCCCAGATCTCGCTGGCATCGTGCTCGACCCAACCGGGGCGTGGATAGTGCTGGGTCAGTTCGCGCTGCGCCGCGCCGAGCAGCTCGCCCGCGGGCGTGAACAGCATCGCCCGGGTCGAAGTCGTCCCTTCGTCGAGCACGAGGATAAGTTCGGACATCGAGATAGCCTGCCGTTGGTATCGAGCGAAGTCGAGACACCTCGCGCTTCGCGCCTCTCGACTTCGCTCGATACCAACGGATAGGGGGAGATCATGCCGATGCCCCCGCAACCCTGGCCGACCGGTGAGATCGAGCAGCTCGAACCGCTGGTGCGGCGCGTGCTGGCGCCGAACGGCTCGCCCTTCACTTACACCGGCACGCAAACCTACCTCGTCGGCGGCGACGCCGGCGTCGCGGTGATCGATCCCGGGCCGGCCGAGCCGGACCATATCGATGCGCTCGTCCGCGCCATCGGCGGTGCGCCGGTCGTCGCGATCGCCTGCACGCATACTCACCGCGACCATTCGCCCGCCGCGGCGCCATTAGCCGCGCAAACCGGCGCGCCCATTATCGGCTGCGCGGCGCTTGCGCTCAAAACCGACGAGCCCCGCGCCGACGCGCCATTCGACCAGGCCTATGCGCCCGACCGCGCGCTCGGAGACGGCGATCGGCTACGCGGCCCCGGCTGGACACTGACCGCGCTCGCCACGCCCGGTCACACCTCGAACCACTTGTGCTTCGCGCTCGGGGAGACCGGCGCGCTGTTCACGGGCGATCATGTGATGGGCTGGTCGACCACCGTCGTCGCCCCGCCCGACGGCGACATGGCCGCCTACAGGGCCAGCCTGGAGAAGCTCCGCGCGCGCGATGACCGCGTCTATTACCCGGCGCACGGTCCCGCGGTGCACAACCCGCGGCAACTGGTGCGCGGGATGATCGGCCACCGCCGCCAGCGCGAGCGGCAAATTCTCAAGCTGCTCGGCCAGGGCCCGCAAGCGATCGCCGAACTGGTCCCGCAAATGTACAAGGGGGTCGACCAGCGGTTGTGGCCGGCCGCTGGGCAATCGGTGAAGGCGCACCTGCTTGACCTGGAACAGCGCGCCCGCGCGCGGCGCGATGACGAGGTATGGGCGCTCGCAGCCACCGATTGACTCGCCATCGCCTTCAGGCGCACACCGCGCGCGGGGTCAAAGGCTTGCAGGGGGAATCTCGAGCCATGGCGACTGTACCTTATTCGACCGATACCGATCGCGGCGAAACACGGTTCTTCTTCACCATGGCCTGCGTGATGGCGGTGACCATCGTCGCGGGCTTCCTGTTCAACATTCTCGCCGGCCGCTCAAGCTTCGGAATGCCGTTGGTGGTTCACGTCCACGCGTGGATCATGATGAGTTGGATCGGGCTCTACCTGGCGCAGAACTACTTCGTCGCCTCGGACAATATCGGCCTGCACCGCAAGCTCGGCTGGCTGTCGGCACTGTGGGTGCCGGCGATGGTAGCGATGGGCTTCGTGATCACCAGCTACTCGCTACGGAGCGGCGGAGCCCCGCCGTTCTTCGGTGAGAACGAGTTCCTGTTCGGCAATCCGATGGAACTGGTCACGGTCGGCGTGCTGATCGGCTGGGCGGTCGCGGTGCGCAAGAACACCGGCTGGCACCGCCGCCTGATGTACTGCAGCTTCGCACTCCTGACTGGCCCCGGCATCTCGCGTTTCGTGCCGGTGATCCTGTTCGAGCCTTATAGCTGGTGGTTCGCCATCGGGATCACGACGATCTTTCCGATAATCGGCATGATGGCCGACAAGCGCCGCTATGGCCGCGTTCACCCGGCATGGCTGTGCGGGATCGGGCTGCTGGTTGCTGTCGAAGTGAGCGCGATGCTCGTTGCGTACAGTTCGTTCGGGGTGGAGTTCACCAAGCAGTTCGTCGCGGGGACGCCGGGCGCCGTTCGCTCGATGGCGGCGTTCATTCCACCGGTTTAGTGCGCTTGCCGAAGGGGCAGCGGCTGCCTATCTGCGGCGTGCGATGACCATCGAAACCAAGCTCCCCACCGGCCCCGACTTGCGCGCCGAGATAGACCGCCTGCGCAAGGAGCGCAACGCCGTCATCCTGGCGCACTATTACCAGAAGCCGGAACTGCAGGACCTCGCCGATTTCGTCGGCGATTCACTCGAACTGTCGCGCAAGGCGGCCGATACCGATGCGGCCGTGATCGCCTTCTGCGGCGTCAAGTTCATGGCCGATACCGCGAAGATCCTCAGCCCCGACAAGATCGTCGTGCTGCCCGACATGGAAGCGGGCTGCAGCCTTGAAGACTCCTGCCCGCCCGACAAGTTCAGGGCCTTTCGCGAGGCTCATCCGGATCATATCGCGCTGACCTACATCAACTGCTCGACCGAGGTGAAAGCCCTGAGCGACGTGATCGTCACCAGCTCCAGCGCGGAGACGATCATCAGCCAGATTCCGCCCGAGCAGAAGATCATCTTCGGGCCTGACCGCCACCTCGGCGGCTACCTCAACCGCAAGTTCGGCCGCGAGATGCTGCTGTGGCCGGGCGTGTGCATCGTCCACGAGGCATTCAGCGAGCGCGAGTTGCTCAAATTGATCCAGCAGCACCCTGAAGCGCCTGTCGCCGCGCACCCGGAGTGCCCGCCGCACATCATCGACCATGCGAATTACGTGGGCTCGACCAGCGGCATCCTCGGCTATGCCAAGACGATGCCCGGCGACACGCTGATCGTCGCCACCGAGCCACACATCATCCATCAGATGGAGCTCGCCCTGCCGGACAAGACCTTCATCGGCGCACCCGGGGCTGACGGGAACTGCAACTGCAACATCTGCCCGTACATGGCGCTCAACACGATGGAAAAGCTCTACACCGCGCTGCGCGACCTCACGCCTAGGATCGAGATCGAAGAGACCCTGCGCCTGGCGGCCAAGCGCAGCCTCGACCGCATGCTGGAGATGGCCAGCGGCACGATTGGCCTGGGCGACCTCGGCAGGATTCCCTCCGGCGGCTGACCGGGGCCCATACCGGGGCCCTCTATAAACAAGTATCCCTGCAATAGCCCGGCAACGGGCTGTTCGGCGGCGCCAATTCCACATCGGAAAGGAGCGTGCGATGGTTACTGCCAGCGCCGTACAGGCGCGTTTCGCGCCCAAGGCCAAAGACAACTACATCAAGGCTTTCCGGCTCGGCCAGCCGTTGCTCGATCAGGCGGGCATCGATACGCCGCTGCGGCTGGCGCATTTCATGGCCCAGGCGATGCACGAAACCGGCGGCCTGACAATCCTCACCGAAAGCGGCCATTACAGCCGCAAGGCCCTTGCGACGATGTGGGACGGCGGCAATTGGCACAGGTATTTCGCCGATCGCGCCGCCTGCCTGGCAATGGCGGACACGTGCGCGGCCGATAGCGGCGAGGCGCTGCTAAACGTGGTTTACGCCAACCGCATGGGCAATGGGCCGCCGAGCAGCGGTGACGGCTGGAGGTACCGCGGCCACGGGCTGCTGCAGACAACCGGGCGTGATGCTTACAAGCGCTATGGCCAACTGTGCGAGGTTCCGTTCGTCGATGACCCCGGACTGGTGCTCGATCCCCAGCACACGCTGAAGCCGGCGATCGCCGAGTGGACGCGGCATGACCTGAGCGCCGCAGCCGACGCCAACGACATCGAGCTCATCACGCGGCGCATCAACGGCGGCCTGATCGGCCTGCCCCAGCGCAAGGCGTGGTTCGCGAAGATCTGGCCGTTCGTCATCGACCGGACGCCGGCCGATCCTTCGATCAAGCGGAAAGTGCAGCAAGCGCTCACCGATGCCGGGTTCGATACGAAGGGGGTCGACGGCGTGATCGGAAAGGACACGCGTTCCGCCATCCTCGCCTTTCGAGTCGCGCGGAACCTTCCGGGACCCCCGCAGATCACCAGTGATCTGCTGCTCAGGCTCAACCTCGGCACTGCCTGACAGCGGGCTGAGACATTCGTCAGTCTTCGACTTCGCCCGGCAGCGGATGCGGCCGGACTATTGCCGGCGGGTCGCTCGCCGGGAAACTCTCGTCAAGCGCTTCGTCGAGCAAGTCTTCGCGGTGCTTGCGGCGGCCGTTCTTCGGCTGCTTGGGGTGCTTGGAGGCAGTCATCCGGCCTGCACCGGCGGCGCGCCGGCCTTGCGGGGCGCGGTCTCCTTGAGAAACAGGGCCACCACGAAGCCGACGATCAGGCTGGCGATGGTGAAAGTGAAGACGTGCTGGATCCCGCTCCCCGCTGCGATCCGGCCGGCGATCGCGGGCGCCACGCCGCCACCGAACACCTCGCCCGCGCCGATCACGAGCCCGGCGACCGACGCGACCATGCCGAGCGGCGCAGCTTCGGCCGCGACCGGGCCCGCGAGAATCGCCAGGGCCGAGAAATTGAACAGCGCGGCGAAGAAGATCAGCCAGAACAGCGCGCTCAGGTTGTCGGCGCCCGCGCGAGTGAAAAGGTACGTGAAGATGGCGGCGAGGATGTAGGACAGCAGGGTCGCCAGCTTGCGGCCGATGAAGTCCGACACCGTCGGCATCGCGAACTGGCCGATCGCCCCGCCGAAGCCGATCGCCGAGGTGACGATGCCCATTTGCTGGACGCTTAGGTGCAGGTAGTCGGTCAGGTAATTGGGCATCATCGCGCCCATCACGAAGATGCCGCCCATCGCACACATCAGCGTCAGCATCGCCAGTGGCACGTTGCGGTGGCGGAACAGGTCGGCAAAGCTCGGCCGGGCGACTTTCGCGGCCTCCGGGTGAGGTTCCGGCTCGCGGACGAGGAAGAACATCGCCGCGGCCATGATCAGGCCGGGTATGCCGACGAGCATGAACACCGTGCGCCAGGTCGTTACCAGCAGCAGCTGGGTGGCGATGATCGGGCCGATGGCGTTGCCCATCAGGCTGATCATGCACTGGAAGATACCGTTGTTCATACCGCGCCGATTGGGGTGCGAGGCTTCGACGGCCACGGCCACCCCGGTCGAGGCCACGGGCCCTTCGGCGAGGCCCATGATCGCACGGATAGCCAGCAGGCTGACGAGCCCCGCAGCCATGCCCGACAGCGCCGACATCAGCGAGAACACGATCACCGCCGGGATCAGCACTTTGCGCCTGCCGACCCGGTCGGACAGGAAGCCCATCGCGAACGCGGACAGCCCCCAGAACACAGCCAGGATGCCGACGAGGTTGCCAAGATCTGCGTACGTCAGGCCCAACTCGCCCATGAACGCGGGGAACAGCACCGGCAGGATGAAGCGATCGAGCCCGACCAGACCGAAAGTCAGGCTCAGGACCAGAATGATCTTCCACTCGTAGCCGGTGTCCCAGCCCTTCGACGCGGCTTGCTGCATGTTTCCCTCTCCCCTGGGGACGCAGTCTATCAGCCGTGCCGCCCCGGTCTAGTCCACTTGAAGGCCGAACATGAGCGCGCGGACGTACTTCACCGGCGGCGAGCCATGCGACAGCACTTCGTCGTTGTACCGCCGCAACGTGAACTTGCTGCCCCAGCGCTTCTTCGCCTCCTCCCGCAGCGCCATGTGTTCCTCCAGCCCGGTGTAATAGCTGAGCAGTTGCACAGAGCTCAGCTGAGCGCGCAACCATTTGCCGGCCGCCTCGCGCTCCTGCTGAAAGGCGCCCTTCATCATCAGCTCCATTGCCTGCTCACGGGTCATGCCCTCGGTCTGGATGCCGATGTCGAGCAGGGTGTTGGCGATGTCGCGCAGGCGCATCTTGAGCATCGTCAGGTGGAACAGCTTGCCGTCCTCGGTAGCGTCGCCGCCGAGGTAGCCCTCCTCGGCCATCACCGCCGCGCCGTATTCCGCCCAGCCTTCGATGAACGGGCCCGACTGCAGCACGCCGCGCAACGGATCGTCGTTCTTGTTGGCGTGGTCGAGCTGCAGGTAATGGCCGGGCATCGCCTCGTGGATCGACAGGTCATGGATCATGTAGAGGTTGTATTCGGTCAGGAAGCTGGTCGCCTGGGCGTCAGTCCAGTCCTTCGGAATCGGCGAGATCGTGTAGAAGTTCGGCTGGTTCTTTTCGAGCGGACCCGGCGGATCGTCGTAAGCGACCGAGTTGCCCTGGTTGAACACCGGCATCGGCACCACTTTCACCGGCGCCGAAGGCATGGCGACGAAGCCCTTCTCGCGCACGAAATCGGTCGCCTGGGCGAGTGCCTGTTTCGCCACCTGGAACAAGGTGTCGCGCGTCGCGCGCCGGGCGTAGCTCTTGCCCAGTCCGCACTCGATCGCCTGCTGCTGCGCGCCCTTGTCGCAATCGGGGAACGTGCGGGAGAGCCGCTCCATCTCGGTGCGAGTCTGGTCGAACGCCGCCTGCGCCTTGGCCTTGAGCTCAGGCCGGGTCATCGAACTCATCAGCTCGAATTTCATCTTCTGGTCGTACAGCGCCGGACCCAGCCGGAAATCGCCCTTGGCGTTCGGCACCAGCACCTCGTCGAGCCATTTCTGGTGCTCGGCAACGGCTAGCTTGAGCTTGGCGAGCGCCGCGTCGAAGCGGGCGCGCGGCACGCGGCTGCGCTTGACCTCGGGCAGGATCGCGCTGTCGATCGTCTCCATGATCCCGGCATTCTGCCTGGCCACGGTCTCGGCATAGACCTTCGGCACCCGCGCCGGATCGAGCTGCTTGCGCTCGGCGGCGAGATAGGCCGGCAGCTTCTCCATTCGCGAAACGATCGCCGCGTAGCGGGTCGGCCACGGCGCGAAGTCGCGTGCCACCAGCAGGTAGAGGCCGTTGGACGCCGTCTCGTTGTAAACCTGCGGGTTCCACGCCCAGGTTTGCAGCGTTCCCAGATCCCACAAGTCGTAGTCGAGCGCGTTTTTCAGCAGCGCGTAATCGACCTGGTTGTCGGGCGACAACCGGTTGCGGTCGATTGCCGCGAGCGAGCGCAGCAGGCGCCGATCCTGTGATGCGCGAGCGGAGCGGGCGGCGGCATCGATCTTCGGCAGCTCGCTATCGTGGCTGTGATCCCCGAGTTGAGTCGCGAGCACCGGATCTTGCGCCGTGAGCGCCCGGATGTAGGCCTGGCCCACCTGCCCGAACGCCGTGTTGGCGTCCCCTCCCGCGGCCTGCGCGGCTTGCGAGCCGCCTGCGAGCAGCAACCCGATCGTCAGCAGAGCCGGAATGCGCATGGCGATGATCCCCTTTCATTCTTGCGTAACAGCCGCGCCGCGCGGCGTCGATTCCCCGGCGATCCGCCCGACCGCCAAGGCGGCTGCGAGCAGCAGCATCCCGCCGACGTCGATCCAGCCCAGCGTCTCGCCGAAAGCCACCCAGCCGGCGAGCGCGGCGATCGCCGGCTGGGTGAGCAACGCGAGGCCGATCGCAAGCGGCGAGAAGTGGCGCAGCGAATAGACTAGCAGGCCCTGGCCAACGATCTGGCTGGAGAAAGCCAGCGCGACGACCGGCCACCACATGTGCGGGAGGACCGGCTCGCCGTGGAACACGGCACCGGCGAGCAGCACCGGCACCCCCGCCGCGCTCGACCAGCTGAGCAGCCGCCAGCTCGACAGCACCCGGCGGGCGTCCTGCAGGATCAGCAGGTAGGCCGAATAAAGCACCCCGGCGAGCAGGCAGAACAAGTCGCCCACCAGCGTCTCGCCCGAAACCTCGAAACTGCGGCCCATCAGGATCGCCGCCCCGGCGAGCGCTGCCGCCATGCCGAGCCACTCGCTCGCCCCGGGCCAGCGCCGCCAGACGATGAACCCCCAGACCATCAGGATCAGGCTGCCGGAATTGCCGAACAGCGCCGCGTTGCCCAGGCGCGTGTAGCCGATTCCGACGTGCCAGCTCGACAGGTCGAGCGCGAAGAACACCCCACCGAGCGCGACCGCCAGCAACAGCTTGCGGCTGACCGGCGCAACCGGAGGCGCCTCACGATGGGCAAGGAACAGCACCACCGGCAAGGCCAGCGTGACTCGCCAGAACCCCGCCGAAATCGGACCGGTGTCGGCCATCCGCACGAAGTACGGCCCGAGCGCCAACGCGGCGTTGCCGAAAAGCAGCGCGGCAAGCGGCAGCAGGCGATGGCGGGAAGCGCTCTCCACCGGCTTTCGTCTAGCGACGGGCGGCAGGAAGGCTAGCGTTTGCGTTACCGTCCCCCTCCCCGCCGGGGAGGGGCTAGGGGTGGGGGAGCGCGGCCGAAGGTCGCGCGTCCACGCCAGCGTCGAGCACCCCCACCCAACCCTCCCCCTCCAAGGGGGAGGGCTTCCTGGCGGCTACGAAAATCGGGTACACAAACCGCAAAAGGAGGATCGCCGATGCCCGTGCGTTCATGGCTGTTCGTCCCCGGCGACAGCGAGAAGAAGCTGGCGAAAGTGGCCGGGTGCGGGGCCGATGTGGTTATCGTCGACCTGGAGGACGCGGTCGCGCCGCAAGCCAAGGCGATGGCGCGCGGCATGGCCCGCGAGTGGCTTTCAGGCCATCGCGGCCGCCCCTTCCAGCGCTGGGTGCGGATCAATGCGCTCGACACGCCCCTGTGGCGCGAGGATGCCCTGGCCGTGATCGGAGCGGCGCCGGACGGGATCGTGATCCCCAAGGCTGCCGGCCCCGCGCAGTTGCAGGTGCTCTCCGGAGAGCTGCACGATTTCGAACGGCGTAACGGTATCGCTCCGGGCAGCACCCGATTGCTCCCGCTGGTCAGCGAAACCCCCACGGCCGCGCTCGCCGTTGCCGAATACCTCGCGACACGATTGCCCCGCCTCGCCGGCCTGACCTGGGGGGCGGAAGACCTTTCAGCTGCGATCGGCGCAACGCGCAAGCGCCACGCCGATGGCAGCTGGACCGACGTTTTCCGCATGGTCCGTGCCCAGGTCCTGCTCGCCGCGCATGCTTGCGGCGTTGCGGCGATCGACACGCTCCACGCCGATTTCCGCGACGCCGTCGGGCTCGAGCGGGTGGCGCGCGAAAGCCACGCCGATGGCTTCGCCGGCATGCTCGCGATTCATCCCGATCAGGTTGCGGTGATCAACGCGGCCTTCATGCCCACGGACGAAGAAGTGGCGGAAGCGCGCCGGATCGTCGCGGCTTTTTCGGCGGCGCCGAACGCTGGCGCATTGCAGCTCGACGGCCGCATGCTCGACCAGCCGCACCTGGAGCAAGCACGGCGCCTGCTCGCCCGCCTTGGCTAGGGCACAGCGCTCAGCGAAGGCGAGGGCGAAGGCGAAGGTGAGGCCTGCTCGAGCGGCGTATCCGACGTTTCGCTCGTCGCGTCGGCCGCGCCGCCGGCTTCATTCGCCGCCCCTTCCGGCGTCGTCTTGGCCTGGCTCGGCGCCAGCACCGGCCCCTGCGACCGGAGCTTGTCGACCGGGAGCATAGCGTCGCTGATCGTGCCCTGGAGAACCTGGCCGCTTGCGGAACGCTGATCGTTCTTCGGGCTGGACCCGTGGCACGCGCCCAGCAAGGTCAGTGCAGCGAACAGGATTGTCGAACGCAAAACGGTCAAGCGGCACACTCCGAACGGCCCAGCGCGGCAAGGAATCCCTTCGCGCGGTGCTGCAATGCCTCATCCCACTCGTGAGATGCAACCTCGATCCCGAGCCGGGCGAGGCTTGTGACCCCGTATTCGGCTATCCCGCACGGCACGATGCCGCCGAAATGCGCGAGATCGGGCGCCAGGTTGACCGCGAAGCCGTGCATCGTGACCCAGCGCCGAATGCGCACGCCGATAGCGCCGATCTTGGCTTCGCCGCCGTCGATGTCGCGGGTCCAGATGCCGACGCGGCCTTCGACGCGCCACGCGCGGACGCCGAAATCGGCCAACGTTTCGATCACCCATCCCTCCAGCGAATGGACGAAACAGCGCACATCGCGCCCGCGGCGGGTCAGGTCGAGCAGGACGTAGCCGACGCGCTGGCCGGGGCCATGATAGGTGTAGCGCCCGCCACGCCCGGTCTGGATCACCTCGAAGCGCGGATCCAGCAACTCGGACGCCGGAGCGCTGGTGCCGGCCGTATAGACCGGTGGATGCTCGAGCAGCCAGATCAGCTCGCTGGCGGCGCCTTCAGCGATCGCCGCGTTGCGCGCCTCCTGTTCGGCCACCGCCTCGCGATAGGCGACGGGCGCGTAATCGCGCCGCCACTCGATAGGTTCTGCCGCACCGAAGGCCATCAGCGATTGCGTGGCGCCAGCGAGCGCGTTTATCAAGGGAGACTGCGACAAAGGGGAGACCGCGTCTTGAAACTGGAGATGAACCGCGCCTGGAACGACGCGGTGCGGCTGCTCGGCCTCAGCCGCGAGGTGACCCTCGTCATCGCCGGGGTGTTCTTCTTCCTGCCCTATTTCGCCTTCACTTTACTGACGCCGGACCCGCTGGCCGGTCTCGGCAACAATCCGGCGCCCGACGGCAAGGTCATCGCCGCCCGCATGTGGGATTTCTACGGCCATGTCTGGTGGATCGTCCTGATCGTGCTGATCGTGCAGGCGATCGGCATGCTGGGCCTGATCGCACTGCTGACCGACCGCCGCCGGCCGACGGTCCGCGAAGCACTCAAGCTCGGCGTGCGAAGGATGCCACCATACATCGCCGCTTATCTACTGGTGGGCTTTGCTCTGGCGGTGGCGCTGATGATCCTCGCCCTTCTCGCCGCGGCGACGGGGCTGGCGGCGCTGGGCGCTCTTGCGGTGGTGATGACGGCGTTTGTCTTCGTCTTCCTGTTCGTCAGGACCTCGCTGGTCGCGCCGGTGGTGGCCAAGGACGACATTGCCAACCCGCTGGCCGCGCTAGGCCGCTCATGGGCGCTGACTCGCGGCAACGGCTGGCGGCTGTTCGCCTTCTACTTCCTGCTGGTGATCGCCTACGTGGTGGTGGTGATGGTGATTTCGATGGTGTTTGGAGCCATGTTTTCGCTGATGGGGCAGGCGGTCGCCCAGTTCGGCAACGCGCTCCTCACCAGTGTGCTCAATGCGGCGTGGGTGACGCTTTTCCTCGCCATCCTGTCGGCGGTGCACGATCAGCTCGCCGGCCCGGCCCGCGCCGAGTCGGGTGGAACATTTAACTAAGCGCCTTCACGCAACTGAGGGCCTTCAGCCCTCCTGCCAGCCCCAGCACAGGAGGCACGGCGGGATGTTCCACCAGGCAAAGCCAGTGTCGATGCGCTTGAAGTGCCGCGCGGTGAGATCGCGCGCCGTGGTGCTGAACTGGTAGGTCAGGAACGCACCGCCTTCCCGCACCACGCGGTGGGTCGCCGCGGCAATCGCCGGGCCGACGCCTTCGGGCAGCGTCGAGAACGGCAGGCCGGAAAGCACGTAATCGGCCTTTTCGTAACCCAGCGCACCGACAATGGCTTCAACATCCTCGGCCGAGCCAAGCACAGGGTGGAAGCGGCTGTCGCGGATCGTGCGCTTCAGGTAGTCGATGTACAGTGGATTGGTGTCGATCACGACCAAGGCGCCGTCGCGCGGCAGCCGGTCGAGCACCGGACGGCAGAACGTGCCGACGCCGGGGCCGTATTCGACAAACAGCTTGCACTCGGCCCATTTCACCGGGCGAAGCATCCTGAGAATCGTGTTGCGCGACGAAGGAATGATCGATCCGACCATCCGCGGGTGTTCCAGGAAGCCCCGGAAGAACACGCCCGCCGGGCCGAACGCCTCGGCGATCTTCCGCCTGAGCTTCACGCCGCTGCGACTTTCGGCGAGCTCGTTACCATTCATAGAAATGCGTGCCCCAAGTAAGGCCCCAAGCAAGGGGCGTCGGCCGCGTCGCGTTTGCAGATATGCCCGCGCGATGCAACCCGCTCGTTAGAGGATTTCGCGAACCCGCTCGGGTGGGCGGCACAAGCGGACGCCCTTCCCGGTCTCGACCAGCGGGCGCTCGATCAGGCGCGGATCGGCCATCATCGCATCGAGCACGGTGGCGTCGTCGGCCTGAGTCAGCCCGCGCTCCTCGGCATCCGTGGCATAAGTGCGCAGCCCTTCGCGGGGCGCGATCCCAGCGTCGCGGTAGAGCTGCGCCAACTTGTCGCGGCTGGGAGGGTGCTTGAGGTATTCGACGACCTCGAGGTCGAGGCCATCGTGTGCCTGGAGGAGTTCGAGCGTCGCGCGCGACTTGCCGCACGCGGGATTATGCCAGATCGTCGCTTTCATCGTTTCTCCTCATCGATCCGCATGGCCGGTACCGCCGCCGCTGCGTCCTCCGGGTTAATACCGGGAGCGGGCGCGGCGCCGATCCGTTCCTTCCGAGCCGATACGCGCGCCGCCCGCTGGATCGCGCGCACGAGCCGCGGATAGACTCCGCAGCGGCACAAGTTGGGAATCGCCTGCTTGATCTCGTCCTCGCTCGGGTTGGCGTTCGCCGCCAGTAGCGCGGCGGCAGCCATCGCGATCCCAGGCGTGCAGAAGCCGCACTGGATCGCCTGCTCGGCAACGAGCGCTTGCTGCACGGGGTGCGAGCGATCGTGACTCAGGCCCTCGATCGTCGTGACCACGCGCCCTTCCGATTCGGCCAGGCTGACCAGGCAGCTTCGCAGCGCCTGGCCGTCGACCATGATGGTGCACGCCCCGCAATCGCCCACGCCGCAGCCGTATTTCGTGCCGGTGAGGTTGGCCGCCTCACGCAGCGCCCACAGCAGCGGGGTCTGCGGATCGAGGTCGAAATTCAGCGGACGCCCGTTGACGGTCAGCGCGGTCATCGGCGGGCTGGTATCACTCGCGCCAGCCGCGGTCGATGGTGTCGAGCTTGCGCTTCCACGCTTCGAAATCGAGCTTGCCGAAATCGGCCGTCAGCATCTTGTCGCGGTCGCGCTGGTGGACTTCGATCACCTCGGGCGAAACGTGGATCGGATCGCCGAGCGCGGCGGTCTTGACCTGGATCTCGCACGCGCGCTGCAACATGTAATAGTTGAGGAACATCGCCGGCAGAGTCTCGGCCATCACCACCGGGCCGTGGTTGCGCAGCATCAGCACGCGGTGGTTGCCGATGTTGCGGATCAGCCGCTCGCCCTCCTCGGCGCGGACGGTGATCCCTTCGAAATCGTGATAGCCGATCGCCCCTTCGAAGAAGCAGGCATAGAAGTTGGTCGGCGTCAGGCCTTCTTCGCTCGAGCACACCGCCATCGTGTCCGGCGTGTGCGTGTGGACGATCGCGTGGGCCCACGGCAGGTTCTTGTGGAACACCCCGTGCTGCGTGAACCCGGCGAGGTTCACCGGGTACTCGCTGCCGCATAGCTTGTTGCCCTCGGGATCGATCTTGATCAGGTTCGAGGCGCTGACTTCGGACCACAGCAGCCCGAACGGGTTGATCAGGAACGCCTCTTCGCCCGGCACCCTCAGCGTGATGTGATTGTAGATCGATTCGCACCAGCCGAGCATGTCGAAAATGCGGTAGGCGGCGGCGAGGTCCTGCCGCGCGGCCCATTC